>JACCDG010487209.1_pt1 | contig 163614 bp, 155 predicted proteins | sample 7442471 | NCBI WGS metagenome assembly JACCDG01 (sample SAMN15323444, study PRJNA562643) | freshwater metagenome | isolation source: river surface water | place: USA:Blue River Watershed | collected 2017-08-17 | reverse complement strand
TTAGGCCTAATTATATGACAATTATTAACTTACCGGGCTAATTTGCAAAAAATAAAAGTTAGGCCTAATTATATGTCAAGTATCAATATAATATACAATATTTCAACAAAATCGGGTATCATCATCGCAACCATCCATCCTTGAATTGAGGCCATGTCGACGGCCGGGCGTATGGGAGTGTGATGAAACAACATAAGTATTAGGGTGATTATGTATGCAAAATGCCGCCATATTGGACGCGCGGCTACACTGAACGCATTAAACAGCGCATGTTGATAGCTCGGCCATCGTACTATTACTGCAAAACTAATCAATCCAAAGAGAAACACGGAAGATATCATTCCTACGGTCAATATAGGCATTAAAACATACGGGGGTAGCTGGCCGAATTGGCTGCCAACGATAATATGCATTGCAGTCGTTAACATAACGCAGGCGGCCCCGTATGCGGAGTTCTTGAACCTGTGCAATGATGCCGCGCATATTATGGACACTATCATTCGGGGTATGATAATTAAAGAAAGGTAATCAACAGTTTTCTTAGGAATTGCCTCGGTCGCATTGAGCTGCAACGAAACTGCTACATTTGGCACAGATTCATACAGCAAATAAGCTAATGATAGCGCCGTAACTATGGCAAATGTTGAGACCATATTTTTGTCGCGCAAATGATATGATCATGTAAATGTGAGATTCAATATTTAAAACAGCGAAAGCCGGTGGTCAGATCATGGAAAAAATAAACTTGTTTGTATACTCATTGAATGCTCATTGTAGGCTTGCACCAATATTCGATCATGCAGCCGTCTTCACTTTCCACATCCAATAAGTATGAGAGTGCGTGTGGAGTTTCCGCAGTATGAGTTGCACAGTATGCAGCAAATGCATCTAAGCGAGAGGGATAAATACCTAACTCAACCTTTTGCACAAACCAGCCATCGATAAATTTGCCAATGTACAGTTGATAACGTGACGTGTTTGCGCGAAGCCTGGCATGTTGATCGTCATCGATTCGATCGACTTGAATGCTTAAACACACTCGTTCGACGTTAGGAACAGATTCCTCCATTCTATAATTATTATGACCAGAATTTCAATTTTTCCCATAAACTAGGTTTATCCCGGGTCAGCCTGGCATAATATGCATCGACCTGGGCCTGTGTTGCGCCCCTGCCGACATGCACTGAGATGCCGATATATTCGTGTGTATGACACAAGCCGCATTCATAATAGCCGCCAGTAATTACTTGAACAACCCCAACGCGGCTGTTGCAGATTATGCAGCGATGATCCATTTTACGTAATGATATGTAATGATATGTAAGGATATGTAAATACATATTAAATACTTTTTAGTTAAATTATACACAACCACACAATGAACAAGGTCAATCCAGAAGCCCAGGTGAACCCCGTCGTCCCTGCATCATGCGCTCATCATCAACCACAGAAAGCCGCGCCGATCCAGGTACCCATTGGCAACATTGAAATTCCTGAATTTTATGTGCACGCCATTCCTGACAACTTGAAACCCCTCTACAACCTGCTCGGAATCAAGTTCGTTTGTGTTAAATTCGGCCAGGAAGACTATTTTATCTTCGAACCACTTCTTGCGGCCGTTGTAAAAAATTACAATCTGCAGGCCGTATTATAAAAAAGATGATTTGAGATTTTATCCCCGAAACTTTGCGTCATGTTGGGATTTAGCCCGACCCGATTTTTTTATTTTTTGTGCCTGATACATTTCCATCATCACAATATCCCGCCCATACTGCTTGAGCAATTCTGGATTGTTTTCGGCCCACAACGGGCTTGCCGAGCGGTAGATAACAAAGTCCGCGGTGTGACGAAAATGATTGAATGGGCAGGACACAACTGTGCATGTATGCCTAGAGCCCCGCAGACACCATTTAGGATGCCTAACTACGCTCATCACGTTGTTGGGATGTGCCTGGGCACAATAATCAGCATCGCAGCCAACCACGCATACGCGGCGGATAAGCCCAGTTTGAGACTCGACGAATTGCGGAAGATCGTTCATCTCGTTGACACCTATTAGTTTCTTAATTTCAATTTTTTGCCAATTTTTCTACTTATGAATCTAGTTATCCTGCGCAAAAAACACGAATTAGCGGCTTCCATAGTCCCTGTGCGGGTCCATATAAAAAAATGAATTTACTGCTTCCAATATATCTAAAGAATGATCAGTTTGTTCTTTACATTATTGGCTTGCGTTCACGCAGGTGGGTTTTACTATGCCGGAGCATCAGTTGGTTATCCAATGTTCAGTTGCTCAATTTGCAATGAATGCCGTAGCGACTTCAGGTGTGCCACTCAGCCACCTCTGCGGGCGCCCGCAGAGCATGCAATTGTCGAATCAAGTGACCCTGAAGTACCTAGCAATGATGGGTCACTTGACATCCCTATCACACCGCCCCGGGCTAACAGTACGCTTGCCGAGGTTATCCTAGATGAATTAGATAACTTAGCTAATTTAACAAATGCCACCATGCATGCGGACAATGATGACCTGTATGCGCAAGATTCGGTCAAATCAGATGACGCCCGGGTCAGACGTTATCACCGTAACCAGCACAATAAACACAATAAACGCAATAACTACGATAGTCGAAATCGTCGTATTCGTAATAATCGCCATGGCCAACTCGATCAACGCCGAGGTTAATTTGGCATTAATATTTTTTCCCAGAAAATTGTTGCACTAATTATTAGCCCCCGATTATTAATCAGAGATGAAATTAGGATATGTGATTATCGCAATATTATATCTGATTCTCGCAGGGACCAAGTGGGACCGCACAAAATCAGAGCCATGGATTTATGTCGCGGTTGCATTGACATATGCAGCCATGACCGGGCTAATTCCATGGGTCAATCTTGATTAAACACCTTAGCAATTTTCCAGACACAATTGATCGCAGCCCGAGACAATGTTCATATGCATGCGGGCCAGAACAGGGTTCTCATCTCCGGCCGTGACAATCTCGGCCAGTGCTGGGTTGTACGGGAGAGGTTCTTTCCGATGTTTTTGCCGAGCCGGCTTTTTCACGGCTGGCGGATGAATTGTTGATATTTTTTCCCGCTGCTCATCGGTCAATCGCCCATCGTTAGCCAGGAGAAAAATGGCATCTTTTATTTTTTTTAGACTGGTTGTTTGATGCACATTCAGCACATTATTTTCCATGAAATCAGCCCCGGCAGCCTTAATACAGCGAATAGTTATTCCGACAACTGGATTGGTATATTCTGGGCTATTGTTTCCAGAGTTTTCTACCACAATAAATGGAACTTTAAGATATTCCTCGGCTGTTGTGCGAACGAGTGATTGAAATTTGTTGCCGTGGGAACAACTGACACATTTTAATGATGGTGATAGATCTTTCAGGAAATATTTATGAATATGCCCCACATTGCATTTGGCCGCGAATGTTGCAATGTCGTGTACAATGCCTGTTTCATCTCGCACAGGCTGTAGATTTGGCCCGAGTTGAGATACTAATTTTTCTATGGAAACGTCTTCTTTGGGTAATTCTGCGGGAACTTCTCTGAGTGTTTTCGGGGCACGGCCGGGCTTGCGGGGGGTTGCCAATACAGGCACTGCTGCAGGCGTATCAGTTATACTAGCCTTGGTATTTGCACAGATGTCAAAAGCAACAAGGCCCGTATTTGCATTGAGATCAGTATTTGCATTAACCTCGTTTTTGGGTTTTCTACCACGCTTGGTTTTAACAGGTGGGTCCTGGGCAACCTCAACAGCAGCTGGTGGTTCCACGGAAGTAATTTTAATAGCATTGATTGCGCCTGAAAATCTCTTGAGATCCGCAATGATAGAGCTGTCCATCATGATACTCACTTCTGCCCAAGTTTATAAAAGAAAAAAATGTTAACTAACCCGTAAGATGTGAATGATTTATCCCAATTAAATTATAATAAAATAAATATATCTATGTGGATCAGAAATACTATGTCATATGGTTTATTTACTGCAGCGAACTCAATCGGGATGGCAAATGCGACCGTTATTTATCCAGATCCGCCTGCAAAAGTCTGTGACGGAATATATATCGGATCGCTGGCCACGGCATTGAACGAGAATTACTTACGGCAGCATAACATCGGTGCGATAATCAATTTGTCTGGCAGTAATTACGTGACATATTGCCCGGTTTATAATATCATTATGGATGACGCCGAAATCACGCAAAGTTCTCTTGATTCGTATCTAGGTAAATTTGCCGAGGGGGTGGATATGATAACCCGGGCCCGGGTCGGTGGCCACAGTGTCTTGATACATTGCGCTGCGGGAATTAATAGGTCGGCCACGCTGATTGGCATGTATTTGATTCATCAGGGATTTAAATATGCTGATATAATCACTGCGATCGAATCGGCCAATGCACAGCGCCGGGTCCCGTGCTTAACAAATCAAAGTTTTCGCAAGTTGCTGGCCAGCTGCGAATGTTACAACCGCAATTTCCGGGGTATTCCAAGACAGAAACACGCACGGAAAGTCAAAAAATAAATGCAATGTGACCGCGGTTGGTCAAAAATCATTCTTCATTTCCACGGTGAATACTTTGTCGCCCCGGGCAATCTGCGGGTGCATTTTGTCGCAAGCGCATTTCAGATTGATAATTTCCCCCCGATGTTTGTATATGGTGGCCCTGATTACCGCCCGAATTGATGTAGTCATTGACATAAAGTCTCCCAGATCAATATGAGCAAAATCGGAATTGTATACCCCATCGATGATCAAGTTGGCTGCATACATTAAAATATCCATTGAGTGGATATTGCTGGACTTGTCAACCGCACACATTTGTGTGAAATACTCTCTCACGTGAGCATATTCTGCCGTGAATTTATCGTTTGAAAGCATGTAAGCACAGTCGTTCAAGTAGTTCTCGACAATTATAGAGATCAGCCGCATAAGTCCCTGGTGGCTTGATAAAACACCGTGGCCAAACCTCTGATAGGCCGTGAATACCATACTAGTTGCCACATCCTCAACATAATTGGCAATTAATCTAAATAGCTCTGATTGGTTAGCAGTTAACTCGGCCATGTTAATACTTTATCAGCGATAAGTTTCAATTTGTTTTTTGCAACAAAAAAATCATACGCCATATCCATCTAGTGTCACAGGCACGACTAATCCTTTTAGTGTCAATCTGTATATTGAGAATCCATGCAACAATCCGACATTATTTGTGGCAAGTAAGACTATACCTGCGTATTGTAATAGAATTTTTGACAAATAGTGGCTAGCATCTGCATCAAGATAGGTAGTGGGGTCATCCAAAATCAGGATCTGGGGTGCCCTGAGAATGACCGCGGCAAGCATAGCGGCGGCCCGTTGTTTCGTGGTGCAACGCTTAATGACAACATCATACCCCTGGTGTACCCCGAATAAGTGCAGTAATGTTTTTGCTGCTGCGGGTTTTGCGCCGGATCGCCCCGTTACATAATCAAGCATTTGCATATCGGGCAATGATGTTTCCAGATGTTCCGCATAATACCCGATTGTGCCTAGTACCGTACACTTACCAAAGGAGGGCTGCAAGTCGCCCGAGATGACGCGCAGTAATGTTGTCTTTCCAAGCCCAATAAATGCAGATTTGCGTTTTGCAATCGTAAAATTCAGCGCGCTGAATAATTTGGTTTCCCCGAATATAATATCGCAATTGCAAATCCGGATCATAATATCACTCTGGCGAATTTTTTTGATCGGAGTGGGCTCGGCATTTATTGTAAGCTTTTTATGATACGTGATCTTACCATGGCTGGCCCGGGCAAATACATCAGATAATTGCTCCATGAAATACACATCGTTTGACATAATTATCATTATTTCCGGGGGGAATTTCTTGAGAAGTTTAATGGTCATTAATACCGAATATGCATCCATGTGAGTTGTTGGGTGATCCAAAATTAGCAGCTTTGGCATTCTAGTAAGTGCAAAAGATAAGTCAGCTCGCACTCTCTGGCCCCGGGACATCCCATTTAACTCCTGATCGCGATCAACTAAAAGTTCGCTGGCGATTGCAGCATCACATTCTGCGGCATTAATGCGATCACCGAGTGCCCCGGGGATCATCATAACATCTTTATATTGGTTTTTGAAGTTTTTGATCAATTCGGCAACCTCATTTGGTTCTGCGAGTAAGCTACACACGCCACTTGTGATTCTCAAGAGGTTCATTTTACGAATTATGTAGTTTTTGATTCAATTTTACTCGCGCATGTTTGGGGGTATATATGGAATGCCTAGAATTTTGTAGATTTCCTCCTCGGATTTAATCGGGATTAATGTATACGGCCGCAGTTTGTAAAGCCCGGCCTGGTTGAGGCGGTATCCCATTTTTTTTGCGATGCCACGAATCTTCTCATTATGTATGAATCCGCCCGTGAAATAGTTTAATGCCGCAAAATAGCTCCCGTACGCAACATAAAGTATGTCAATTTGCCGAACAAGTTTATGTTTGTATAAAATTGTCACACGCTCTGGCCCGGCAACTATAACATCAACGAAATTAGGCTCGGCTGCAACCAGGGAAACAAAATTTGCCATTAATTCATCATCAAAATGTTGCGGGTTTGAAATCAGAATATCAATATCGCCACTATCAGGCTTGCCCCGACGATATGAACCAGCAATGTCAAATATCAGGCCGGGGCTAAGTGTGATCAGCAGGGCCCGCATCTCGGCCGCAATCAGCTCAACTTCGGCCCGGGGTATCCTCGTGTTCAGATCTTGGTAATAAGCCAAACCTAATTTTTGCATATGATTTAAGGTCACTCGACCAGCTCCTATTTCTCGGCGGAGATGCGGTAATCCGAGTATGCCGGCCGCGAGCCAGCGAGAAATGGTGGCCGGGCCAACACCCATAATTTTGTCGAAATCTTTATAGGCTCGTATCTTTGGTAACTTGCGTAATTTTTCTAATTCGGTAGAACGACCAGTACGCAGAAATTCCCGAGCAACACCGGCCGGGCCATCTGGTAAATTTTCGATGGAATTCGATTTTGCAACCCGCCTGGATGCATTTGTGTAATCATTTGCCTGGGAATTATTCAGGATGGTAAATATTTCGGATATTTCGTCAAATATTGTGATCAAATCGCGAATTGAACCCCCTTGCGGCTGCATTGCAGGAATGATAATGTATTAATCAGGCAAAAAAATATAAATATAAATCTGTCTTGCTCGGCGGCATTAAAAATGTATGCGCATAGAAAGTCTATTTAGGTGCATAGAAATTGTTCATTTCAACAAGCAAATCGTACATCTCATCGTTTAATTTTTGCTGCTGTTTGATACATTTGATTAGCATAAAAAGTCTGGCATCTTGATCCGGCTGAACATCAATCATCTCAACCATAGTGCGGAAAGTGGCGCCCTGGGCTTCAACATTTGCGAACTGCTGCATGTATGCGTCCGCAGAAAGTTTTGCATCCTCTTGCGATTCGCTCGCAATGTTGTCCGGGGTTGTACTGGCCATGGTAAGTTACGATAACTTTTCCATACTTATATTTATATTATTTTCTGTACCACAATAAATATATACAATGGCGCAAGCTCCAGTAGAGTTGTATGCAGATTTAACATTTAACGGTGCTGTTGCCAAGTTGCAGTATGGACAATACCCATTAATCAATCAGGCCGGGATTCGCGAGGATGATGTTACGTCGATCAAGGTGGCCGCATTTACCCGGGTAACATTATTTTCTGACAGGAATTTCCAGGGAGAAAGTCTCAGTATATTTGGCCCCGCTGAAATTTCAGATCTCAGGAATTATCAAGGGGGCTTCAACGACGTTACATCATCCGTGTTGGTCGATCGTATGGAGCCGACGCAAGACATGAAAATGAACTGCTGTCAGGGCCAGCTCGGGTCGCTGGTATGCGGCGAGTATGCTGCTGGCAGCCAAATGTGCCCCGCGGTGATGGCACAATATTGTGCGACCAGGCTGAATGATCCGCGCTGCCAGGCATGGTGCAAAGCAAATCCAGCAATATGTGATAATGTTGCCATTCAATATTGTGCGGACCACCCCGCGGACCCATTTTGTGCATGCATTAATTCGCCGGCGAATGTCAAAGGGGTGGTAAATCCAAAATGCGTTGATAAAAAATGTCTTAACGGAGGCTATCTAACTTCTGCCATGATTTCATCCAACTGTCCTAGTATTATTGATTGCTCAATACAAACCCAGCTAACAAATTCAGGGGTTATTTTGTCAAACACAATTCCAATTCAGCAAAATTGCGGGAATGGGCTTACCCCCGGGCAGCCAGGGCAGCCAGTGCAGCCAGGGCAGCCAGTGCAGCCAGGGCAGCCAGTGCAGCCAGGGCAGCCAGTGCAGCCAAACCCCACGGGGCAGCCCGGGCAGCCAGGGCAGCCGGGGGTAATGCAAACAAAAATGCAAGCAATAGCCGCATCATTTTCGAGTATGTTCACTAATAACATGCTAATATTTTTGCTGATAGCATTTCTGTTTGTGATCATGCTCGGGGTCATCATGTCTGACAATTTTAACTGGATGCAATAATATTTTTGCCTGTGAATAATGTGCATGTATATATAGCGTTGTAGCGTTGTAAATTGTAAGCAGAGAATAAAGTGCTATGGGTGGATCAGCTTCTAAAACTGCGGTACAATCATTATCTGAGTCAATCAGTAATGTTGCAATGTCAACTGTGCAAAATTGCGAGGTTGCTTCAAGCCAGGATCAGTCGTTAACAGTCGTCAATTCAGGCATTCGACTTTGGGGAACTTATCGCCTGGAGCAAAAAACAGATATTAAATCGACCTGTTTTAGTGATGTTAACAAACAGGTTGATTTGCAAAATAAGATTATCGATACGATTTCTCAGGCAAGCACGGCCGAGAATGTTGCGTTACTTGGCGCCTTTGGAAAATCGAATGCCGAGGCAACAACCAACCTGCGCAACATTGTGCAAACCAACATCAAAATGTCCAATATTCAAACGTCATATAATGCAATCAAGCAAAAACAAACTGCTAGTTTCACAAATTCTGGAGTTATTGGCTTTGAGCAAGTCGAGCTCACTCAGGGCAGTAAAATATTTGCCGCGGCAACGCTGCAGGAGCTAGACAAGGCTGGGATTTTTAACAGCATCAGCACTTATATTGATCAAACAGCATCAGCAAAAATGGAAAATCCACTGGATTTTATTGCAAAAGCTATCGGCGCCGTGGGTAGCACCATAATGTCCAGTGTATTTTTGATTATTTTACTTGTAGCTATTGGAATATTTGGATTTGTGATGGTTCTCCGGGCGATTGGGAATGCAGACATACCAATCGGGCCGCCCCCGGTAATGGCCGCGGCGGCATTGAGAAAATAACTTTATTTAGGATGCAGATTTATATCATTAATGGGAATCACGCTTGGTTCAGACATTTTCCCATCCTGTTTGTTAAATAATCGCTCGCTAACTGTATCAGCGAATCTAACTTTGGTTGCCCGGGCCGCCGGGACTGCCTTTTTTGACGTATGGTATAAAGTGCCGGCCCCGTCATCAACCCGCGACGGCTCGGTCAACAACCAGATACCCAGGCCGATGCAGACTATTATTATAAAAAATAACGCAATCAGCAACTCCATTATATTTATGTTGATTTTTTATTTTTGATGGGGGAGAATTCGTGGTAAATCTGTGCATTGGGTTGGGCCTTCCTGTATTCAGCCCAGACATTATTATTGATCATCTGCGAATATGTTGGTATTTTTTTCTCGATTTTGCGAATATGTTCCGCATGGTAATGGACATACGATCGGTTAGGCTCAATTTTCTGCAAGATTTTATCAACCCGGCCCAACTTATCCAGTGAGGTAATGTATATCCAGTGAAACAGAAAAAGCAAATCATTCTGCGAACGGTAATACATTGTCATCAAGTCTTCAGTCACATTGCTAATAATACCTTCTTCGGGCAGAACAGAATACCCGAAATCGATGATTTTTGGTATAATACCAAAATAAGGTATATAATGTGAAACCCCATCCACAGGAAATACGAGAAATTTCATTGCTGCCGGGTTAAACTTAAAATTTTGGTCAAATTTCAACATAATATTTTCCGTGTGAAGATCGTAGTGATGGAATTTAGGGTAAACTTTGCTGATAGTGTAGATTGTGAATATTATCATAAATAGCAAGGATTTGAATATCGCAATTGTTGCCGGGGTGTCAATTGTTTTGCGTAGGTATTCATCCAATGACATATCGCACCTATCCAACACAAGAAAAGCACAGCGATCCCGGGCCAATTTATTTTTGACAAGGTCGGCCTGGCGGCATAATATTTGGGCTAAATCATCCCGGGCATTGCTCTCGGCAAACAACAACCTGTCACACACAGTATGTGATGGTGTATCCGGCGTATCGCAAATTTTATAATATATCATTTCCAATATGCATGGGGTTAAATTGCGATCTGTTATTTTCGTTCTAAAGATCTTCAGGATATTGATCTCGGCATCTGCGTGCGGAAGCACGTTTTTGCTGGGTTTGCCATATATTTCCCGGGGTGTTTTGCGGTAAAAACTCAGTTTTGTGAGAAATCTTATACCCGAGACATCGCAGGTATAGAATCGACTCATGCTTGCCCCGCGATACGGCAAAACTTGAACTATTGCCGCGACAAAATTGGATAAGTCGCGGCAATCGAATATTTTATCTGCGACTAGTTTGGATTCAAGGCGAGTTTCAGCCATTTTATAAATAAGCTGCAAAAATATTTTAACACCGAAATGCTCGGGTCTCAGCTAGATACTAAAAAAATAAAGTAGTTCGCACAATTTTCACGCTTTGGAAATACCTGCATCAACATATAATTTTCTTATGTATCCTGTTTCCAATTCATTAGGGTAGCCTAATGGGTTGGATATCGCAATGGTGTTGCCAAATTTAACACGTGTTTGTTTATGGCTGTGCCCATATGCCCACACGACAACCGGGGACCTGATTAAATAATCACAATTGCTTGCGTAAGCCTCGTCGACAACTGACCCGCGTAATGTTGGATGCAAGCAAAAGAATGATGGCAAATGATGAGTAAGAACGATAAGTGGCACATCGGACTCGCCAATAATTCGCTCCAGGTTGTCTCTGGCGGTCACGTGCATTGCAATCGTGTCGGCGGTTGTCAATAACCGCGGCTGCCCGCCATCATCTATATAGATTTTTTTATAATCATTCATCTCCTTTGCGATTGTTGTCTCGTCGCCCCGGCTGACGTCGGCCCAGAACGTTGCTCCATACACACGAATTTCCTTTGACAAGTCTGGGCCGTATTTTACATCAATCACCTGGTCGTTGAGAAAGGTAACATTTGGTAAATCAGAACAAATCGCTGAAATTTCTTCAATTACCTGATGCATTACTTTGTCGTAAAACTCGTGGTTACCTGCAATGACGAATATCCATTTGTATTCCCGGGCAGCCCAGGCTATGAATTTCTTATACAAAGACCTACTCGGGTAACCAATATCGCCGCACAAGCATAAAATTTCCCCGGTTTTCGCAATGTATGGTGTACGATAGTGGAATTCCAGATGCATGTCAGACAGGATTTGCAGGCGAAATTTTTCGCTGCAATCAATTGAAATGCTATTTGCTGGTGGGTTCATCGTATAATGTTGATTTTTAATCATTCAATTTTCAAAAAAATAAGATTTAATATGTTTTGTAAACGGTCTTTAGTTTTCGGCGACTGTGGTATTCTCTTTCAAAGATTCTGCAATTGCCCTTGCAATCGCGGCCTCTTCTGAGAGGCCACCCATGAAGTCGTATTCACGTTGACTTTCGCGTGTTGCGTAAACTGTGGCTACAGCTTCGGCATTTTCTCCGTTAATGCTTTGTTGGAGAGGATCAACCGCGGCTGGTTGGGCATCATCGGAGCTGCTTGAGGAGCTTTCCTCAGATTCAACAACTGGCTCGATTTTGTCCTGCCTTTTGTGAATTGCAACATGCGCTGATAATGTTTCAACAGTAATGCTTACCTTGGCATCATCTGGACACATTGGGCAGGGAAACGCATTTTCATTGCACAAGTCTAAAATGATAGTGGAGTTGTTTGTTGGACTCACTGGATTCGCTGGATTGCAAATAGCCTGAGCGAACTTCAATCCTTCTGGGCTGGGAGTGTATGCGGGAGCTTCGGTTAATTCCGCAGTAGGTCTGTGAGTGAGTTTGCTACCACTGAGCTCGCTGAGTTGGGCTGGGTCAACTGAACTGAGGGGAACTTCAACTCCGTCTGCGGTCGTGTAAAAGTAGCTTGTTGCGTTTCCCATTCGTAAGATGTATACAAAAGCATATATTCAATTTTAAATTATAAATAATCTCGGCCAGGCTAGGTTTCAAAAATTGAAATTATTAGTACAAGAAATTATACTGCGTTTATCTCCACTTACATGAGAATTATCAAAGGTGTACCAAATGCAATCCGTTTGATTGTAGCGGAAATGCTCAACATCGAATCGTCGGCAGTTGTTTTTATCAACGGCGAGCCGGTTGAAAATCCGGTGCAGGGTTATCCGCGGCTTGTTAATGGAATAATTGTCGACGAAATTCGAGCCTCCGCCGGATTTGTGTTCGTTTCCAATGAGTTGTTTCATGATCGCACGTTTATGGATAAATTGGTTGAAGCGATAACAACAATGGAAAAATTAATGCCGCCATCACATCTGGTAAAGTATCACACAATTGATCATGGTTACAATACCAATGTTAAGGTCGCATCCAGGCATAAAAATACCACGACGCGAGGATCTCAACAAGCTGGCCGATTTATAACGACCGACGTTACTAATTCATCACATAGATTCAGCTGGCGAGTTGCCCCAATCTCTAGGTTCTTGTCGGAAATCACAGACGAGAACATCGCGGATGCAATTTCTCAGCATGTATGTTCTGTGTTCTATGACACAGATGATATTTGCAAACTGGGCCATGATGATGTGACGATGGAGTTTTCTCGGGAAATGCTCAAGAGCTACGATTATCTGGTTGATGCCAAGATGACATTGTTTGGACGTGGAAACCCGCTCCAGATTGAATTGTCCAAAAATTTCAGAAGTCGGCAACCAATGGTCCGATCAAGTGACTTCAGAAATATTTCGCAAAACAAGGTTTATCGTTGCCAATATGATAAGCTTTCATTTGTCCCCACCCCCAATGTTGCAGGGCAATGCGGAATCGACATTTGCGCCATCTGCAACTCGCCATTGTGGGGTGAAAACTATGCAATGCACCGCAGCGTTATTGATCCTGAAAACATGGATTGTTTATCAGTATGCCCAATTTGCGTACATATCAGCCCAGCTACCACGCCATTGGAAGATCGATATTTATACGCACTCAAAGTTAAATTTCCAAGGACGTGCCAGGATATGTTTGAAATTTTGGAGATTCCCCCAGTCAAGCAGGACGTTATGTTTGAAGCATTAAAATCGCTGACTCAGCGGGAGATGACGTACGACGGACGTACCATGTCTATAATCTTGATTGGAGAAAAGTATGTTGCGTTTGAACATGCTGACTATTTCCTATTCTCAAACATTATGTTAGAACCTGAGCTCAAGGGCAGATTGGTTTGCATTGCTAAATTCATCAAGTAGACAAAGCACATTACCTACTTATTTTTTTACAAACGATTTTTATAAGCATTTTTTTACAAGCAGTTTTTTTACAAGCATTTTTTATAAGCAAAAAAATTAAAGACCGCGATATCAACCCCGACGCCAGATGTGCCCACAATCATCACCCCCGGCCACACATTTGATTGACCTGGAACTCGCCTCGTCAGCACATCGGCCCTGGTATTCGATGGGAATAGTTTCATTGCGGCCACATTTTGGACAACGATACTCTCTAGATACCTTGGTTATTGTTTTAATTTCCCGGCGGCGATCAATGTCTTCACGCAGGGCCCTGTTGGCTTCGGGGCATAATTCAGCCGAGGTCATTTCCCCGATTTTATATTCGTCAACCGTGCCTGCGATGAGTTTGTCAATCATATAGGTGGAATTAACAGAACCCTCAACATTCAGGTTGGCCATTACTTTGTGACAAATGGCACTGTATCTAGATACGAATTTTTTATCAGTGAACACTTTGTTTATCCCATCCCGAGTGCATTCATCTATGATGACTCCAAAGCAATTCCGCTCAAGCCGGCGAATTTTGGTCTCCTGCTCGGCGTGAGTAAGCGAGTTCCAGGGCGGGTAAAATTGGCATATTTCGGCAAATCGAGCTCGAATGATTAAACGTTCCCGTGCAATTTCTTCCGCCATTATACTTCCATGAGTAAATCTATCAATTTTTTAATTTAGTCTATACAAAAAATAAAGCTGTACCAATTCCTAATTGTTAAACTTGCTATGAAGGCCGGGCTGCGGGCGTACGACGTCCGCTGCCGATGTCATGCTTGTAGTATGAACACCACATGCAGACATAAAATGAACCATCATTTTCTTAAGATCGTCAAGAGCTGCATTCGTTTTTCCCTGGGAAATTTCAATATCCCTGAGACGTTTTTCAAAATCCATGTGCATTACTTTGCTGCTTCGAGTGTCTGTTTGGATTGTTAGGGTTCGGCCGCAAACAGCGTTTGTGATGCGATTAAGATTGGTAACATCATTTTTGACTTCCTGCAAGTTGTCTGCAATCTCGGCGACCAACGAAAACATATCGTCATCATCTGAAAATGGTTTGGTGTGGCTGGTAGTGCTGAGCGGGTTCGCGAGAACATACTTGGTTGTGTCTGCCTGGTATGTTTGGGCGCTCCGATATGCATTTGCTGTGCACTCATCAAGTGGGTCCCAGTACGAATCTGAAGTCAGAGTATTTTTTGACTGTGAATTACCGGGGTTCATAACTGAGTCAATGTACGCGTCAACCCGGCTCTGATTTTTTTGCTCCTTTTCGGCGGTGACAAAGTCATCGATTATCTCCTCGACATCATCGTCGACAAAGATGTTGTCATACTGTTCCTCGGCCATAGCAATAATACAATAATTATCCCGGTATTTAAATTCAATTTTCATTAGGAGAATAACCCAGGCCGGCAATAAGCTTTAGATCATGCTCAACATGATCTGGATTTCGCTCCAAAATAGTCACAATTTTATTTTCATCAGCCCAGTCCAGCACAGCCATTAACCCAGAATCCGCAATTGACTGATGGCCATCCTCGCGAAAATCCCCCCATATGTTTCCCCGAGTCAGCATTGCATGCTGGTCACGGCCACTCCCCAAAGTGGTTGCACTATCATTCAGGTGTATCATAATCGGGTGCCCTGCGATTGCCGTGGCAACGGCTTCCAACCATGCATATGTCGGATTATAATCTCGGAATGATGTTCCGCAAGCAAAAAGATGAGCTGTATCAATGCATAACCCGATCCTCATTCCATGCGTGTTGCACTTTGCCACCCTGGCAAATAGTTGCTGTATTTTTTGGGGGGTTTCATAGGTCGCCGAGGATGCCTTTGCTGTGTGTATTTCCAACCAAAGTATTGGAACAGGCCCGGGCAATTCCACGCTGGTTATTTTTTCCAAGACCTGACCCAGGGCATCTGTTGCAGCCTTGGCCGCAAGATGGATTATCACGCCCGTGGCGCCAATTTGTGAGCATGTAATTAACTCTTGTTTAATGTTATGTATTGATGCCGCAGATAATCCCCATGGGTTATCAATGTAGCTGCCATGAATCACCAACGTTGCCCCGCTGGATGTAAATTTCCTGATTGTAATTTTATCCTCGGCCGAAAGATTTTCATGCATATCACGGGGGCCCGTGACAAAAATCTGGGCACAACGAGCAAAACCATACTTGGCCAGCACAGCCACATCCTGTTTCAGGGCATCACTCATCGTACGTGTTTTCTTGCTGTGACTTTTGCTGACGTGGAATCCCAATATCATTTTATAATCAAGCAAGATATTTTCACTTTAACAGAATAAACAACATCTGATGATTTAAAAAAATACCGCCCATAATTATATTAAGATGACCAGCCGCCGGCGCAAGTACGATGAAAACTATGAAAAACCCTCAAAACACAAGCAATGGCAGGAAAGAGCCGAGGCACCCGTGGCCGTCCGCCCGATGACACGGGACGAGATTGAGGAATACCGGCAAAATCTGGTTGCTAGTTATGGCTGCGATGATAAAGACATTACGTTTAATTTTGTCAAAATTAAAGAAGAAGAAGATGATGGTGACCGCGATGATTGTATTTGGTTAAAATACAAAATGCGTTGCGTCCGGGCGGGGCGACCGTGTGTTAGTGAAATATTTACTCTCAAATTGCCAATTCCGGACACTGTAAAACAACAGGCCGAAGAATTATATCGCCGACAAGCCGCACGGGTACCAACGCAAAATAAGCCCCCGCGAATGTTACCCGCACCAAGGCAACCCGTGGTCGGCCAGCCGGCAGTTGCACCGCCAGTTTCACAACCTCCGGCTGCCCAGTCGATCGCCGACGAACAGATTCCCAGACCAAAACTGCGAAAACCAATTAGACCGATCAAAAAATAATTTAAATAAGAAGTTACTAAGTGTGTATCATCCGAATGTCTAGTGTTGGCTTTGTATCGCAGCATGGATTTGTTGTGCCTGTATTGACAGTTAGGCAAAAATTTGGCCCAAAATATCAGGAATTATTGAACAAATTAACCCTTATAAACTACCAAAAAATTGGCCCACCCCAGTATGCACCATTATACGAATTCATCACTGTGGGACATACCAAGTGCATTGTTCTCCCACGAACACTGATTAAAGTTTTTTTGGCCGGCAAAATTTTGACCTCGGTGGAAGTGATGCTGCCCGTGGCAATGCCCAAAAACTTCAATATGATAACGGAATTATACGCAAATCAGAAATTAATCCTTGAACATTTAATGGCCGGGGTATTCACTGGGGCCCGGGCTAATGCTGGCACTGCCGCGGGCATCCTCAACTTGCGCGCAGGCATGGGAAAAACTTTTGTTGCCGCGGGAATAATATCCCGAGTCGGCCTGAAAACATTGTATGTAGTGCCGAAACGACCCTTGGCGACACAAACATTGAAAGATTTTCGCGGGTGTTTTTACCCCGAGGATGATGCCGTTAAACCAAATATTATTGTCGGCATGTATGGAAAACATCTGAAAAAATCCGAGCCAGCATTATCCACGCATGATGTGACAGTGATCGTGATAAACTCGGCACTGTTGTGCGACCAGGAGTTTTTCAGCAGGTATTCATTTGTGATTTTTGATGAAGTTCATATGTACTGCAGCAAGATTCGCAAGGCAATTTTCCGCAAGGCAAGCGCTAGATATATGTTGGGCATGAGCGCCACAACAGAGGATCGCCGGGATGGATTTGACCCGATTGCACACAAGGAACTGGCATTTGATGGTATAATCAGGGCCGAAAATATACCCGGGTTTACGTATGAAGATGTTAATTTCCTTGGCCAGGTGCGAGTAATTTACTATAACGGCCCCGAGGAATATACTAAAAATCTGCGACATGAATCCACGGGCATGGTGTTTACACATTATATGCACAATCAATATATCAATGACCCATATCGTCTCCAGCTGGCCATGGATGAGCTAATTGCGCTATATGACTGGCGCGGGGAAGGCCCGAGGCGGCATCGCATTTATGTATTTGCCGAGGAAGTTGAGATACTTATTCGGGCTAAATTGGCGTTATGTAATCTGCTCGCTGGTCGCCGGGATGATATTGTTGCAGATATAGGGTTTGATGAGGCTGTAACAACTGAGCTAAAATTATTTACAGGAGGAATAAAGGATAATGAAATCGGCCAAATTAGTAAGACGGGCCGCGTATTGTTTAGCACGTATGCATATGGTGGCACGGGCATAAGCATCACCGATATGACTGCAGAATTATTACTCACTCCGCGGCGAACCGGAATGAAGCAAGTCCTGGCCCGAATTATGCGTCGAGGTTCTGATTTGACGATTCCCCGGATCATCGTGGACATTGTGGACAACAAAACCTCATTGAAACATCAGGTCGCCGATAGGAAAAATGCGTATGAATTTTATAATTTTACTGAAATTGTGGTAAAAAAACAATATGCTGAGATCAATTTACTTGGTTAATTTTACTAAAATTGTGGTAAAAAACAATATACTGAGATCAATTTACTTGGTTAATTTTACTAAAATTGTGGTAAAAAACAATATACTGAGATCAATTTACTTGGTTAATTTTGCTGAGATTGTAGCAAACTTACGCAAATTGACATGGCCTAATTTTGGTCCCTGATAAAAACTTGATAATGTGGGATCAATTTCACAGACTTATTTTTTGTTACATTTTCGAAAATAATCATATCAGACCAATTAATTGACTTTGTTTTGGACATCCTGGCAAAAATTATCATTTTTGCACATTGCATAGTTATTGGTCGAGTGCCCGGCCGCATCCAGAAAACATAGTGGCAAACATTTGGCTCAACCAAATACGGATATTTATTTTTTGTCAGCAATATGTCATTAGAACCGATGATTGACAAAATATGATCATTAATGCTTATTCCGCGGCTTGCGAGTTCACTGAGATCATTTTTATACTGTTCATGAACCGCGTTTGCCCGAGGGAATCGGCAGTATGCGACTGTCATATCAAAACCTTTGAGATTATCCCAGGTAAGCATTATGTTTACTTATCTGTTTTAACATCATAAAAAATAATTAACTAATGTTTAATGTCAAGTTCGACGCATGATCATGCGAGATCGTTGCACCATATATTTGGTTTTCCTAATCAAAAATTAATTCATTTTTTACCAAAAGTGTTAGTGGATAAATTATTCCATTCCCATGGCTGATTTGGATCTGCCTGAACAATCTCCCAGGTTATGTTCGGGTTTAGAGATAAACCACGCCAATCCCACGGCCTGTCTGGATTTGCCTGAACAATCTCCCAGGTTATGTTCGGATTACACGATATTGTATACCAATCCCACGGTTTGCCCAGATTTGCCTGAATAATTTCCCAGGTGATATTCGGGTTTAGAGATAATCCACGATAACTCCATTTTTTATCTAAATTTGCCTGAACAATCTCCCAGGTTATGTTTGGATTCCACGATAATGCAGACCAATCCCAGTCCATGTTTGAATTTGCCTGAACAATTTCCCAAGTAATATTTGAATTCCACGATAACCCACGCAAATCCCATTCCCTGTCTGGATTTGCCTGAACAATCCCCCAGGTTATATTTGGATTACACGATAATACATACCAAACCCACGGTTTGCCTAGATTTGCCCGGACAATTTTCCAGGTTATGTTTGGATTACACGATAATGCAGACCAATCCCATTTTTTGTCTAAATTTGCCTGAACAATCTCCCAGGTTATGTTCGGATTTCGAGATAATGCATACCATTCCCACGGTTTGTTTAGATTTGCTTCAACAATTTCCCGGGTTATGTTTGGATTTCGAGATAATCCATAATAACTCCATTCCTTATCCAAATTTGCCTGAACAAATTCCCAGGTTATGTTGGGGTTTGTAGATAAATATTCCATATTCCAGGGCTTATTAGGAAACAATTTCAATAACATAGTCAAATGATTTGCCAGCGTTGTTTTCGCCTTAGGATGGATCTTCTTAATCATATCATGCCATTTTTTGCTAATCAGGCAGCAAATTTTGTAATCCGAACCTGCAGTAATATTAGCCAAGATAACTGGCCAAAGATCGTCCATTTTATGGATAACCTCTTTGCAAATTCAATTTATTCCTACAAAAAAAGAAATTAATTAACTAATTTTTAACGCAGCTTAATACAGTGACCTTATGAAGGGAGTGATCATCTCAATGGCCGAGGTTGCCGTGACATTGTTAGGAATAACGAGATCAGCCTGGGCTCGCTGTGTGCATACAAATTTATCATGCATAGGTTTGACAAATTTTTCATATTGATCCAGCACGGACTCAACGCTGCGATCGCGCTCGGAAACATCGCGCTTCAATCGCCGGGACAGCGCAACATCTGCATCGCAATCAATGTAGATTTTGTAAACTGGGCCCCCAGTGCATTGGTTCAACACCCTAATCGCATATAATCCCTCAAAGATCAGCACGGGGCACGCTTCAACAAACTCCACGTTGGGAATCATTTCGCATTTGACATAATCGTGCCTGGGCGTCATCACTCCATGCCCTTGTTGCCACCACTCGAGTGCATCAATAATCAACTGCTCATCGAACGCATCGGGGGCGTCCCAATTGTGCTCAGTGCGAACAGATGGTGTTTTGTAATACCAATCTTGACAAATTACGGGAATTTTCGACTTGGCGAGCAATTGGGCTATGGTTGATTTGCCCGAGGCAGACCTGCCGGCAATGCCAATAATGACTGGTTTTGAATTGCGTTGCTGCATATTTTACATAACAAACCGAACTAGTTTCAATTTTAAAAATGAATGCCATAGCATGATCATTACAAAATGCAGTTTGACATAATATGTACGATGACCAAAAATTATGGAATTGGTGTTGATCGCAGCAACCTCCCGTGTGGACTTGATCGAACGGTCGAAAGTTCACGATATTTTGCCAGGCAAGTGCCTCCAAAATCGGCCGTAATTATGGGCAAAAAAACATGGGATAACATGCTCAAACACAATCCAATGCATAGCTATGTTAACATCGTAATCAGCTCGGCAAACTCCGGGGTGACAATCGAGGGGGCACTGACCAGCAATCCCGTAGTTCATGTTAATTCTCTTATCGCCGCGTTAAATTACTGTGGGCAGATAAAGCCACCCGCATGTTTTGTGATTGGCGGGGAAGCAACATTTGCTGAGGCATTAAAATCAGCATTCTTGCGATATGCTTATTTGACTGTGATGGACATTGACTGCGATTGTGACGTTCATTTCCCAGCAAGAATTCTGGAAGCTGGGCTGCCAATAAAAAAGAAAAAGCTGACTTATAATCAATATTATCGAGTTGATTTTACCAATCGGGATGAGTTGGCTTATCATAAGTTATGCAGCGAATTGCTAGCTGCGCCAGTTAGGCCGAACAGAACGACGATCAGCGCCCGGGGGTTGTTTCATGAAGTGCTAAAATTTAATCTTCATTGCCCGATTCGTGGCAATATTCTGCCCCTAATCACATCAAAACGAACACCAATTAATTGCGTGCTGGGCGAATTATTGTGGTTCATTTCTGCCGGGACAACAACCGAGCAGCTCCATAAAAATAATATCCATATCTGGGATGGAAACAGTACGAGCGGATACCTAGCCGGGCGCGGACTCAATTACAAGCCCGGCGAGCTCGGGCCGATTTATGGCTGGCAATGGCGCCATTATGGAGAAACATGGCCGACGAGTGAGCCCCGGGGAATTGACCAGCTGGCAAATGTTATTGAGACAATCAAAACAGACCCATACAACCGCCGGCTACTGGTTTCCGCCTGGAATGTTACCGATTTGCACAAGATGGCCCTCCCGCCTTGCCATTATTCATTTCAATTTCATGTTGAGGAAAAAAGTGGTGCACCGGCAATTTTAAACTGCCTGGTCAATATGAGATCGGCAGACATTGCCCTGGGGGTGCCATTTAACATTGCATCATATGCTTTACTGACGCACATGGTTGCGCAGGTTACAAAACTTACCCCGGGTGTTCTAAGTTTGTCAATGGCCGATTGTCATTTGTATGTAAACCACATTGAGGGCATTCAAACAATGCTAAAGCGGATCCCGAGGCGATTCCCAACCATTCGATTTTCGGATCGTATTCATGCCGATATGACCATCGATGATTTCATGGCCGAGGACATTATCATTGGCGAATATCAATCGCACCCGCGTATCAAACTTGATATGGCTGTATGATTTATCCACGATGTGAATTGAATTTCATTTTTTCATGACTTTCGTCGGAAGTTCGTAAAAAATCAAAACACATATTTGGCATAACTAGGAGGTTTGTTAAACTCGTTATGCGATATTTTTTCCCAATCCCACTCCTTATTCTGGTTATCCACAACAATTTTCCATGTAAGGTTTGGGTTTTGTGACACACATTCCCAATTCCATGGCAGGTCCAAATTCTCCTGCATAATTTCCCAGGTTATGTTTGGATGTTGCGATAGTGCGTGCCAATTCCAATTATAGTTCAAGTTAGCCTGAACAATTTCCCAGGTTATGTTTGGGTTGCCTGACACTGTACGTGGTGTCCACGGCCGTGTTGGATTCGCTCGTATAATTTCCCAGGTTATATTTTGATGATATGATAATGCTTCCCAAGTCCATGGCATGTGCAAATTCTCCTGTATAATTTCCCAGGTTATATTTGGATTACGTGATAATTCAGGCCAACACAGTTGATTACCTATGCCTTGTTTAATAATTTCCCAGGTTATGCTTGGATTATTTGATACAATAAACCAATCCCACCACGGCATTGTATCGGGTAGAGCATTTTCCCAGATTATGTGTGGATTCCATAATAATGCTTGCCAATCCCACGGCAGATCCGAATTCGCCTGGACAAATTCCCAGGTCGTATTGCAGCAGCATGACAAATTTGTCCAATCCCATGGGATAGATGGATTTGCCTTAACAATTTCCATGGTTATGTTTGGGTTACGTGACACATTATACCACCGCCACGGCTTATCCTGATTAGCCTGAATAATCTCCCACGTAATATTTGGGTTTTCGGATAATCCATACCAACACCATGATTGGGGTGGATTCATCTGAACGATTTCCCAGGTTATATTTGGGTTCCAGGATAATTTGGTCAAGCACCATTTTTTAGTGGGGAACATCTTTAGGAGAGTAACCAAGTGATTTGCGAACTTAACACCAGCATCGGGAATAATTTTTTTAATCATATCATGCCACTTTTTGCTTACTTGGGTAACCGCTTTGTAATCCGAACCAGCATCAATATTGGCCAGGATGATAGGCCAAAGATCGTTCATTTTTTACAATTAGTTAGATTTCAAATCAATTTTTTCAGCAAGGTCAATAAATTGGTGGCCGAATGGTATATTTATTAATTCGAACCAGCAGTAATGTTGGGCAAAATATTATCCTTTGTTAATATTCACAATGATCTATTTCAGGTCGCGCGAATTTAGTAAACATATTGTATGATAATCCTATCCAATCCCAGGGCAAGTCAGGGTTGTTCTTAACAATTTCCCAGGTAATATTCGGATTGTGTGAGATACTTTTCCAATCCCACGGCATACCAGGGTTGGCCTTGATAATTTCCCAGGTTATACATGGTTTACGTGATATACAACTCCAGTCCCATTGGTATTGCAAATTCTCCTGTATAATTTCCCACGTCATAGCTGGGTTGTATGATAAACTGTGCCACTCCCATCGCAGATCAGGATTGTCCCGAACATTTTCCCATGTAATATTTGGGTTTTTTGATATACCCTCTATTTCCCAATGCATGCCGGGGTTGGCCTCGATAATTTCCCAAGTGACAAATGGTTGCTGCGATAAATAATACCACTTCCACGGCTTATCCTGATTAGCCTGAACAATTTCCCATGTAATATTTTGATTTTGGGTTATACTATACCAACTTATTTGCAAATCCGGATTAGCCTGAATATCCTTCCATGTTATGTTTGGATTTCGTGGCAAACGGTCGTAATTCCACGGCAAATGACCATTGGCCTGAATAATTTTCAACGTGATATTCGGGTTAATTGACAAGTTACGCCAATTCCACGGCAAATGTATATTTGCTTCAATAATTTCCCAAGTTATGTTTGGGTTCCGCGATAATTCGGACCAATCCCACGGTATATCGGGATTATTCAAAGTAAATTCCCAGGTTATGTTAGGGTTTTGCGATAGCCCGGGCCAGCTCCAGGGCACATCTGGAAATAATGCTAACAATGTTGTCAAATGATTTGCGAATTTTATATGGGCTAGGGGATAAATTAATTTAACAATGCTATGCCACTTCTTGCTGACTCGGGTGGCAGATTTATAATCAGAGCCTGTGTTAATGTTACTTAATACAATCGACCAGATATCATTCATCTAGGTTTATGGGTCTTTATATTTGGGTTTATTATCCGGATTTAATTTACAAAAAATTAAACGTCAACAAACGATTTATCTTTTGTTAAAACAATTATTTGACAACATAATCCAATTCCACGGTTTGTCCAGATTATTTTTTACAATTTCCCAGGTTATATTGGGGTTATGGGATACACTTTCATAGTCCCAAGGTATGTGGGAGTTCTCCTGGATAATCTCCCAAGTGATGTTTGGATTTTGTGCTACCCCGTACCAATTCCAAGGCTTGCCCGGGTTTGCTTGGATAATTTCCCAGGTTATATTTGGATTTTGTGATATTCCATGGAAAGACCATGTCTCGCCCGAGTTTGCCTTAATAATTTCCCATGTTATGTTTGGATTCATTGATACAGCTTGCCAATCCCAATTAATATTGTGATTTGCCTGAATGATTTCCCAGGTTATATTGGGGTTTTTTGATACGCCAAACCAATCCCAAGGCATGTGGCTATTTTTCTTAATGATTTCCCAGGTTATATTTGGATTATACGATAAATCAAACCATTGCCATTTTCGATGTTTGTTTGCCTGGACAATTTCCCAGGTTATATTTGGATTTTGTGATATCCCGCGCCAATCCCACGGCCTGCCCGAGTTTGCCTTGATAATTTCCCAGGTTATATTTGGATTTCGCGATATCCCGTACCAATTCTTATTCGGTATATCCTTAATAAGTTCCCAGGTTATATTGGGGTTTTTTGATATTCCTTGCCAACTCCATGGTTTACCCGGGAACAATTTCAGCAATGTAGTCAAGTGATTTGCGAATTTTACGCCCGCATCAGGATGAAGTTTTTTGATCAACTTATGCCACTCCTTACTAACTAGGCAGCAGGATTTGTAACCCGAGCCAGTGTCAACATTGGCTAAAATGACCGGGTGGAGATCGTTCATTATCTTATATAGATGCATTTACCAAATTCAATTTGCCCAGATAAAATGGTTAAAAAAATAACTCATTCGCCAGGTTTGTTGAAATAGTTTTTAGACAAATCACCCCAAAACCATAGCTTGCGCAAATTATCTCGGACAATTTCCCAGGTAATATTTGGATTTTGAGATATTCCTTGCCATCTCCACGGCAGGTCGGGATTGGCTTGAATAATTTCCCAGGTGACAAATGATCGGCTTGATAAAATACGCCAACTCCACGGCCGGTTAAGATTGGCCTGAACAATTTCCCAAGTTATGCTTGGATTACATGATATTCCTTGCCATTTCCATGGCAGGTTGTAATTGTCCTGAATAATTTCCCAAGTGATATGAGCATTGCGAGAAATACCATTATAATCCCATGGAATGTTGGGGTTCGCTTGTATAAATTCCCATGTTATATTTGGATTCCATGAAATATTATCCAATGCCCACGGCATATCAGGATTATCTTGGATGAATTTGCAGGTTATATTCGGATTGGCCGTCAATTCATACCATTCCCATGGCAAATGCATATTTGCGCGAACAATTTCCTCAGTAATATTTGGATTTCGGGATATATAACCCCAATCCCAGGGCCTGTCAGGGTTTGCCAAGATGATCTCCAATGTTATATTTGGATGTAGTGACAGCGCATACCAACATAAATTATCGTCCGGCAAATCTTTTACATTTTCCCAGGTGATGTTTGGGTTGTTTGACATTCCTCCCATATGCCATTCTAAATGTGGATTTGCCTGAATGATTTCCCAGGTTATGTTTGGGTTCCACGATAAACAATACCAGTTCCAATCCTGTTCAAGATTAGCCTGAACAATTTCCCACGTGACATTTGGATTTTGTGATAAGATTTGCCAGCTCCAAGGTCGCAATGGGTACATTTTTATTAAAGTTGCTAAATGGTTTGCAAACATTGTGTGAGCCTTGGGATGGATTACTTTAATCATATCATGCCACTTTTTGCTCACCAGGCAAACGGATTTATAATCCGAGCCATTATTAATATTGCCCAAAACGATCGGCCAGATATCGTTCATACTATAAATTATACTTTTGCATATTCAATTTGCGTATGGCCAAACAAAAAATGGATAATCATACTACGGGGCGTATTGATTTAGTGAAATGATTGCATGTTAATTGTTCCCAGTTCCACTTTTCATTTCGGTTATCGCGAACGATTTCCCAAGTAATATTTGGATTTTGCGACACATTTCGCCATTTCCAGGGCATGGTGGGGTTGTCCTTAATAATTTTCCAGGTGATGTTTGGATGGCACGATATGCCGTACCAATTCCACTTATTATTTAAAGTAGCCTGAATATTTTCCCATGTTATATTTGGATTCCACGACATGCCTGACCAGTCCCATTCACATTGAGGATTATCAATAATAATTTTCCATGTTATATTGGGGTTTTTTGATATGTAGAACCATTCCCATGTTATGTCTGGGTTCGCCTGAATAATTTCCCATGTGATCGCTGGATGCGCGGATAAACCACTCCAATCCCAATGCTTATCCAAATTTGCTTTGATAAAGTCCCAAGTGATGTTTGGATTCCAAGATAAATAATACCAATTCCAGGGTTTGTCCAAATTGGCTTTAATAAATTCACAAGTGATAGTCGGATTCCGAGATATCCCACACCAATTCCACGGAAAATTTGGGTTTGCCTGAATAATATCCCAGGTGATATTAGGATTGCTCGATATTGCATGAAAATTCAAGGATCGACGCGGGGCTGCCCGGATATTATCCCAGGTGATGTTGGGGTTGTACGGTAGATTATACCAGTCCCAGGATATGTGCGGGTTTGCCTTAATAAATTCCCATGTGATATTTGGATTTCTAGTTATATCAGGCCAAATTTGCATAAGGCCAGGAAACAATTTTAGTATTAATATCAAGTGATTTGCTAACACTATTTTTGCATTCGGATGAATTTTCCGCATAATTTCATACCACTTTTTACTTATCAGGCAGCATAAATTATAGTCTGGGCCCGTGGTAATATTTGTTAGGATAACCGGCCAAATATCATTCATCATATGAATACAAATTTGCTGTTTCATTTTTGCAAATTGGAGTAAAAAAATAAACCCGCCGGGATATATTATGATTTTGCCTTGGTGAATTTGTTAAACATCAATGAATCCCAACGCCATTTATCATCTGAATTTGCTTGAATAATCTCCCATGTTATGTTTGGATTCATTGATAATTCATGCCACTCCCACGGCTTATCTGGATTTGCCTGGACAATTTCCCAAGTTATATTCGGATGCTTAGATAACACACCCCAACACCAGGGCTGTTGTATGTTGGCCACAATAATTTCCCAGGTTATGTTGGGATTACATGATATTCCATACCATTTCCATGGCATGTGGAAATTTGTCGTAATAATTTCCCAGGTTATGTTGGGATGTTGGGATAAGTCATACCAATTCCACAACTTAGTTAGATTTGATTTGATATTCTCCCAGATAATATTTGGGTTGCCCGATACGTAATGCCAATTCCACTTTTCATTGGGATTTGCTTGAATAATTTCCCATGTTATGTTAGGATTACATGACAAAGATTCCCAATTCCAACTTTCATCATAATGAGCACATATAAATTCCCAGGTGATGTTTGGATTGCTTGATAATCCAAACCAATCCCATTTACAGGATGGATTAGACATGACAGTCTCTAATTTTACGTTTGCCTTGCTCGATATTTCATGCCAATCCCACGGCTTATCTGGATTTGCCTTAACAATTTCCCAGGTGATGTTCGGGTTATATGATAAACCATTCCAGTCCCATGGCAAGTCGGGGTTTGCTTGAATTATTTCCCAAGTGGTAACTGGGTGACATGTTAATATATACCAGTCCCAATTCTTATCCATGTTTGCCTTAATAAATTCCCAGGTTATGTTTGGATTATGCGACATGTAACCCCAATTCCACGGTTTATTCGGGAACAATTTTACCAGGGTCAGCAAGTGGTTTGCAAATTTAACCTTAGCATCGGGATGAACCTTTCTCATTGTCTCATGCCATTTTTTGCTAACTAATGTGCATACCTTGTACGCAGAGCCAGTGGTAATATTGGCCAGGATAACTGGCCAAGTATCATTCATCATATAATTTGCGATAATCTTAATTCAATTTTGTTCATATAATATTAGATGCAGTATGACGTTTGCAAAAAAATAGCTGGATCACAGGCTGGTATCACGATAGTAATTTGTAAATGGGTTAACTGATAAATCATTCCATTTCCACGGCATGTTTGGATTGTCTCTAACATTTTCCCAAGTTATGTTCGAGTTTTGAGATAAATAACGCCAATCCCAAGGCTTGTCCAAATTTGCTTTAACAATTTCCCAGGTGATATTTGAATTTATCGATAAACTACGCCAATCCCATGGCATGTCGAAATTAGCTTGTACAATCTCCCATGTGATGTTTGGATTTATTGATACCTCTGACCATTCCCATAATGCTTCTGGGACGTCAAAATTTGCCTTAACAATTTCCCAGGTTATATTTGGATTATGAGATATTGCGTACCAGTCCCATGGTAAGTCGGGGTTTGCTTCAATGATCTCCCATGTGATGTTTGGATGCCGTGATAGTTGATCATAGCGCCATGGTTTATCTAGGTTATTCTTAACGATATCCCAGGTTATATTTGGATTTTGAGATAAACCCATCCAACCCCATGGCAAGTTGGGGTTTGCCTCGATGATCTCACGGTTTATGCTTAAAAAGCATGATATTAATTCCCAATCCCATGGCAAGTTAGGATTTGCTTTGACGATTTCCCATGTGATGTTTCGATTTTGAGATACACCATCCCACTCCCACGGCTTAGCTAAATTTGCATCAATAATATCCCAAGTGATATTCGAGTTATATGATAAACCATACCAGTCCCATGGTAAGTCGGGGTTTGCTTTGACAATTTCCCAGGTCACAATCGGATTATGAGATAAACCACGCCAATGCCACGGTAGATGCAAGTTATCCCGAACATTATCCCAAGTGATATTTGGATTCTGAGATATACGATACCAAAATAAACAAGCTTTCTCGGAATTAGCGGCGATAAATTCCCAGGTTATGTTTGGATTATATGATATTCCATGCCAATCCCACGGTTCATTCGGGAACAATTTTATCAGCGTCATCAAGTGATTTGCAAATTTAACCTTAGCATCTGGGTGAACCTTTCTAATCATGTCATGCCATTTTTTGCTAACTAATGTGACTATCTTATAAGTAGAACCAGTATCAACAGTGGCCAGGATAATGGGCCAGATATCATTCATTATGTAATGATATTTTGATTAATTCAATTTGTTTGTTACAACCCAGGCGCAATTAAAAAAACAGTAATCATGTCACGATTTTTTGGTAAATTTGCGAGTTGACAGCGTTGACCAAGTCCACTTTTCGCCCAGGTTATTAATGATAATTTCCCAGGTTATATTTGGATTTCGCGATATCCCGTGCCAGTCCCACGGGATTGCTGGATCATTCAAATTTGCCTGAATAATTTTCCAGGTTATTCTAGGATCACGCGATATCCTAGTCCAATCCCAAGATTTGTCCAAAGTTGCTTTAATATGCTCCCAGTTAATGTTTGGGTTATTTATCATCCTATCCCAGCTCCAAGGACGATGTGGATTTTTCTGAATGATTTCCCAGGTTATGTTTGGATTTTGAGATAATCCAACCCCACTCCATCGGATTGCCGGATTATCCGAATTTGCCTGAACAATTTCCCAGGTTATATTGGGGTTTTTTGATACGTGGTACCATTCCCAAAATTTGTCTAGATTTGCGCTAATAATTTCCCAGGTTGTATTAGGATTTCGGGACAATACCTGATAACGCAACGTTACATTGGGAATAGTATTAATAACATCTGGGGTAATATTTTTATTGCTCGCTAGATAAAACCAATTCCATGATTTGTCTAAATTTGCCTGAACAGCTTCCCATGTTATTTTTGGATTTTGTGATAATTCGAGCCAATCCCATGGTTGGTTCGGATTTGCTATGATAATTTCGCTTGTTGTATTCGGGTTTTGAGATACTCCACTCCAGTCCCACGGCTTGCCGGGGTTTGCCAAGATGATCTCTAAAGTAATATTTGGATTTCTTGACACAGCATTCCATAACCAATGAATATTGGGATTTGCCTGAATGATTTCCCAGGTTATATTGGGATTTTTTGATATACCATACCAATCCCAATTTAAATGCATATTTTTCTTAACGAATTCCCAGGTTATATTTGGATTCCATGATAAGTGATACGCATCCCACTGCAAAGTTGAATTAGCTTCAATAAATTCCATGGTTATGTTCGGATTATGAGATACTCCACTCCAGTCCCACGATTTATCTGGGCATAGTTTTAGCAAAGTAGTCAAATGATTTGCAAGCAATACTTTTGCATTTGGGTGAATTACTTTAATCATATTATGCCAGCATTTAGAGACCAAACAAATAGATTTATAATCCGAGCCAGCGGTAATATTGGCCAGGATAATGGGCCAGATATCATTCATCGTACAATTTGTAATAATCCTAATTCAATTTGCTTAGTCCGCCACGGCTGCATAAACATGACACTCATTCTTGATATCACTTCGCTCCTTTTCATTTAATTTATCAGCAAATGAATCAACATGGGCTGTGATCTCCTTTTTGATGTCATCTTTGAACACGACATCAGCATCAGCATCGTTTGAGCTGCCCCCGGCTTCATAAGCTGTCGCGGCGGCTACGGTCCAATCATCTTCTGATTTTTTTCCCTTATCAATTTCTCGTTTGATTATAGCTTTCACATCTTGAAAAATCTGGTTTCGGTATGCTCCAAAAGTCATCGCGGACCCCACAGATTCATCATGGTCCAGGGTGACTAATGAATTCAACATTCTGCTAGTTCGGCCATTAACACATACAAGCCCATTATTTTCCACAGAATCGGCCATTGCATTTGCGATCGCTTCGTGCATTAATTTTTTATTGTCCCTGTTGGCCGGGTGGTTGGCCCGGTCCCATGTATATGCAAAAATATTCGATTCAGTGTCATTGTATGTTGAAATATGCTCGCCGTGTCGAATGCGATCAAGTGTGGTCCGGGCTCGCGTTGCTTTCTCGGGAAATTCTCTTCTATACGGCCCATCAATATAATTATATGCTTCCTTAAAACAGGTCTCCTCATCGCCGCGGTACGTTGATTTAAGTTTGTGTAATGTTTTACGCAACTCATTATTAACAGTATGATCATGAACATTTTGTGGATCATTTGTATATTTAGTGGCGTCATCTAGGGCCATTGTGATTGCCTCAACCTGCGTCGCCGCATTTGCAACCGCCCGTTCGCGGCGGTCATGAGCAATTTTGTTGCGGGTCTCCGGGATAGTGCCGACAGCGTTAGTAAAATTAGCAAACCCGGGATTGCCCGCGGCATATTGACCGTGAAAATCTTCAATCTGATGCAGTATAAAATCCTGATCAATTTCCTCAGCCTCGGCAATTCCGGCCAACACAACAGTATAATCATCCGCAACAACTCGGGCAAATTCTCTGCGGTCATGCCCGGCGACTACATTACGATGTATAATCGTCGCGCGAGTAAAGCGGTCATCCACGTTCGGATCATCTATAGTTGCTAATTCCCTTAAGGCCGCCCGAGCAGGTTCATCAAAAGTTCCATTACTGCTCTGTTGATTTTTGCAGATGCGATTTCGTTTTCTCCTTCGGCTGTATTTTTTGGCAAAATAGTAGATGGCACATAGTAGTATGATTAACGCCCAGGCCAGTAGAATGTAACTAAACATCTTCTATACAACATACTACAATGTTTTTTCTAATGTTTCTATTGTCAAATTTTTGTCTTGGAATAACTTAAGTGCATCTTCATATTCCACTATATTGCTTCCAGCCATCTCTTTTTTATACTGGGTATATGTAGGCTGGCTGTTTAATCCGAACCAATCAATGATGGCCCGGGCCTTCTCCCGGCGGCTTGTGAATGCCTCGCGATTATTCCTGTAAATGCAAAATAATGCAATTAATATTATTACGAGCAGCAGTGATGTTCTCATTGACTGATGCATGGTTTCTTTTGCCTAATACTTAATTATAGACAAAATTGATTTTATATAAATTAGGGAACATATCAACTAAAATGTTTACCCCTGAGAATATTAAAACGATTTTCGAGGGACTTGATGAGCAAACTAAGGAAAAAATTGTTCGTAATATTAAGCCCGAGTTAACTCAGGCGCTCGGCCGCGTGGGTCGCAAGATGGCAGCAAATCCGAGAGCTGTGCTCAGCCCGTCCTGCCGAGACATAATGAGGGCATGGCGGGCATGTCCATTTACGTCTGTTAGAGTTGTAATTCTTGCACAGGATCCATTTATTAACCCGGGGGAAGCCCATGGATTATGTTTTAGTGTCCCGCGCGGTATTAAAATTCCCCCATCGACGGCAAATATATTTAACTGTTTGGTCAAGCAGGGGCTGATCCCGGACAAGCCGACGCATGGCAATTTGGCAGGGTGGGCAAAACAGGGTGTGCTGTTAATCAATGCGGCTTATACAACTATTATTGGCAAATCGAATGCACACGCTGATGATTGGGCTGGCTATTCGGACGCGGTTATCGGCCAATTATCGGCCGATCCTGCGCCAAAAATATTTATCTTACTGGGAAATTTTGCGAAAAACAAGGCCAAGTTGGTTGCAGAACATCATGTTGTTCTACCATGGGGTCATCCCAGCCCGTTGAATAATGCAAATAAATCGGATAATCCAAAAAATTTTATTTATTGCGACGTCTTTACAAAATGTAACAACCAGCTGGTCGCCTGGGGGTCGCCCCCCATCAACTGGGATCCGGATTTTCTACCAGTTGATCCAATAGCGCAAGTAGATCCGGCAGTGCAAGCAAATTTGCTGGCGATGCAAGTAAATCCGACTGTGCAAGTAAATCCGACAATGCAAGTAAATCCAACTGTGCAAGTAAATCCAACTGCGCAAGGAGGGGCTCCCAAACTTGACATTCTTATTGAGAAAGAGGCCGAGGATGATCCCATGCCGCCAACACATGATTCCGTATATATTTTCACTGACGGCGGGGCAACCAAAAATGGCCAAGTTGACAGTGAAGCGTCCTGGGCATTTTACATTAATGATGGTATCTCATGTGTTAAATCATATGGTATTGTGCCAAAAGTTGTTATCCCGGGGCAGATTTTTCAGTCGAGTAATAATCGGGGGGAGTTGACAGCAATCTGCATGGCTATGGAATACGTTGCAAATAGGGTTGGTGCGCCTGAGACCGCATTTGTCCCCGGGGCGAAACTAATTATCATTTCTGATTCTATGTATAGTATCAATTGCATAAATGTCTGGGGGCCGAAGTGGTTTGCCGAGCCGGAGAGGCTGGATGGCAAAAAAAATATCGACTTAATTCGCCGGGGCGTTGAGCAACTTGCCGAGCTGAGGAAAACAATGGATGTAAAATTTGCACACACCCGCGGGCACAAGAGCGAACCATCGATCGAGGATTATGATCAGTGGTTCAATTGGTATGGCAATAAGGTTGTCGATACTCTGTGCAATATCGCATTAGGTAATAACTAACCCGGGAATTCCCCTTTATTTTTTATAAAGGCAAAAAAATAATTGGCGTGAATACTTACCGGTCCCGGCAGTGCGCATGTGTGGCTGAGATAATGCATGTGATTGGGAGTTTAGCGTTTGGTCTTGGGCGATAGAAGTGCCAATAGTAATTACCTCCCGGGTGATTTTGCTCGTAGACGATTTTGAATCCAGCTTTTTCAGCGAATACTGGATCAATATGAATGACAACAACATCTTCCCCAGTGAAGAATTTCTTTCGTATTTCATCAACAAGATTAGCATCGCATGCATGAATGAATGAGGAATGCTGATCCGCATACTCGTCATCGATGTAACCGAGCGAATCACTGAGGGCAAAGTTGTCAGCCGTGATAACCTTGTAAATTGAGGCGTCCTTTGATTCGCTCATGTGTATATCTTCGTATAATGCATATTCAATTTTTAAACTGCTCCCGGCGCAAATTGAATATTTATTGGAGTGTTTATACTGATGTCTCAGCTAGCTTCAGGCGATTATAACATTATGTTTTATAATCTCATGGTTCATGATGAAAACATTGAATCTTATCGCGCATTTTATACCGACGGGCTAAACACTTCGGTTATAATCATCTCGCGAGTGATAGTGCAGAATAACATCATCTGGAGTAGTCGACCATCGAATATAACAGATATCTATCGCCCAGTGGATTTTGAGCTCCATCGGGAACCTTTTGCTCGCAGGGTGACCCGGAAAGTGGCCAAGGCGGCAACCCTATGTCTGTTACCATTGCTCGGCCGGGATGTTGTTAGTGTTATAATTAGAATTGCAGCAGAGTGTGAAAAAAAATCGGGATGGGTTATGAACCCCGCTGTAGGCAAAAAATAAAATAGATTGTTACTTTAATGATCAATTTTTTATAATGCAAGGAACATAAGCATGCCGCCTCGGAGACGCAGAACCAGATGAATTGTGTTTTCCTTAGTGATGTTGTAGTCTGAGAGAGTGCGGCCGTCTTCGAGTTGTTTGCCGGCAAAAATGAGTCTTTGTTGATCTGGAGGGATTCCTTCCTTGTCTTGGATTTTGTTCTTCAAATTTTCAATAGTATCTGCTGGTTCGACCTCGAGAGTGACGGTTTTTCCTGTGAGAGTTTTGACAAAGATTTGCATCTGATGATACATAACATAATGTTATTTTTTAAATGAAAAAATAATGCAAATTATTTACAACCAATGCGACTCACTTGCACCGGTCTGCGAACAACTTGTTTGCGCGGTCCATGTCTCGGATTCGTGCGCGAATAAAATGAACAGTTCCAAGGATTGATTTTTTGTGATATTTCTCGGGCAGGGCTGTGGCGACAGCGCATGCTATAGCTCGCCCCCCGGTTACCGCGGCATCAATGTGTATGAAATCAACACCATTTTGCGCACACCAGGCCGAGGCCTGCGCTCGATATTTGTTCGGTTTGCTGTCGCCACCATGAGTAAATGCCAACTTTAATTCTGAATTGTAACCAGTTAGCTCAATTCCACAATTATCATCAAATTTCGCATCAAACAGGGTTTCAAACACTCGGACCATTGTAAATACATCGGCAAATGGACGTTGCATCCAGCGATGATTGTTTTCACATGATATTTTCGAATACATAATCATCTTTGGGGTCGCGTAAAAATCCTGGCCACAGGATATAAAATTATCACAAAGTGGGTCATGTGAATACTTGCACGCAATTTCCTTGGTCCTGATCTGCGTGCACAGTGGCCTGGTACATTGTGGGTCATGACGCAATCTGTTGCAGTGGAATCTGATTCTAGATTGGTCATGCATATAATGACAGTTTGCATCCATAGTAATATTAGGATTATCCCGTTGGGCTATCTTGAGCAGGCCACAGGCAGGGCAGCCCCTTTTTTTAGACGATACTGTAACTGAAAATACATGCCCCAGTTTGCAAGTGAACTCAAAACTTCGCTGGCAGAATTCAAAATCGGGCTGAATACACTCAATTTGTTCGCCGGTTTTCCTCAGCTGATGTAATAATACGCATAATTTGCAGCTTACTTCGGCTTGATTAATCCCACGCACGACCATTGTGTGTCCGGAGGAGCAATTATAAATGACGGTATTGGGAGGGTCCATCCCGAGGGCGTACTTAACGGTAATAGCGCATTCCTTTCAATTTTAAAAAAATGAATTTGTCAGAATACGCTAATTACCATCGCAAATGAATCAACAACCATCTGCAATTAACATTCCACGAACAGTGAACACTCTTTACGAATCAACTGAAAGTTGGGCAACAGTAGAAACACCGGCATTATTCAAAGACGATGTTACGTTATTGCCCCATCAAACCACAGTAGTAAAGTCTATGCTCGACTTGGAACAACAGCGATATGTTGAGGTTGGATGCGAAAAGTACACCAAACATACTGGTGCTCCAGTTAAAATCCAGTCAACAGCAATGGTTCTCTCAGAGTCATTTGGCAGCGGTAAAACTGTTGTTATTCTGGCCCTGATAGCCATTCGGCCATATCCTCGGGCCGTTGCAGAATTGGTTAATTCACCAATGATTGTCCAACAGAAGCAACATCATTATGGCAGGTACGCGCGTAACGAGGCTCCGGTGTTTAAGCATGAGATTGTGCGTAAATTCATCGGGCCGACTGCCCTACTTAAACCTAATTTGATTATCGTCGGCGCATCAGTCATGAAGCAGTGGGCCGATGAAATTCAGCGATTCACGAATCTGACTGTTTTCGAAGTGGGTGATTTTCATAAGCTTAAGGCTCTGCAAATGCGGTACGAGTCCGGGCTAATCAACCAATATAACATCATTTTGCTTAAGAATGGGAAAGTCACAGGTAACTTTCAACTGCCCGGGGAAACCGGAGGCAGTTCAGAATACCGTTCAATGATTTCAGTCGTGCGCACAATGACAGCGCAGTCGTGCTGGTCCCGAGTCATCTATGATGATTTTGATACCATCGACATCCCCTCGGGATCCCAAGCAATCAATGCTCTGTTTACTGTCTATGTTAGTGCCACACTAAGGGCTGACAAGGGAGGCCGAATTGTGCGTAAAACATACAAAAATGTACAAGAAGCAATTAATAGCCGAGGTATTCCCCTTGCACAAGTTCACACTGATAAAAGTCTATTCACTGATTTCAACCTGAGAAACACTGCATCTTATGTGGAAAGGAGCACACAAATCCCAATAGTAAACTGCTTCAAATATGTTTACAGCAATCCGGATGACAATTATATCCGCTTGCTGGGAGTTATGGGAGAAAAGGATGCCGAGAACATTATGGAGATGCTAAACGGCGATGCTATCGGTACGGCCGCTGAGCAACTTGGGATTAAAACCAATTCTGTTGCCGATATCTTCAAAAAAATGCTTGACAAAAAGTACGAAAAGTACCTGCATGACAATAAGGTCTTCCTCATAGTAGAGGAGATCCTCGGCAGCCTCGCGGAAGTAGAGGAGCGTGAAGACGGCAAGCAGCATTCAATGAAAGCGTTGAATACAATTCGCGCGGCAATTGAAAAAGAAAATGTTCCCACAATTAAGTATTTCTCAGACAAACTGCAGGATATGCTCGATAATATGTTGAATGAATATGCTGAGCTCAGCGCCCAGGATGGCCTGGCTATCTCTCGGGTCGTTGACAATGTTAAAGAAGGTCAGTGTCAAATCTGCCGCTTTTCACTCAAAGATCGCAGTACATTCATTGTAAAATGCTGTGGATTGATTGTTTGCGAGGCGTGTGGGATTAAAGGAAATAACATTCGCCGCCGTTATGATTACAGGCTAAAAGGTGAAACAATTTCCGGGGCCTGCGCAAACTGCAAAAGTCCCGTTTATCCGCAGAAAGACTTGATCTTCATCGATAGTCAATCTTTCAATATCAACGATTTGCTCACGGCTACGGGGGACGAGAAACCTGAGGAACCTGAACCCAAGCCGGTCGTCGTTGATGAGACAAAACCAGCCGAGCCTGAGATTAAAAATCCAAAATTAAAAGCATTGCTTGCAATTGCCACGGCAAAAATTCCTGAGAATTGCGAGGAAATTAAGGTTAACATTAAGCATCTTATTCAGGGCAGGAATGATTTGCCACCCAAGCCAAACCAGGTTAGGAAAGTGTTAGTGTTTGCCAATTACAGTGAAACTCTCAAGAATGTCGAAGATTTCCTGTGCGAACAAAACATACTATTTCTTCGCCTAGGAGGAACGTTTCGCGAGATGGCCAACACGGTGAAACAATTTCAAACAGGAGAATGCACAGTTTTATTGATCAATTCGCAACATAATTGCGCTGGACTTAATATGCAGTTTGCCACAGATCTAGTTTTCATGCACAAGATTGTTGATATTAACATTGAAAGCCAGGTCGCCGGAAGAATTCAAAGAATTGGCCGGGATTGCAATGCAAGAATTCACTATCTTTGCTACAAGAATGAGAAGGATATGTGCTAGAAGAGTCACATAAAACTCTTTATTTTTTCGCAAAAAAATATTACCCGTTCGATTATTCACCCCGGGGTTTGCCCTGGGAAATGAAGTTAATTGGATGCAACCCCGCGACGATCCCGAAGGTTTTCACAAGAGAAATGTATTCAGTTCGATTGATATTAACTTGCCTCCCCTTAATGTAAGCAGATAATTTGTCTCCATGTCGAGTCACCATATCGAATAGTTGTCCTGGAAAAGAAGTGAATAACATACAGTATTCGCTGTTGCCCAGGGTCATCCTCGTGATGTCTGCAAACTCACTGATTGGCGATGTTGTCGACCCTCCAACAGAACATTCAAAGCAATAATCAATCGGGGTCATTTTGCTTTTGACAAACAAGTCCCCGGGCCTAACCATAATCCCGAGTGGAAGTATGTAAACATTGTCGAGTTTATCAATCGCCTGGGCAAAGGCGCGACCGCCCTTATAAATGATGGTAAACTCGATTATTTTTGCGAGTGCTGTGAATCGCGCTTTCCCGGCCGAGGAAGTCCAGTCATAATCTAAACCACTCACGTTATGCAATGTTTGATTGGGACAAATCATACCTGACATAAATTGCTTAGATAGAAATACCCCGGATTTATAATGTCTATACTTTCTACATTCAATTTTGTATCCGAACAGTTAATTTACTTCGGCCCCCTCGCTTGCAAACGCATTCGGTTTGGAATTCATTGATACCCAATTTTGCCGCGGCTCTTGTCATTATTTCAATGTATGTATCGCGGCTGATAGGTCGCCATTCATTACCATATTGGAACTGTATATCATGCCCGAATGTGTTCGTCAATCGATCATAATCTGCTGCCGGGTTTGGACAAACTGTTATCCATAATTTTTGACCATTTATTTTTTGCCCAGTTATTCCATCAAAATTCAGGCAAATTGAAGAGGCTCCCCGCAATGAGCAAACTCGCTGATTATTGTAATAATAATTATACGGGTCAAACCCGGGTTGGTAAAACTCTGGCCGAGCATTCAATATTACGTTTTCCAGCATCAAGTAATAATTGCCGAGGGTATCAATCGCATATGGATATGGCACATTACTGTTGCCGACCGGCGATGCAAAATCAGCTATTTCGCGACTTGCGAAAAACTTCAAAATCCCGCGATTGCCAATCCAGACATACTCAAGTCCACCAAGCTTCAGCAAAATTGTGTTGCCAAGAAATTCATCTCCGCATCCGTAGCCGGTGATGGCAGGGGTGTAACCAATGAAAACATCTTCAGCAGAGACTTCGGCAATCTTCGCCCGCTCTCTCGGGTACTTGGGACCATAAATGTGGACAATTTTTGGCTTGTCTGGATCGGCTGTAAACACATTGACTTTGAACGGCCTTCCACCGTTATCGTGAATTTTGTATGATTTCATCGAATATAACCTATGTAGACAATTTTAACACAAAAAATTAGATTAATATCTAAATGTTAACATCGAAACCAGCCGTGGAATGTTTGACATAATTTTCCAGGGCCTTTGCATAATCGGGCTCGAGGCACCGCCGGGCACCCACATGATAATCCAATTCAACATCAACAACGGATATTACCCAAGATAGATCGCCCTTTACCCCTGTAAATTCTCCATGGTTTGTGCCAACATTAAAGTTTAAACGCCGGAGAAATTTTCGCTTCATCCAACAGGTCAATAAAGAAATCTGAACTTTCTTTTCAGATATTACTACAATTCTGTGTACTCTGTTTCGACGCCTAGCGATTGTAGAGGCTGTTCCCGGGGTAATTGTAGAGGCTGTTCCCGAGGCGATCTGAATGTCATGCGTTTGCTGGTCAGCATAAGTGGAGATAATGACTGTGTATTTGTAAGCCATTATTGATACAATAATCATACAAAAAATCAATTTTTTCAACATGTGTAGGGCGAGATTAACACGCATTCGTTGGGGTTTTCCTCGGCCTGAATGGTTTCATTGCTTCCAACACTACTCATATCATCATAAAATGCCTTTTGAACCCGAGTGGCGGCCTCCAGTTCGCACAAGAACACATTCCAGTAAACTCTATTAATCCATTCATGATCAAAAACTTTTTTGGGAATACCCGCGGCGACAGACATATTGATATTTAGATATTTTTCATTTACGCTGATTTCAATTTTGATTATCTACATATATAAATACAAATGATTTATTTGGATAACAACGCCACAACATTAATGCCTCTTGTCGCCAAAAAGGCCATGCTCGAGTGGTGCAACCGCGGCAACCCCTCGGCCGGCTATGCGGCGGCAAATGAATCCCGGGCGTATATGAATAAATTCCGGGAATATATTGCAACCGCCTGTGGGATAACTTCGTGCTGCCGAGAAGCCCGGGATGATCCCAAAAGGAGCGTTAATCAGATTAATCCTTCACTATATAAAATTATATTTACGTCTGGCGCGTCGGAATCAAATTGCACTATTCTCAGATCGGTCGTGGATTCATATCGCATCCTGCGGCAAGAGATGCCGCATATTATTATGTCCGCGGTGGAACATAAATCACTGTATGAAATGGCTCTGCATTTGGTTAAAGTTGGCCTGGCCGACATTACATTTATCAGGCCAACGCTATCTGGCCACGTCGACCCGGCCGATGTTGCCGCTGCAATAACCAAAAATACGTGTCTTATTTGCATTATGCACGCAAATAATGAGACCGGGGCCATAAATGACGTGCGGAAAATTGGAGCTATTGCACATAAAATGAATGTGCCATTCTATTGCGATACAGCGCAAACATTTGGTAAGATAAGTGTTCGCCCGGCAGAAATGGGAATAGATGCATTTTCAATATCATTTCACAAAATACATGGCCCGCCCGGGATTGGCGCGTTGGTCATAAAGCAACAATTTCTACTTGGCTATCACCTGGGGCCAATGATCTTCGGCACACAAAATGAAGGCTTTCGCGGCGGCACTGAGAACTTGCCGGGAATTGGGGCGTCATTCGCGGCTGCAAAGTACACATTATGCGATAGGAGCGGCAAAAACGCAAACATTTTACATAATAAGAGGTACATAATGAATGAACTTTCCCGTGTGTTTACTGTGCGCAGTTACCCTGAATATAGAAATAACCCGTGTGAAATTGTTTTTCTTTCCGGGGATGGGGATGATTATTTGCCGGGTACATTGCTGCTTGCCGTCGTTAAACGAACTCCACCGCATGTGTGTAATGCAGTAATGAAGGCCGAGTTAGAGAAAAAAAACATAGTTGTTTCAGTAGGTAGTGCATGCAATACTTCATCGCCCAAAGCATCGCATGTTTTATTTGCCATGGACGCAGATGAATTTGTTCGCAAAGGTGCCCTTAGAATCACCCTAGGGGATGAGACATCGCCCGAGGATGTCAAAATATTTGTCAAAGAATTTACTCAAATAGCAAAAAAACAATTAGGAAAACGGTGATCACATTGCAAACAATCCTGGGGGGATATCTGTGAACTGTTGCATGTAGAGCAACTCCAGTTGAAATACAGAAATGTATGGATCATAGGGAATTCCGAAAAATCCTAATTGGCTGTGTAGCCACTGATGATACGCAGAGTTGGTTTGGTAAATATCAACCGGGTGGATTTCCGAGGGCCTGTGGAAGCCTTGTGCTCGACTGATTTTTTGTGCCCGCATTACAGTCCAGCTAGTGCGAAAAGATGCCGTGCGGTTATTATTGAAGAGCAGCGAATCATTCATGATTGTTCTTAAAGTAGTTTCCATGAGAATATAACTTCCCTAGTAAATTCAATTTTCTCCTAGAATTGCTCCGGCAGGAAAAAAATAAGATCGATTGTCCAATCAAATTATGCATTCAACTTCTTTCAGAAGGCCCCGGGAATTTAATAACCAAAAGTTTCATTGAGTTGGGCCGACCATAAGACCTATTGACAATAATTTTGCAATCATTTTTGTTCATCACCTCCATGAAATACCCAAGGTCGTAGTTAACGGGCAACTTGGCAACGAGATACTTGACTGAATATTTCATATCAATAATCGATTCTTCAATGCTGACCAATATATCCCGCGGGTTTTTGATCATAATCCTATGACGGCCCTCGGCACTTAAGCGGTAGTCCAGACCCCAGGGCGGGTCGAAGAAGACAACATCGGCCGTATCAAGCACCCGCTGATAATAATCGCGGTGTGTTGTCACTATATATCTTTTAAACAGCTTCAGGTTGTAGTCTAACATTTTTTTGCGAGTCTCATTTAGCTCAATAGAAATGACATTGCTAAATTCGGCTCCGAATATTATGCTTGCCCCGCCGACCCCCGCAAATGCATCCACAATAACAGACCTCCTGGTGATATCCGGCAATTTGAGTAAGATTTCGCAGATGGTGCGGGTGATGTGGAAACCAGTGAAGCACCATAATGCTTCATCATCCCATTTTATACGAAGTGTCTTAGAGTCTCCGCCGGTTAGCCGATGTAAACGAGCGACCTTGCTGGCCTCTGTAAAGTTTTTAGTCGCCTCGGCGGTTTTAAGGTAATAACTCATGGCAACTTGACAATGTTAGGGTAAGCATTTCAATTTTTTTGGCAAAAAATAATGGCCAACTTGGGCTCGTATTTTTTTGTTATTTTAGCTTATGCCGACGCAAGCTCAGATTCGAGGGCCGCAGCAACTGCTGCTTTTTCCTTTTGTGGGAGGTTGTTGTAAACCGCAATCTTCTCAGCGACCCGGGCAGCTAGAACGTCATAGCCCGAAGTTGGAAATGACACGTTTCTATACGCAATGAAACCGCTGACTTTAGGAATTTTATCGACCTCAATTTTGTATTCTCTGCCGGCTTTTTTCTCTTCATCCCGCTTGGCCACTTCTGCTTTCACAACGGCAGGATCGGGAATTTGTGCGGGAGTCATGTTAACTTTCTCGACTGGAGTGTGCCCGTCAATCAGAAGTTTTTCAATAGTTCGCATGATTGCAACATCATTAACGGTTTTGTTCTTCATTGAGTTTGCGGTGAGGGAAATCAATGGGGAAATTCTTTGGATAAATTCAATGAGAAGATCTGACAAATATGCTCGAATGTCAGTTGAGATTCTCACGTATTTGTATTTAGCATCTCTATTGCGTAATTCATTGCAGACTTGCTGAACATAGAATCGGAATGAAGTTTTGCAATCCTGACATTCGACGTCATCATTTTCAACAGGCTCGGGGTCGGCCGAGGCGACAGGTGGTGCAACTTCTTTTTTCTTGGGGGTTTTAACTTCGTACTTCTTTTTAAAGTCCTTCTCCGCTTTTGCGAGAGCCGCTGCAAGTGTAGAGGCCATCTTTTCTTCCTGTGCGGTTTTTGCGAGTTTATCTGCTGTTGCCTTAAATGTTGGTAATGGTGCAATTAATGGATACAATGATAAAGCCTCAATTCCAGGCTCGTGGAGATGAACAACTTGGATGATTTTCTTTTTTGCGGCTAGGACACGATCCATGGTATGTCCAACAACTTGTTGAATGAGTTCGTCGCAGATGATTGATAATACAATAGATGCTTCACTTGAGAAACGGGTTCTTTCACGACTTAGTGCTGCAATTTTTGATTCCCAAACTGGGACATCAGCTGCCAGTTCATTGATAACTTTTTGTGCTGAAGCACGTTCGGCTTCTGTGAGATCGAAAACTTCATCGACAATTTTAATCTTATCCTCGGCCGGCTTTAATTTACCATCAACCATTTTAGGTTTGCCTTCGACTTTCTTTTCAACTTGTTTTGTGATTTGCCCGGTTTCGAGCTGTTTCTCGGCCAATTTGTATGGGGCAAGGAGGGCTTTAAGTTCTCCGATTAATGAATCGATGGTAAAGTTAAGATTTAATTTATCAATATGACGGCGAGTTCGTGCTGCAGAAATGCTAACACCAATTGCTTTGTTTGTTTGAATTCTTGTTTTTGTTGGAGTAACTACTGAGGCAACTGCTGGAGTTGCAGCCGGGGTAACTTCAGCTGGTGCAACTTCGGCCGGGGCGGCTGGGGCTGATTCAACTGGTTCTTTTACTGCTGCAGGAATGATTTTGGGTTTGACTGGTCTTGGTCCTCGTTTTGCTTTGGTATCTGTTGACATTTGTGGTATGTTGCGGGCGTTGTGAATAAATAAATTAGTGATATTGTTTAGATTGAAATTTGGGTATTACAATCGTGGTGTAAAAAAATTGACATAACATGTCTATTTGTTATGTCTTGAGCACTTGCCATTAGCTTTTGCTTTGTTGCGGCAAATATTACCACGGGGCAATACAGCAGTGCAAGTTCCACTCGCCGCAGTGTCTGTATTTTCTGCGGGCTCGTCTTCCTGAGGGTTTGCGGTTTCTTCCACAGGATCATCTTCCATTAATTGTCGCATTTCATCATCGCTACGGGTATTTTGTGGTGGCCCTGTTTGCTTTGCCGGGGCAGCTTTAGCTGCATTTGCTGCATTCGCTGCATTTGCTGCATTCGCTGTCTTTGCCGCATTCTTTGATTTGTGCAGCAGCTCCATCATTTTACTGCTTTTTGATGAACCATTTTGATTTCCCCCGCCTTTTTTGTCCTGATTAGAAGTATTTTTTTTGTCCTGATTAGAGGTGTCATTTTTGTCATTTTTGTCATTTTTACTATCTTCATTATTTGCATCGGCCGCCGCGTCTGCAGGGGTTTGTTTGCTATTCTCGCTACCTGGGTTTTGATTCGCGGCTGGCTGGCCACCTGCCGGTTTATTTTTGTCATCGGTCTTTCTAACAATGAAAATACCAATTACCGCAATTAATAATATCACAACAATGATTATGATAACTATGGTACGATTCTCATAAACACTGGTTAAAAAACTTTTTGCAACTACCGGCTCGGCCGCAGGTAATACATTTGGGACGGCGGGTCCATTCCCCACGGGCTCACTGAATCGCGGGCGAACTTCAATTGCATTTGACATTTAAAATTCCGCGTATGAAAAATTGGGACTAATATATAGGTGGCTTCAACGATTTTAACATAAAAAAGTACCATAACCTGCATGGAGCAAATACAAGTATTACTAAATTCTCGGATTGATGTTGTTCGGCTGTTTATCAAACTTGCATCTCAATACATTGAGTTAATTGTTGATGTTATTCGGGGTTTGAATCCCGATGAGTACACAGGAATTCAGGAGGCATTTGCTGCTATGGATAAGATATTGTCCTCATTGGTAATATCTGCCAATAGCAACTTAATAGCTTCAATGAACCAATTGTATATCAATATTAGCGATCTTGATATGTATATTAACAGAATTTTATCCACAGTCGCAAACCAGCATTATGCAAACAGGGCGACGCATAACAAGTCGACAACTGCCGCGGTCAATGTATTACATATCAAAAATTCCGTCCTGAACGCCTATGAAAAATATTCGGATATTTCATTGAAGGATGATGATGCTATCATGTCCATTGTTCTGGGACTGATTTCGCCTGATGACGCCTTCGTGTTTATCATTGCCAATGAAAATACGATCAATAAATTTACCACAAAACTCATACAATGGACGAGCCCAAAGATTGCCGGGGAAAGGCGCAGGCGGCTTGAGATGCTCATTGAAAAGCAAAAGGATTTATTATTAGCCTCCACTCGCCTGCGCCTGACAGGCCCGGGCATACATGGGTTAATTTGTAGGTATAATCTGCGACCAATGTCATCCTCAATGTCACCCGAGACATTATTGAATTCACTCGGGGCAAATTATAACAGCGAAAAATCATTCCATGATAATTTACGCAAATTCGCAGGGCAGAACGGCGTTATACTATTCAATAAATCGACAAAATCGCCCGTGGAATTTAACTCGGCGGGGCTGTTGACCCCCAGCGATCCACCAATTAATCCATTGGCCGGGCTTAATAAAAGGATTATTGAAAAATATAACACTGCCAATATGTTGCCTTACGGGGGGCAAAGTCAACCCGCGGAAATTATTCTGCCGGGAAACATTACTCAACCAGCCACCTGGTATATATTTGAAACCATAAATGGAACTGATTGGCGTATGCTTGCCGAGAAAATACCCGCGGATAGGATTACTGGTATCTTGCATGGATTAACCACGCGGCCCCAGCAATACCATGCAATACAATCTGCAGAAATATTAACGAAATATATTGATGCCCGATCCAAGTCACTATTATCAGAATACGAAATTGTAATAAATAATATGCCATCAACGGAGCCGCTGAAAATTGCAATCAGTGATCGTATAATGGCTGGCTTTGAACAGAGGGCAACTGCCGACGTACCAAAATCGCCCGAGGAATTTGCGAACGCAATGATTAATAATGATGATATTGAAAAAATTCTGCTCGATGTGCTGACACATTCCACGGGAGTTAAAGGCAAGGGCGCCGCAGAATATTTAGTCACTTATGTGGCCAAATTTGATAGCATTATTAGAACTTTTACCAAAGAATTTGAAAGACAATGGAATATTCACCCATTGACTGCGCGGTTTTTTGAAGAAAATAAGAATATATCTGTCGGAAGCCTGGCAGAGATTGGTCGCGCAATAGTCAAATCAACTATCGATGAACTCGATAGATCAAAATTATGGTCAGATTATGACCAGACTTTAAAAGAATTTTTCATGGAACAAAAGCAGATTATTGTTGAATAATTGACAAAAAATTATTAAAATATATATTTTAGAGCCTGGTAAAATAATTATTTATCATCTGAACAGGATGGCCGAGCAAGCTCAGGCAGCCCAGGCAGCCCAAGTAGCCGAGGCGATACCAAATGCGGCGCCTAATGCAATGCGCGCGGGAGCCGAAGTTGCCGCCCCGGTCGTGAAGAAAAAACCCGGGCGGCCCAAGAAAAAAGTGACCGCAACCCCGATCGAAGTGCACGGTATTATCGACCAGCCGGCAAATCCCGAGGACCTGGTCGAACTGGTATACTGCAACCCGATACTATTCAAGAAGATTCTGCAGATGATGAAACAATTTGAGGTTAGTGAAGTTGAAATGATTTTTGATAAACAAGGGTTAAAAATTTCCACAAAAGATCATCTATGCAAAAGCAACATTTACATTGTAGTCGATGGGCGATGTATGAACTTATACTACTGCCGGCAGCAGTTGCGGGTGTGTGTCAAACGTGATAATCTTGAGCGAGTCCTGAGAACGTTGGGTAAAAACAACAACAAATTTACCCTCATTTTGAAAGAAAATTACAGGTCGGCAATGTATATTATTATCAAAAATCTAGAATATAACAGCGAAAGCAGTTACGAAATCGACATGCTGCACAAGCCCGAGCTAGTTGATCCGGCAATGCTGGCCGATAATGACACTGATTACCCGCTCAAGTTCAAGTTCACATCCAAGCATTTCAAAGCAACAATAAACAACATACGGCCGTTGAGTCATCATCTTACTATTCAAAAGGCCGGCAATGATTCCCTGCAGCTGACATTCGATAGGGCGCAGAAAGTTAATTGGGCCGATGTTTATCCGGACTCAGAAAAAATTAACCTAAAGTCAAACGTAAATGAGGGCGATATATTCACTGTCAGTGTTAACATTGATTACATTAAACCATTTTCCAATAGCACGATCGGTGAAGAGGTATTCATAGCAGTGCATCAAACTTCAAAAATTTCATTTATGACTCAGCTGGACAAAACTGACCTGGGCTATGCAGCGTATGTTAAAATTTTTACGGAAATTATTCAACCAAAACATAAACCCCCGACGACCGCATAATAACTCAGCCGGTATTTATTTTTTGCAGATTAACCATATAAAAATTAAATGCCGATATTAAATCGGATGGAAAGAAACAAATCAATTCAAAATAACCCGCAGCGAGTAACTGCGCTGGTTTTTCCAACAATCAAATTCCCTGACTCAATGCACTTTGCTGCCCAGGCAACCTCGGCCGAGAAGGCCGTGTTAACAGTTGGAGGCACTATACTGAGCATAATCGACATTGAGGGGTCGGGCGAAATCAGTTTACCGTTTTTTGGGGAGATGCCATTTCATTTTGGCCTCGCAAACAACTGTGATGTCACAATCACACTATACACCGCTGACCCCACCGCGACAATAGTGTATTTGCCCGCGGCGAAATCGATCACCTGGAATGATGTTGCCGGGAAGATGTATTATGAAGTAGTTACTGCCGGGTCATCAAAGGGCCCTGTAACTAAAACTCTAGTATACACTCGGGATAAGTGCGGTTTCAGACGCTCATCATAGTACAGTTAAAATGCCCCCAGCCGCGTAATTAGCTCATCACATTTGGCAAATATTTTATTGATGGTATTTATTGCATTAATATGATATGATTCAACCTCCCTGACATAAGTTGCAACAATAATTTCATGATCCACCAGTGATTTAATCGCCCCAAGATATTCCTCTTCTGTCTTCGGATTGCCCAGGGCAATTGTAGTGCTCATATCAAGCCCCGGGGCTGCAAAAGGCTGTATTTTGTCAACATGGAGATTGCCCGGCAGCTTGCACAACGAATTGACATTAATTTTGGTAATAAAATCAATAATATTATTGATTGTTTGATGCAAAATTAGTGGATCTTCCACTATTAATACATCTACTGTTGGGAGTAAATCAATATTTGGCAGTGAGACGTTGATTGCGTGGCCGCTGCGGGCTGCATGGTTGCACTTGGTGACAATCAGCTCCCCTATGTCCCCGATAAGATTAATCAATCGGATAAACTGATTGTACAAATATTTTTTGTCAAAAACCTGGCTGATAATGTGTTTATACAGCGATTCATAGTTTGAGGCTTTGTGCATGAGCTGATACCGGTTGCTGAGAATTTCCAGGGACGGATTAACCGCAAGCCTGGCATATTCCATTTTTTTTGACATTATATAGAAAGACGCATCATCGAAAACGACATCATTCCCACCGATTTTAATGACACGAGCCGTGCATTCCTCATCTTCATAAATATTTCCCCCGTAAATTTCCGAAACGGCCTGAACAACTGGACATGTATCCATTATGATGTTATCACGTACTCGGGTATATTAAGTATATATAATTATATAATGCAATCATAATTAGCCCCGTAATTATATGTTAGCAACACTGGCCGTATCATTCACCCATCATGCAAATTACTGAAGCGGCGATAATTAAACAACATGCAAATGATGCAACATATTTGCATTTAGCCAGGGCGCCAATTACCCAACTAACAGCACCGAAACAGTTATATGCATTTGGGTTCAACACGGGCGGCCGCCCCGACGGTTTCTGGTTCGCCCGCGGCAGTGCATGGCTGGCCCGGGCCCGTGAACTCGGCCTAGACACATGCTGTTACATTTACTCGGCCGACATTACTGGGGATATACTTATGATAAAATCAGATGATGATTTCAAAAAATTTGATGAATCATTCCCGTCTTATTGGCTAAATATGGATTACTTCAACCTAAATTTCACTGATTATGTGACAGGCAAAACAACAATTAGGCATAAAATTCACCATCTTGATTTAGACAAACTTAGGCGCCGCCCCGGGGAAACCCCGCGGGAAACTCTGATCAATAATCATATTATTTTTACAGACCCGGCCAGCATGCAATGTGAATTTTACAAAAATATGAGCCGAGTCCAGCTCGAAAGATTTAAATATAAGGACTGGGCCGAGGTCGCCGCAAAACATTCGGGCATTTTGTTTGAAAATTGGGACTCAAAATATGCCAGATCCTACTTGTGGTTTCAATCACTTGATGCGCCCTCGGGCTGCGTTTGGGACCCGCGGTGTGTGTCAAAATTATCATTGATGTATAATAAAATCGGTGTAGATTGGGTTATGATCGGGCAGTCTTAATAGATATGTACTATTTGGCTTTGCAAATTTGGGTTATGATATAATCTTAATAGATCTGTGCTATTTGGCTTAAGTTATGATCCGGCAGTCTTAATAGATTTATAACTGTATATTGCAATTTTATTAACTAAGATATCAGGTTGGAGTTCATCATGTTTCATGGAGGCGGTACAAAGTATGCAAACGATCATGGCGCTGTTGACAAAGATGACGTTGTCAAAAAATTAATACCCGAGGAAGTATCCGAATGTGCATTGGCCGCCGGGAGAAAGCCCGGGCAGCCATGTGCTAGTAGCCCAATCATCAAAGACATTGGAAAATATATGTCACTGGAGGGTACCGATGCGGAAATAATGCAGGCGGCCGCGGCAGCACTCGGTTGCTCGGATGAGAAATGTGTCCTGGGCAAAATGAGCGCCGAATTGGGTGAAGCAAAGGTTCGCCACGAAATTGCGGTGAATATTAAGGTTCGTGGCCCAACATCCTCGCGGCTGCTATCAAATGTGCACATAGACTCGACCCTGCGTCAGTGGATGAATTATTTCCCCGATTTCTTTGCATACAACTTCAATATGATCGACTACATGCAATTTTCATATGATAATGGATTTATTTTGCACCACCCGGATACTCTTGCGACAATTCGATTTACTGACTTGTATTCTGGAGAACACGACGGCAAAAAATATAAATGCTGCGGTTGTGTAATAAACAGCGGACAGTATTCAGGCCGGGGCAAACATTGGATGGCCTTGTTTGCAGATGCGCGCGGGCCCGCGTGGACGGTGGAATATTTTAATAGCGCGGGAAATGCCCCTGGCCCTGAGTGGATTAGCTGGCTTGAGAAGACAAAAATTATGATGGAATTGCTCGGTGGCCAACCGACAATTGTTCGGGCAACATCAATTCGGCATCAGCAGAGTAAGACGGAATGCGGTGTTTATTCGCTGTTTTATATCTGGGCCCGGCTGCATGGGGTTCCCGTAGAATATTTTAATGTAAATCCTGTACCAGATCAGCTGATGTTCGAGTTTCGCCAGCATTTATTTGCCGACCCGAGTCGGCAGCGAGTCAAACAATTTGATTGGAATGTTTACAAAAACACAACAAAAATAACGTGGGAAAATTAAACAATAATTCCAGCGCAAAAAAATAAAAATATATTTTACATACCATTTGGGTATTCAATTGTGGGGAAAAATGCTTGCTAAAATTGGGATAGCCATAGTGCTGATCATATCGGCCATGTTGATGATCTGGTATGTATCTATGTACGTTAAAGACCGTAAAGAAATGATGTGTGGCGGAAGCGACCAAGGTTGCCACTGTTCGGGTAATGAAACATTTATCGGGCAGCCAGGCAATTAAATTGCATATACCAATTTTTTTAATCCGGTTATGTATACCTCATGCGGTTGATATTCATCGTTGTCTTGTTTTTAATACTCATTGCATATTTTGCCTCGAGGGAAAGTTTCCTGCCATGCATTGATTGCAGTGATAATTATGTCCCGAAAAATGGGGTTCTTGTTATTAATCCATACGTCTGGCCTTATTCCGGCACTAAGTGCGTCGATGATCTGTATATTTTGAACAAGGATCATGGGCAAGACATTGGGTTTTCCAAGCCCCAGATGAGGCATTTGAATACTCCCGACCACGTTGAATTGGTCTAACTGTAAAAGCAGATTAATTTAATGACAAATTATATTTTGTTATCTAATTTATTAAACCAACTCAACATGCGCCAGCTATTGGAAAACCCCCTCGCAATTGGACTGCTTGCCGTGGCAGTCATAATAATTCTGTATCTCTTGTATCGGGCTATGGCCGAGAAAATGACTCAAATTCCCGATGCATCAAACAGGCTGTTTGGAATAATACCGCTATCTGCAAGCATGCCTGACCGTCGTACGTATTGATGATAAACAAAATTGAAAAGTTATTATAAAGAAAATATATCTAGGATTCATAATATTACATGCAGGCTAAGGGGTTTTTTATTGGCGGCCCGGATGATGATTATAATCGCAGGGTCAGCAATTTGGTCGCCAAAAAACTACTTTTTGCCGGGCTAAATTTGGGTTATTACAGGATGAATTTGTCTAAGGAAAATTATCCAGCCCATCTAACAGTCGGGACTGACCCGTGGTTGTTGCGGGTGAATGTCACCACGATTGAAGAGTATCGAACGATTAGTGCACTTGGGTACTCCCCGCATTTGGTCTTTCATGTAAGAGACACATATTGGGTAACCGGGAGCGAATTCCACAGCATATACGAGGATCGTCTGATGTCATTTATAGGCTCTATAGAACAAGTGGCTATCCTAGTTGCGGATGCGATTTTAACCGCAATTGCAGCGTGAATCTGTGTAGTGTGTGCAATATTTCTTTTTTTCTTCAGTTGACATTTTAAGGATTATATCTCTCTATATATGCATAAACCTCGGGCAGAAAATCTTGCAACACGTTGGATATCGTGGGGTGTTTATCCATCCATAAATTTGCCTGCTCAATATATTCTTCATTGATTATATGCATCATGTTATTCCACTTCTCCCGGCGGGCCTGGTCTGCTTCGGCTTTTATAATCATCCCATATAGTACGGGCAACTCGGTCTGGGTAACACGATTTACTGGAGGGAAATTTCCGCCCCGGAGTCCCCGGCGAATTTGAGCATAACGAATTCTCATAACGTTAGGATCTTGTGGGTAAGTTTCTGCTGGTGACATAGCCGCAACGATATCAAGAATAATTTTTTCATACAAATTAATTTTGTTCCGTAGCCATTGCAGGCATGATAGTATCATTAATTGTAATGGTAGAACGGATATAATTATGGCGAAAAACGTTAGGAAGTCCATATATGACCAAAAATTAATTAATGTCTCTCGGGAAACAATAATTAATTTTTAATTTATTTTTTTGTTTGTCAGCCTATATATAGTAACGGTTCGATTACTCTCGCGATGGCAAAGTCAAGACACAGCCGTAAATCAAAATCAGGAAAATCAAAGGCAGGTTCATTCTCAGGAGGAGCTAAGCCAAAAACTCGCCGAAGCAAGACCTCGGACAATGGAGCTAAGGCTCATAAATCAAAATCCAGAAAATCAAAATCCAGAAAATCAAAGGCAAGAAAATAGGTTGGTTTATTTGCATTGCAAAAAATAAATCAGTTGGTATGAAATTTAGTTGTGAATTTTTTTTGACCAAATCATCATTCACTCCTGTTTCCTTGTGACATACATTGCGTGGTACAATGCTTGCGGATTGTTTCCATCATACGCAAAGTAACTCTTGGCAATGAATTGCGGTTCAAACAATGAATCCCAAACAACCCGGGATTTGTAATGGGACCCGTTAACGATCGCATTGACATCACAGTCAGCCCCTAATTTCATGTCGCCAAAGATGTGTATCAAATGTAAATAGGATTGCATTGTAATGGTTCCGTCAAAATCATGTTCTCGGATGATGACAGCCCCACCCGGGCGAAGAACTCGGTATATTTCTGTGAGCGTCTCAATAATCTCATTGATGTGATGCAAGGAAACAAATGCCATAACCAGATCAACAGAATTGTCTGCCAGGTTTTTTGTCGAGTTAGAATAATTTATTGGCTGAGCACATGCTGACAGAATGTCAACGCCATAAGTCTCGGCCTGGGGAATGTTAAAATGTTTTCCAACGTGCGCTGTGATTGACCCGTCACCGCAGCCAATATCCAACAATGCCGTAATTTTGACAGCGTCCCCCAGCAATCGAGTGACAATTTTACAGCGTTCCTCGGATCGTTTAATCGATGGACCATGATATGACCCATACACCTGTAATTTTGCCACAACTTTTTTCATGATTGCGTGATCAGTTTCATAAAATGAACTTCTGATGGTGTTCGCAATTACTGAAACCATTTTATTATGATCATCCACTGCATAGTCCTTGATCATGTAATTAAGAAGTGCTCTCTTATATTGGGCATGATCCCACATTGCTGCAAAATAGACGGAAACCGTATTGGGCGCACTGCCGGCCGCGGGGCTTGCCCGAACCGAATGAGGATTTCTAATCACGCGCGCGTTAGCCGGGGGGGCTGCCCCACGTCGGCGGCCGCCTGTGACGACTCGAAAACCATCTGTGTCGTTCATAGATATTTTAAAGAGAGAGCAAGATACATATACCAGATTAACAATTCAATTTATTTTTCGGCAGTACATTGCGATGTCATTTTCTGAACGATTTTCATCCCTGCTACCAGCAATGAAACTATCTGCAGCCCAACGGGCTTTATTAGAATCCCGATACTTGGCCCTGGTTGCCTCAACTGACTGGCGGCTTTTCTATACGCGAATATTATACTTTGCGCTGACATTATCAATAATGATTTTCGGAGTGCTGATTGCGGCCCTGATCACTGTTGAAAAAATATCCTGGATAACGCCCGGGGCGGCCAGAGCAGTATATTGGACAACATTTAGCATGTCCATTTGCCTCTCAATACTCAGCGGAATTTTACATCTCTTCAACATTCCTAAAAAATATATCTTATGTCAAACCACGCTGGAGCGGCTCAAGGCCGAAGGGTGGGCGTTTGTATCAGGAATCGGCCGCTATCACGATGATGAAAACAGATTCAATGTATTTTGCATGAGAATAGAAAAAATAAAATCCAAGTTTGTAGCAATGAAAGTTGCTATTGACACACAGGCGGCCGGGGCGGAAACGGTTGACGCCTCTGACACGCAGTTTGTTACCCGTCGAAGCAAGCTTGCACCAAATAGATGTATTATTAACGATGATAATATCATTAGCAACCCTGGCGATGCTTCTAATGATATAATCGATTGTATTGTTGAGGGTACTGATTAATATGCTTTAATTGATAGTTGGAAGTTTTTTGAGAAATTCTATGATAATCTTATCCAGCCATTCACGATTTGGCAGCGCCCGAATCCATTCCTGCGGCAATTTTAAATATCCCACATATGCCCCAAGCATTGCCCCAGCGACCGCGCAGTTGGTATCAGCGTCCCCGCCTTCCGAGGCCAATAAAGTAATGAATTTCTTAAAGTCGGGCCTACGCTTATTATTCACAGCATAGTTAATTACCTGTAATGCATAAATACTGCACCCGAGACATTTCAACACAAATCCAATTTTGACCATTTCATCCAGGCCGAGTTGGTCTATATTTTTTGTAAAAGCAGTTTCGATCCAATGTGAAAGCTCCTCCTCTCGGCTCTTGAATGTCGGATCATGGTACGAGGCCGGCGTGGGCTGATGCCGCAACTCGCCAAAAATGATGGGATCATCCGCGGCAATCACATATGGCTTGGCCAGGCCAACCGCAGCCTGCAAAATTTCAACCGGAGATTTTTTTGGGCAATAAATGAGATCATGAATGCATAATGATTGTATTACACAGGCCGCGATACACCGCGGGTCGGCATGTGTAATTTTGCATAGATCCACGGTGAATTTTTCGATGACCCCGGCTGGCAATGCGCCAACAATGCTGGTCCTCATGAGGCACCCATTCGCCGCGAGTTTTTTTCCGCTGTTGTGCCAAATTTCCATTGCGGCCTCGTGCGGGTCCGTTAGAAATTTGGCATGATTTATGACCATATTCGTGGTCCCTCCTAGGCCAAGACCAACCGTGTCGCCTAATTCAGGAAATCCTGACCTAACCCATTTATGTAGCCGCTGTGCGATGTCGATCTTGTTGCAGATGATCCCGCTGTTCTTGTCCGCGACATTTTCAACTTCAATACCATCTGTAATACTTTGCATTACTAAAATAAGGTGATCGGTATCGTCAGTCCAATCGCAAACCGGAAAGTTTCTTATTTGTTCTGTGTATGGGAAGATAATGGGGATTTTGTCACACTTGAACTTGAATTCTGTAATTAATCCCACGGCATCCCCCAGCGCTTGGCCGTAAATCATGCCAAGTATTTTATTAATCGTCGGATCGCGTTTGGCCAACTCGGCAAGATTCATTGTGTTAATATTTATGAATATTATCAATACATATTATCAATACATATTTTTATATGGGTCTGTTGCGAAGGCAAAAAATAAACTTGTATGTGAGTTTTATAATATTTTTTTTACATCTATCTGGTTTTAACCCATGCAGTTGCTGAAACCGCAACAAATTCAGCACGAGCTGCGGCGGCCACAGCGACTGCTGTATTGACCCCACCGGATGCGTCTTGGCCCAGGGCTGGGAATACGTTGGCCGAGTTAGCCCCGTTGTTTGCAATCAGCACATGGGTACCAATAAGATCGGCGGACAACTCAGGTAATTTAACGCTATCAGCGGCGGTTCCCACGACCGCAATAACATTAACTTCGGCCGTAAGTTGGTATGCGCCTGTCTGGCCACCAGTAGCAAATGCTGTAATCCCGGTTTCGGTTGACAAGATCGTTGGTTTGCTCATCTTCAAACTACCTCCAACAATTTGCCTACTGGATGCGCTGTTCAGTGTGGGAATTGCAGCCCCGAGAGAACCATCAGCAGTGATGTCGGCATAGGTTGTGGTGAGATTGTCATCAATGGTTGCGAGTAACAAGAATGATGATCCACCGCCGACAGTTCGATAAATTTTTCTTTGTGTAACATTGCCATCCGGGGACACTGGGATTGCGGTAAGGTTGATGGAACCGGTCAATGTTGTTGAGGTTGAACCCGTTGCACTGCCATCAGTTTCTCCAAACGCTGTGACGTATGTGATCTTGTACTGGTACACAGCTGATGTATCGAGAGCACCCGAGGCTGTCCCCGGATTGCATGTAGGGGCCGAAGATGGTTTGGCGAGTGTAAATCCTGCTAATGTTGTAGTCATGGTTCATATAATGCTCAACAAAAAAATAATTCTCAATTATATTACTCAAAAATCATGACCGAGTGGGCAATAATTTTTATATTATTGTGCATCTTCTATGGACCAATTTATGTGATGATCGGCATCATTGGATTGGCTGCCGCGGCCGCCCCGGGCACCCGAGACAGCATGCCAAGCGGCCTGTTCGCATTTATGATGGTGATTTTTGCAATTCCATTCGGGGTCGCGGGTTATATGATGAGTAGATAGTATGTTGGTAGTGGGGTTTATCTGCAAGCAAATAACTGTAAAATTTGAATAGTTGGTCAGTATGAATTGTGAATGAGATGAACTCAATCGAGCTAATCAGTGGAAAATCTGCTGAAATGGAAATTCTTGTGTTAAAAGTCTGCGCTTCATTTCTACCCGAGAAAAGCAGGGTGGTACTCCGACAGCTTTGCAAGCAATTATGCAACTATGTTGACGACCTATGCAGGCGCGGGCCCATTGATGAATTATTGAGCCTTAAGTTACACATTTCTGCAATGCGTATGATCACGTGCATCGAGTTCCGCCGACCAATACAAATTGGTGCCGAGACCATTGCCCGGGCCATTTTCGACCATCGACATGGCGGCCTGGTTAGTTTATTTCTGGAAAAATATCCAAAAATCAAGATTCATAAGTATGCATTTGAGGTTATTGATAAGAAAATATGTGATGCGCAAACAAAAAAAGTGCTCGAGGCTGTTGTCAAAATCAAGGGAATGCTCAGGAACATTGATTACGCCCTCGCGATTGGTTGCGGGTCAGAGTATTTATTGCGGCTATTATTGGAAAAACGTGTGCCCGAGGCGACAGCTCAGATGCTCCAAGCGACGATTTTATCTCGCCACCCGGGCCTGCCCGAGGTGATGATCAATTACATTGCAAAAGACAGTATATCCCAATTCGAATTCATGTATATTCTGGATGCCGAGCCGACTATTGATATTGCTGAAAAATGTTTCAGGAAATTATCATCCTGGTCGCAATCGCAAGTTTATGAATTGCTGTCTGTTCGGGCACAAATTAGTATACTATCAATATCTGCGCAACATATTTACATGCTGTCAAACACACCATCAAACCGCCGAGAAACAGAAAGTCGCCATATTAGTGGTTTATACTACTCTGCAGACCCGGGTAATCCGTTGCACAAGGAGATCGTTGGAAAAATCAAAAGCACGTTGGGCCGAGCAACGGTTAGATTCGTCATTACTCATCCATCCGAAAGGGTGTACGTGAATTACCGATATGATTTCATACACGATGGTGAATATATTGATAATGAATGGTACATTATCGTTACGTCAATTTTTAATAAATAGTCTACTGGGCATTATTTTTTTCTGCAAAAATTGAATCAACAGCGACAGTTATGTTAACTGGGTTCCCAATGAATACCCCAACTATTAACAAGGACATTCTACAAATTATTTCCAAGCAATCTGCGGCATTAACTGCACTTAGGTTGGTTTCCCGGGGCTGGCACGATCTTGTCGACGAGATTATTCTGTCTATGGATAACACTTTATCATTCATTATTGGGGTGCCCGAAAACGAACCGCGGCGGGATCTTCTGCTCCAGGCCTGTGAATGGGCGCTCCCAGGCTGCCTGGATTGTGTTCTATCACGCTTTACATATGCAGACATCATCCCTGAAGTTTCTACGATGTTGCATCGGTATGGCGATTTACCTCGGGTGGGTAGGTGTATTATAATTCTACACAAGCATCGTTATGCTGTCGCAGATTCGCTTATGGACATTTATACTATTGCGCATTATAGCAGCGTGGATTTGTTAAACTATGTGCGATTGCGTCAACCTAAGATTTTTGATAGTAAATCAGTATTTGATGCAATTTCAATTGCGAACAGCCGGAAAATTGTTGACGAACTTATTAAAGCGATGGATCCTAAATGTGAAAACATTTCACTCGAACAGCGTGAAAAAATTTTCAAAAGAAGGCCGCAATTTATACGTGCATTGGACCAGTTTACACCCGAATAATCAGGTTGCTATTTATACGTGCAATGGAACAGTTTACATACAAGCGATCTATTAAATCTTATTTTTTTCGTAAAATTGAATGCTTATTTATGGTAAATTACGCAACATGATAGCAGATATTGTGCAACACATAGTTACGCAATCAACCGTCGATGTGTGGTATGTCCTCAGGCTGACCTGTCGCAAATGGTGTGAGATTGTGGATAAAACTACACTGGCAACCACAGGGGATTTTTTCTATGATACTTTCTTTGCCGGGAAATTTAATCTATTGTTTGTCCTAAAGATGAAATCCGGAAAATATCCTGATGAGGCGTTGTTGAGGAATGCATGCATTCAGGGCAAATCTGGGTTGTTGGACTGTGTTTTCAGCAGCAGGAAATTTAACAAAACATATTCTGCCTTTGCCCTGCTGATTAAATCAAACCAAAAGTCGCCCCAGCTGGCCCGATGTGTATTGACATTTATCAAACACGGCCACAGCGTTACTAAGAAGAGCATAAGCTTATTATTTGCGGCCTTGTGTAACAGCAGGGAGTTATTGCAATATATATTTGATCGACGTGATCGTAAGCATAATCATAAATGTAAATGTGATGTCAGATGCAGAGATGGTCGTGGGTATAAATGTACCCGCGGGTACAGCGGCGACGAACTGTTTTCAGTTATTTTCTCGGCATGCAATTGTGATCATATTGATATGTTGCTCGATCAGCTTAGACCGGGTCAATTTATAACACAACATATGTATACCAACATTACAAGACGCCGACCCGGGCTCGGCGTGGTTTTGCATAAATATCTCAGGCCCGAATTACAAATGTATCATCCCGTGTAAATTAGGCCAAATTTTCCCTGTGGAAATTTAATTTTTTTGCTTATTTATACATTAAGTGAGTCCAGTAATCACAAAGATGCAGCCCGTAAAACTTGATCGCAACAACACAAATTTTACCATGCAATTGCTGGAATTTTTCAAAAACACTAAATGGGAGTCAAAATATGACTTCTTAAAATATTACCAGAACCTGGTGCGAGAATTTATCAATGATGTATCGATCGATGCCCGGGGATTGCTGGTGTACCAAACTATGGGCCTGGGAAAATCCATTCTTGCAATCGCAGTTGCTATGGACTTGATTAAGGAACGGCAGCCCATCATTTTATTAACAAAATCACTACAGGACAACATGAAGAAATCAGTGCACAAATATGTTAAACTTCGCAAGGCCGGGGAACCAACATATTTCCTGGGGCTGCTCTCGGACACCGACTTGGATGACTGGATAAAACATAATTTTTCATTTGTTTCAATGAATGCGAGTAACATGTTGAAGCAAATGAGCCGAGCCGCGGAAGGTCATGGTAATGAAGAATTTGATGCAGTGCTGGAGAAAAAATTCGGAGATGTTTTGCGATTGACTACGCTGGATGGCAAATTATTGATCGTTGATGAGGCTCACAATCTCTTCCGAGCGATAACAAACGGTAGCAAAAATGCCCACGGTTTGTATGACATGATTATGAAATCAAAAAATCTCAAAATATTATTCCTTACTGGCACACCAATAGCAAACGATCCATTTGAATTAGTACCATGTTTCAACATGCTCGGCAGTAAGAGGGGGGAGCCAACTCTGCCCGAAGATTACAAAGAATTCAACAAATTATATGTTGATGAGAAAAACGGCCGCATCAAAAACAAGGAAAAGTTTCAAAACCGAATACTTGGTTTGGTTTCTCATGTGTCACACTCCAGCAAACCCGGGGCTGCCTTTGGTATAACTGACTCTTCTACAAAAGCTGAGTTTCCCGAGGAATTACCTATCAGTGTTATGCGTGTACACATGGATGGCGACCAATTTACTATGTACCAACTTGCGCGGGATAAGGAAAATGAAGAAGGCTCGGGCGGCGGCCGCGGGGCTGGACCCAAACGGGCACCCGATGTTGCCCCGATGACTAAACCAAAAAGTAAAGCATCCAGCACGTATCGGGTGAAGTCGCGGCAACTCAGTAATTTCTGCGCCCCTGAGGGATTTCGTGAAGAAAAAGATCCTGCAAAAATACCTGTATCGGCATTGGGGTCCGCGAAATATCGCAAAATATTGGACAACATTAATCAGCGGCCGGGGCAGCTCGGGATAACATATTCACAGTTTGTCGGGATCGGCGGCTTGGGATCATTTGCAAAATATCTGGAGGCAAATGGGTGGGAACAATATCATCTGCCGGGAATTGTCGGAGCTGGCCCCGGGCTGCCCACGGCTGATGAGATACTGGAGCATATTGCAACCGGGTCTTGGGTCGGCGATTTTGATGAAATAATTGGCATTAATGATGGTTTTGATGCGGGTTTTGATATTGTGGGCATTGATGCGGGCTCTAATGTAATCAGTATTGATATTGATACAGGAATTGATGCGGGTTTTGATCTTGATCAATGTTTTCTAGGGGGTGATGATTCTGTTGTTAATAAATCTGCAAAAAACCGCAAATATGCAATAATTTCCGGGGACGTGTCGCCGGCTGATCGAGCGGCAATTCAGGACATTTTTAACAGTGAGGAAAATAAACACGGCGGCATTATTGACATGATTTTGCTGTCAAGCACGGGAGCTGAGGGGCTTGACCTTAAGAATGTCAGGCATATCCATGTGATGGAACCATATTGGAATTGGGGTCGAGTTATGCAAATCATTGCCCGAGGCGTTAGGAATGATTCACATATTATGCTAGATCCGAGCGAAAAAAATGTTTCTTCATTCATATATCTGGCCGTGCCACCCGAGACAAGTGATGTCCTAAGTACGACTGATACAGAATTATATGATGAATCTGTGCTTAATCAAGTGACTATTGAATCGTTCAATGAGGCCCTTAAGGAGGTGTCCATAGAATGCATGGCCAATGCAGAAAATCATTGCAGAGTATGCAACCCAACATCGGCCGCGCTTTTCACAGCTGACCCGGCCCGCGATGTGAAAGTTGCTGACCCGTGTTCCCAGTTGAGGGAAACTCAGGTAACCGCCGAGGAAATAATAATTGATGGGGTAAAATACTATTTCGCTAAAAATATAGACAGTGTATATGGATACAAAGTTTTTATTTATGACAAAGACATCAATGGCTACCGCCCGATGAAGGAATCTAATCCATTGTTTGATTCGATAGTATCTGCAATTAATTCTAGAGATACTTCTAATTAATCGATGCTGCTGTCTGAATCCCCGTAATCAACATCTGAATCTTCATATACAGTATGCTCATCAGGCGCATCAAATGTGTAATCAATACCAGCCTGCATGAAAAGCATCTCCATTATTTCTGGGGAAATGTAGGGTAGATCTGCCGGTTCATAATCGGTGTCGCTTTTTTTACGGATTATTGATGTTGTATTCACAAGCTGGTTAATGCTGCCTCTAATCATTAATCCGTAATCATCCCAGGAATGCGACGTTGCGTCGGCCGTCTTATATTGGGCAACCACGTGCGTGAAATTATCCATCACGAGGTCGAAGTCATTCATTGCGTTGATCATAGTGTCAAAAACGCCTGGTGCGACCTCTTCAATGCTGTCAAATGATGATGAATATATGCAAAAACACAACCTACTCGCATCCATAATTTGCGGGCATAAAGTTAGTGGATTGAATCTTAGGGGCAGCCGGAGATTAACTATGTATCGCCCGGGGGCAACCCCGCCATATTTTGCATCAATAACACTTTTGGACAACGCGGTCGTGCCTGTATCAAAATAATCCCCCGAAACGACTTTGATTTCAAATAGTGCATATTCTGATATGATCATCATCATAGTGAATTCTACGGGGTGATTTGTAATTACCCACATGTTTGTAAGAGCAGGTACTGTGTTTTCATCAAATAATTGCGTGCCCGAGTCAAGAAATCGGAATCCCTTATTATTGATGCCGACTTGATCAGTTATAGGGATTATCTTTTCGATTCTACCGGAATACTTTATCGGGTGGCTGCGTAAAACTAAAAACTTATGCAGTTTGGGGGCAATCATGGGGCCCCAAGCGGCCCGGAGTCGCCAACGCCGGCGCAGTTCCTGTTGGATTATCGCATGTAGCCCGGTGCAACATATTGTCAGCCGGGCCAGAGCTCGGGATGCCATTCCATTGGCCGCGCCAATTTGAGCGATAATAAAAATTAACTGATTCGAATTGCTAGCCACCAGATTACTATCCTGCGTTAATTCCATTTTTCACCAAGCTACCGCATTATTTCAGTTTATCATACATTTAAACAGCAAAAAAATAATTTCTTGTGAATGATTTAATCGTGACCAACGTCAACATAATTTGTTACTTGGTCTCTCGTGCAAGTGAATCTCAAGGGAAAGGCAAATCTGTTTTTTGGAATGTACAAATTGGCCGCCGAGGCAACTGTTACTGTTGAGGCATCAATACCCGCAATTTCAAATGTTGTTGCGTCTAATATGTTTGTCACATAAATCCCATCCGTATTGTTGACAGCGTTATTCACCGCGGCATCATTTGATATATAACCCGATATAAATACAGCCAACCCGGGGGCAAGTATGGCTCCCAATGGGGCCAGCGCTGTTGTATCATCTAAGCCTTGTACTTGAAATCGGATAGGATTGTATCCAAATCCTGCATTGAATACGGTAGCAATGCTCAATGTGTCCTTGGGAATTGGAACTTTCTTAAATACCGCAGCGGCCGAAGTAGTCGGCGGCACCATAAAACGGATTTGAAAATCAACGATCGATGTGATTGGTCGCTGAAAGAAAAATGATTTTTTTGTAGGGACCAGTCTTACGGCCTGCCCGTTAATATTTTCCACAGAAAATTCAAAATGAAACTTGTTGTTTGCGGGCCCCAGGACAGCCTGATTTGACGGGGCATTTTGAAATTCTACATAGGCGCGCCTAAAATAAAAGAATTCCGGAGCAGTGCTTGGGGCATATATCTTCGGAAAATAAAAATCATTAAGATGCATTTCGACGCAGTTTTTAATGTCAGTCGCGTTATTAATTAGGGGAATGCTCCATCGAACCTCGCCGATTGAGTAGTCGGACGACTGGTCTCGCTGAGTTGAATCAAAATACAATTCAATGTCCTCAAATCCAACTGCTGATGCAGCCGGGGCCGCTGGTGGTTGTTGTGACTCAATCGGCTGGGGCAAGCCTGTGAGGCCGAATCGATAATCGGTATTGATGTCGCGCCCTTGTCTGATTACTTCCTTCTTCAAAAGCTCCTTGACATCGATCTGGTTGCTCCTGTTTGGCACCCTACGAATGTCGGCGTATGGGTTTCGTTCGTATGACATTTTTCAGACTATAATCAATGGTTTTATTATTTTTATGTGAAATAATTTGGGTCAAAACCCACCTATTTAATTTGCTAAAATAAATTAATAATCACCGCGGCCCCACCAGGCTTTTGCTTCGGCCTGATCAAGCTCACCCCCATAATGATGGCGATAGTAATTCACGTCTTTCACCGCCCAACCATCAGAACATTTCTTGTCCCGGGCCCGATTTTGCGCCATGAAAACATTTGCCATGTCAACTGATTGGCTTCTCTCGGCACAAGTTGCACCGACAATGGGCCTGGGTTGCTCGTACATGGAAGTATCATGGTAGGAGTGCCACATTTCATAATACGGCCCATACAAATCCACTGTTTGATTGGCATTATTTTCGTCAGTAAATCCCTCGGGCGATTTTTCTGTGGCCGGGGTGATTTTGTTTGCGGGCTGATACTCAATTTGCAGGGCATCTGAATTAAATAGTGTGGCGAGCAGCATTGCATTAACTGCCACTGACATTGCCGTCAGCATATTGGGGCTTAGTAAAATTAATGCAATGCAAATAATAAATACTAGAACAATTGAAGGCACCTCCATGTTATATTCTGGCCAATAAAATTTGAAATTGGCGAATTTAATATTTGTAAATGGATAGTTCTCAGGGTAAAAAAATAATTGGCTGCTGCACCTGTGGTCATCTTGGCAGCAATTATTGCCCGCTGTGTCGGGATTACTATTGCAGCGAGTGCATAGTGGTACATAATGAGCCGAACGCACCGCACGAGGAAGTTCCCGCAACTGGTCAATAACTATTTTTTTCACTTAGCTTGCGCCGCGGGGAGCGCAGGACATTAGGATTGGTTCTGAGTCATTTGGGACATCATCTTCTTCTTCGTTACGAATGTTTACCAGGTTTTCCTTGCCTTTTTCAAATTCCGAGAGGGATTTGTTGAGGTTGTCAAACAACATTTTAATTTTTGGATCTTTAATTTGGTCGCTGCTGGCAATCGATTGATAATACCCTATTATTGTTTTGAATTGCTTAGCCACCTTTGGACTAGCCGTGGTATTTTTACTAACGTCGAGAATAAAATGTTGCATCATTATGGATGAATCTTTTGCGGAAATAAAATCCCGATAATAACTGTCAAATCGATCCCGCAGCATTTCAACTGACTCTTTTATTTTTTGGAAGGCCTCTTTGCACCGGCATACCTCGGGGCGAGTTTGAATTTCATCAATGCTCTTCATAATAAAATCCACGAACTGATTGACATCAATGTCTGGGGCCTGGCGTTCCGTAAACAGCTGATAACTGAGGTCAAATGCTTTGTTCAATACTGTCATAAAAAATGCCTGGACTGTTGGAGATAGGGTCAAAGAGAAAATATATTTGTAATTGAGATTTGTAAACGGAAATGGACACCATTCTACTCCGGCCATACATCCGATAAACTTGTGGGATAATCTGTTTATGTCAACGAAATTTTTCTTGTGTGGCACAAGGCGATCGCACATCAAAATAAATGTGTCAATAAGCTGCGATTGTTTCATTTCAAGGTAGATTTTGGAAAAATTGGCTTTCAGTTCCTCCTCAATAGCATTCAGATCCCAATCAATGTCAGAGAGATCAGCGCGAAATAATGTCTTAATTTCATCGCGCGATTTTTTGCAGAATGCATCTATTTGTTCTTTTTGTTTGTTGAAGTCGGCATACTGCATGAACGGTGATGCGGACAACAGCTCAAATAATTTTACTAATTGTTCACACAGTTTACGCATTCTAACATAGCGAGGGTACGCAATGTCCATGTTAACGGTGCCGGTACCGAGCATTTGGTTGAACATTTCAGCAACGCCATCCTCGCCGCTTGAAATGGGAATTTTGATTTTTTTGACCACCGCTCGCCTCATTTTTTGATAATTTATCGCATGCACATCTTAAATTCGAAAAATTGTCCAACGTAGATTTAAATAATCATTTATTTTGATCATCTTGAATGATTTGATACTCGAGGGCGCAGGTCAGCATTGTGTTGACCTCGGCGTAAACTTCATCACGTTCGGCGCGAGATGCCTTTTTGTAATGGTTTTTGATTGATTCAATCAGGCCGAAAATAAATTCATCGGAAGGTTTTATGGCCCCCTTACGCTGAATGTAAGCATTACGAGCATCGAATGTTGTGAAAAATGTTTCCCGGCGGGCAACATCGTCGTCGAGAATTTGCTGGGCAAATTCAATAAGGAATGGAGCTGCCCCGGCTACTGGTGCGTCAAGCCCCATCGTTTGTTTCAGCAAGGAGAGCCTTTTCTTGAGTCGGTCAATATCGGCAAGTTCAACACTGCTGCGAGTTTTCTTTTCCAATCTCACAAATAATTTGCGAACAATTTCATTAAAATTCTTGACAATTTCTCCAACTTCACTGATCATTTCCATCGTCGTTCATAAATATTCTGCGTGAAATCTTCAAAGAGAAAATTTAACGGTCTTCACCCGGGTTGTTATCCATCCAGGCAGCAAGCATCCGCTGGTCCATATCATCACCCCGGGCGTCCCCAGTCCCGGCAAGGCGTGGTGGATTACGTCGGCGATTTGTGGGTGGAGGCGATTCCTCACTACTTGCAATATTATCTTCAGATGATTCCTCCCGGCGGGTTTGTCGGCGATGTCTTGGAGTGGGATCAATGTCCTGCTCCCTGTGATCCGGGCGGCGGTGTCGAGGTTGATTGCGATTATATTCCGCCATTCTGCGTTCCAGATCGCCAGCCTCATCCTCGGCCTCATCCTTATCTTTGCGCGGAATTAACCGGCCGCGCTTATCTCGGCCAGAATACATTTCCCGGGCCCAGAAATCAGTCAAATCTGGGTTTGTTCCCATTTCGGCAGACCCTGCAGGCATTCCCACTTCACTTGGATCCAAGCGGGAATTGGTACGATCACGATTGAGATTTTTTTCGAAAAGCCCAACAACCTGCTGCAGGCCCGTGAAAACTTTGCCATCCGGGGCCATTAATGCGGGCAATCTTGTTATCCCCCGCTTTCTAAAAATTTCCAGCTGGTCTTCATCGACCCCATCTTTGTCAATTTTATCAACACGCACACCAGCTCCCATTGTGTTCACTTCCTCAATATTTTTGTTGAGGTACCTCAACACGTCCAGACATGGCCTGTCAGGCTGCACAAACAATTTGAATATTTTAACATCAGTCATGGTTTGCCCCCTAATAATACTGAAAAAATATAAAAAATAAACAGCGTAATTTTAACATAACATACGTTACACAAAGAATTCCCTGATGGTTGTGTAAACATCGATCACATGGGTGATAACGTCGTTTAATACTTGATTGATATCATCGTCATAGATGATACGCACCGTACATTCACGACCGATGGTCAGTGTTGAGTAAGTGATAGTCACATCTGGATAGAGATCCGCAGAAGTTTTCATTAGCAAATTTCCAATTGTATCACTCTCCCCGGGGATGACTAAAATGTACATATCTGCATCCTGAGTAATAGTGTGAAGCAACATTCTAACTGATGTCATTCTCGCTATCAAATTACTGCAGGCCAGGGCAACAAGTGCCTTTGCCGGCATTTCTCCGTTAGTTCTAAACCCGATATTCCATTTTCTCGGGTTTGATTCGGAGCTCCGAATGCCGCCATTATCTTCAAATGTATTGATAGGAATTTGATCCATAGCCTCTGATGTCGTATGAATTCCCAGCGTAAACATGCCATCGCCATTTACGAACCCATACGAGGTCATCATGCGGATATTTTTAATCTTAACGCTTGCCCCGGGTTGGAGTGTCATCAGGGTTGCCGTGTCATTGAATGGTAGTTTCTTTGGCCCGCGGAGAATACGTATTTCGCTCAGCTTAACATCCCGAATAATTTCCCCGGAATTAGAGGCGGTTAACTCAAATACCGAATCCGCTGGAATAGATTGATTAATTGGCACCATTTTTAGCCGCTTCAAAACCAGCTCAGGGACGACATCACGATCCGTTGTTGTAAAATCATCCCATTCCGCGTACATCCGCATCAAGGGAAGTTCCCCGCAGATTGTCCTGCGAATACCATTCGCCACCGCATTGGAAACACCGGAAATTTCAAAATGAACTTCTTCAGGCCGCAAGTTAAACGAAATAAGCTTTGCTATCTCGGGGCTAACCTTGGGCGACTTGTCAATGATCGAAATGTCACTTACAATAACTCTTTCTTTCGATAACATTGTCAGTATATATAGTAACAACATCCATATTTTCATTTTTTTAATAGCATTCAATATTCTGTAAGACACTCAAACAAGTCGAGTTCAGTCAATCGGGTACCCGAGCCACATTGGTTAATAAGCTGTAGATAAGCCCGACACAAATCGCCCACGGTCATACTGTTCCGACGAATCCAAGTGATAAAACTAATCAATTCATCTTCAAATTCGTGAGAAAATGAATGATAGATCATGCTTTTGCCGGCCTGGCTAACGGCCATTAACTGCTGAATAAATTTTAATTGCATGTGATTGCCGTTAAATCCATATGACCATGTCCCGGTTGCCACAGGCGACTCATCAGCGACAAATGGCAATGAATTAAATCCACAATAAGCTTTGTTCAAGTCCCGCAGGAAGTCATCAATGAACTGGGCCTTGCCACTGGATTTTGGCGAGGCATCCATAAATATAAGCGCACATTGTACTATTGATTCTGTATCATCATTAGAGTATCCCCGTCTGGCCGAGTCGATGCAAGCCCCGCCATATTTGACTGAAGACCCGTGCCCAGAATAACTTGACATTTTTTCAGCGCCCAAAATAGTGAGCGTATCATCATATAATGATGAGCAAAATAATGTCGCAACGAGGCACTCGGGCCTGATTAGCAACACTACTTCCTCGGGGCTGAGCGACCCTCCGAATAAGTTATTACCGCCAATGAGTTCGTGTGCACTGACTATCTGCATTTTGGCCGGGGTGTCGTCAACATATGGGCCTTCACCAATTTGAATATCACATAGTGAGACTTCCGAATCAACCCAATCAACTTCGTCTGATTCAACATTTCGTTTGAGAATAATGTTACTATTCATGAATAAATTTTTCGTATTATCATCGCCATTCATATGTTGATGCACGCGGTTGAAATAATTAAGTAGACACTTCAGGGCAAAAATGTTCTGGTTAACAAAAATGTTAGCAAATGTTGGATCGGGGAATGCTGTCATCTCCACGGGCCCCTTGGTAATATAGGCATAATTAAAAAGGCCGAACCACATTCCGGCAATAATTGTGGCGACTTGAGGCCGGGTCAGCACAATATTATCTGCGTGCCCGGGCACAAGTACTCGTGAATCAAACCCCCGAAACAGTTTTGGGGCGTCCTCGAGCAGCTTCTGCATCATTGGGATAATGTTGTCTACAAAATGATTTTGGGGGACTTCAGGGTCGTCCTGGTAATACGCAGTAAATAACTGAGTGATTAGCCTGGGTTTTAGTACAGATAATCCATGCATTGAGGAAATCTTAGTGTCCATGTCAACAATACTGTTTATCTTGCCGGTTATATTCCGCCGGGTTTCGGACCATTTTTTTAGATCCCAGGGCCAATTAATTTTTTGCATTTTGCGATCCTCACTTAATGAATCCTGATAAGTCTTTATAAGAAAGTTATTATTAAAAACGTATTTTGCTGTTGCGATAAAGTAAAAAAATAAATTGCAAATACTTAGTCGGCGTCAAACAAACATTCGCTTGTGAATAAATCGGTCGGAATTGTTGGCTGCACCATGCGCACATTCCCCGGGAGCCCGGAGATATACTCGTGGTCTTGTCGCTGCTGGGCGGTCATTTTTGCCGGAGGTGTTTTAATTTTTTTCTCGAGATCTTCGATTCGGGAGAGTAATCCTTCTATTGTGATCCGCAGCTGATCAAGCGCTGCCGTATGGGCGGCCCGATCGGTTTGTGCCGACTTAGTAAGTCGGTCAATTGACGCCGTAATTTTCCCATTAGTCGTGGTTATGTGATCCAAAATCACGGTTTGTTGGTTTGCGATCGCATTATCGATGACCTGACCGACGACCCATTGGAGCTTTGTAGCCGCTGAATTGTCTGATTTAGTCTGAGTCGTCTGAGCAGCTTGAGCTGCTTGAGCTGCTTGAGTTACTTGAGCTGCCTGAGTGAGTTTTGGACTTGTCTGAGTCGCCATCTAATATGTTCATGTTGTCAAAATTCAATTTTTTCCCATTGAAAACACAATTAAGGGTTAAAAAGTTAACTCTGCGGTTGAGCAATCTAAGCTGTTCAGTACAATGACGATTCTTTGCGGCTTCCATTTGAAGTTTTTTACTTAAAAATTGATGATCATCCATCAGTTTCACCAACATAAATACGGGCACCAATGAGGCCGAGCACATGGAAATTGCATAGAGCGACATGATGTAGTAGAAATGCCTAGGAAGAAAAATTTCAATTCCTGAGCAAACAACGCTTTCCATGTTTTGTATTATATATAATGAACACTATTTAATACAGAAATTTAATGACCTCGTCCCCTGCCGCCCCTATGGCCACCACCACCTCTTGGCGGCACATACACCGCGGGCGTACCTGATACACCAAAGCGACCGTGGCGTGATCCCGGGCCAAATCTGGGGGCAAATCTAGGGGCAAAGTCTCTGCGCGGGGGCGGCCCATGATAGTGACGCCTAGCCGGATACACATCACCCGAGTAATTGAAATAATATGGTCTGTAATCAACATAATCGAATCTCCTCCAGGGGTCGACATCAGTTTGTATGATAATTGGCCGGTCAGCATCCGCTGGTTGCGCTTGTAGCACTGGTGGCGGGGGTTGTACCTGTTGTGCCTGCTGTGGACGTGCCAGAAATACGATGATGATTAGCAGGGTTGCCAAAATTAATGCTATTCCGACACTCATTGTTGTATAAAATAATACAAAAAATAAAAATCGTGTCAATTTAATCAAGATTGTATTTGTTCACATCACTATACATCCAGGCGGTTCTCACGCCCTCGCGGATTTGCACTTCGAGCTCATTAAGCTCGCGCTCCCAAATAAGTGCCCCGGGGAATCTACCTTTGCCCATCATTTCAGTATGGTTGGTAAGATTATTACGGGCTTTTTCCAATTCCGCCGTAATGACTTGGATTGATTCATGGGACCGCTTCAAATCCGACAACCCGAGTAAATAATCATAATTTGCTTTGGGTCCCCGTAGTATGATATTTTCTAATTCGGCAGTTTCTAAGAATTTAGGATTGTTTATTTTGCCCACATGAATTTTATCAAAATTGTTTTCAACAAGTATCTGCTCCATGTTTATTTTTTTTAGTTTGCTCAGGCCAAGCCGTGGATGAAGATCGGCATACCTGAGGATATTTTCCAGGCGCAGAATATCCAGGTTCAACAATATTCGCTGCCGCTCGACGCGCTGAATGTAAAATTGTTTCCGATGCGGGAACCATTTGCTGATAATGTCCTCATATTTAGTAAATGAAATCACATCCCCGGCAATTCCCATCATATTGAGATGGGAATCCATCGAATCACGTAATTGGAAATATTCCTCGACGCCGTCCGACCAGATGTCGTCTGCGAAGGTTTTTATAATATCCATTGCATCTTTCTTGAGCTTAATTTCGATTTTCACAACGATATCACTCGATACATCATTGATCGTAGAAATCACACGGGAGTCCTCGGCCATGGTTTTGCTTATGTTTTTGACATATACGGAATTCCAAACTCGCAGGGGTAATTCCGTGATGATAATCATGTTCTTAACTGGATCATATTCGTATTTCCCGAACGAATATGGCTTGCCCCGGATCGTTTTCAGTGTGCCCTTCCACTCGTATGGGCCGCCAGCATACCGATTCGGGCCCATATGTAATAGAGAAGCGTCATCTCCGAGCCAAATTAATCTGCGAACGTTTTTAATGACTTCATAAACATCCCGGCCCCAGGTCTTGAGTTTCCAACCGTGAGATGGTAGCTCTGTGCTTTCGATCACGGCCATGGGGATGATGGGAACGAAATATTTTGGTTCGCAGCGTTCGCCTTCATCAAAATTAAACGGAAGTATCCAATAATCGATGGCTGGGAATATTAAGTTTACGATATTTTTATTGAGCCTTGCCCGAATATATCTTGTTGACGCGGCGTCCTTTCCACCGCCAAGCCGGGATCCAAAATTCGACAAGGGAACAATAATCGGGAGTTGTTTGCCGCCGACTGCGACGAATCCTTTCCGGGTAATAGAATCACCCAGGCCATCCTCACCATGAGCGTAGTTCTCGTGCTTAGATACGAAGCCGGCCAATTGGGCGACCTTATACTCGGAATTGCCTTTGAGTATTTCAAGCAGACCATCGAGGATTTTGCGTCCGGCCTGGTTTTGCCCATCAACATAGCTATCAAGTTTACGTTCTAAGTTGTCCTTTTGGTATGGATTAGTTTCATATTCTAGGTGATCCGAGCACGAAATTAATTTGCTTTTTGACTGCATTTCGGATAATTCCGGGGTCATATATTTTGATACCTGAGATAGCTCAGCCTTACGCAAATCGGCTTCTTTCCCAAAGTAAATTTCGAATAATTGTTTGGTGCGATCGTCAACATAATAGGTGTACACGTTTGCATCGAACTTTTTAAATATCGAAACAATTTCTTCGCGGGAATGAGTACCTAGCCCTTTGTAATAACGAATATTAAATCTTGCAACATCACTAGCATTAGACCATTTTTTGAACTCTTCAATTGAGTAAAATTCGACAACTTTCCCGCCGGCCTTTGGATATGCTCGCATAATTGGAGTGCATGCCCATTTTACATACCCGGCTTTTAGCAGGTTCGGCCAGAATAGTTCGAACGTGTTTAGTAATAAACCCAGGATATTACCTTTTCCGTCTAAATCCTGATCAACACAGGCGATTATACCCCCGTAATGCAATTCATTCATTTCCTTTTTGTAACTAGGGCTATTTGGATCATAAGCGTAAGACGTATTCAGCCCAGTTACCTCAGCAAGCACATTCATGAAAATGTTTTTGTCTAGTTTTTTGTTTTTTGCCAAGTACTGCCCCGTGGCAGTCTCCACTTTTTTGGTTGCCTTGCGTGTATTCATGATGACACCACCCAGCGAGATCGCACCATATTTATCCCAATTCAACCCCGTGGAAATTCCCACGCAGATTCGGGCAAGAGCTGAGTCACCCTCTCCGGCAATGAGCATGGCATCACGACTTCGCTTGGTACCGGCCCACCGGGCTGCACGGTATTTTTCGTATGTTGTTTTCTTTTTCTTTTTCCTTCCCGTCGCTTCAGATTCAGTAAAAATGCTATCGATAATTTGATCTCGTAGATGATCGCTGATTGAGTCAATCATGTTTTTCGGCAAAGAATATCCTACCAGCCGGGCCACGTCTATATCAAGCACATCCTTTCGCTGGCCAGTCCACGAAACGCCTGGTATGGCCGTGTTCATGAATATGAATATGTTTTTCTCAACAATTGTCTGTGAAAACTTAATTTTCTGCTCAGAAATTGATTTTGATAAGCGGTCCTGCACAGAACTGACAACTACTTTTAGTAAATGGTCATAATGTTTGCCACTTCTGACAACTATTCCATTTACGTTAGCCATTTGGGTTGCCGGGGCAGCCGAGAAATCCCCTATAACAACGCAAATTTCCCATGGATACTTATACTGTGGGAAATTTGCGTGAATTTTCGGTTCAATCCGGGCACAGATATTTGTTTTTCCGGCGAAAAATAGATTTGCGATGTCGTGTATACCGCGTATGTTTATCTTTTCGTCGTTAAAGTAAACTTCCACGGGCCGCCCCAGCTTGCTGCGGGAAACAGTATACTGCGCATATGCACATGCCATGAACATACGAGTTCGTATCAAATCAACTAGCACGGTTGATACCTCTGCAAATGATTTGTACCCGAATAGGCCTGCGTAGTCCGGCATAAAGTCGAGCATTGTGTGAGGGACTTTGCGAGTTGCAGACAATGTATTCGCATTAGCCAGGTTAATGATCTTTGGCGGTCGTTCAATTTCCTTATGATTTTGCCACTGCTGGAGAAAATACATGGTTTCAGTCGCCGTCTCGGCAATAAAATCGATCGCAAAACAGTTTGTAAGTTTTGATCCTAACCCATTCGCCCCGCCAACAACCGAATCATCAGACTGGTTACGATTACTTCCCTGGAACAGCGCTCCAAATACCCACGTGGGCAGCCAAATTTCCTTTCCCATTTTTGCCGATGCTGTTTTATGCACAACTATCTCAATGCCCGGGCCATTATTGTATACTCTAATTCGCCCCGAGGAAGTAATATTAACCTTAATACAAGTTACTGGATTTGGCCCGTCCATGCAGCGAACCATATGATCCAGTGCATTGACTATGGGCTCATCAATAATTTTCCACAGTGATGGTGGGTAGACTACAGGCTCAATTACGCCAATATAAGTCGACCCGGCTCTTTTGATCAGAAATTCCTTGGACACAATGTGTTTTGAACTTCCTGCGGCCCAATCCCTATTGATGACGCTTTCTTCAGCAGTGACAACTGGGAATCGTTCCTCGACAGACATGTGATAATCTTATGCCCAGGAATTCAATTGTCACCCGGGCGAGGATAAAAAAAATAACGCTTGTGCGCATTGCTTGTGCATTCTTCAGATGCCAATACTCCTAAGAAATACTATCTGATCTGTTGTCAAATTTATATCGTTGTATGAGCCTCCGCGAACATTGTCTCGACCATATTTGCGCATACTTGCGATAACAGCCTCGTCCACGTTATAGTCTGCATACCCTTGCTTGAGAATGGAAAACGATTTTACTGGGTACAGATTAACCCAATCTAATTTATCATGACTTTCTCCGCAGAAATCGATTATGAAATTGGTTGTAATACCAACATAATGTTTTTCTTGGGACAAATGCAGAATATACAATGTATTTGCCGGGGGTGATTTACGTTTGCTTGGAGGTTTAATTGGACGTTCAGATGAATGTTTGTCTACCTGCGCGACTGCCTGGATCTGATTTTCCTTGGGAGAATCGGTCTCGATCATTGAGCAATCGCGGCAATTAATTGATTGTCCCATTATGAAGTAGGATTATAATAATTTCAAATGTATAAAAATGAGAGTGTATATGTTGAATATTTGACTACTCTAGTAAATGAGCATGTCGATTTCAAACATTAACTGCAGCACAGCGACCGTCACAACTGACATTGAGTACACTGTGTGCTATTGGGGGCCAACTCGGGCGACCCGGGCTGTCGCATGGTATACCGACCCGTTCGGGAACTGCTTTTATCCCGGGGCTAATCCCGAGTTGGAAAAAATATTATTCGCGATATGCCAAGCACATGATGATCAATTTGTTGACCATTATTAATAGCACATCTATCAACATCTATTTCTCTTTTGCTTCATATGAATAGACTTGATTAGATCGTTCATCTCATCATCGTCGTCCTCAAGGATATCCCGAGATTTCTTTTTGTTTTTTGACCCGCCAATCCAGCCCCGGCAGCTCGCAAATGTAAGTAGCAACATAATTACGAGCACAACGCATGCCCCAAGCAGCATGTAAGGATGCGCCTCGGCAAACCCGAGAACCTTACCCATAACAGTATCTTGCTCATCCATCGCGGATATTTATACACCACGTAACATTCTAATATAAAAAAGTAAAAAAATAATATGATTTTGAGAATTTCTACAGTGTTTATTTATTGGCCAGCCAGGACCCGGGAAAAATCGTTGTCGTTTTTTGGTTTGTCTCCACGCATTGATTCGTGGGCAACTCCACTCATCCATGACCAAGCGTCATCGTTCGACATTTTGCGGCCCGCGCAGTTGAAGTCCGCAGAGTGCAATACTTGGTAAGCAAGGCTGCCTGGGGCATTCCCTTTTGCGTTTGGGTCAACAACGAATTGTCCTCCACCGCCACCCTGCACTTGCTGGGCGAACGCGGATTGGCTGCGGTCAGCCCCGGATTGGTCTAGATATTCCCTTTTTCCCAATCCGAACTGGTCACTGTCTTGATCCCGGAGATTTTGTGTTGGGTTAAAGTGTTCTTTGCACTTCCAAATACCAAGCCAGAGAACGACAATGGTGAGAAGAATTAATGCCCCGAATGCAATCATGTAGTGGGTTCCAACCCATTTATGGGCGAAGTCATCAATGGATTTATGGATACCGTTATCGCCGCCGACAGAAACGTATGCATCGCTAATACTGAATGCGTCTGTGTTCATTTTAGTCGTGTAATGTTTGACTGAGTATCGTATATTATCTCACACAAAAAGAAAGCAAAAAAATAAAAATAATTACTTTATCGGCGACCTGTTTTTATTTGGAAACTCGGCTATCAGTTTTGTTAAAAGAATTAAAAATAATTGAATAAATATGATAGCCAATACAGAATCATGGAGGAATTTGTTCCCGGACAAGTGTATGATAATCTCGTTAAAATGATGGCTTACCGCGGCGTCACAATTTCGAGCGAGATAGCGGACCATGATGCCGTTGCGCAAAAGTTAAACCATTACGAATTTATCATCATATCTGGATTGCGTGGGCCTGGGGATTCCCGTGGTGCGGCAGCCGTTCATATCTTGCTAATTGCCCCGGGAAGCAAATATGCAGCAAAATCGGGGGATTTCAAAAAGTTGCTGGCCAAACTTCCCAAGCCACAACCGGATTACAATCTTGAGGTTATCTTTGTTAGCATGACCGAGTTAACACCGCATATAGTGCGAAAAATTAAAACTTACCAGGCCGAAAATCCAGGTGTTTCAATTGAGGCTCATTTGTATAAATTATTTATGATTGAATCCCCAAAGCACGCCCAAGTCCCAAAGCATGTCATAATGACACCTGAGGAACTTAATGAATTTTGCACCACCGAACTTGTCTCGAAAAAGAATTTTCAGAAAATTATCCACGATGAATGTCAGGCAGTATGGTTAGGATTAAAACCCGGAATGGTCGTGAAAATTTACCGCATAAGCGAGACAGCCGGGGAATCCCTCGGATACAGGTTGTGCATTTAAGGAACATTTAGATGGCATTATAAGGTTGTGCATTTAAGGAACAGTTAGACGGCATTATAAGGTTGTGCATTTAAGGAACATTTAGACTGTGCATTTAAGGAACATTTAATCGCACAAGCTGGTAAAAAATATTATTTTTTTGGCTAATCGTCAGAAAATCCAACACCTTGTGCTGCAAGATATGAGTTGTACATGTTTGCCCGTATTTCGATATCTTTTTCATTGTTGCATTTTTTGACAAATTTCATCATTTCACATATTGTTGGCATCCACTTTTGTAAATAATCTGGCTCCTTATCAATAAAATTGTAGTCAACTCGGAACAATTTCCAGGGTAATATCCCAAAGTTTATTGCAGATTTGCTGCGGCAAAACACGGAAAATTTATCCTTGTCACTTTCAACCGGTGATGGACTATCATGTCCATATACTATCTCTCCAAACCAAGGCGAGAGAATATTTTTGTCAAAACAATCCATAATTAGTGCAAATAAATCCTCGGGAGCATCACCTAAATCCATACTTTGATAATTATTGGATTCATCACCCTTTTCAACAAAATAATCATCAAATTTTTCCCATAATTCCAAATGCAATGGACTGTCTTTAGTTAGATTGCTTTTCTCATCATTTGCATAGAAACCGATAATTCCATACGCAAGTGGAGGGTTGGTTATTTGCTTTCCCACGACTGTGTGCGCTGGGGTTGGCCCGATCTGACTCCATGTGCATTTCCTAAATACAGCTTCGATGAGAACCCCAATTTGCGGTAACCCGAGTACATCTAACCCCATCTTGACCTGGGGTACATAATACGCCGGGGGTTTGCCCGTGGGAATCCTGGAATATGGGCATTTAAATTCGCAGAGCACAACTTTCCCGTCGGGAAATACGGCAATCCCATCTGGGGAATATGCAGTGTACTCTGGGCCTTCAACATACAAATCTTCCCCGAGGATTTCACAATTGCGATCATGTTCAACATATCTTTTGATAACATCCTCAAATAAATTTCCCCATTGCATCCGAATATTGGATACAAATTTGTGAATACCTATTTTTTCTCCGATTAAAGTCGCAATGCTTGAATAAGGATTTACTCCCTGTATTGTCGCAATTGATGATCCGCCAATCACATTATTTTTCAAATTAAGCCACTCTGCAGTATGCTGTTTGATTCCGTTGGATTCATGTTGCCGGATCCAGGTTCGTAAAGTTTCCCGCTGGTTTGCGATAGCACTATTTGCTGGTTCCATTTTAATTGGCCCAGTATAAGTTGTTCAATTAGCTGAATATAAAATATTTGATTCAATTTCTAAATTTGAATGCATCAGGAAAATAAACATGATGGACCAAATGCTTACCATTTTTGCGGATAGTGGTATTCCGGCCGAGGGGAATAATTTTACCGAGGTTTATGTTATGGTTACACCACTGCCCAAATATCCGTATTGTCAACCGCGTCTAGTGATTTTACTCGACGTATCTGCGGAGTCCACACACGCAATGCTTAATGCGATCATGCACAGCATACAGTGTATTGCCCGGGACACAAATTACATATTTTCGATTATCAAGTTCAATGAGAACGTTGAAATGATCGTTGACACGATGGAATACAACAAAGTCGCATTTAGTGCGTGTAATGATATCTATGCACATGGCCAGGCTGATTTCAATACCGCCATTATATTTGCCATAAAACATGCCAGGCAACACCATGATGCGTATAAAAACACGCAAATATGGGTATTTTCTAATGGCGAGCAAACGGTGCGACAATCAAAAAATAAACGAAGCGATATTATTGATGTGTTAAATCAAGGGATGAAAGATATACCAATACATATATTTTCCATATCATCCGCGGCAAATGCAAGCAAATTATTACAAATTGCACTTGCCACCGGGGGGCAATACGAACATTTGGCACTGACTGAGGATGTATTTAATGTTATTGCAGCCCGCGTCGCCGCAACACAATCGGAATCGGCCGAGAGTTTTTCACTTACCATTAAGGCTTTCCCCGGGGCCCGCATAGTTGATGTGAAGGGAGGAGTTTCGCATGGATATTGCAAAGAATCAACAGTGTTAATTGGTAAGCTATGCCCGGGGCAGCGTAAAATGTTTACAATTGAGTTGTCACTAAGAGCATTGACCCCGGCTGAGCCACTAAACCAACATGTTATCAGCGTTGCATACAAATGTAACGAGGTCGAGATTGTCAAGGGCGATGTATACATAATGCGCGGTGGCGACGAGCGGCAACCCGAAGCAATCGAATCAATGATTAAAACCCTTTCGGATGGTTGGGATACATTATATTACGCTGCAGAACTTGCACAAGAGGATAAGTTTATGGATGCAATAAAACTTATCAGTGATACTATTGTTTCTGTTGAGGAGTTCGAGGAAGTTGAAGCCAACGTACTTTTCGATTCTCTCAGGCGTTTGCGATTGGGATTCGAGAAAGCAGCGCATTTTAAACGCATGCTTAATATTAGTTTGCTGCCTCGGCCGATGACAACGGATGAGCAGATTGTGTTGCGGCGATTAACCGCGGGTTGGCCGGGTTAATCTACCTGAAGGTATCCACATGTTTTCTTTTTTCTCCTCGGGCGTTTGACAGCACGGGCATACCACGCATTTGGATATTAATCTGCTGGTTGTGATGATTAATAGAAAGACTAAAATTGCGATGAGTAAAATTTCCATTTCTCTATTAATATAATATCATTTTTTTCATTGCAGAATTATTTTAGAGAGTTCGCGGCGAAACATATTAACATGAATAACCGCACTGATAAACCAAAGTGGTTTGAAGATGACTCGACCCGGCCTGAACGAAGAAAAGCGAATTATCACCGGCCCGGGTCTAATTATCAAATTATGGCGGCCACACCGGCTGCTGCTACAACTAATACAACCTCCGCAAATACCGTAGATAATTTGCGTACAGTGAGTAATTTACACACATTAAATGCCCCCGGGCAGCCTGGTATTCCCCCGGGCATGCCCCGGGTGGCCCGGATCGCAGACAGACTTCATAGGCCGTATTTTGATAATCAGGCTCGCATCCGTGAGAGGCGATCAATGGGTATTGCATGTTGTCGGTTCAACAATGGGCGCCCAGAGATTTTGCTAATTTGCAAGAGATTTACTTATTCATTCAACATGTTTGTACATGGCCGGTACAATTCTGAGGATAACTCGGCCCTAATTACCTTATTATCCGGCATGACTGTCGACGAAAAACACGACTTATTATCGTTAAATTTTGTTTTAATATGGTACCGCGTTTGGCTTAATAGCCCGCAGAAGACATTCAATTATCTCACGGCCAAAAACAAATTTGAGAATACATTTGTTGCCGACAATGGCGCCCGCCTGAGAAAGTTGATAGCAAAGTCACATCATTCTGATAAAATATGGGAAATTCCCAAGGGAAGAAAAAAGAATAAATTGGAACCAGATATAAATTGCGCTATTCGGGAGTTCCAGGAGGAAACCGGAATCGCCCGCAAGAATTACAAGATTTTTCCCTCGGCTACCCGAACATACTCGCATGTTGACAGCGGCACACGATACATAAATACATATTTTATTGCATTCATGCGGAACCATATTGAGCCCAAGATTAATTTTGCATTGCAGGACCAGGTGGATGAAATTGGTGACATTCGCTGGATGAACTTAGAGGACATCAAGTATGTGGACACTGCAAAACGTCTCACGAACTTCGTGAAACCGATATTCAATTATGTGAAAAATCATACAAAATAAAATGGGACTCATCGCTACGGGTAATCGAGCAAGTCGGCGCCATCTAGGTTGTCCCTGATATAACTCGCCGTAATTTCATGCAGAGGAATTGCCATATTTTTTGCCGCCTGGGTGTTCATATAAACAGTTTTATACAAAAGCACTCTGTTTGATAAAACTGTTCTTTGCCAGCTGCGGCATAAGTGATCCCGAGCTGCCGTATTCATCTCTGGAAATTCCCGCGCAGTACGATGTTCTTGATAAATCCGGCAGCGATGTGGATCATATCCGTCTAGCTGATCTGCGTCGGTGACAATACAAACAGCCAGATAATACGGTCCGGGCTCGATCATTGGCAGCCCGGCGCGATGTCTAGCCAATCTTTTACTGAATGATGTTTGTGTAATAATTGCGATGATTGCATTTGCATCCGATGCGGAATATCCGCCTGTAATCAGCACTTTGGTTAGCCTTTCAATCGCCTCGGCTTCATCCATGTATTTTGAGTCAATAAGGTCGTGCACAAATGCCGCGTCAAGGATCAGAATTTTCTCGGCTGCTTTTGTCAGCCCCGGGATGATGCTGGTTGAATTAAATTCCTCAGAATCCATGATTAGCTGAGCATACGCCCGGGTTCGCAGAAAATGAGTCATTCCATGAGATTCGTCCATATTGTATTTAGTGACTGTTTCCAGGGCATACTGCCATAGCCACGGGGCAACTGGAACCAAATCAATAGTCTGTGCTAAATCCATTGTAATACTTGGCCAGATATGGTTATGATTAAGTCCAAGTTAATCATTCAATTTTCAACTTGAATTGAGTCCATAACAAGTTGATAAAAAAAATAATTCTATGCAAAACAGTCTATAGAATTAACGATGTTTTTGCTTGTGCTGGCTCGGTTTGGAAAGCGCCCGGTAAATCCTGGTTTGATGAAACTCACGCTTTTCCCGTATCATCGTCATATGATACTTTTTTGGGGCCGGCCTTGGGGCTTCAACTGGAGCCTGAATAACAATCGGTTCACTTGTTTGTATTGGTTTTCCCCAGACACGTAGCACACCAGGCTTTTCAAGTACATGGTACTGATTCAAACCTATTTGCATCATTGTACGTGGATATAATGATTCATAATCCGTTGAAAATTCATTAACACACGGTATCGTTTTCACAGCTTCTAAAACCACTTCATGATGGAATTCTGGCGCATGAACCCAGTCCCAATGGGTATATCGTTGAGTTGATCCAAAGTGTACGATATCTCCGTCAAAATCGCACTCATATAGTGCATGTGGATATCTTCCCAATCCGAAATGAATGTTTACTTTTTCACGTTCGATTCGATATATATCTTTAATGGTTTGGGTTAAAATCTCCATCATTTTTGTGTTGAAAACAAGTTCGGGGTTTGCTTCGAGGATTGGTTTTAATTCCTGTACAACGAAAAACTCTCTTGAAGATGTAAAATAATTATTTGCACAATACTCTTTCTGAATGCAGCGAAAGACGTCCCGGGCAGCCAGGGCACGCAATCCGTTCCACCCAAATTGCGTGTTAAGAGCAATAGTTTTGCTTACACACTTAGTTCCGCGCTTTGTCTCGGCACCAAATCGGCATCCAGTAACATCTCGTATGTCAAATATTCCGATGGCATCTCGAGATTCCCTGTGCAATTCCCGTAATGCCCGGGCGGCCATGACGTCGCCGCCAAACACGAACATTTCACCCTCAGCAAACACGAAATTTTTGTCAAATTGCCACAATAATTCGTGGTAAAGATCCTTGGAAATCGAAACACCCATGTAACATATTATGATTCAACAATTTCATTTTTTTTACAAATCCTTTCTTATGGCTGCCCAGCCTGCGCCACTAGTACCGAGCACAGTAAATCATGCATAACCTGATCTCGGGCCCGGGCAATTTCATCATCCTGCACACTGCAAATGTCCACATCCAGGTGCTCACGGGACCCGAATCGGCGACTACGCCCCCGGACAGCACGGTTGGGAGGTGCATACAGCCATGAGCTAGCAATAAAATTTCGGCGGTCTTTGGAGCCGCTGAACTGCGTCGGGTCATGATAATAATCACATTTATCACGCTTAATGCACGTGCTACCAAACTTACATTCCTTTATTTTCTCAGGGTTTTTCTCATCAGAATAAATTGTCCCAATGTTGCCGTGAAACATTTGCCCAGCAATTTTAAACGCAAAATGATCAGCCGAGTTGACATAATATAGTTCCCCATCTTGCTTCACATAATCAAATGTTGGAACATTTATTGCCGAAATTGATAACGCTTCGGTTATTTTGACCTTCGAATATGTTGCTGCAGATACCCCAATCGGCTTCGGGATCACAACTGGTTTTGCGCAGGCCGAGGCGTATGAGGCACCGACCCGGGAGTAAGGTGTTGATTTTTTCTTAATCAAGACCCATTTATCGTCACGATTGATTTCATTCAGCAAATCATTCACCTCTGAAAGCTCGCGTTCATGAATGGCCCGACCCCGGGTAACGCACTCATTAAGTTTAGCTGTAATTTTAGATAATTCTGCAGCAAAATCAATCATACGATGAAGCACTTTTTCGCGTCTTGCGATAATTCCGAGGTTAACCCCACCAGGCGTTTCCTCAAACAGACCTTCGGTGCCGAAGGTGATTTCCTGATCGACATAATGTGCAAGGTCGGAAATGATTCCAGACATGATTAGTAAATATCACTTCACCTGAAGTTTAAATTAGAATGATCTGCAACGATTAATTTATAATAATTATATTATTATAAATTAGAGGTTATCCCCGCACTGGATACAGATGAGTTATCCAACTATTGGTTCCCCAACATTTCTCGAGGATTTATTGCGCCGAAAGGAATATTATTCTCTGCGAATTGATCCCGATCGCAACTTCAGAGACCCCAACGGGCAGCCGGATCCACTCGCAAGCAAGCACTTAAAGTTGCACTCACATCAATTGTTTGACAGAAATTTTTTATCACCAAACACAAATTTTCTGCGGCTGCACTTGTTACACGTGACTGGATGTCATGCTGCGGGGACAAAAATTATGATGTATTCTGGGCGACTGCAAAACGTCGAAGATATTATTGTAGGAAACCGTTTAATGGGTGACGACGGTCAACCACGGGAAGTCCTGGGGCTGGCCCGGGGCCGTGAAACAATGTACAAAGTTATATGCGATGAACCATTTGTCTGTAATGCGCATCACATATTGAGTTTACGGAAGAATGGTCATGTAATTGACATTTCCATAATTGATTATATCGCCTGCAGGCAGGCCGGGCTATTATCTGAATACAAATTATTTCGGGCATGTACCAACTTTGCCCCCAGGGAAACTACTATGAATCCATACGTGCATGGTCGTTGGCTCGGGCGGGCGTTGGCCGGGGCTACCCCGGGCGACATTGATGATGAATATTTATATAATTGTCGAGAAAAACGCCTGGAACTTTTGGCGGGTATTTTAGATGCGGCCGGAAGGAATCAAAAAAATAGCTGGCAATATGAAGCAGTATCTGAAAATGCAATTAATAATATTGTATATTTAGCTAGGTCATTAGGATTTTCTGCAACTAAATTCCCATTACTTGCGAGCTGGCGGCTAGTAATTGAGGGAAAATTATCTGATATTCCTACATTGCAAGCCCCGGCAGACACCGTGCTGTCTGATCGGGATTTTACCCTGGAACAGCTAGCCGAGGATGATTATTATGGATTTGAAATTGGCAACAACCATCGGTATTTGCTGGGCTGCTTTACAGTAACACATAATACCGGTAAAACCCTCGCGGCCGTGACTATAGCCCAGTCTTTTGCCGATGTTTACAAAAAATTATATGCAGCCGCGGCAGCTAAAATTCCCCCGAGCCGAAGAAATTATGCTGAGTTGGATAAAATCACACCAAGTATTTTTGTATTTGGTTTTAGCGCCCCCAAGGCGGCCTTTGTACGTGAATTATTGCGCTATACTGAATTTGGTTTTATCTCAACTGTAGAGAAAGAGGAGCTAGCCCGGCGATATGCTCAGGCTGACTCGGGCCTGCCGGATGACATTCGCAATCTTAAGGAGTATTATTCTTTGTTGAAAAAGCGAATAACAAACAAAAGCCGAGGTGGATTTTATAAATTTTATGGATACGATGAATTTGTTAATAGATTGTTTATTTCTGATGAAGTAAAGTTAACAGATCTCGAGGCAGTCACTCTGCAAAAAAATAGATCTGGCCAGCCCACCAATCTGGAGGATGTGATCAAAGATTATATTAGCAAGGGAAAAATTCGTGTGAACCAGCAGCTGATGGCGATGTTTGAAAATTCCCTCTTGATTTGTGATGAAATTCACAATACATACAACATGAATATGAAAAACAACCGCGGGGTTGCAATACAATTTTTACTTGATTCAGTGTCTACAATGCGATTTTTAAGTTTATCAGCAACGCCAACTAACAATTCCCCGACAGAAGTGGTCGAACTTGTTAACTACCTTGTGCCAAAGGAGCAAAAAATAACCAAACGCGAGTTTTTTGCAAGTAATCGGCATCCATTACCTGGCAAAATAGAGGAAATTGGCAGACTAACTCGTGGTCGGATTTCCTTTCTGCAGGATTCTAATATAAAATATTTTCCCAAACGAACATTTATTGGCACTGACATCATACTCAGCCATGCGGTAGACTCGCTACCCGCGGGGTCCACAATTCCTTATCTTAAGTTTATAGAATGCCCGATGAGCGAGCTTCATCAGGCAACATACAATAATTATGTTGCCGATAACAATGACATGGTTGATAGCGATGATGATGGCGAGTCAACAAGATCAATTCCCACCGATGGATATTCTATTTATGATATAGCGTTGCCAAACCCCGAGTCAGAAACAATTGGCATATTCAGATCACATGAAGTCAAACAGTTAATCAATTCTGCCCCGCAAGAATGGCGTGATCAAATGATGATTTATGTCAAAAAATTCAGTGCTGCAAACAGCGTGCTGACCGGCGACTTTCTGCGGCGGGACAATATTTGTAAATATTCGGCTAAGTATGCGATGCTAATTGATGTCATTATGTCAATCATTGGATCGTTTAATGGATCCCCGGGGCAGTGCCAGAAGATGATGATTTATCATGATCGAGTCAAAATGTCAGGGGTTCTGATGATACAGGAGCTACTCCGGGTCAATGGGTTTGTTGATGAACACTCGGAACCGACAGATTCTACTTTGTGCTGCATATGCGGGCATGTTCTACATGGGCACAAGGGTGATCACGACTATCTACCTACGAGATTTGTGATGGCTCATTCGGATATGGATAAAGCAACAATGGAACAATCAATAGCCAAATATAATTCCCCGGATAATGCGCATGGGTTAAAATATATGATATTAGTTGGCAGCAAAATCATCAAAGAATCGTATGATTTTAAGGATGTGCAAAACCTAATAATTACTTCTCTTCCGACCAATATCCCTACGGCTATTCAGGTAATCGGAAGGTGCGTGCGAAAAAATTCGCATCTTAATTTACCCCCGGAGCAGCGCCAAGTTAATATTAGAATACTTGTGTCCGTGGTCAATGATAAATTCCCCGCAAAAGACCCAATATCGCCCGAGGTATATCGTTATATCGATAAAATACTGGATTACCAAGTGATACAGCAGATTGAAAGAGAATTTAATCGAAATGCTGTTGATGCAAACATTCACAGGGACATAATTATGTCTGCCGATTTGCGAGCCGCATATTTCCCGGGCAATGTAAAGGAGCCAGTAAACATGCTCGGTAATTTGTATTTTGAGCCAGCGATAGACTTGCCTAATTATACTAAAGCCGAGCTGGTGGAATCAACCTTTGTCGCGTATAAATACTATGAGGAGGAAATACGCACGATCACATATATAATTAAGCGATTGTTTATCGCTCAGCCCGTGTGGACATATGACGATTTATATGTAAGCATTAGACAACCCCCGTTTGGGATAGAAGTTAATCCTAAATTATTTTCTGAGGGAAATTTTATCATTGCCCTGCATAATCTGGTAAACCTGGCGCAAACAATTATGTCGCCCAAGCGACAGGGTGAAATAACAGAATCCATGTTAATTGATAGGCTTTTCGACGCATCCGAGCGGTATATTTATGTTGACGGGCGCCGGCATAAGATTGAACATATTGGAAAGTATTATGTTTTATTCCCAATTGGTGATTCCCCAGCAAATATTCTTAATGTTGTATATGCTGAGTATCTAGAGCATACCCGGGACAAAGAACGGGCGATGATCAAAGACCTGGCCGAGACCAGTGATCGCGCACTTATTGATGCAGAATCTTACTTGCGACGGGTGACTCAAACACCCGGAATGTTGATAAATATCGATAAATTTATGCAGGAGTCCCGGGCTGGGGTAAATTACCTCGCAAAAAAGGCTCAGTTTATGGCCGAATATGCAGGCCGGGATGATGTTATGAATTTTATACTTGATTATCCGGCCCCATTTCAGATGGCCTTCCTCGAGGATGCTATCCAGGCCGGGCTTACTCCGGGGGCCGATGAGATTTATGGCAAAATCATTGCTCTGCTCGATAAATTTCAGGTTATTATTTATATGCGTGATGTTATAAAATACCGTGATACGGGCAAACAATTCGAGCATGGCTTGCCCGACCTTCCCGCGGCAACCCCAATCGGATATACTAATGAAAAAACAATCAAATTATTTGATCCCGAAGCATCGCGCTGGATAGAAATCAGCAAGGCCGCCATGAATAAGCACACAACTTACAAAGAAAATGAAGTAATTATTGGCTACTTAGAATCAGCCGATGACCGAATGCGTTTCAAGCTAAGAAAACCAATGCACAAAATCAAAGATGACCTTGGCCGGGGTAAACAAGTCAAGCCTGAGTCAAATTCCGAGGTTGTGCGATTAGTCGGGGACACACGGTTAATTGAACGAGGCATAGTTTGCAACACAAAAGGCAAGCGAGACTTATTGCAGATTATCGCGGCCCTGGGGATTTCCACGTCAAAGTTGGATAAAACCGAAATCAGAATACGCCGATTATGCAAGATCATACAAAATAAACTTATTGAGAATGAAATTAAGGAAAGGCAAAGAGACTCACGCTATAAATATCTGTATTCATGGTGGACTGAGCAGGTAAATCTGGCCGCAATTGTATAGGTTGAGCAGGTAAGTCTGGCCGCAATTGTATAGGTTGAGCAGGAAAATTCTGGCCGCAATTGTATAGGCTGGAAAGAGAAATTTGGCTGTATTCATGGCGGAATGAGAAGAGAAATTTGGCTGCAATTACATAGGCCGAGAAGATAAAAAAATTGAAACGCGGCACTCTTATAATTGTCAATAATCATTAACATTCAGCTATGCAGTGTATAAATGATGAAAAAGGTGTTTGCGAGTATATTCACGCGTACTTCGGTCACGTGACATATACTGTTAATTGCCAATTGGGCGTTGACTGCCCAGGTTTCTTACGGGACGTACCCGAAATTAAGAGACACATGCTTAATAATCATCGTGCGATGATTACTAGTGCAACTAACAGCGGTCGAGGAAACTCCCGCAACGATCATGGCCACCGCGGGGGTGCCAAGATCAACAAAGGTGATGTTCGTCATGATCAGGGGCCCAAAAACCCTAATCATAAGCACGTCACAAGCAAACAGGTTACTCCCAAAGAGTCAAATCAATGTGAGAAACATGCAACGGAGGACTGGAATGTACCTGTACCTTATGAACCTGTCATGCAACGGAGCATGAAGGTAAGGAATGTACAGGAGTCGAAGGCCAGTGCTCAGACAAACAGTGCCTGGGAAACCGGGAGTGGAATGTCGAGTGATGTTGAAGCTGTCCAGTATAACTTCAACATTCATTGTACATTTATGAAAAATGTTCATCCACCTGTGGAGTTCAATGGGTTATTGATCAACAGGGTAGGATGTGCATCATCTGTTCGAGTCTCTGGTAGCACTTTCTGCGCTGTTCACTTTGAAGAAGCGAAACAGAGGAAAGCGGCTAAAGAGGCAAAGGCAGCAGTGAGAGCGGCGAGAGCAGCAACGAAAGTGGCCGGTGAACAGACTGTTGTAACAGATGTTGACCCTACTGAAGTTGTTGGTTGGTAAAAGGTAAGTTCATGGGGGATGAACTTTAACTTTTTTCCCCGGAAATTGAATTCTCAATTTAATTTATATTATCTGATATTAGATTCATTTAATTACCAATGCTTATCCTGAAGACAATTTCATTGAGCTTGGACATTCAAAATTGCATCAGTTTATGCACAGACCTTGACAACAACATCAAACGAATCCTCGAGTCTCGCTATGTCGGCCGCTGCCTGAGCGGGTGTTACATACAGGAGATTAGTCGAATTGTTCATATTGGCCACTGTGTTATCAGCCAGGATGGCGACCCAACATTTGGATCTATTCCGGTCACATTTGAGGTGATCGGAGTAGTCTACATGCAAGGTGAAATCATTAATAATTGCCTCGTCGAACGCAGCAATATGGACACTGGATTCATTTGCTCAACTAAGATCGCATCCATTATGGTGCAAATACCTCCCGAGTTGAAGCCCAAATTTGAGTCGATATCTGTGGGGCAGATCATATCAGTTCGGGTTGCTAGATGCGGCTACAAAATTAGCTCAAATAAAATTTCAGTCGGAGCAATTCCATTTGTGTTCGCAAAAGAAGCATTGATCTACAAAATCAGCCCGGCTGACCCGGCCGAGATGAAATTACTTGAAAATGTTTTTGAGCGAATTACTGATGAAGAAGCGGCAATGAAGAAAATCAAGGCAGAGTCACCGAAAATGTGGGATATATTTGATCAATTACTTTATGCATACAAGGAGCCGCAGAAAAATCCACCTGGGGCCGAGGTAGTGCCTGATGTTATTCAATTTGTTAAGGAAAACAAATTCACCGGCCTTATTTCGCGCGATAATCGGCTGAATCTTTCCACTAAAAATGCATACAAATATCAGCCCGGCTCGCAGGTTCCATACGCTCGGGTCCGTGTAATGAAGCCAATAGAGGTGTATACACTTCTGCTTGAGGATTATTGTGCGCATTTGAGGACCGTGCGAGAGATGGTAGAGATTTATTCATCGGAACAGCGTTTGACCGAGCATAGAAATCTCTGGCAAATCTTCCGTGGGCTGAAAATGTAGATCGTTGCATTCCGGCCCGGGGTAACATATTTTTTTGTCATTTCTTAATTGAACATAATTGCATGCATATGCATAAGCGATGGCGGCAGACGATGAATTTAATTCCATGATGTTGACGGCGCTCACCAATGAGGCCGTACCCGATGTTGTATTTACTACCGTGCCAATTCCTGAGCAAATTTCTTATCTAATGAGGTGGATTGATACGTTATCCATAGATGATAAAAAAGCAATTGGTAATGTGCTTACAACCAACGGTCTTCATGACAAACTCCTCCCATGTGCCCAGGGAACAGTGATAAATTTGGATAAGCTATCTGCAGAAGTGTTGACTCAAATGTATAGCCTGATGGTGCACAAGCGTGAGCCCGCGAAATAAATTGACAGTTGGAAAATTATAACTAAAAAATACTTTCAGTCAAAAATATCACGATTAAATTATCGTAACCACATTATCGTAACTACATTATACGTGGTCTTGCGATGTCAATTGAAGAAATTTACCGATACTGCAAAGAGCCGCTACGATGCGGCAAAATAGAAATAACGGGTGGATTCGATAGCCTGGAAGACATTGACGCTCGCCGCCTTGGTTTCTTGCGATTGGGCGGCCTAGAAGAAATCGAGGCCGAATTTGCGCCGGTGATGATTGTCGGATCGGCCGCTGATACTGCATCAACTGTTGACCAACGATTACAAGATTTATTCGGTGATGAAGCGGGTATGCGATCTTCGGGAGTCGGGGGTAGAAAAAAAGGTGGTAAACAGAAAACTCCATTACATAAATTCACTTCACAAAATATTACAGAAAAAATGTCTGACGCAAATGATGAAATTCTCGACTATTGCCCCCGCGGATCGGGCGAACCTAATTCTGATGACTCACTTGACGACAACATAGCCGATTCTGACGATGATATTGATGAATTTGATGGCGGCGTGGGCGAACCTGATAATTTAATAAACGAACAATTGGTTGATTCGGCTCAGCCAACTGACACAAAATCGTTCATTGTTGAAGCAAACACATTTATGGATATATTGGGAGAAACAGGCGATGACACTCATGTTGAGGGCTCGGGGGGCGATATGGACATATCAAGATATTTATTGGAATGAAATTGTAGCAATAGTCATATTGAGGTTATTGTTATAAATTAAAGTTAACAATATAAAATAAATACCAACCAATTCCTGAGAATGAATTACACCACTGGGGATATGAAAATGAAAATTACTTCCGAAAAGGAGGTTACAATTGATGATGTTGTTGCCGAGGCAAATGTCATCTACAAAAAAATGAAAGCTTCAAAAATTAAATTTGGGGATACCTCAGGCAAGGTACAAACATTTATGGACGAAATTCGGAAGCAACATCCGCAGTTTTGCACCTCGTATCCCATCGTTATGAGGTATATTTGCGAAATGCAGGAGTATGATTCCAAGGTATTTGCCTTCTGGCTGAAGAAAATCAGGGGCAACCCGATGAACAGCGAGGGGGAGTATTTGGATGCCCAAGCCGCATACGTAACATCGTTATTTCGCAGGAAAAATCCCAAGGCATCCAGAACACACGTTGCAAACGTTCGAGCAAATGTTAGGGCCATGTTGCAGGCTGAGCATGATGTGTTCAAACAAAATGCTCAGGCCTACGAAAAGGAAGTTATTGCTGAAGAAGATATGCTCCGCGATCGTAATGCCGACGAAATGCGGGCATTTGCCAAACTGGCCGGGGCAGAGGGATTAGCTAAGGCAGAAACAATTCGGGTCGAAACTGAAATCCCATGCGGGGACGCGATTGATATCGATAAACTGATTTCTGCACACACTGAACTTAGACCCGAGGATTTCAAGCCGGCCCAGCTATCATCGGATGATTTGTTGAAGTGAAATATTAATGCAAACAAAAAAATGCAATTTGCATGTTCAGTCAATTCCGTCAGGCGCAATCTGGACAATCTTGTGTGACACAGCTACCAAAATCGCTCGCATGCTACCGGCGAACTCCGTGAGATTGGCAGAGAAAGCAGTAACAAACGCCTGGTAGATTCCAACATATTGGCCGTGATAATAATCAACAGTACGGTCCTGGGCGATGTACAGATCGACAATTTTTTTCTGTTCGTCATCCAATGATTTGTATTGGCGTGCATAAGTTTTAATGTCATCAAAATCCATCTGAAGTGTGTGATCGAGGATCGGGTTTCGTGTTACGTCATCGCCATTATGACGGTGCTTACTTCGCCTAGCCCGTACCAGCTCGTGCTCATGTAAAATTTCCGCCATGAAAGATAATTATGTTAAATATTGTATTCAATTTTAAAAGCATACCCTGCGCCCTCAATAATATCTAAAGTCGTCCGGGGCAGATGCCACATTGTGCAGTTTAAGATGAGATTGCACACGCGGCTCGTATAAATTACGAACGGCATTTTTGTGATCAACTCGGCCATATAATGTTGTCATATCATGGCCGTGTAACTTGTAACCTTTTTCGGCGTTGTGCAATCCCTCATCAATGTTCCGTTCGAGATATCTATTTTGCAGGCGTGATTCATATCGGGGTATTCCGTTTTCCACTCCGGCCTCATTGCGGCGGAAGCTTCGTCGTTCCAACAGCCGGCGATCGGCCTCGGGTGTTGATATTCCGAATGGAGTAGATTCATGCGAAAATCCCTTGTTCAAAGCCTGTTTGTAAAACGTATTTTCATATTGCTCAACATGGTTTTGAGTACCAAGTGATCGCTGGTCGCAAAATACAATGCCCGTTGATAAGTGGTTATCATGTGCTCCGTAAAACGGATTGATACCACTGCGGCCATCGCTGATATCGCCCTGGGTATCCTCCCGGAGCTCAACCCCGCGCCCCGGAGAATGCAACCAGGTTTGCAAAATATCATTTGCCTTCATTTGGTGGTGTTTAAGGCCCCTGCGGCTGGTTGGCAAATCATCTTTGACCCCATACAATGGAATGTCATCATCTAGCAATACATGCGTCTTAATAAAACCGATCTCCCTCTGAATGAATTGATTATTGAAGCATGTTAACTGGTCGAACATTGTTACCCCGGGCATGGGGGAAGACATGGCCATTTCTTGCAACATTGACTCGGCAAAATGGTTTACATGATCGGGTAAATTTTCATTCAGGAATTTGAAAACCCGGGGCTGATTGAAAAACTGCGCGATTTCTGCGTGCAGAGTTGATTGATTTTCGCGGCTGCGAAATTCGTTTATGATGTCTTGAGCGTATCTGTTCATGATAATTATGTGATCTTATATATTATTGCAACATGAATTGGACCATATTATTTTTAATATTTGTCATCAGTGCGATACTCCTCGTTGCCGCGGGATACTATATGTTAATACCAGCAACCGCCGCGGCAATCCTGGGCGCCGGTGAGAGTATTTTGGATCAACCTGAAATTAATCAAGGGTCTGAAAATAATCAGCAATATGAAAATAATCAGCAAACTAAAAACAAACATCAACCAAAAAGTTGCCTGCGGGTGAAAAATTTATCAAAACATCCAAGGTCTAAATCCGAGGCAGAAGTAATTAAATATCTCGAAGAAATCACTGGGGATAAATTTCCCACAGTATACCCGTGCTGGCTAACATGGCGGGGGCGTACACTTGAGCTAGATGGGTTTAACGGAAAGATCGCGTTGGAATTCTCGGGCCCGTTGCATACAAAATGGAATCCCGCATATGAAGATTACAATGTATATTTTGAAAGGATTGTTCGCGATGTAGTTAAATTAAGAACATGCAAAAAACGCGGAATTCCATTAATGGTAGTCGATGCTAGCCTGCCCAGGCAGCACTGGCGAAATTATGTCTCCAGCAGACTGCATGATTATGGGTACCTTGAGCGACCTGTGGAATATATTCCAGCCCAGGTGGTTCAGCCATTCCGAAATGAGCAACTCGAAAGGGAATTATGCCTGACTGGCGAAATGATTGCTGCTATGAAGTTATAAATTATTTTCAACAAATTGAAAATTAGATTACCGAATAATATCATGGATCAGCTCCCTGCAGACTATCCGGACCCGGTGTTCCAATTTTTGTATGCCTATCAGCATCCGCATGTGTTGCGGCTGGGGGCGCTCCTGGATGCGAATAATTGTATTAATGACGGCTCTGACCCGGGAATTGGTAAGACCCCCTCGGCGTGTGCATTAGCCAAATGGAAGCGCCGGGGTATATTCGTGATATGTCCTAAACCAGTTATTGAGAATTGGTTTGCACACGCATCGCGATCTGGGTGTGAAATCTTAGGCGTATCAAATTATGAGCTGATTAAAAATGGTAAATTTTATCCAACCATAGAATCATATAAATCACAGCATAAGGTTGCTTGCCCCTATGTATGGCCAAATGGTGCAGATTATGAATGGAGATTACCGGACAATGCACTAATTGTGTATGATGAAGCACACAAGGGAAAAAACCATTCTACTGGCAATTCACAAATGCTCATCAGTACTAAAAAAGCTACCAATATAAACGGAAACGGCCCAAAAATATTATTACTTTCTGCGACTTTGGCGGACAGCGTTGATGCATTCAAAACGCCCGCTTATTTATTTGGGCTCGCACAGCTGGGCAAACATGCCTATGCGGCCTGGATCCGCAAAATATGTCGTGAGAACCCGGGCCGCCAGAATATCCCAGAAATCATTCATGACCTAATCTACCCGCGGTTTGGATCTCGTATTCGTATCCGGGATCTGAAGCAAGATACTGATGCAGTTACCCGGGAAATGTTCAAGGAAAATGATATTGCTGCCGCTGTTTATCCCATCAGCCCCGAGGAAGAGCGGCAGATTGCCGCTGCATATAACGATATTGATGATGCCCTGACTGCGTTGAAAACCAAACAAAGAACGGAAACATGTCCATTGGTTGTAATTCTGCGTGCTCGGCAGCGTATTGAATTGTTAAAAGTACCCACGTTTGTTATGCAGGCCATGGAATATTTATGGAATGATTTCCATGTCATTATATTCGTGAATTTTGATGAAACCAGATTGCAGATATTTTCTCATCTTGATAGTTTCGTGCAAGATGAATGCCATAGTTTTATTGCGATGATTTATGGGGGACAAACCCCTGAAGATCGGGCGTATAATGTTAATTCATTTCAGGAGAATAAAGCCCGAGTTATCATTTGCAACATCCGGGCGGGCGGTGTTGCAATATCATTACATGGACGCAAACGTGTGAGCCTAATTTCGCCAACATGGTCCGCAATTGATCAGAAACAAATCACAGGTCGGCCATATCGAGCCGGGGGTGAAAGTGTCATCCAGCGGATCATTTACTGCAGCGGCCGCGTCGGCATGGCCGGCCCCGAGAATGCCCAAAATGACACCACATTCAACGGTGACCATGGCAAAGTTGGGGTGGAAGAGCTCATTGCTGAAAATGTAAATAAAAAAATGAAAACGCTGGAATTTTTAAACAACGGAGACAATGATGACCTGGTATTAATTTGATGCTAATTTGGCGACGGGGTTAATTGATTTAACTAATATAGCGGTTTATCATTTTTTTGCAAATTGAAACTATGTATCGGGAATTATATTACCATGTCCCTAACGGCTCGCCAAACTGAGGACATTCTGCAAAAATACAATGCAAAGACGGACCTCCAGCCCGGGGAGACTATGGAGCTGGAAATTAGATTTAAAAATGTAACCAAAGACGTTTTTGGCGATTTTTACGCTGCGTTATCCAAGGAATTTGGCCCGGGACAACTCGAATGCAGCGTGAATTTCATTTCCAACAATATTTATGAAAAGCGCCAAGGCGGTCGAACAGATGAAACACAATATATTAGAAAAGTTGTTTTTGACGGAACAACCCCCATGAGCGACACTTATCACAGCAAACTCCGGGTTGGCAAACCCGTGGTTGTTGACGACCACATGAAATACATCATTAGTCTGGCCAAGGAAGCAACCATATCTAAATTTAGCACGGCTACAAATGCTATTGTTAGGTTCAAATTGCGCATGAGTTTCAATAGCCCGGGTTGGCGATTTGATTTGACTGGTGTCCGATCGGGCACAATGAGCAGCCTGGGTAACCGATTGGCCGCCATTAAACAGGAATTATTCGGCAACATTAACTCGGGAAATTTCATGCAGGCAGTAGTTGATACATATGAGATTGAAATTGAGCGCACAAGTAATACAATTCTATTGGCTGATCTTGATATCATCAGGAAGACGTATTTGATGGTCAACCCACAATATACATCTGAAATTGCATACAGGAATGAGATACAAAATATTGCCAAATATTTGTTTGACCCCGAATATGCCAAGCAATTCAGTCGGCCAGAGTATCGACTAAAGCAGCTCGGCAACCAGGTGATTGCATTGAGCAAAACATTGTATTATTCAGACAAGGATAATAAAATTTATCCACCTGTCGGATATTATGGCACTGTGAAAATGAATGGCCAGCGTGTTATGATATCCATTAACGGCAATCGATGCAGAATTGTGAAATCATATTCGATTGATGAATTCATCAGCGGCGAATTTGTTGCCGGCCCGGTCACCATAGTGGATGCCGAGGAAGTTACCGTTGACTCTGTAATAACCTATTATGTTTTCGAAGTGCTTGTGCTCGACGATCAAAATATTAGTCAAATGGGTATCGGCGTGCGGATTGACCGTATACCAGCCGCAATAGATATTATCAGCCCAAAGATGATCCCCGGGCGTAAAGTTGCCACAAAGAAACAAGTGTTGTTGGGGGAAAATCTTGAGAGCGATTTTAAGGAAATTGAGGCCGAGGCTGCGAACATGCCGAATGATGGAATTATCATCAGCGAGCCGGGAAAACCATACAGGGAAACACGAAATTACAAATGGAAACCGTATGAACATACAACAGTGGATTTTCTAGCCATAAAATGCCCGCAAAGTCTCCTGGGTATTAAACCATACGTTGTTGTTGAGGGAAAAACACTATACCTGTTGTTTGTTGGTATTAATCAAAAATTACGTGAAAAACTCGGCCTTAGTTTTATTCCCCAGTACAAAAAAATGTTTCCGCAGACTGACCCTAATTATTACCCAATACAATTTTCACCATCAGCGAACCCGTTAGCTTATTTATATTATCACACTGGGGATGATATAGATCACAAAATAGTTGAGCTGTCCCGGACTGAAGATAATTCAGACTGGATATTCAACCGCATCAGAACGGACAGAAAAGCTGAGAGTGATTATTACGGAAATGATTTTAGGGTGGCCGAGTTGACATATTCTAACTACATTGATCCATTTAATTTTGAGGATTTATGGAAACAACCGGCGTCTTATTTCACAAAAACTGCATCAACAATGTATGAAGCGGGGAATGAATTTAAGAGATTTGTGATTTCTAACATACTTGCGAATAATTTGTCAAACTCAAAGTGGATAATTGATGAGGCTGCAGGCCGAGGGGGTGACTTGCACAGATATCGCAACATCAACATCGAGAACGCATTATTTATTGATGTTGATCCGACTGCAATTGCCGAGTTGATCCGGCGTAAGTTCACGTTCTTTCACGGCCGCTATGAATCTGCCGCGGGAAGATCTGTAGTTGTAGCAGGGTACGATCGTGTTCACGGGGTCGAATATGACAGGCTCGTAACACGCAAGGCCAACTCATTGACAATACACACTCTTGTTGCAGATCTTAAGACGCCATATCGGGATTTAATAGCGTCCACTTTTCAGTATGGGGTCACCCCGGGGCAGGTCGACGGGATAGTGTGTAATTTTGCTATACATTATATGTGCGACACGATTGAACACCTGAGGAATTTACTGATTTTCAACTCAAGAATGCTCAAGATTGGAGGACTGTTTATTTTCACAGTGATGGATGGAAAGGCTGTTTTCGAGTTGCTCCGGCCTCTGGCCCGGGGGCAGCAATGGGAATCCCGATCTGATGGTGTCTTAAAATATGCAATCAAGAAGAATTATTCTGGAGAAAAATTAAGCCACTCGGGTCAATTAATTTCAGTGTTGTTGCCATTTTCAGATGAAATGTATGATGAACCGCTATGCAATATTGAAGCAGTGATTAGTGAGGCCGCAAAAATAGGATTTGATGTTGAGCTAAATTCATCAATGATTACTTACGCGGCGAAATTCGCAACCGCTCGACCTGTCAGCGCGGCCAAATTAACCCAAGAAGATCGTGATTATATTGCATTGCACCGATTTTGCAGCCTGAGAAAAACCCGGGAAATTAAAAAGCAGGATGATTAAAAAATGGGAAAAAAATATTTTTTTGTAACTCGGCCAATTAGGCAAATAACGATTCTTCAATTACCTGGTCGGGGCGTTTGACATTTTTTGTTACGTAATCAACATCAATATGAAAGGAATTATACAATGAACCAATCTGCGGAACACTGCCAATTAATAATGGCGCAGTAATACCTGTAACCGAATCTTCCATAGCATTTACTGTGGCTTCTTCAATAGTTGCCATTGGCGAGCTAAATCCGATTCGGAGTAACACGTTGGAAGCCTCTCGCGTTTTCAGCCCTGATGATTCTATTGACGTGACCCGCCCGGTAAATGTCATTTCATCGGCATAGATAGTGTAATGCCTGTGGTTGCACACATCGACTAAGCCACGCAATTCCGATATCACTTTCTGCCGGGCTGCTTCAATACCCAGCATTTGATATACTTCCTGAATAGAATCGGTCTGAACTCTGTATTTATCGACATATTTATTTGCAAATATTCCACTCATATTTGTTCCATTCGTCAGAATTCCCCATTGATTTTCATCTCGGGAAACGCTACCATCATCGTTTATTTTGTTTCGCAACATCTTCACAACAGTGGTATTGTTAATGTTGTTGACCCCGCGAATGATGGTATCTATGAATAAATCCTTCCATTTAACTACATCCTGCGTACTGATCGCGTTTTTGTACATAGAACTGCGCATGTAGATGCGGACAATTATGTTTTTGGCATTCTCCGGAGTGTACACGATATATGTCTCTGGAAATACCTCCCGAAGACGAGTAATAATCAGCTCTAAGGACATATTTTTCAAAATAAGCGATGTCTTATTGATTGCAAATCTTACACACCATTTGATAAGGTCTCCCGGCGGGGATAGCAACGGATTTAGTTTAGCAAATTCTTCAATGATGTTTTTTTCATGGCTATACTTTGTATGCACTGGTTCCCCATATTTCTCTACGAAAATTTGCCATGATGTAACAAATTGCTTAAATTTCATCACCTCAATGTTGTTGGCAATTTCCTGCACTTTGGCTTTGGAGCCGGAGAATTCGGGTAGAATTGGTATCAACATTGATGGAGAAATTAACTTTTCAACATCTCGGGCTGCAAGAACTTCCTTGGTCTTGATAACGGTCGACTTTGATGTCCCTCCAGATGCACTGCGATGATGCGCGTCCAACATATATTGGGTCAGCGGCTCGGAGAACGACTGCGCGGCAATGATTCCCACGGCCGTACCTGCTTCAATAAGAGATTGCGAATAACGTAGACGGATTTTATCTATGATTAACTTGAGCAGCCCCGGGGTTATTCTGTTTGTCACAAACGCATTTGGATGCAGATGCGTTTTAACTAACATAGTCATCAGCCAGGCGGCTTTCATTATATGTTCAGGGATTTTGGATTTGCGTTTTTCTTGAATCTCATTTATCAATACATAAGGTATTGCCTCGCAAAATATTTTGATTGTCTCGGTCATTTGGATGATTTCTTCGCCGGTTGGGACCCGAGATGACTCAGGATTGCCACGGAGAATATCTGTGACAGTTCTTTCAACATCGACAGGCATTCGTCGCTCGTCAGACATCATTTCTTTTACATTCATGTGCTCAACTTGCATGAATAGGCGGCGATATTCATCGCGGTCTTTCTTCATCAGAGCAAAGAAATCATCAAAACCTTCCCTGCGATATTTTGTCGTAAATGCTTCATCAGATATCATAACCGTGGGAAATTTAACCCGCTCAACCTTGCGCGGGTCGAGGAAGTCCTCGCCGTATGCAAACTGAATAACATTCTTATTCTTGACGGCCCATTTATGGTTATTAATTATAATTGACTCAAGATTCTTGATCGACTTTCTGTTTTGTTCTCCAGTAATACTCGTCGAGAGGGCTTTTGAGATGAGATCAAATCGGGCTGCCATAGCGTTAAATATGTACTCAGATGAGCTCATACCAGCCAAATACGAGTTCGTAATGTAGCCCCGGGCTTCTGGCGACATATCAAACCTGGGAAAATAGGCAAGAGTGCGTTTAAACCCAAACTTTTGACGGATTCGCTCACCATTAATTAGTTTCTGTCCAATTGCTGACATAATATTGAACATATTATCAAGTTTTCCCTTGCTTCCGAACATTATCAGCTTAAACAGATTGTTAGTTTGTGGATTGATTGCCTTAAGGACAGGCTCGGTAAAATCATCAAATATGGACAATGTATTAATCTGCCTTTCCTCAAAGAATTGTTCTATTGTTTTACCAATCGGCGGAATGATTTCCCCGGCCTGCAATTCATCAGAAATCAGTTGAGATTTATTTATAATATCCGCGGCAATTCCATCGATTTCCTTTTTAGATGCTTCGGGAATCATTAGGTCCATTATACCAATAGTGTAGCCGGCCTGCATAATGTATGAAATAGCCATTTGCTGCATGTTGTACATCACATCTAATGCTTTCGCCGCGCCATATTCATTGGCAATAATATGATAAATACCCCCATTTGCTCCTTTGCCAATTGATTTTTTATCTAAAATACCACTTGTAAGCTCGCCCCGGGATATGTTTACTTTGATTTCACTAGGGTCGTAGTTCAGAAATGCAGCCATATTTGGCTTATACCACTCGGGCACCCGTTGAAAATTTATTGGTGTTTCGGCCAGAATTTTCGATATACATTCTCGCCCGGTAAATGAATTGCCTTCAAACCGTGGCAGAAAGGTCGTATTTTGACAGAGTAGCATAGCATGATATCGATCGAACTTTACATTGCTGCGGGTCAGCTCGGCTGTTCCAATAATACTATCATCAACCTGGCCCAATGCCGGGCTTGATGTTGTATGAGAAATAAACCAATTAGCAACACTGCTAAGTTCGCTGATCTCATTACGCGTTGCAACCCCCGAGGAAATTATCAAATTCATCGCGTCACCGTCAAAATCAGCATTATATAACGGGCAAACTAGAACATTCATTAGGAGAGTTTTAATAGATGGGTCTAGTATTACTTTGGCCCGATGGGTTGAAATATTACTAGCCATCAGTGATGGCTGCCGATTAAAGTTAACAGGATCCCCATCAATCATATCGCGCTGGACAATATCCCCGATTTTAAGCTCGATGTCTCGGCCGGAGTCGATATTGTGCTCGGCCCCGGTAATTCCATCAATTATTTTGGTCGCCCCGGGATATTTCTGGCTGCCGTTTTGCACATACTGTAGTAGCCTGCGCTTATTAAATTCCTGCACAGTTTCGTTATACTGAATAGTTCTTGCAAAAACCAGAGGCACTCCAACCTCATTAATTTTGATTCTCGGATCGCCAACAATCGTTGATCTGCACATGTTACGAGTACGTTTGCCGAGTTGATTCTTCCTGAATCTACCGGTTTTCCCTTTCCAACGCGAGGCTATGCTGGCCATAGAATTTTCACCACCGGCTTTCACAAAATCAGCAAATGCGTTATTCAGCTCAAAGTAGAGCTTGGCCTGTTTGGCATCAATTACCGTCGGGAGTACCGTAGGCAATGCATCATTTTTCTTGGAAATAATCTGCAACATAGTAGTAAGATCATCATTTGTGGATCGCCCGCCGCCGATTTTTTTAACGTCTGGGCGGATTGTAACGCCGGGCACCTGTATATCCCAAATTACTGCATTTCTAGGATGACTAGCTATGCTTTTTCCCATCTTTTCAACGGTTTCATCACTAATTTTGGACAGAATTTCCCCAGCCTCGTGTGGGAGAATTGTCCTGCTGGATATTTGCCGTTTTTCTTCGTAAATTTCCGCAATTAGTGCTGATGGTTCATTGGCATCCTTCTTGATAATTGGGTGAATAGTTTGACAATGATGGCATGTCTTGTTGCTGCTTCGTGCAACTTTTGCAGCTTCCTCCAGGCGCTTGCCCCGGCGAAATTGAAAGAGTTGTTCATCACTAAGAATGGGTTTGCCGCAGTGAAAGCATATTAATTTAATCCATTTTTTCGCATCATTCATTGCCAACTGCGACCACACGGGATAATTCAAATGAATGTGCCCGGGATGGCCGAGGCAGTCTCGCTTGCTGTTGTAGCAAGTTTGACATTTATATGATTGGTCGATTGTGCCCATGTGAGCATCACAAATTCCCCCAGGATATGGTAAGTTATTGCGAAATAAATCATTCGATTTCACCGCAACATGGGAGCCTTTTTTAATTTGATCAGATCCTGCAAGATTGAATCTTACTTTGGCAATCTTACCCCGATACATGAAATTGTTCGACGCCATAATCAAAAAATGGTTATCGAATTTATATGTACCGTATTATAGTAATCAAATTTAAATAATAAATGCCAACCCCAAGCAGGCCCAATAACCTATTCACAGGTTATGTATAAATGAAAATTATCCCAATGGGAACCCAATAGTAGTCTTCAGACAAAATAGTATCATTTTCAAGCTATATTTATATTTTAAAAGTTGTATCAAGATTGATTATGATCTGTGATGAATCCGACTAGCGAGATTGATTTAGTTGACCCAATTACCAAATTCATCATCACCATTGTTCCAGTCATCGTTTCTGAATGCTCAAAGCGAATCCATATCAGCTCAGCGTCGATCGATGCACGCATGGAAGTGATTGACGCAATTACCTCGGATTTAATCCGAGAATGCAAATTTGATGAAAATGTTGAATGTTTGACTCCAATTCAAACATTAAAATGCGAGCTGGAAGAGCAATTTGACGAGATGAGGGATGAGCTAGTCAGTGAGATCAAATCAGATCTCAAAACAGAATTCATGGTTGAATTAACAATGTACGTTGATTCACTGATGAAGGAAAAAACTGTTAAGCCGATGGAAACGATTCCATCTGTTGGCGTATCGACATTCACAATTTCCCCGGATGCCCCAAACATCAAAATGGGGCAGATGGTCAATGACTCACTCGGAAAAATTGCACCAAGCGCTGATGAAATGCTCGCAAACAACCCACTTTATGCCCGTATCACTCGGGGCCTGGAAAGGGCGCAAACAGGCAAATCCCAGTACTCAGCTGAAGAACTCATTGCAGCCCGGGGTGATAGAATGGATGCAGAGCATAAAGATTTATTTCGAGCTGCTGTTAAAAAAGCTGATTTTCAATGTGATAGCAGCGACTCAGACACGGATGCAAATTGGGAACGCCTGCTTGCTATTAGGAACGGCCAAGAATATTGATTTGAAACGAGAAAAAAATAAATACATGACAACTTTTTTTTCACAATAATTATATAATGGGCACTACCAGCAGTTACCTTCGCGACCGATTTGCCGAGGTTGCCGATAAATGTAAATGGCAAATCGGCTTAATTATTGATGTTCACAATTGCGGGAAATTTATTGTCAATGACATCCGGGGGATTTCCGCAGGGCCGCCCCCAGGTACCTTGCGTGTTGAAAATCATCTTGATGGCAAAATGTTTAATTTTCTGTACCATGGCACTGCTATCATTCCACCGGCGGGCGGACAATTCCCAGCATATGAAATACTAATCAAACCACTACCTGCTGCCCCAAAAACCGGCGGCGCGCAAAAACACAAAAAAATGGCCGAACTAGATCCCGAAACAACGATCACATTTAATAATCATTTGCCAAATTTTACCAAAACCAACTGCATATGCACGGGCGGGTGTGATTCCTGCGGGGGTAAGAATGGCGCTGAAAGTACTGCGGATGCTGCGGATGCTGCGGATGCTGCGGATGCTGCGGATGAAGTAGAAATTCCGATTACCACCTTGCAACCCGAATGTGAAGTAGATGACGAGGAATGCAAGATCACTAATGCAATTAATCCTAATGCAATTAATCCTAATGCAATTAATCCTAATGCAATTAATCCTAATACAATTAATCCTAATACAATTAATCCTAATGACACTGTTGATGACAATATTGCCGACGATGAAATCGAGCAATTAGTTTATGATATTGAGAATGATTCTAACGATGAAAAAGATAATATCCAGGCTAATTAAAATATGGTTATAATAAATATCATAGGTAGGCCCCGTCATCAATGAACAGACCCGAGCTCCAAAAGTGGATTTCTGCGGAAATTACCGCCCAACTCAAAGAGTTAAAAGAGCAGCTCAACAAGGAGATGCTCGAGGACATGAACAAAATTAAAAAGTCGATTTTATCTGAGGTTGCAGCAATTATGGAACAAAAAATGGAGCAAAAAATAAAAGCCGAGACACACAAAAATGTCACCCTGGCATGCGAAGGGGTTACAAAAAGTGTGAACAAACGCCTCGACCAGATTAACAATCAGATGATTGTTGTTAGTCAGGATCAGGCAAATTCATCCCGCGAGCAGACCCGGGAGATTGTACTTAGTATGGGACAGCAAGTATGCGACACAGTTTATTCAAATGTAATCGCAGAAATCAACAAAGAATTAGTGCCCAAAATTAACAACATGGCGCAGTGGGTCAACTACAATTTGCAGGATGGTAATGAGGTTGTTGACAGCTACCGCCGTGCTGTCGAATATCGCAGCAGCAAGCTTGATCCCAATTTGAAACTCTTGACTGATGGGGGCAAAGATAAGCGGGTTATTTCTCCCCATGTCAGAACATTCTTTGCGGACGATGATTAAATCAAATAGAACAGTAAATAGCTAAATACATATGATGAGTGCTGATATTGCAGCAGTTGCAGCAGATGCAGCAGATGCAGCCTCTGCAGCCTCCTCCATACGCGTGGCTGCTTATCAACCGCCCATATTCGATGATGGAGTCGTGCTTAACAAATTGCTTCAGGATTTTGAGTACGAATTTATTGCCAAATGCAGGGAGGTCCTGGGTGAAATGACAGGCGAAAAATTCCTCCCCATGGCCCCGAACTGGCTAAAGTATACCGGGGCACAATTAGCATTCGATGGGTTAAATGCGAGGCTCCATATTGCCATCGATTACAACCCGGGCTATTCCCCGTATGTTGCTACTTATGATTTGCCGCCCACGCACCATGCATTATACTCAGATTTGCATGATCATTTTGCGTTTAGCACTTATTTATTCGCACACAAACTTAACATCTCCTCACAAAATGACATCGCAGTTATTGTTGTCCCGGGCGTAATGAATGATGAACTTCTGAGACAACATTTTTCTATATTCCTGGGTCAATTAACAAAATTCCGGCCGTATGTCGGATCACCGCGAATAGTTAAATAGTAGCTAAAAAGCAGCTAAAAAATAACTAAAAAGCAGCTAAAAAATAACTAAATTTATTCCGCTTATTGATTTTTTTCGATACGTTTATATTGAGGATGCATTGCCTGTTGAAAGCCCTCGTAATTTTTATATTAATTGTGTTAATTTGGCGAATGTCGCAGGAAAATATGACAAAAATTCGCCGGGGTGTTGGATTCGTCAATGATGCCGACGAAATTCCCGTGGCAGCCGGGGTGATCCATTCTGCGCCTATTTTAGATTACACCTACTCATACAATGATGGGGCATACTTAGCATCCTGTGATGAATGCCCAAATAAATTTGTCTGCCCGGGTTGCCCGCAGTTTAAGTCAAACTCAGCGGGGCATCCTAAGCAAAAAAACACAGATACTGGTGCGGATCAAAAACTAAGTTTAACCGAATATTTTCGCATTCGCGGGGGAGGCGAGTCACCCAGGGAAATGATCTTGGATTCGGGATACGAACATGAAGAACATTTCACGCCATTATCCCAGTCAGCACCAAGTTGCGGCAGTCCAGATCCGGATTATAAATCAACAAGAATGATTGTTGGCTTGACCAGGCCCGGACGATGCGAAACCAGACATGCGGATGATTTTGATCCGACAGATATGTCTGAAAAATCGCAAGTTTCAATCATGTATGCGGACGTATTGGGCATTGAATATCCACCCCCGGCCGAACCAGAATGCGAATATTTTGGTTACAATGGATACTTGTACAAAGAACCATGTAAGCTTAAAAATTATCGAAACTAAAAATTGAAATTATAGGCTTGATAGGTTATTGAACGGATCTATTAAACAATGGGCCTGGTTTTATCCATCAAATTCATTGACAGCAGCGAGCTCGGGGCTGCCCGAGCCGACGTCATTCTGACACAGGCCAGAGCATTATATGAGGAAGTACTCCTGGCTTCTGAACCTGTGCCTGGTGGGACGTTATATCACATTGCGGCCAAGCAAATTACCCGGGGCGGCTGCGGCACATGCCCCAATATGACAGAGAATTGCAGAGAGTGGATGAGGGCATTCGCCAGCAAAATCATCAATGAAGTTCTTCATATTGGTGATGCCAAAGTTGACGGAGTTAAAACTGCAATGTGGGAGATTAATGATTTTGAGCATGGTTACGGAACTGCTGAATTCCGGGAAATGAAAGACAAAATAACAGAGCATCCATAACGTGGAAAAAAATAAATGCTTATTTTTTTCCTCAAAACAATGAATAATCAACCGGCAAACCACGTAATTCGGCCAATTTCCTGAGCTGGCCGAGGCTGCCCGGGACTAATGAAACAAATATTCTGTCGCTGGTGATGTTTGGGGACGAATGTATCGGAGAATCTGGCATACCGCAAGTAAATCCCATTACTTGCCGATTGTCGATAACATATTCTCCGCAGACAATCGGCAACTCGTCCAAAATGTTGTCTGGATTAACCAAAAATCTCGTAGGTGGGCCGCAGATCGCCGCAACGTATTTGAAGCTTAATGTATTTGGGGCAAACATCCAGCCATCCTTGTGCCAGGTTGGTGTTTGATACTGTGTAGTTGGCGTTTGTAGGCAAACATTGACATAGCACGCCGAGTGATCAATCCCATCTACACCATCGTAAATCTGCACTAGGAATCTGCGCAACCCTTCCCATACAACATCTCGATTGGGATCATTTGCGGGCAGCTGATTGGCAACCTTGTGCAACAGATCCTGGGTATATCTTCCAACATAATGTAGGGATTTTGGGGCCACGATTTTATGGCAATCAACCTGCCAAAGCTTGCCCATTGTATACAGGGGTTTGATCGATCTTGCAGCGGAAAACATAGTCTTTAAACAATAAATGAGGACTGAATTCATTTTTTAATTTCTTCGATTTATCGGCAAAAGTAATATGTATGGCAATAGGACTACCTGCAATACTTACTCAGGTTACTTTATTAAAAATTGAAGAATACAACAATATCACATTGGATGTCCAGCACCTCGATACACGTCAAAGACTTCCGCACGGAAATCCCCGGGGAATTGTCAGAAGATAGGACCACATGGAATTTTCCCGTGGTTAACTCTACAAATGCGCACGGCAAGAAAACATTTTGGAAAATATATGTGAGACTATTTCGGCAGGAAGCCCCAGATGTTTTCATTCCATGCGAGGATGTTTTCTTCGATTCAAAACCGATGCCAGCAAATATATTTGCCTGGATTAAGGTGGACAGCGGAATTACCGAGGCAAAAAAATCAGTACCAACCATAATTCGGCAAGGTCGCAACATCGGCCGCAGCTCGGCGACAAATGTATGGACACAAGCTCTGCGGGATGCCCTGGGGACATACAACAAACAACTCAAGAAATCCGCGCAGGCCCCGGCCGTCTCTACGACGGAATTATTTCCCCCAATGTTAGCTAAAGTTTTCAAAGATTTAACCGAAAAACCTCTCATTGATGCCGATCACCCGGTGTTTGTCCAGCGGAAATACAATGGGGTACGAACTGTCACAACATTAGAGCAGGCCCAAGATGGTACATACCGGGCAATAATGTATTCCCGGCATCGCACATTGTATTTGGGGCTTTCGTATATTCGTGACGAATTGCTCCCAGTTTTGCAGTTTTATTGGGAAGCAGGACGCCGATTATATTTGGATGGGGAAATATATAAACATGGAGTGCCATTGCAGGACATTAGTGGAGCCGCCCGCCGGGAAACAACAACTTTTGGTGCGTTTGATTACATGATTTATGATTGCTTTGTGCCAGATGAGCCCATGAAATATTCCGAAAGGAAGCAATTGCTGGATGATATTTTTAGTGAATTCCAGTTTAAGTATGCAAAAAATGTGGAAACATTCACGTTGTACAGTTTCGAAGAAGTCAATGTAATGTATAATATATTTCTCGAGGAGGAGTTTGAAGGCGCCATGATTCGCACTGACAGCGAATATCAATATTCATACAATGAATTGCATTCATCTGTGCTGCTTAAAATGAAGCCAACTTATGACCATGAATATACCGTGGTTGGATTTACAACCGGTGACAAAGGTAAAGCAGCAGCCGCGCTGATGATCATCTGCGCAAATGATGCTGGAAAAACATTCCCGGTTACTCCTGCTATGGAACTGCCCGATCGGATTGCTCTGGCCAAGAAAATGGCCGAGGTGGAGCAAAACCAAAAGACTCATTTTCAAAACCATTGGGAAGGCAAAAAAATTATTGTGACTTTCGACGAGAAATCCCGGGATGATATCCCACTGCGAGCACGTACAAAACTAGTCCAGCGAACATGGGATTAGAGTTATAAAAAAACAGACCCTTCCTGGTTTTACCTATTTTTTTCCGTAATGTTGTGCATATTTTTGTGCATATTTTTGTACATAATTTTGTACATACATGCAAACATATTTGTGTACTCGTGTCCCAGCTCGTTCATTACTGAACACATATCCAATTCCTCCAAAGTAAATTGTGAGAAATCAGTATGTTGTAATGTTTCTTTCATATTGTAACCATATGCACAGAGAAGTCGGTATTTAATGTTGAATATGTCAAACTCATCACGACCCAGTTTACGCCACCGGGAAAATATCCAATCAATGTTCTCTTGCTCGGCTTGATTGCCGTATTCAATGAAGATGTCCACAATGCTCCACCATTCATATTCAGCATCCAATTTGCATAGTACTTTGTCACATAATTTCTCATGCTCACAAAGGGCCGCGACTCGCAATACTAAATACAAATCAACATTATCTGGCACATTGTTGCTCATAAAGGTAAACAAGGAATCATCTGCGTCTTCCCAGGCAAGCCGGGCTAACCGGGCCCATCGCCGTGGTTCGATTGCCGGAACATTCCCACTGGCCGCCCCGAGTATGTATTCGGTGATGTCGTCATCATAATTAAATGATGTAAATGTGTTGTTCGATTGCGCTCTCTGGCGCAACAAATGGCAAATTGGTAATTTAACAACTGCCTTGGCAACTGTTATGACCTCGCCAGATTTTAGTAATATATTCAATTCCATCCTTGCGCTGGTTGATATAGTTATGATCACAGTTAAGTAATAATTAAAAATTCATATTTTATATCGTTTATCATAATTATCGATGCATGATTCATTTATGTATGGGGCTTTGAAATCACCCGACGACCCCGATGATTGTATCTATGAGCACGTCGCCCATGGATTCACAGGGTACTACTCTACTGCAATGCCGGCATCATTTGATCTTCGACCTGCAATGTATACCGCAAGAGACCAGGAATTAAGGGGAACTTGTGCGGCATTTGCCGGGGCGACCGTGAGGGAAATTCAAGATGCTCGAAAACACATTTCTGCCGATAGAATTTCACCCGAATTTATTTATTTTCACAGGCAAAATCGCCCCGCCAGCGGTATGTACGGGAGAAACGTATTTCAGATTCTGCAAAAAATCGGGTCCGTCCCCGAGTCGGCATATCCATACAACACGCCGGATTCTCAGTTTGATGAGAATTTATATGAAATTGCTGCACAACATAGGATCTCAACATACGCACGGGTCACCACGGCGGACGGTCTCAAGCGGGCATTGTTGGAAATCGGGCCCTGTTATTTGCAGCTGCCGCTATATAATACACGGCCATATTTTTGGCGGCCCGAAGATGATGAACCACATCATGGCGGGCATGCCGTGGCAGTAGTTGGATACACTACTGAAGGATTTATCTTAGTAAATTCCTGGGGGCATGATTGGAATACTGACGGATCTGTCATTTTTCCATATTGCGAATGGGATGCTGTTTGGGAATGCTGGGTACCAATAGTTGACCAGGCTGAGATGCCAGAACCCGAGCAACTAGTCAGGCCATTTGTGCCGAAAACAAAAAATAAACGGCAAAAATGTACAATAATGCAGAGATCAACGCGGTAGAATTTTCTGTAGAATAATTTTCAAGCAATAGAGTCAAAATTTATGCATAGTGACACCAGAATAACCGATGTTAATTATCCCCGGGGTTCCTAAAAGCCGCCCGGGCTTGTGCCGACTACACATCTCATCAAATAATGCTTTTGGTACTGAATATTCTGTATAGCCAGATGAAACTCGTCCATTTTTTTTGACAACATCAAGCCCGGTTACGACCCGGCGAATAATTGTCAGAATCAATTCAGCATCCTCCATAGGCAGTCGTGTGTAATATTTATTGTCGGGGTTTCTTCTTGGTGTTGCCCACTGATTAGACGACACCGAGGAATTGGTCCCGCCGAGGACACTAGTCACGGGAACAATGCCGCAGTTCTGTAGTGCTGAGATGATGGCCCCGTGCACTGATTTTTTTGCCGCGGAAAACTCGAAAATACTGTGTATAATGTATTCACTATCATTTGGGGGCAGAAATGTCCCTTCATGAAGAACCTGGTCAATACATATTGCGCAACGTTTCATGCAGCGTGCGGATATCCCGAACATAACATAGAATTTACTAAGTTGTATTTTTTGATCCATTCTTTGAACAACTTATAGTGATTTCTATTTCAATTTTTATGCAAATTTGAAATTTAATCGTTTATGCTTATATCACATAAATGCAGCTCAGGATTGCTCTAGGCCACCAGGCTCGCGTCGGCAAAGATACCTTTGCGGACTATGTTATCCAGAAATATGGCGGGCAGAAAGCCGCATTTGCCTCGGCTCTTTACCAGCTAGCCGGAATGAACCAAGCCTTCCTGCGGCAGCCTGTGGAAAAAGATCCAACATTGCTGCAAGAATTAGGCACATTATTTCGTCGGCATTATCATGAAAACATATGGGTTGATCGCCTGGTCGACACATTGCCAGAGAATGGCGTTATTATTGTAACAGACATGCGGTTTCCAAACGAAATGGAAGCGATGAAAAGATTGGGATTTGTAACTATTCAAATTGTCAAAGAAGACCGAGTCATCGACCGGGACCCGAATCACATTTCTGAAATTGCTCTGGCCGGCGCGAAGTTTGATTATGTCATTCATAATGACGGCTCAATTGAGGAATTTTACCGCAAGATTGATGATATTATTGCGGTAATTTGCAATTAGGATCATCCTGGGAAATTGTTCACGCAAATGATTGAATCTGCGGGGTTGAAAATTGTTTTTTTGTTGTATTTTTTATATTTATCACAAATATAAGATGGAACATCTAACTGCAGACCAGCGAAAAGTTTTTGTGTACCAGCTACTGCCGTTTAAGACAACGCTATCTCAAATGTTATCATTTCGCGACACCATCGACCGATGCAACTTTACCACCTGCAATGGCTGGAAGGGCAAAACTTATGTCGAGGACAACGGTCACGGCGTCACTGAATTCCGCCCATCAATCCGCGGGATTGATATGTTGGACATTTGGTATCTTAAGTCGACTGATTATGTTGTTCTTACAGAAGAGCAGATGCGTGATTTTATTTTGGTTTCTGAGATGAGATATTAAAATTGCTGGCGGTGGACCAAAAATACCAATTTTAATAATTACTCAGGAATGAATGATCCGAAACATCCTGATGACATCACGGGTCAAACAAATGCGCCAGGAAGTTGAAAAGTTAACCTTTTCTATGCAAATGTTTTGCATTCGGCCATCGTACGAACTTTTCAAAAAAGTAATACATTCATCGATTGCCCGAGACACAGACAATTTCGACATCTGGCGATTGGCGTGCCTATACAAGCACGGGACCAGCTGGGGCCTGAAAAATGATCCATTGGCTGCCCAGCGGTTGCTGGATTTAGTTGAGCTTGATTTCATAGCCCGAGAAAACACTATTTGCAAAAAAGCGGTGAATGAACCAACGCAAACGATCGCAATGCAGTTAATGCATATATTTTTCGCCCTGGGGGAGCTTAAACATATCGAACTATTTTATCAATGTATGGGGCATGAAAAAATACCACTTGCCACCCGCAAACACCTTGTTGAAACTTTTCGGGTTGTTCGTGACCTGTACAAAGCAGAAGTGTTAACATTAAGCCAGGCCGAAGTTGATGCGCTTGGAAAGCGATTTCCTGCGATCAGTTTTTCTTATTTTGATGACATTAGAAATAAATTTACTGCGGGTAATCAGCCCGAAATTCAATAAGCTGTAGATTGAGCAGGTGAACTGGTTTGGCCCGGGTCTGCATTCATTTTTTTGCATTGAGCCAGGGCAATTGCTCGACCGCGGGCAATACCCATCATCCAACTGGCCGGAATAGATAACCCCAGGAATAATATAATAAGAAAGATGACTAATCCGCACATTGTTGTTTGAATATTATTGGCAAAAAATAAAATTTTAACCTCAATTAAATTCCTTCAAGAAGATTATCTAATTGTTCCAAATCAACATCGTCGGCTGGCTTTAATTGAGCTTTAGGTTGTTCGCCTGGGGCAATTGGTGCAGGAACTGTTGCAGGAACTGTTGCAGCCAGTGCTTCCCTAACATCAACCACTACTTCATCTGAGAATCCCTCAGGTTCTCCTTGTTCAATGACAACTTTGTTAATTGCTATGGGCATTGAAATCCATGATTTAGTGTCAGCAACACTGGATATATTGACTCGACCGCAGCGAATCCAGGAGCCTTTTGTCGCAAATAAATGTACATTTTCAGCAGTTACTGGAACCTCCAATCCAGTTTTTGGATCTTTGACTTTGGCTGGCTTGAATTGCTCTCGCTTGTTTTCGTCAATGTATCTAGTATTGTAATCAAAGAATGTTGTCTTGGGCTTTCCTTGTAACCATTTATGAGGGTATGTAGCTGGGTATAAGCCAAAATCAACCTTGAATCTGACGATTGGATCTTCAATGTCACCTCCGGGATTTGTTTTATGTTGGTCGCTGTACTTGTCTTGGACAATACCATGAATTTGCTTGCCCTTGAGACTGATAACTCCACTTTCCGCTAGCTTATCAACGCAAGCTGTCCAGTCCTTGTTGAGGAGATTCAAAAATTCACCAAAATCTCCCGCATTTTTAACCGTTGATTGCAATTGCAATCTCATTGGCTCAAACTCAGTACGACTATCGGCTTTGTTGGCCGGGTCAGCAATTCCATCAGTTAACTGAACATCTTTGAATGAAAACCAACCATCTTTGTTGACAGTTGATCCAATGTGATAATGTGCATCAAGGAATTTTGCCCCACCTTTGTAAGTTTTCTTTTCCCCGGGTTTTTCCTTGACAACAAGGACTTTTCCAGGATTGGCTTTAATCGTTGCAAGGGCTTCTTCTGCGGTAATGACTTTGAGAGACATCTGTGTTTGATGAACCAGTTAAAACTTTAATAAGAAACTCTGTGACGAGAATAACATGCATATCGTAAATTCAATTTTTTTATTCTACCAAGGCAAAAAAATGACCCGGTTGGGCTACCTCTTATGCCCTCATAGTCTTCATTTCCACCTGGGTAAACATGCGAATTCTGCAGCATTCTAGGGTCAGCCCTAGCTGGTCCAGCTCTTCACCCATATTGACCTGTAGCGACTCACACAGGGGTATGAACACTGGGTCAATATCGGCCCCTAGGGCTTCATAAGCTGCCTGGTAGCGAGCAGCCTTCATCGCTTTGAAAGCATCATACAAATGCCCGAGCGAGCACCCGCAATTGCATAAAATGTATGGATACATAGCTTAATATGTTGTTATGTTTATTTAATGTATAAAAAAATATTCATTTTTAATTTGTTTTGCCGGCAATGTTTTTATGTAAATTTCTTTCGCAATTCATCGCGGAGATTCTTGTCGAGGGTTTCAACGTTCAATGACTTCAATGCGGCCACAATATCATGCGCGGCGCCATCGGCCTCATGAAGCAGGCGTTCATGCTGCTTGTACAGGTTCTTTGAGATATTGAAAATAGTAATCTTTGTTGGATCTGGTCGTGTAATCGAGTGTTTTTGCTTCAGCTCGTTGGCTTCCTGGCAGGTCATGGGGATAAACATGAACATTGTTGAAAAGACGAAAGTTTTAATTTCCTGCACGACTTCGGCCGGGGAAATCAAATACATCAGCGCATTTTTATTGAGTAATTTGCGTTGTTTTTCACGTTCATCAGCCGTGCTAGCATGCAGGCACTCGCCGATCATGTTAGTCAATGAGTGGAATGCACCAATGTCAAATGCGTTCGATTCCAACATACAGAAACGACCGAATGCGAGAAAGCGAAGTTCGTCGTGGAGCATTTTAAGTCCTGGTTCTTGTGCATAGAAAGCCGCCAGGGGCGCTGGGTAAACTGGCCCGGCTGAGAGAATAGTATTTGATGTTGCAAGTTCTGCATAATATTTTGCTATGAATTCAATGCTGGATTTTGGTCGGGATTCAATAATTGGCCCCAATTGTCTGCGCGCCATATCGATCTGATCTAGAATTTTTTCGCGATTTGTGTACACAAGTGCACCCGTACCGGCTTGCAACATTTTCTCAACGGCCGCCATTACCACGCGTGGCTGGCACTGTCGATTTACTCGCTGTACCCACCATTCATGAATGAGAGCATCGTCCAGCAAGTATGTTCCGGATGCACGATGTGGTTCGACCAGAAAGTAAAAATCCATTTTGTCGAACGAAATCATTGGTAAAACTTTCTCGTACATAAGTGCTTCGTCTCTGCGGACATTCATAATATAGTCGATCAGCGACAATGAATGTTCCAAATACACATCTCGATGCCCGGGTTGTAGTCGTGACAACACATATGCATTCTCCACGGCAAGGGCAATCTTGAATCTTTCGTTCTGGTCGGCCGCTGAGTTGATTTCGTAAGCCCCAGTTTTACCCTTGGACTTGCGTGGAGATTGTGCAGGCTTGTCGGTGGTGACTGGAATTTCCCCGGTCAGAGTCCAAACAGCGAGATTATCTCTACGGCAGACAAATTTTTCATCAAGAACAGCCTTTGCCCCGGATTTGAATGTGACTTCTTTGGCTGTGGTATTTGCGACCTCAACAACTTGATATGGTAACAGCGAATTTACCACTTCCCGGGATTTCCATTCTGCAGCGGTTTTAAAGATGTCGCGAATAATCAGCGCATTAAGCATATCTGCGGCCTTGTTAACGTCCTCAATTTTCTCAGAATACGTCAATTTTTCAAGTTTTTCGCGGAAGGCTTTATCGGTTGGTAGCAGAAATGTGATGCCCGGTTTGCCACGAGTTGACCCCAGGACTACATCAACGCATAATCCCGATATAAGGCGCGCTAAGTCCGGGTCAATAGTTTCGACATAATCGAGGATCCTGCAGTACGTTTTAACTTGCTTAGTTGCCATCAAGTGATTCAAATGACAAAAAGTAACTGTCAATATATATTTGCGAGAGATATTTTTTAATTCGATAAATAAATTATATATAATTGATTTGGCCATTTTACGGCGAATTTACATCTATGAAGTATTTGACAATTTAGATTACATCCCCGGGTCATGTTGGGGGGTCATCGTCATCGTAACACATATGCTTTTGTTACTATTGAGGGATTAAGAACTCATATATTGCATATTAATTAATTTTTACCCCTATTTGAATATAAAATTGAATTTGTTATACATTAATACGTATATTTGGCAGGATGGAACTCACAATTAAACTCCGACACGACCCATTTGCACAACCATCACAACAAATTGCAATTTGTTCGGCAACTAAAATAATAGTTGCAATTATTATCTTCCCCGAACGAGGTCCTGAAGAACCCCTTGAGCTGATTAAGGAAATCTACTCCATGATTTCTGGAAGCATGTCAATCACATCGGTTCGTTGGGAATATGATCGTTCAAACCCAACGTATGATATGGTTGAATTCTTATTCAACAAGTTGTATCCTCGAAGAACAACCGTGCAAACAATTGCTGCGACTGGTAATCCCTTTATTCTTGTGGGGATGCCCACATGTCTAAGTCAACAGGCCCAAGACCGATTGTTGGCCGTGTTGACTCAGAGCTCCAATATTCCATACCTTTCTATGGACACCCCCCAACATGCAAAAAAATTACGCAATTACATCGGAAATATTATGCCAACATTGAATACTTCTGAGCTTGAAGAAGTTTGTCGCGCCCTGGTGGTCAATCGACGCTTATTTCTTCAGCCTGATCGGGAAAGATAGGCCAATGCTCCATATTATTTTTTTGTTTTAGAAAATTATGTTCGGTAAATCATGGAACGCGAACGAAATCCCAAATACAATGGGTGGAAGTTCATCAACGGACCTCGGAAATTCCGTCGGAATTTGGTTCAATGGCAAACCAATCTACCCAAAGGATATGGCTATGATCCAGGCCGGGATCAACGAGGGAAAATACATCAGGGTCGCCTCGGGTGCACACTTGCCAGACGATCATGAATTGTGGTTTACTCTGACCGATGGCAACATTCGATACGCCCGCAAGATGAATGATTTCAAACAGTGGTGGTTTCGAAACAAAGATAGAATTGCCGCCGCGGCATCCAAAACAGCCGCAGTATCCCCTCAAGTCACCCTTGAGGTTGTCAAAGTTGCATTGCCCGCACTCGTTGACCGTGGCCGTGAAGCAGCCCGTCGAGTTGTTGATACAGAAATCAAACCCGAGCTGCGTATAGCGGCATACAAGGTGATTGATGCACTGGATAAACATATTCATAAATCACCCCACGGGCATTTGGATCAACAACCGGGACAAGCCGCACATGGGCTCAGCTCGGCCGACGCTCGAGGTAGAACTGCCGGTACTGCTGATTTTTACTCCAATGTGTCTCCACATGCATATATCGGCAGTGCTCAAGGGTCAATTGATGCGGGCTACACTGGGGGCTGTGGATGCGATGGCAGATTTATCGGGTCTGATGAAATGGATTTAACCTCCGCGGCTGAATATGTCAACTCGGCTAATTCAAAAGCAAAGAATCAAATTATTGGCGAACTCATTAAAACTGCATCAAATTTAGGTATCAAAGTTACCGGGGAAACCCAAAACGAGCAAATAAAATCCATTCTTGATTCGATGGTTGGAAAGAAAATTAACCCCCAGGATGAGACTCATAAAAAGTTGTGTAGGGCTCTTGCTTTGGCAATTAACTCTGCTTACGGCAATGAAATTATTAATGCAACCCTTCCAGCAGAAGTAATTTGCCAGCAGGTCGCAGAGTTGATATCATCCTTGGCCGCGGGAATGCACACTGAGTTTTTGGCCGTGTACAATGATGTTAAGAAGGTGCTCAAAAACCTTCACATTCTCAAAGATACGTTGAAAGACGATCACGATTCAATCATGCTTAAAATCAAGGAGGAATCCGGTGACACGTTTAATAACTTATCCAATCTTAATGAATTGCATGGAATTTTGACCAGCGAAATCGATCGCCAGATTCAGCTCTTGTCGAACTTACTAAACGTGACCTTGCTTCCAAGCGAGAAATCATTATCCAAATTAATTGCCGACAAAAAGGAATTGCACGGATACATCGACAAAATTAATGTCAAAGTTGGCAGTGAAAAATTCAGCAAGGTGATCAGCGACTTGCTCCGGGGTGTTGGGCTTACGGCCAATTTTGCCCTAGTAATCGAATCGGCCCTCAAGACAGTTGGTATGACTGTCGCAGAATATGCGAAGAATGAATCCGTACAAAAATTGCGCGAGAAAATTGCTCAAGGTTTGATGGGTAAAACCATGAATGACGAGCAGCTCCACGAGTACTTAAAGGCCGCAGAACTGCTGTACAGGAATTTTTATCGCAGTAACGACATCGCGAAAACATTAACTGGTGCATACGACCTTGACCCGGCCGAGTTTACTGGAGGCGATGAGAAGTTTTACAAGTCCGCTATCGATAGGCGTGTTGCCGATCGTAAGAAAATGCGTGACCTAATTTTCACAACGTTTTACCGTAAACTGAACGGGATTTTTGACCAAATGATTGTCGCAATTGACCATCTCACAATGAAGGTTGGCACGGAAATCCCCCTCAGCGACCAGCTTGATTCCTTTCGCCAAGTCTTGCAAAGAATTGATGAATCTATCGTGCGGGACAAAAATATTTACTATGCAATGATCGGTTATTACAATGATGCGCTATCAAAATCGAAAAAGAATGAGTTTGTTTCCAACCTCAAGATGGTGTTGTCATACATTGAATCAATCACGGAAATGTCGATGTATGCAAGCTCAAAATCGTATTTCATTGCTGTTCAGGAGCAGATTAAGGCAATTATCACAACAATTGATCAATACACTGACGAAATCACAGCTAAATTTGGCCGGGGTGAAGATGTAGTAGATTGTGAATCCATTGAAGGCGGGTTTGAAGGTGTCTATGGAGGCGATGATTCAATTGCCGAGGACAATCGGGTGTTGTACAAAACAACAAAAACCATTCAGGAAGCCCTGAGACAGTTTGATTTTAAATATCGAGCATCGCAATTCAGGCAAAATCTGAATGCAACCTCTAAGGAATTGAAAGAATATGCCGCCAAATATGACAAACTTGTTGCCAATTCAATCGCTGACATCCTGACCGAAGACAAGAAAATATATGATAAATTGATGAAACATTTACAAAGTGAGGGTGCCTTTGGGCAGAATAGTGATTATAAAATCGATCGTGTTGAGGGATTCGACAGCGATGAAGCAGTTGCCGAGCAGCGAGCGGCAGCCGTGAAGATGCTCGAAGTCCAGTGGGAGGCCAAGAAGAAATTTTGGGCAACGATTGAGGCCGTTGATTCATACATGAGAGTATTCACTGATGCAATTGTCAAAAATCCCCAGGATATCAAAGACATCAAATCGATGTTGGAATCTGTTGAAATTATTAATGACTGGTATGATGAGAAAACCGGGGAAAATTTAGCGTCAGTCTTTGATTTCTTTCCATCAGTGATGCTTCGATCCCCCAATAATCCAGGAATTGCAATCGATCGTGTTACATATCCACCTGAGGGTTATACCTCGGACGATATTGCTGATCACTATTACAGTAGGATTAATGCTGATTTATCAAAACGGGGGCTCGGCCCCGATCAGAGTAAATCCCTCCCTGGAAATCCATATCTGGTTACGCTTCCGACTCGGGGATCCCAAGCATTACTCAAGGCTCAGAAAACAATGCGAGGTCTTGCCATTCTCAAAAATTTGCTTTCTGTATTTAATCACATTGGAGATCGATTTGGGGGGCAAGAAATCCGCAAACAAGTTTTCATGACCCCATTTCAGATGTACGAAAACCTTGTCAATTACATACAAACATCTGCATTTGCCCAGGGATTTGGAGTCGGCGATTTCAACTCGGCGCCAGAGGACGAACTGCCAATGGGATTTTATAGCTCAGACAACATATCAGTCGATGTTGATATGGCATCCGGTGTTATTGCTAATAGATCTCTTGCGGATGGAACTAGTGATCCTAATACATTTGGCCGGCGGGAAGCCGACACTTATTCAACTCCAGGGCATGCATATTTGGGAGTTACATTAGCTGCTGGGCAAAGTATTACGGATTATCAATACGCCAAATCGGCAATTGCTCCTGTTCTTGTTTCAAAAATCAACTCGGCTTCCAAAAAACTTGCCACTGCAAACGACCTCCTGCGACCCGCAGGCACTGATGAAACATGGGGAAGTTCGTACCAACCCGCGCAAAAAGTATTGCTCTTCAAAAAGCGATGGGGTGTGTGGATGAGGTCGGTCCTGCCCGGATTACAAGAAATGGAAGGCTTTTCATTCAAACGTGAGGACGAATACTTTGTTCTGATGATCAAGTCATTGGCCGCAAAAATATTAACTGTCGTTGGTATGTACGATGTCCTCGACCGCCCAATGGAATTCAATGGGCTGTCCCCTATCCGAATGATTCTCGGAGGTGCCCCAGAAACACCAAAAGTCGATGCCGAGGCAGTTGCATTGTATCTCAGACTGCCCCTGTTGGCACAGTTTTATCGCGGCATCTTCGGATTCGAAGGTGAGGAAGACCCAATCAATAATTTTCAAGACTACAAAACGGATAAATGGCGAGTCGGGCCCCAGGATAATATGATGAAAATCTCGATGGTCCCCGATATTGACGGTACATTTGCAGGCCTAATTCGCCTGGTATTCCGCAAAAATAAATTCGTCAGTGGAGTCAACTATTCCGATGATGATCTCAAGGAGCTTGTCCGCGAAATCAACACAATTTTCCAAAAAATGCGAAGTAAACATCCGCAAAATACCGTAATGGAAACCATTAACGAATTTATTGCTGAGATCAACCGTCGATTCGGTGTCGTCAGCCAAAATGACCGCAATAAATACGAGGCCGAATTTGGCTACAATTATGATTACTCAACTATAGCTAACGACAGATTAAACCCTGTTGACAGATACTCAACACCGCCAGAAACCGACATCATCATCTTGCCCGGCGAGGGTGAGATGGAAGTGCAAAGATTATCCTCGGCGCAAAAGTTGCTTGGGGAAACGTTCGAGACATCTAGCGAAAAGCAAAACCCATTTACGGTCTCAACGGAACACAAAAAGATGGTTTACCGCTTCCGCTGCGCCATTGACAAATACCTTGAAGACCCTCAGGAGCAGTTTACGTTTAACAACATCATTAAAATCACGCAATTAAAACTTAAAAACGAGCAGAACGACGAAAACCGATTCAAATTGGTTGCTAGTCTTGTGCGGGGCTCCGATGTTTACTCTAAAGTTGATAGTATGAAACATGTGCTTTTTCATGAAACTGTGGTGAGTGGATTGACCATGTTATCAGCCATGCATTCCATTCTGGCCAGATTTAAGAACAGAATCCACCTAATTGATCTGCATGCATTGGAAAATCTTATTATCGGCAGAGGTGGTTTTCTGGATTCTGCTGGCGACAAGGAATTTACTAAATTGTTGGCTTTCGTTAATAAATATTTTACTGAAACTATGGGATTATTTGACCCTGAGGATGATCGCCTGAAAGCTCTAATTTATAATGTATTTGGGTTCCAAGAGGCTCAAGAATGCAACGGAGGACACGTTTCACTATCAGAAAACGCACCTTTTGCCCTTAAAGGAACAGATGGGATTCGGATCGGTAGTACGGGAAACTCGGCAATATGTCAAAGATGGATTGATAGCAATGCCGGTAATGTATTTGGAGTTACCAATAACATGACAATAACAACCGACTACGGGAATCCAAACAACCCTCCACGAGCAGCAGGCATTGGCGGTCTTAATTCTATTTTAGCCGGATACACTGCTTCTGAACTTAGAGAGGCATATATTGCGCCAAACTATACGCCAAAAAATAAACAGGCCAAAGCTGCAATTGAAACATTCATGAGGTTTATTTTCGGGCGGGAGTTCATAATGAAGGAATTAATTGAATCCTTATTTGGGCTAGGAAACGATTTCCAGGGCCTAGTTGATGTTAAGATAGAAAGCGGTAAATTGCTGTTGAATTATGGGGGATTGAAAACTCTCATTGAGGATATGTTTCAACATGTCAGCTATTTCTTGGACTTATTACGGCCTCATATTAAGCCCGATTTGCTTGACAGATACACTAACAAGTTAACTCCAGGATCATACTACTGGCTCCAAGAGCAGCTAATGGAGAAAATCATTATTGGCCGCCCTGCACAACTCACAGCCCCATCAGGCGAGCCAGCCCGAGTTGGATATACATCCCTCGACGAATTAATGCGCAAATTGACATACACTTATGATAGATTAACGCGAGAATGGGAAGTTAACGGTGCTGAAATTTCCATTAGTCAAGCTAATAGTAATATTTCCATGGTTAAATCAAGAAGCAGCTATGATAAAGTTTTCGCTGAAATGATTTTCTATGATGCCTCTAGGCCAGCATCGGGTCTGCTCAAATCTAACTCAGCCAGTGTATTTAATCCCGATGATACAGCTGCATTAAATGGTGTTAACATTGTTGATTATATGAATGACCCATTTGAAAGTCTACATTTATCAGGCACACCTGGAAATAAAGTACTTGACACTCGGTATGCAGCTAGATTTGGCCAGCTTTATTCATGGAAGGATGAATTTACATTCAATCGATCAGCATTGTTTTCGTTCAATCAGCTCATTGCAAAATACATTCAGGCGTTTTACGACCCTGTTGGTGGCAAGATTTACAACGGAATTACTAATCAGTTTGCAAATGGAGCATTCAGCCGGGCCGTCGGTGATCCAATGTTGACCTACCCCGATACCGTTCCATTGTGGTTCGTGAAATACGCCGGGGCTGACGAGGTTACTATCCCAAATTCAACATTAATGTCAAAATTTGCAGAAAATGATGATTTGGAGAAACTAGATGCTCTAAAACAATTAGTCAACCAGTATCTCAAGATTGGTATCCACGCAGATGACTACAAAGACGCTAGCAAGCGCGGGGGATTGTTATTTAAAACATCTAATTCCGATCTGATGAAAACCACCCAAAACATTAAAGTACCCAGGGATTCAGCTCTCAACAACACGCCAATGATTTATGTATATATGCTCGCGCATATTATAGGAGCAGTAGCCACAGATGTTTTGAATAACACATCCGCGCTTCCCCCGGACACTGTTATTGACGACAATAACCCACTGATTATACCAGCATCAGTGGCGTTGTTAAGTATGTGTGGCGGTATCGCTTATAGTCCGGCCACTGCTATCGGCGCATTACGATCTCGATTTACTGGGTCACCTGACGCTAATCAAACATTCACAATTCAGTCGGTGATGAGCCGTATACTCGGTAGAAACGTAGCTGACCTCATTACAATGGTTAATGACGTTGTAGGAGAGCATTCGAAGATTGACGAGCCTGCTGATGCACAATGGACCACCCTATTTATTGCACCTGCACCAGGGTCTCCGCTCAGGGAGTTATGGGACGCATATGATAACCCTATTCCGGATGACTTTAAGGGCCCATTATGGCCTTCTAATAAATACAAATTAATTCTGCGAGACGTATTAAGATTGCCGGGAAGGATTATCACAAAAACTGACGATGTTTACACAAGCAATGATTACGGTGGAATTTTACCACTCGCTTGTAGTGTTTATCCATTCAGTGACGATATTATCGGAAGAACAGAAGTAGAAACAACCTACCGCATTGGATTATTTTCAGTCATTCTTCTCAGATTGGCTAAGGCATTTGAAACGATGAATCAGATGGCTTATACTAAATTTGTTAGGGATTTATCCAGCGAGATTATCGGAGTAAAGAAAACATACAGCCCGGGTCTTCCTGCGCAACCGCAAAAATCAGTCAAACTTGATGACTTGATGCTTGTTAATACCAGCTTCCTAACGGCTGACAAAATTGAGTCGCCACTCAGCGATGCAAATTTCCTGGTTATGGCTCGAGGTGCAGCAGTTCCAGGCGCGGGACTTGAATCCGATAACATGCGCAAGCTTGGGCTTGCCGGAACTCCAACGAACGGGGACTCTGATTCGATTGCCGCAGTGCAACAATTTGGCCGCCGTGGAGATCCTGATCAGGATCATATCTTATTTACATCATTGGCAACCGTATTGCGCAACTTAGTTTCCACAAAAAATACAAGCAACCAAACGGCCGCATATGTTCAGGAAAATGTTGCAGATATTGCGTTGTACATGAAGGAGAAAATGCGAGCCAATTTGCCAATATTTCGCAATTTATTCAAGGAGTTAATCTCTCGATGCGAATTTACGAAAAAACTCATGAACCGCCCAGAGGTGAATATGCAAAGAAATTTTTCCATGGTTGGTACCGGCGACGGTGCTCAATATATCGCTGGTGTTGAGCCAATGCATAATCCATGGCCGTATGTTTTGCTTGATCCTCGCACAGATTCTACGACTACAAAAAATAGATTTACGGGAATCTTAGACGGAATTACCCGGGGTTGCACTGCGCTTGTATCATCCTGTGAGCAAGTTCTGAGGGAAATTGGCGATGATCCAAAATACTTTGAACTTTATCAAAACTCAATTAAGGATTACAAAACACAAAATGGGACTGATCCTCTGATGCCACTTTCCTCAACATTATGTGTGTTGAAAAATGTTGACAAGGCCAACGAAATGGACTTCTTCCCATTACATGCGTTGGGACAGGATCAATTCAAATTTGCGTACGGAACTCGATCATTACTTGGCCAGCCAACAGCACAACCATTATCAGAACATATTGTTGGTTTCACTCAGTTGGTTGATTCCTTCAATCTAACTGTCGATGGCAAAATGCATGCCGATAAGACTCATGCTGAGGGCTTCATGAAAACATTTGTCAAAATGCTCCGATATGTTTACGAACTCAAACACATCAAATCAATCCTAACACCATACATTCTCACGAGGAGCACTGCATTTGGTCACCCTAATCTTGTCCCCGATGACGCTGCGGCATTTTTACATATTTCAGGAATGTTTGCCCGAGATGATCTTGTTCTGACGTCACTTCGTCGCGTAGACAGGCAACCCCGTCCATTGGTGCCGGGACACGGGGGCAAGCCTGGGATCTTTCAGGGTAACTCCCCCGTCATTCTGACCAATCGATCAGATGTTAGTATTGTCGCCGACGGAGATAATGCTGCCCGGGCAAGTGCTGGCTTCCGTAAGGAATACCCGGTGTGCCCTTATTCTATTATGAAAACGATAACAGACACTATCAAATTAACTGAATCGTCTTTCAAGGAAGACAAAATTAAAGAGCTCGTGGAGTACCTTATCAAAGACGGAGAAAAACCCGCAAAGAGTCTTGAAATACAAAACATCATTGATCTAGGTATTGTGCCGATCAATGTGCATGCGCTGATGAGATCAATACCACTTGCAAACTTATACAATTACGCTTACACATTCGACCGCCTTATCATTGAACTTTACTACGGATTACAAAACAAGAATGCTCAGAAGCTAATTGCCGAGCTTTGTGATTATACGGATGGTGATCATAAACTGAAAAACATCACATCGGCGAAGGATATGCTTGTTGCATTGTTGATTAACCCATACATGAATTTGTTTAGCGACGGCAACGATGGTCCAATGGATGACGGCCAGGGTATTAATTTGTACAATAAGCATGCAAAGGATATGTTACTCGGCCGAGCCAACGCGGGCGAACTCGGGCGACCTAAATTCTTATCAGACCAAGTGTTTGGAAAGGTTGTCTTTGGGCAAATGTACGAAGATCGCACGAGCTACAATGAAGCAGGCCCAATGGCAGTTAACAGCAGCAAGATCAGCCGTGAAAACGGTATTGATGCGGTTATTAATTATGTCGCATCATCATTGGCCATGCTGAATAGCGGTGGTAAGTTCCTGGGTAAAATTCTCAACATTGGTATTGCGCCAAATCAGACATTGATAAGGGCAGTAGCGCAAATTGTTCATATTGTTGCAAAGAAACCATCTATTTCGTTGAATAACTTGGTTGACGAATCGTATCGATTTCTCATGAACAATACCGATCTTGATACCATTTTACCAGCTGCCGATGATGCGCAAAGAGAATACTTTATCATTTTAGCGTCGATTGCTACTAAATTGGCATACACTTCCATATCATTATTTGTTAATGCTGTAAATGCGCGGGGAGCGAATAACGACATCGCAGTGGAATATGCTCGGGCGCTGACAATATCAATGGCATTATTTGATAATATCGGACGAGCGAACAGATCGGATTTTCTTGGAATCACGATGACTAACAAGAACGACGGGAGAGCACCGAATGACTCCACTGATGCCCTCACCGCATTAATGAGTACATATAATGCGAACGGCTTTGCACATAATCGAGCCATTACTGGGCTTAGTGAAGCGTTAAAAGCTTCCCTCAGTATCGTGCCTGACGATGGATTTACCGCAGACAATTTAACTTCCCAATGGAATACGATCTTTCCGAGATTATTTGGACAACTTGTTGGGATTAATATCAAATTACTCATCGATAAGGCATCTGCTGAGCCGCCCATGTTAATTCCTGCTAATCGCGCGCTGGCTATGTTGAATGGCCTGACAAACCGTGGAATTCATCATGATGCCAAAGCAACAACACTCGACCACGCATCAAATTATTTACATTGGATTGATACCCGGAATGTATCGACAGTTAACGATTTCGGCGTGGGATTGCAACCGGACAATGATAATGTGCTAGATCCGCACCAGGTCCACCGAGTCAACGTCGCGCCAATCAGGAATATCTTGGCGCAGATTGGCCGCATGCGATTTGATACAGTGTTCATCCGAAATTTGATCTTCATTACTAATTTGTACCGTAGTATCCGCATGAAATTGCAGCGGGATTTAGTATACAGCAAGGACATTGTGCTCCGATCCGAGCCAATTACCCGAACACAACTCACGGAATTCTTCGGCAACCAGACCGACGCCGTCAACCGCCGGGCTCCATATGATACTAGCGCAATGTGGAGAAAATACGATTACTAAATTTACTAAATTTACTAAATTTACTAAAGTTACTAAAGTTACTAAAATGTGTATCCCAAATAGAATTGAATGCAAAAAACCACAAAAAATATTTTTTATATATTTTTGTGGTTTTTATATTTTTTGTGGTTTTTGTGCTTTTTGCATATGGTGGATATATAGGGGTGCGATTGGAGGCTAATCAATCATTGTAAAGCCATTGTCTTTAAGAGCGAATACAGTTTCGTCTCGGCTCCAAGTGTTATATTTACTCATAAGAATGTACTTATTTGACTGCGCGTCTACATATGATTTCCATATTCTATTGAGAGTTGCATGGTCATCTTGGGATCTAAATGTTTTCGAGTTGCTTGTGGTTCTGGTGTCTGGGGTATTTTGGCTTGAGGTTCTGGTGGCTGGAGTATTTTGGCTTGAGGTTCTGGTGGCTTGGCGGGCTGGGGTTTGTTGGCTTGAGGTTCTAGTGTCTGGGGTTTGTTGGCTTGGGTAGCTTGAGGTTCTAGTGTCTGGGGTTTGTTGGCTTGGGTAGCTTGAGGTTCTGGTGTCTTGGCGGGTTCTGGTGTCTTGGCTTGGGTAGCTTGTGGTTCTAGTGTCTTGGCGGGCTGGGGTTTGTTGGCTTGGGTAGCTTGTGGTTCTAGTGTCTTGGCGGGCTGGGGTTTGTTGGCTTGGGTAGCTTTGGCTTGAGGTTCTGGTGTCTTGGCGGGCTGGGGTTTGTTCTAGGAAGGATAGTCCAAAACCGGTGGCTGTGAATAATCCTTGTGGTGTTGAGTTTGTCTGGGTGGATGAGTAGCTATTTGATTGAAAGGCCTTCGTGAGCAGTGCAGCATCATCGGATTGGTAGGGCATATTTGGTGGGTAGGACATTCCTGTCGATGTTGTTCCGTGGAGGACCGCATTGAGGGCGTCATCGGACATGCCATCTTGAAGTTTAGTATCATAATCTTCATCTGAGTCGCTGGAGGGTTTGCGTTGTGTCTTCTGAGGCTGTTTACCCCGGCGCTTTTCATCTTGCATAAGTTTTCTCATGTTTTCACGCATTTCTTTAACGTCTTCTTGTAATCGCCGGATTGTTTCTTCTTGTTCACTGATTAGATTCCCGTGCTCTTGAACTCGCGTATCAAGTGCCCTAAGCTCAACATTCGAACCGGGTGTTGCGTATGCAGAGATTGTCTGTTGGGGTTCTTGTTCAAGTTCTTGTTCAGGTTCTTGTTCAGGTTCTCTTAGTATCGAAGTTCGTAACCCATGTGGGGTACAAATCCTGGTTACTTCACGTACAGCGTATCGTAAGCCGGCGCACTCTTTGACGAGAATTGAGTTCCTTTTTTGAAGGTCGATAGTAACATCGGCTTGATCAAGTTTAAATTTTTCAAGTTTCTTAACTTCCTGGGTTAAATCTGCCTTTTCCTTCTTCAACCTTTCACATTCCTGGTTTAAATCTGCCTTCTCCTGCTTCAACCGTTCACATTCCTGAGTTAGTTCCTTTATCTTCCCATCTTGCGAGATGCATATTTGCTGCAAATTATTGCATTTTTCATGCAATGTATCGCACTCGGAAGATATACTTTGTAATGTTTCCTTTCGCTGGTCATCCTGTTCTTTATAGGTTTTGCAACTCTCCTCAGCCTTTTCGTATGCTAACTTCATTTCGTTTAATCGTTGGTGTATCGTACGTAATTGTCCGCCAGCATTGTCACGAGCGCTTTTGGCGGTTGTCATGTCAGTATGGAACTGCTCAATTAGTTCGCAACGTCTCTTGTTCTGCGCAGAGATTGCGTCAAACAATTCACCAACAAGTTTTTCGTTCCCTTGTGTTTTCAAATTCTCAAACAACGGGCAAACGGATTGAAAATCTGTATAAAGTTCATTCATCAAAACCGCGATTTTTACATCGTCGATATCTTCGTCATCGAACTCATCCGATTGTTCGCCTGAATTAGCTTGGTAATGTGAACCTTCGTCATCCGATTGTTCGCCTGAATTAGCTTGGGATTGCGGATCGCCTTCTTCAACTGTTTCAGGTAATTGTGGGTCATTCTCTCGAGCAAGTAGTGGGTCAATTTGAGCAGGTTGTAGGTTAGTTTGGGTAGGTAGTGTGTTGTCTGCAGGTCTAGTTGCAGTGTTGTTTCCAGTAGGTGTGTTAACAGCAGGTGTGTTTACAGTGGATACAGATGATGACATATTGTTCATAGGTTATCGAGACAATTAAGGCAAGTGCGTTTCAATTTTGGCCGCTCTGGGGTAAATAGAAACTCCAAGAAGAAAGACCCTCAATATGCCAGCCTTAAGAAGAAAGACCCTCAATATGCCAGCCTTAAGAAGAAAGACCCTCAATATACTAGCCTTAAGAAGAGACCTAAATTAGCCGAGAAGATAATGTGATCCTAATTAAATACATTTCGCCCCTATACAAAAACAATGGAATTAGTCCTCAAATGCCATTTTTCGTATATAAATCAGTATAATGCTATGAGATTTATATGTGACGACGAAGAAAGCATCGAAAAATTAGCCACCCACTGCAATATCCAGGGCGAGTTTACGATACACGGCGGGAAGCAAATGCCCATGGATGAGCTGGTCGGCCGAGACTGCATAGTCCGAGTTCGCCTGCAGCGGTATTGTTTTACTGCAAAAGGGCAATTAATACGCGGCGTTAAATTAAATTTAGTTAAAATAGCACCTATTATGTAACTGTTCTAATATCCTATTTTGAATAAAAATTTGAATATATGTTATTGCCATAACTAGAACATGGCTGACACGAACGAAGTGGCTGGCAATCAGGAACGAATGTATGTGCTATATGAGCCCGAATTCATACCCCCGGGCTTCGGGTTGCAAAACACTGGTGCAATTTGCTGGTTTAATTCCCTACTTCAAATGATGCTGGGATTGCCCGGGTTGAACCAGGTCCTGCTGGATAATGAGGAGTCATTGAGCCAAAACAAATTTGCGTCTGAATACATAAAGATTCTCAGAGCAGCATTTGCAACGACAATCACACCCGCCCAATTGGCCCGGGCTGGCTCGGCTCTTCTCGGGACCATGATGATTACCGCGCGGGAGAAAAACATATCCATGAATTTCACGGGCGGGCAGGAATGCGCCGATGAAGGCCTAGTTAAATTTGTTGAGCTCATTGACTGCGAGCAAGTTACCAAATTGTTTCGAAACGTCTATGAGTTGATCATCGAGTGCCCGGCCTGCAGTAAAACTGTTTCCACAATTCGGGATAAATCAATCAGAATCAGTCTTGCAACAAAAATAAAATTTAAAAATGAGAAAACATTCTGCGATTTTATACGAGCTCATCCATCGCCAGTTGATTGGTATAACTGTGACTGTGGGCATAAGATGTTGAATTTCAATCGCCGTGAGAAGCTTAGATCGCTCGGGGAGATTGTTATAATTATGCTGGATAAGTTTGACGAGAAAATAATCAATTGGTTCCCTAGTCAATTGGCATTCAAAAGCACCAACGGTACAAGGCTAGTCTACAAGCTCGCTGGTAAGATTGAACATAGTGGGTCACGCCACTCTGGCCATTATACAGCCCACACGATCCGGGGTGGCAAGTGGTCCTGCATCAATGATTCTTATATATCTGCGGGCAACCCGAATCCAACGGCGCAGACTTTCATCATTGCATATCACATGAGCGAAATCGTGGACAACTGATTTGGTCGATATGTAAGAATAATTATTTTTTACTTTTTGTGAACTATGATGCAATATACATATAACCTCCACATGACGATCCAAGGTTATTGTCTCAAGGACAAGAAAAAAGTTGACATCATCAATCCTGCATACGAACTCAACAAAAAAGGTCGCCCTGTTGTCCGAGGAACTTGCAAAGTATGCGGCGGCATTGTTTACAAAATTTTGAAAGAATCCGAAGTTCCCGCGGATCTCAAGGCAAAAATGCCAAAAAAAGGAGGTGCCAGCCCGCGCAAGTCACGAAAATCCCACCCATCAACAGGAAGAAAATCAAAAAAATCGAAATCCGCCAAACCTAAGTCCCGCAAATCACGAAAATCCAAATCTCGAAAATAAACATTTTTGGATATGAAATTTTCAAATCATGTTATTTTTTTTTACAAATTTAGCAGCGTAACCAAGTTTTTGAGTTGCTCGTCGAATGTACCATTGGGCGATAAATGAACATTAATGCCATTACACATGTATCTGACTATATCCACTTGCATTGGGACGATCTTTGTGTTAACCTTGACTTCAATAATAAGATCACCCACTTTGCCGTGGAAAATGAACCAGTGAATCCCACGGTAACTTTCGCATATGATATGTCGGGATTCGACAATCTCGGCCAGCGCATCGCCAGCCCGGGCAACCCCAGCGGCGTCGCACAAATCGTTTAATTTTTGCATCAGCAGTTATGAATTGAGTATTATTGTTTATTTGCTTATTTTTTATTCAATTTCTTATCTAGTTATGCTGGCTTTTGCCCGGCCATTTCTCGATGAGAAATGAAATCATCCAGATGATGAAGACCAAGAACAACGTGTTCACGGGCCCCGTCAGCAAAATGAGCAAGATAATTACTACGATCAACCAAGCCTCCATAATATTATTTCCAAGATTATTTATTTGGCAAAAAAATAAATTACTTGCCCGGGACCGCCTTATTGAGCAAATATTTTTGCCCCAGGTTAGCATCAGCCAGCAATATATTTGCTGATATTTGCATGATCAGTTTGGCCAGGTCATGCAAAGTTATTTTACATAAGCTGAGGTACACAGTCTTCACATGATAAACCAGCTTATCAGCGGCCTCCTGAAAGCGACCAGCACGAATTCCGGGATTGATAAAATCCAAGGGTGCCAGATCACACAATGCCGGGTGAAGTGGCTTATCCCATTCAAATATATACTTTATTGGCTTGACACAGTCTTTACACAAATACATTGAAGTTTGACCTGTGCAACATATCGCTTTGCCATCGCAAGATGTGCACGGAATATTTGCTTTCTGTTTCGGGACAATCTCGCGTATATAATGGATCATATCGGATGCACCGTTCGTTCCCCGCATATAAACTACCCAAAAATTGCCGGTGATACCCAATTCAAAACGTATAATACGCTTGTGTAATTCCATGATATTGTCACGTGTAAGATTTATGTTTGAATTTTTACAACAAAAAATAATCAAATTTAAATGCTATTTTGATCTCGACAACCCATTTACATATTCGGCCAGGTTTAACCGCATGCATTCCTGAATAAGCAACCAAGATATTGCCCGGGCCAGCTCGGGCGGCACAAACTTCCTTAAATATACCATAACGCGCGCGGCCTCCCGGGCGAAAACCGAGGCTCGACTTTGAGGATTAATATACCTCATGGGCGACAATTCCGCCAGCATCGGCCTGGGCCGTATGTAAAATTCGTTAATGTTCTGCAACCAGCGCATGCATTTTGTGCACCATATGTTAGCCCTCAAGTAAGGTATAGTGCTGACCTTGGAAGCATCCGCCATTTCATTACAAACCATACACATTCGTTTTGAATTCAAACCACGAATCCCACACACCACATAGGTACACCCATTAACCTTAATGGCGATTCCGGTGTAAATTTTTTTATTGATTGCGGAATTATATACGGGTGAGAATGATGTAATAATGGACATTAAATGACTTGTAAATTGATAATTCCAACCATTCAATTTTCAAAAAATAAACATATCTAAGCATTTGATTCTATAACTTGTCTCAAATAAATTTTATCCAAGCAAATATCTTGGCACCTGGCACTGATCATAAAATCGACAATTGCCCGGGCCAGCTCGGGCGGCACAATTTGCATCATATATTTTACGGCACTTACGCCTGCAGATACCATCATTTTGGCCGTGTCAAGAAATTTTTTATTGCGCGCATCACGGTTAATATAATCGCGCGCACATAGGCCCGTGAGCAGCGGATGCTTTTTCTTCAAACGCAATAATTCAATGATCCATTTGATCTGCTCTGCGCAGTATGAGCAACAGTGATAGTAAGTGTGCTCAACCCTGCAAACATATTCGTAGGGAGCTTCTTTTGCTAAACATATTAGACATTCTGGCTCCATTGGAGACTGGGGAAATACATCAGTAATTTTGTATAAATTATTAAAAGACTGTCTACGAGACAAGTATCTAGAATGTTTAACCCATATTAGATTATACGAACGGACTTGGCCAAAACGAACTATGCCGTTTTCTCTTATCATTACGGGTTAAAACTACCACGTTTCAAATTCATATTTTTCAAAAAAATAATATAACTTGATGTTTTTTTACCCGATTTATACGGAGCTATTCCAGTTAAATCGTGGTTTTTCAGTGAAATTTCTGTAGTCAACATCGGGTATTTGAGCATTGAGGCCGCAAATTGAGACCCCCTGGGGTCTGCCCCGAATGCCGATCCACGGCACCTGATCTGTTCCTTCGACCTCACCCAATGCGTATGTGCGCCCGGTAATATTTTGATTATTATCGCCCAGGCGGTCCTTTACGAACTCAAAATGATTTTTAATCACCTGCGGGTCGACGGCCTGGGAGGTTACCCAGTCTTTGAAATCTCGGCCGGGGGCTCCAAAGTCGTTGTTCGCATATGCAAATTTATCGTCTGGATCGCATCCTCCGATTGCCGGGTTACCGCATTCCGTGAAAAATTCTGCATTTTCTTTTGCCGCAGCCGCCTCTGGGCCTGCTGCCTTGCAGTTTGGGCAGGTGCAGCCTACTCCGTGCCCAGTCTGTTGCATCTTTACAGTGGTTACATCCATGGTGTCGCGGTCGACGCAATCCCATATTTTTTGCCGAGATGATCCGGATTTATGTTTGCGGGCCCGGGAGACGATAGCAAAAATGAGGATGAGTATCGTAACAATCAGCAATCCTTCAACCAAATTCATATTAATGCTGTTGGATAACTTTTTTAGCTAAACGCACTATAAATAGCCGGACATATTTTCGCATATAAATAATAAAATCAATATCACCGCCCCACCAACCCCAATCAAAAATTGATAATTTTATTTCCCAATATCATGTTAGCTACTGGCAGAATCGTCGATGAGTTTATAGCTAAATGCCCGGAGGATGCCTCTCGGGCCCGGGATGTTTCCGGGACACTCACCGTATTGTGTGGGATTTACCACAACCAAAAATTGTTCAACACAATTGATCGGTTTAAACTTGATTGGATAGAGAATCTCAATGTTAAATGCCCCATTCACACAATTTACTTTCCTGACATTTATTTGTTCGGCACATTTGATTACCAGCGATACTTTGCTTTCATTACAGATATCTCTACAAAGTTCACCCCGTTTCTAATATCACTAATTTGCGGCGATGTAATCAAATCCGTATTCGTCACAAATGCAGATCATTTCCAGAAAATTAACAAGTGGATTAATGCGACCGTATATCACAACAGCTCAGTTGTCCATTGTCGCAGCATCCCAATATGCGAATCCGCTTACAAACATCTTCACCAATATGTATTTGACAACATCTGCAAGCGATTTTACTAAATATGGGCTGACAGAATGTGATCTGACAGAATGTGATCTGGCCACTGGGCACCTAACTTCTATTTTTTTACGGGAAAAAATAAACAGAAATGGTCGGCCATGTTATAAATCCTATGACCAATCGTAAGGTGGGATGACCAAAGCAGATTGTGATTCGGTTTGCGCAACCGTTCGCATATTGATATCTGGATCGACAATAGTACCTACACTGCTTGCTCGGGCCTCATCAACTGCCCGCACATTTGCCAAAACCTGGGCCCGCGTTTTATAGCTCGCAATAAGCCCAATCATGCAGTCGTATAAAGATATAACTGCCGATTTCTCAGCGTTGCCAAATTCATTAAGTTCATCAATATCTTCTTCGTCAACAATAATATCATCTGTGAACTTAATGGTTCGCATATCATCAATAAGTCGCGCGATATCATTTTCGTACTTTTGGATAATTTTAATCACCCCCGGGGCAAGCTGAAACAACTTTTCTATCAGCCCGGCCTCCTTGCGTTCACAAAGTTTGATACGATGTCTGGAAATATTACTGGGGTTACGATCTCCGCTGAGCAATCGTCTCATTTGAAACAAGCTCAAATTGGCCCGGGTCGCATTAATATCGAGAAATGACTCTCCGCAAACATTTTTTGACAGATCTTGGGCCAGATTTTTAATCTGTTCCACAAATATAGTGCTTTTTGCTCGTGTTTCATCGGTCGCAGTATGTATTGTTATACCATGAATCACGAAGCTAGCACCTCCTAGTCGTGATGTTAAGTCCCTGCGAACTTGTTTATATGCCTGCCTGTAAATTGCCTTGTAATCTCGGCCAATTCGGGCGCCGGCTGTTTTGTCAAAGCCAGTTATTTTATCGACCATAGCATCGAGAAATTTCCCGGCCAGCTTAATACATTCGGCGTCCATCTTCTTGTATTCTTCTTTGTCATCGATGTTGTACTTATTCGCCGGCTGAAAGTCATCATGATATGCAATAAATCTGGAAAATATACCAACAATTGCATTTTTCATGTAGTAGTTTAAGTCAAGCTCCAGCGGGTTAGATGTTTGCTGCGACGCCTTATAGACGCGTAGATACTCCATCTGGTCACCCTTTCGGATATCGATTTTATTTCCCTCAATCGTGTATCGGCAATCTTTTTTGACCATGACATAATCGAATTTATCCCCAGGTTCTGGCGGTTCATACAACGCCATCATCATTGGGTCGTTGGAATACCGTGCCTGCATTTCCTTCATTCTGTCAACAAATGTCAACACGGGTACATTTCGCTTGTCCGGGCGATATTTTGCAGATTGCATTACCATTGTTGGGCTAATGTCCATTGCGTAAAATTTCCTTATTTTATCGTCGGCGATCTCCATAAGGGTTCTCTCATTTTCCGGGCTAAGCGCCTCGCGGATGAATTCATCACCCAATTGTTTTGATATTTTGGCCTGGCCCTGTTTAACAATATCAATACCCTTGATAAAATATTCCTTGGGATAGAAGTTTATGCTTTCAATGTGGGCTGTTAAGAAATATTTCTTTTTGCCGCAGAAAACTGTTGGGAATCCAACTTCTTCATAAGCCATGTTTAGAAAGCAGGTACCATTATCTGCCAACAGCATGTCCGAGACTTGCTCCTTTAGGTTGCTCATAACTCCCATAGTAATCTCGACCTGTTTAGTCCACCATTTGATCCTAAGGTCAACTCGGCGCTTTTTATATTCGATTTCTCGAGCATCAGTTGGCACGGGCACGCATTTAACCCCAGCAAATTCCTCGGCCAACTTAGTCATTGCTGAGAAATATTCTTCATCACATTCAGTATAATAGTGATCTGGGCATGATATGTAAATACTATCGGTATCCCCATAATGCACAATGAAACCCATTCCTGTGACAAAGGCGGCTACTTTTTTGATATTCATCTGGCCGGCCGAAGTTATTCCCGCGGCAACGAGAAGCTCATATATTGCCGCACGGAATTCCCCGGATTTTCCATAAAATGTGTTTGCCAGCACTTTAAGGGCCTTTTGCTTTGATTCGACCTTATTAAGTGTGAAAGTGACATCTTTGTAGGTTGTTATGTAAACTCGGCCATCAACGGTAATTTCGATTTCCTTGACTTTTTTGAGCTCCATTTCTTCCTTCAACTTGGATAATCTTACAAATTCACCCTTAATAGGCACTCGCTTGTCAAATAACTTTTTAACAATATAGGGAAATATTCCCATGTGTTCCCCGGGCAATGGATCACGCCCCGCGTTCGGCACGTACGAAACCTTGCGGACAATTTTTGATTTTGCCTGGGTCGCCGCATCAAGCGCGGCAGTTTGTTCGGGTCTCGCAGCCCCCGAGGGAAATGAAATGGTTTCTTTAACACCCTCGGTAGATGTGATCTCATACTTTTCGATTTTCGTGTGACCAGCCGCTGTTTTCTTATCCCGATTAATATTATGTATACCGTTGTGTCGAACAGTCCAGCCTTCAGCTGTCATAATTTTGTTGCCGGCCTGCTTCTTTTTCTTACCCCTCTCGAATGAGAATGGCTTGATATGATGAATGGAATAACCCTCGGCTAGCAATTTCTCAACATCTTCTAAATTATACACAACCATATCCGGGGACAGATTGTATGCCATCATGAGTGATGGATATAATGATGCAAAGTCTAACCCAGTGATTGGGCGACATCGTACTAATCGCTTAGTCTTTGTGCCGTCCGGGGCGGTGAACTCGACCACCATCATGCCATCGCTATGCAATCCTCGATTGGGGGGAAATACCCAGGCCCCGGGATAATGATCTTTATCACTGTCTGTTTTATCACTTCGGGCGTTGCTAAAAGCAATCCCACGTTTATTACAATATGCCCCGATTAAATTACATACCTTCATACCATCGGCTCTGTAAAATGAATCGTATAGTGAGACATAGGACATAGTTGATAATTCCCGTTTGTCGGGAATAATTGTTCGCTTCACATATAGCTGATGCGGTCGAATGCAATCTACCATGCAGTAGTAACCAACATCAGCCATATCGCGTGCATTACGCGGCTTTTTCCCGCAGAAACAGCAACATTTGATGTCATCATATAATTCGTTTGAATATTCTGTAGTTTCCATGGTTTCAGCGGCTAGTGGGACGCAATCAATTTCCTTGATTTGCTCCTGACAGCAGCTGCATAATGTCTGAGCATCCCCACAGTGGCACGATTTAATCTGGGCAACCTTAAGACTTCTCTCGTAAATTTTGAACATTCGTTTATAAGGCATGTCCTCTTTGGAGGGAAGCCCATTTTTTGCCAAGAAGAAATTCAAGGATGCGGATTTTCGCACCTCGGCCCGGGGATACATTTTAAGAAATACGGGCATGACATCAGTATCCAGCATCCCGGGGAATTCCGCCACGCAGCTCATGGCATGTGTGGTTTCCGCGTCGATCTTAACTCTCGGCGCTGAGAAATTCCATTTCATTATAGATTCTGAAGTATCTTTCATGCGGCCCGATTCAATCAGGGGCAAGCTTGAATATTTCCTCTTAAGCTCCACTAATAGATCATATCTCCGGCATTTCTCCCGAAATAATGGCCAATCAAAATTAGCCCCGTTAAATGCACCGGCAATATCTGGGGCCATGCGTCCAACGACTTTAATATGCGCATCAAGCACATTATACTCAGTGCCGCATTCGATAATTAATTTAACACCGGGCCGCGCGTTTGCGGCTGAATTAACGCAGCAAACTCCGAAAGATATGTTCTCAGAGTGGTGAAAACCATACGATGAACAAATCATAAATATAGTGAAATTATTATCAAGCACCGTAGGGACCATTCCGTTTTGGACCGTACTGTGTGTTTCTATATCCCATATTTTTACCATGGTCGGATCTCGATCAATCACCTTTTCCAGAAATTGCCCGGGCTTTGTTAGCTCTGCTCGGCGGGTTTTATCAAGCTTTTTAAAGTCGCCGACTTTGACCCGGAATACATATTCACAATTTGTCATCGTGTTGCTGTTCAGAACCTCATAATTCTCGAAGCGATTCCAGTCTGCCGTGGCAAATCTGAAATCCCGCGCGACCTTAGAAAAGTAATAATTCGCTGACCCGAGATCATCTGCAGCAGTTTCTAGCTTGCTGCGGCCGGCCTCTTTATTGAGCTTGTTTTGTTTTTCGATGAATTCAATGCAGTTTTTGCGGTCCGTGAGATTATTAAAATAAATTCTTTTCCAGGGTCGCTTGCTTTTTTGAAAACCGTGCAGACTAAATTGATTTACTGTTTCTATTTTTGTGAACGAGATATTTTTCGTAATAAGCTGGCCTCGCAACAGATCATCGTATTCCCGCACCGAAGTCCCCGAGGGAACCATGATGTCAAAATGAACATCAATGTCGGATAATATTACACATGTCTTGCTCCCGCAAGGAAGTACTCCAAACATGTAAACTTGGTATTTTGCAACACCACCAACAAACCAATCGTTCCTCTCTGTGACGGCTGTGGGCATGAACATCAATGGCCTGCCGCGTTGAACCTGTTGGCGAAACGCATTTTTTGCGGTAACGTCCAAAAAGTCGGATCGGCTCGGCAGCAAGGACAGCTGATCATAGGTTATTTTCGTTGGAATATCGTTCTTAATATGATGTAATAAGTGTTCCTGACATTTGTTGTCTGTAAATGTACAATCTATGCCTGAACATCCTTGCATTATATTCTTCGTCGTATTACAAAGTTTAATTGGGTAATAAGCAATTGACCTATTCAAATTTGATGGCGGTATACATGGATTTAGAGGTTATATTAGGGGCAAAGCCAATAAAACCCAGCACGCCTGGTTGAAAAAATTGAATTATTGCGTATATTTATATACATTTCTATGCAAGCTGCCGAAGAACCTTACATGCCTGTTGGATCAGTTGATTTGATCCAATTTGCTTTGAAAGCCGGAATCAGTGATTCGGTAACGCTTTACAAGGCGGTAATCGCCTCGGCCGCCTATGGGCATGCATTTGAGACAAAAAAAGTAAGAATTGTTGTCGGCGGGAGGGATGAAATCTGTTGCCGGCAATTTATCTCTGAGGGGATACTATTTATTGTGTCCACCCTGAGCGTTTTCCAACGCCAATTTAATGATGAACTGAATGTTGTTCAGAATGCATATGGTGCCGCAAAACAAGCCCTAGAAGATTCTTCAGGCGATTCAGACTATGCAATTGCAGGTCTTGTGCGCGAGTGTTGTCTTGAATACAATCAAGTTAGAGACAAAATTAACAACGTGCAAAAGAAGATGAACGACATAAATACGTGGGAAGCCGAGAATACACTCAATGGTTTCATCTTTGGAGACCGATTTTACGGCATCTATTATGACGACAGTAGTGCCTACGTAATCAACACAATGTGCCCAGTCATTGGTAGCTATCGTGTACTCGACAATTGCAAGCAGTTGGCAACATTTTACTCTGTTCAGCTATCATGCGGCGGGTTGTTACCAGTTAAATCGCTTGCATTATTCGCGGCCAGTTACTTTCCAAATAATATCATCTTGAACCAAGTGCCGCAAGAAGTGACTATTATGTCGGCGGACGGATGTCTCGCATTTGTGCCCAAGATGTTCATAGTCAGAAAATGTGATCCAAAATTTCATCTTAAGGAAACCATAACAACCCCGTTCAAACTTACTCCTGCCGCAGCAGAGTTCCTGGAAACAATATCAAACGTGAGCATCATCCCCGAGCCGAGGCTGTCGAGAGAAGAAATTATCAGTATTTTTGACACGTTACAATACCTTGGCTGCATCTTTGCCTAGATTCCAGCGTACACAAGTCTAGGTAATCTTTTTTTACGCAGATGTTGCATTCACAAATATTCATATCTATGTCCATAAATTAGGTATGTCATCGTCAAACAGGGGGTTGTAACGAATATCCATGCCGCAGAAAATCGCCGGATGTTTTGAATAATCAACAGGCTTGTAAGTCCCCGACAACTCGGCCTCGTGTAATATAAACTTGAAAACCGCCCAAAAATCATCTCCATGCCCCCAGCCGCGATAGTTTGCAATATGGGCTGACTCGTGGAGATGCGTGAAAAATAAGAGATCATCATCCACTAGCTCGGATGGATTGGCCCTGTTTCGCAGACACATATACATGGAATCCCCCTTGCTTATTGTATAAGATGTGTCGGGCGAAAATTTCGGATCATTTTCATAAAATACGTCCGGGTTATAGTTATCCAGCAGCTTATCAACAATGTTATATAGATCGTTTGGCATGTGAACAACATTATCATGAGTGTGCCCCTCGGCCGCGATGATGTCGGCAGTTTCGTCTATGTGATATTTTTTCTTCAAAAATCGCATGAACTCAATCATTTTTGCATTGGTCCGGGACATTAATTCAGCGGCATTTTTTTTGTTATCGTAGCCCCGGGAAACCTTCCAGTCACGGCGAACTGCCCCGGCCGATACGGTTGTCCAGCGGCTGTAATGCCAGCAAACAATAATTATGCATGCAATGATCAATCCCACAATAAGCATAATCCTATGGCATATTTATAGAAATATAAAAATATGCCAGGACAATATAGTTAGTTAATCATAAATGACAACGAATGCGTATATTCGGGATCCAATTCGGGTTGTTGTGTATGACCCAATGAGCGGTAAAAATCTTCATACCGAGGTTTTCCTGGGGGATGTGCCCAAAAATATCATGACTGCTGTGACCGCAAAAAATACCACCACATTGCGCGAATTTTACGGGTCTGATTTTCGATCGAAATTATGCATAGATCACGAGCCTAAAATAGGCGCGGCAGAAGAATTTGATGATGCTGATATTGAGTTGCTTTTAAACACCAAGGCAGCCCCGGGGCCAGCGAAACAATCATTGGCTGCCGAATTTACACCCGGGGTTGGATACACTACCGATGTTCACATTTTTCCTGAGGATAATTTTACCGAGCTGATGGAGAAAATATTCATTACGCTGAATATTCCTGTGTATCGACAGCACTTATTTTATATCGCCCAGGGGCGGGCGCAGAATAACTACCAACTGCATGCTGACGGAATTTACAATATTGACATTCGTAATTTGCCCAAGCATACTGATTTCGTCGCTGGCGTGCCCATAGACAGATCATTGTATGATATTCGCCGTAAAATCCGCATAGAAGCCCAGGACACATTCAAGATCCTTGGGGAATCCTTGGAGGATAATACTGTATTCGTATGCGACCTGGGGCAATTCACTGGTAAGATTCGCGGGCAACTGGCTGATATTATTAATGATACTTATCAAATGGATTTATTTTATTACGGCTTTGTGATAAAATACTGGCCCAGGTTGCTGCGGGAGTGTTTCCACGAATATGTGCAGGACGAGGCCGACCTGCAGCATAAATATCCTGACCTCGCAAAAAACAAAACAATATTGGGGTCTATTTATCGGGCTGAGCGTGATTTGATAAACACAAATTACAAAAATGCAGTTCGTGCAGCGGCCGGGGCCGACTCGACCGTATTAATGGCAATCACGCAGATGATAGCAACCGTATCGGGTTCGCAGGTGATGCTTAATATAAGGAATTTGTTTGATAAACTCCGGGCAACCCGATGCATACCGGAAATTCATGCGTATATTGAGCATAATAATCGCAGGTATCTTTTGCGCAAAAGACATATTCGCAATGGATCAGACATTCAATTTCCCTCGGGTAACTTAATGAAAACGGGAATTACTCTGGCAATTTCCTTGCGTAAGGCCGATCAGGAATCATTTCACACTCGGCCGACCGTGTCAACAATGGAAAATGAGCAAAGTAGATATATGTTTTTGAATATCTGGCCGAATGGCAAATACCTAATGCGTACAATGTGGAATGAGGAAGACGAACTCGGCTTCGAAGACATTATTACGGTCATGAAGAAATTCACGGATCCGATAATCCGTGGAATAAACAGCCTGGGCAAGTATGTGTTTGTTAATGGCTCGGCGTTAACCCCCGTTACCAAACAAAATATTAATTACCAGAGTCTCAACATTTGCATTTTCTGGAAAAAAGTCCTGATGGAAAACACATTCAAATTAATTCGCGGGATGTGGGATGCTTATATGCGGGCCCGCATAGTTGGCCCAAGAAATGTGCAGCAGTTTGATAAGTTTGAGTTTATATTTCGCAAAGGCATGTATCAATTTGATGCGGCTGCAGTAGATAGAATAATGACATCAATTGATACAGTGATGACAAATCAGTATTCGTATTTGGTAAACAATTCAGTGAAGCAAAAGTGGGAGCAGAGTTTTGATGGGCGGATAGTTAAAATGTCACATAGGACAACAGATATTCGGTTCGAAGTTAGCGACATTCGAGAAAAAGAATTCCAGATTTTCTATCAATACATTGTTGGTTTTGTATACCGGGTCATGCACGATGATAGTATTCGGGCCGCAATGACGACAATGCGATCATATAAAGATGTCAAAAAATTACGTAAACTACGGGAACAGGATCCGGAATTATATAATCTTAAAAAACATGGGAGTAAGAAGGTTTACTCGATCATCTGCCAAAATCAGAGGCAACCGTTGATTTATACGCAGGATGAGTTGAAAGCAATGCCCGCGGCTGAAGTCAAAAAACTAAGACAGTACTGGAATTTTACTCTTAATAAACCGGCTTACTACGGCTGCCCAAATAAAAAATACCCGCACTTGAGTTTTATGGTTGGGGCGCACCCTAAACATTATTGCTTGCCCTGCTGCAATATTAAGCCTCAGGTTGGTGATGAAGGTAAGAAGATGAAAATTAATTCAATATGCATGCAGAGACACAAATTTATATCAACCGATGCTATCGACGAAGCAAGTATTTCTCGGCATGTTATGAGCTATGGTAAGAATATTGACATTGGGCGATTGTCCAAGTTGCCCCAGTCGATTGCAAGAAATCTGTTGGTTGATGCTGGGTCAAAAGTTGGATATTATGTATATGGCGTTGCCCAACATGTGCCCGGGGTCGAATACGTCGGGTTGCTGTACTCGGTTGCCGAAGCCATTGGCGTAACCATGGAGGAATTAATCAGGCAAACGATAGCCGGCCTGCGGGCCAACCCTGGGCTGTTTCTGTCGCTGCTTAATGGTACCTTAATAGAATTTTACCAAGATATCGAAAATTTGCTGATTACAATCACAGAGTTATTTCTCGACCTAAAGATGTTTTCTCGGGAAATACAGAAATTTAAGCAATGGCCCGAATTATTTGCGGAGATGTTCTACATATTATTTAATATCAGTATATTCACATTTATCGACGAGAGTGGCTCAGGCGAGACTGTCAACTTATTTGTACCCAACTATATACGGGACACGTCAACCCATTTAGCGCCATCGGGACAGCCGTATGTAATCATAATTAAACGAATTAATCGGTATTATCCGATATTTATGGTCAATGCTGATGCGTATTTTAAATCGGCCGAGATTGCACACAGGCGCTATGCATATGATGATAAGATAATCCAGCTATTTTATTCAATGATATCATTTGCTATTAAATCAACAGATATGGTTGTAAACAAATCAATAGACCTGACATTGATTAAGGCATTTGTTGGTAGTGCTCCCTGGAAAGTTATCAAACTTTATATCAATAAAGGCAACTTATGTTATGCCGTGCTGTTGGCGAATGGAAAAAATCATGTCTATCTTCCCATAGATTATAGTGCTTATTTGGCCGATGGCACTCCGATTGATTTTATGCCGCTGGTTCGGCACGAATTGGAGCTGCCCGAGGCAACCCTGGCGAGCTTAATCAAAGACCTGAACACATTCATCGTGAATAATTATTCCCTGGGAAGTAAAGATAATAGCAAGTTAACGACGTATAAGCAATTAACAATGTTGAATTATTTGCGTCTGGAATCTGTTATTATTGGGGCAATGGTGAATCAATTCATTTGCTATTTTGATGCGCCGAGTGTGCCAACTGATATTCCCGTTGTTGATGTGCGATATGATTATACTGAAATTAACAATCTCATTCTTACGCGGGCCAAGCCGGCCCCAGACCGCAGAACTGAAAAAATTGGCGAATCACTATACAATAATTATTTGTACCAGTTGTTTGTCATCGAATTTGTCAATTATTTGAACAATGAGCGGGATGTCTCCTTGCGGGCCCAGCTTAAGCAGTTATTCAAGGAAACAAATTTCAAGAAGGACTCTGGGCAATTTCGAGAATCACTCAAGAAGCTACCTATTGCTCCCCCAGATATGGATATATTACAAGTGCAAATCAATGCGTTTTACCAGTCGGGCTTTGATAAAAATTTTGTCCTGGATCAGATTGAATCGACTGTCTACGATTTTGACCGGATTACGCTGGGCAGGCTGAGAAAGATGTCCCCGGCTGATTTGCGGGCCGAACTAAAGACAATTTCAAAATCGTTTGTTGTTGAAAAAAGCATAGATACTAATAAAATTACATTTCCAAATATTTACCTGCCTTGCGGCGAGATGACCAATACCGAATACTGCGAGAAATCCAAGTTAATCATCAACAAACCCCTGGACATGCTTGTTGATATTTTGGCCGCCGACTTAATGGATGACCTCAAATCTAAGTATTTACTTAATGCGCTCTGGGCCGACACAACAATTGACTGGCTGAATTTCACGCGATGGCCGACTGAAATTATCACAATTTACCGTCTTAATGAGTAAATTCTGCGGTCATACTAGGGGCTTGTTATCACAATTTACCGTCTTAATGAGTAAATTCTGCGGTCATACTAGGGGCTTGTTATTACAATTTACCGTCTTAATGATTTTACTCACCATACTGAATATTATTTATACACGCAAGTCAGTAAATTATGTTGATTATTATATGAAGTGAGAATGTCAGTCGATTCTGCACCACTAATGATGGGTGGGAAAGCCCCCGACGACATGGTCGGAATTGTCGTCGACCTTGTTTCAAATATACAATTTAAATTTCTGGGCCTCATGTTGCTGGTTTTTATCATGATATCATCTGATGTGTTCATTAATCGGGCGTTGTCAAAATTCAAAGGCGCAGTTGATTACAAATGCCCTACATCATGGGGAGTTTGCCTTCAGGGGATGTTTCTGGTAATGGTTATGATAATAATTGACGGGCTAATCCGGCAAAAAATAATTTAAACCATATGCTATCAAATTGTCAACAAGTATTGACGCACAACATCCCAATATTCCGCATAGATATCATCAATAAACTTATTAATCGCAGCTAAATCATCGGGGCTTATGTCAGGCAGATCTGGGAGCCACTGCTCAGCCCAATTTATTATCTGGGCGAACTCACTGTCTGTGGGATCGTCAATGTTTGCCTCCCATGTCGGAGCTGGCGGCTCGGGTAATCCCCCTTCAGCAACGATGATTTTTGAGTAATTTTTTTCTATTAACTTGTGAAGAAAATCGCAAATACTATGTGTGACATCCGAGTGAAATGCCCCGAGAATATTAATTTTGCCCCGCATAAATATGTTTATACGAGTTCGTTTTTTTGGCTGCTTGCGGATGGGCGTGCTAAATTTGATGGATAATTTCGTATCCTGTCGAGTATATTTTATCATGAAAATTGGAGGGTGTGCATCGGATCGCGCGGCCTTCGCGGCAAACAATATCTGCTTTAGTTCCGTCAGATTGATTATGTACCCCACAGGTAACTTCACAGTAAATTTGTAATTTTTCATTACTGGGTTCATATTAATTATACTGCTCATCCGAGTAAGCTGCTGCTCGCCTGCATGCAAGTGAAAATTTAATACTTTCACTATCCTTTTTGCACACACAATTACATCCTCAATGTGGTCCTGATGCACTCCGGGCAGTTGTATTTTTCCAGTGCGAAACACTTTGAATTTGTATACTTTTGTTCCGAATGGAATGATGCCATCGCATGGTTCAACATATGATGACCTGGCAACAAATGTGACTTGGCTATTAAAATCATCCCCCGTACCTTGTTTCTTACGTGGTTTCTTTTTTCTCTCTACTTTCTTTCGCCCACGATTGGTTCGGCGCTGCTTTATGAGCTCAGTATACCCGTCAAATTTAATTTTACCATAGTTGCAGCGATATGCAACAATTTCTTCATCCGGTATCAGTTCAAATATTAGTTCCTGTTCGTGGAATGACACATTTGATATAAATCCCTCCATTGTGTTGGTCGTTGAAATTGGCCGAGTAAATATTTTAGTTTCCTCATAAATGCACTCGTTTTTAAAACTTTCCCTCACGCAAATATCAAGAACATTGTTGCTTTCATCAAATTCGGCAACTTCTATCATTTTGGGGCCTATTAGCGGATTCACCGCGGGCACGTCTATGGCCTCAATTTGGTTTAAAAAGTCCATCATATGATCATCGCAATCATCTGCGATATTGTCAGGGAGATCATCACTGGTAGCAATAACGACATCGTTAGGGATGTCATCAACCGCCATATTGCTGAATAAATTGCTAAGAACATCATCCATCTTGATTTATCGGGATATAAATGTTCAATTTTAGCAAATAAGACCAGTAAATGTTGTTAAATACTGCTTTAGTTAAGTCTACTTTTCAGTGATATTTCTAATACGATTTTGTGCGGCCATCATCTCGGCATCAGAGCATAGGCCGTCCTGGCCATGCTGTTGTTTACGCATTTTTGAATAAAGTAACATGTTGGGCAGCAGTTCGAGGAGCAGGCGCATGCCCGGGCTAACGTTGTAATCCTGAGTTATATCAGACACTATTTGTCCCGTATCATGTTTCATTCGTTTCAATTTAACATTCACATGCCGGGACCATCCTGTTAAATCGGGGCTGTATCGGCCGAACCAGGTACGTTTTCCATCAAATAATTCCTCCATTGCATTAGCCCCGAACAGGATGAATTCATCAGCAAATGAACAGTATCTTGCATGATCATTCTTGCGCCGTAGCATTCTGAGGGTTGTTTCAATTTCACCATAATCACTCATGCGATTGACTGTTGGCACACGCGACAAATCCATATCTTCATCGGCCAGGGTTTCAATGAGCAGATCAATTTCTGCTAACATCGCGTGTTTCATATCTTCTTTCTTTTCAGTTTCAAGCGGGATGCAATTGCCGCCACTGCCAACTATCGTATCAATATGTTCTCGTCGCTCCTGTTCCATCGTGCGTTGTTGAAAATCGTCGGTGTATTTTTGCCGCGGAGTGTCACTAAACCTATTCGCAGGCCGCGCTGGCGGGGTTGGCGGAGCCGGCTCGGGGCTAGGTTCATAATGCGGCTCTACAGGCGCACCATAGTCAATCGGCATATCATCTCTCGGCACGGGAGATGCTACCGGTGATGATCTTAATGACTCTACTGGTGACGCTTTCGGAATTGTGGGTGCGGATTTCCGCGGGGTCGGCTTTTGGTCGCCAAATGAAATGCCGAGTCGCCCAGCGGCGGCCTTTAATTCATCGTTAAATCTGTCTTGTGGATCTTTGGTTCGCGGAGTTATTAGCCCTCCAGAAATCATTTGCCGCTCTAGCTCTTTCAAATCAATGCTTGGTTTGATATTTTCAGGATTAATAATTGCATCCATGCCCGTTAAGATATGCGCATCATGATGTGACATCGAATGTAATAATTCAGGATTGTGAGTGTTTAACATCGAAAAACATTTGAATAGTGCTTTTGTATTAGCATACAAATATGCAGAAATTTCTCGGGTGGGATTGCGCAAATAAAACTTTGGCCTGGTCTTTGATTCAAGTCGATACAACCATATACTTGAAATTGAATTTTTTATACACGCAGCTATGCGACCTGGTGGACACATACGTCGGCCCGGGTGCCGCGGCAACATTAGCGGCCGGCCGGGGCTGCCCAAGCTTCATGGAGCATCTTCGAGAATCCATCAATGATGAGGAATTTGTCAAGGGCTTTTTGCATATATTAGGCGCAATTGATTACTTTCTCGGGCGATTTATTTCATTCCAATCGTGTGGAGTTGCTGATATTTTGCGAGGCAAAAAAGTAAATGATGTATCAATGGTCGAACGAACTATGTTGTTAAGAAATTTCTTGCAGGCGAACCCTCAGCTTCAGGCCGACAAAGAAGTGCACGTTGTGATAGAATATCAGCCACCCAAAATCGGTGCAAAGACAAACAATAAATCAACAGTTGTTGCAAATCAATTATTGTTTTATTATATTTCCTCAAACCCCGTGTTGATAGACCCAAAAGTAAAAAATACCATTCATTTTGGCAAAACTATTGAAGAGTACATCCAGTATGAATTGCCCAGACACAAGTCACCGCAGGATGCTAGATACACCGCGCGAAAAAAACATAGTCGGGATAATTTCTTGCATTTAGTCACCGTATTTAATCTAACCAATGCAATCAAAGACGTTCCGCGGGCCGTGTTGGATGATCTTGCTGATTCGACGATGCAAATTTTAGCGCACATGGTTATGAATAATGTATTCTGTGTGGTTAAATAACGTGATTTGTGTGGTTAAATAACGTGATTTGTGTGGTTAAATAACGTGATTGCACATCATGATTGTATAAATGAAATCTAATTTGTAACTTTTTTTATTAATCCCCTCATATATACAACACATGGAATATCGTATTAACCCGGCCGCAGTAACACAAAGTATCCTGGCGCTAACTGTTGCGATATCTATAACAGAATCGGTACGTGATTGCATTGCAGCATCTGGTTTAAAAACGCCGTTCTATGTGGCCTCATTGCGGGTGTTCATGACCATTCTAATCATAATATGCGCAATCCTAGTGATAAAATACTACGATTATTTTATTCAGCATCCTGTGCAAAATAATCAATACCGTTCGTAAAAATGCTCCATTTTATAGTGATCCAAGCTGTAATCTCGATCATTCTGACGGAGTTTCTCCCTCCATTGCTTGGGGGTTAAACCGTTGTTACCGCAATATTGTTTCATCTCGGTTTTGTCCGGCGGGCGAATGACTTTTATCCGCCGAAATCCCGTGAATTTGCTTTCAAAATACGCAATATCATCAAGTAAATTGGGCTGCTTATCTTTATCAAACCTGCGCATAACATATTCGACAACACAACCCCATTCGCAAAAATTGCCTTCAACATCACATTTATCCTGCGAAGGGCATTTTGTGTTGTATTCAATGTTCAGCGGCAGAAATCTTGGATAATCCAGGGGAATTTGATCGCAACTCCAACAGCGCAGGTTGGAATATTTTATCCACTGTTCAACTCCAGTGAATTTTTTTGGTATTTCTGTATAAACAGGAGCCTCCTCGGCTAGTTTGGGGTCGGCTGCGCGAATGTTAACTGGCTTTACCACTGCAAAATCCTGGGGAAAAAGTCCCCTTATGATAAGCAGATTTGTTTTTTTTACGGGGGGGTCCATGGTGCCCGGAGAATGCTATGTCTGATTTTCTCGACATTTTTAATGCATAATTTGCAACGATGGTTAAGTTTATATAAATCAAATATTATATGCATAATAATATACCAATGGAAACGGGAGATCAATTTATAGTGGACACTGATTCAGTATATCCCGAGTTCAGTGATATGCGCACGAGCGACTGGGATCTGCAATATGATGTTCAGCGGCCAAATGTAACTCCAAAAACATTCGAGGACAAACATCAATCTGACCAAACTCGGGCAACATATTTTCCATCACGATGTCGGTGCAGTAAGAGCGATTTTCCCCTGCCGCGGCAGCCAATGCGAACAAAGACGATTGATGAGCGCCTGCGGGACATGGAGCGGGCCAAGTGCCGGCCCCAGCCGGCTCGGCCAACCCCGCCACTTATTGTGATAAATGGCACCCGAGTCAGCGGACAAACGATAATGTTGTTCTTCTTCTTGCTAATTGTTCTTGTAGTTGTGTGCTGCTACACGAAAACAATGTCAGATATGATGTCGCAATTGAAAATGTTGCAGAAAATTGTTAAAAAAGATAAATAAAATGATATTATTTAGCTTATTTATTTTTTATGTTGAGCTGTCGTTCCCGCACTACTGGGACTGACCTGGCCGCAATAATAGATTTCCTGCGAATGCGCTCAGCATCGTCTATTCCATTTAGCCATCTGATTTTAAGTACGGTTTTCACTCCAATATCAATAGTACAGTCAGAGAATCCCTTACCCCCGGCCGACTCGGGATTGGAATACAACATTAGCAATTCTGAATAAATCATAGTTTGTGCGTCGGCCTTGTTCATATTATTCATGCCAAAATTAGTTGGTAGTTCATGCTCAATATAACAAAATCCTGATGAGTGAGCTGTTTGGATTGCCGCGTCAATAACACGTACCAAATCATACACAATATCGGCCACGATTCTGCGATCCGACTTGGCATACAACTCCCGCTGGGTCAGCCCACGGACTGGCGTAGTTGGTGTATTTACCGACATGATTCTGGTTCGCAAATTATACTCAAATTATGAATTACATTTAAATAGACATATTCATACATAAACAAAATGAATTGTGACATCCCCGGCTTAGTAATCATGCATGCGTCCCCAAGGACGCTACCAATACACGCATTTGACCTGGACCACACTTTGATTAAACCAAAAAGCGGTGCTGTTCATCCCAGAAATTCTGCTGATTGGGAATGGTACGACGACATAGTCCCGGCAATGTTGACCGAGGTCAGATCTTCCGCAGTCATAATTAGCAACCAAGGCCGGCTATCATTACCTGCGGCTCGGGAAGAATTTTTCAAAAAAATGAACGCGATTTTTGAGTCCTTGGGTTTTACTATACCAACTTATATTGCGTATGGGGCTAAATTTCGCAAGCCATCGCCGTTGATGTGGGCCGAGGTGAGTAATATCGTAAAAGGGCCAAATGAAAGTATAAATAACGATGAAATGCAATGTATTTATGTTGGCGATGCCGCGGGTCGCCCGGGGGATTTTGCAGATAGTGACTACAAATTCGCGCTGAATTGCGGGCTGGGTTTTATGACTCCGGAAATGTATTTTCTCGGCACCAATTTCATTCCGCACATCACTGATACACGAATCAAACCATGTTTGATGAATCCAACTGTGACCCAGCAGTTAAATTTAGTTAATACTATTAACAATAAAATAATTGTGTTTGTGGGGGCGCCAGCCAGCGGCAAGTCAACATTTGCACAAAAATATTTTACCGATTGTCAAATTATTTGTCAGGACACCATCAACTTGGGCCGCCCCGGGACCCGCAAACAATGTATAAAAGCCCTACGCAGCGGCCTGGCAAATGTAGTAATAGATTCAACATCGCCATTGAGATCAACCCGGGCCGAGCTATTTGCCGCCGCTGGGCCACGAGTGAAAGTCATCGTGCATTTTAATTTCCCCGAGGGAATTTGCAAGCATCTGAACTTCATTAGGACTGTGCTAGGCGGCCGCAATGTGCCCGAGATAGCAATAAAATCATGGTTCAAAAAAATAGAAATTCCCGACATCCGCGAATGTGACATACTAATCACGCTAAATGAATTTTGCGCTGATGTTACTATACCCGGCTTGGAATTGCATTTTTAATACTTATTGGCAATGATTTGCCCGGAACTGCGAAATTAACATCTTCGAGCAGTTTGATTAATGCACTTGTCGGCTGTGTTGTCGGGGCAACATCCCTGAGATCGCACGGGTTGACCCACATATATCCAGATATTTCCTCGGGACATATAGCAACCTTTGGCTGAGTTTTTGCAAAACAAATGAACCAGATGAACAATTCATCAACCTCAGATCGGGGAAAAGTCAGTACTGTTGGAGATACCTCGGCAGGAATTTCCCGCAGATCAATTCCGGTTTCCTCGGCTAGTTCCCGTATTGCTGTAGTGAATGCGCATTTATCCTCTGGTTCGGGCGAACCCTTGGGAAATCCGACACGGGGTGGAAGTATTTTCCGCGTTCGACCTTCCCAATAAACCATTGGATTTTCTTGCACCATCAAGAATGAACACTCGGCAAATAAAACAATTCCTGCGCGGACTTTTTTTGCCCAGGGACACATTTCAGCGATCATTTTATAACTGAATGTTTTCATAATGCTGTCAACTGAGTCCAATGTTGCCCCGGCCTGTCGCCATTTCGTATACTGCGGTTCAAGCCCCGAGCCTACTGGGACCCCATTGGCAAATTTGAGCTTTCGTTTTTGCATCATGATGATACATATTATGTTATTCGTTTCAATTTTTTACGTGAACAATGCTATTTTTTACGCAAACGATGCTAGTTTTTTACCAAGTTTATCACCGTCCATGTGGAAACATTTGGCAGTTCTACTGTTGTCCCGAGCAATAAGTATGATGGGCTTGGCCGAGAGCATTTCTGCGGCCGCCGATACGGATTTTAACGACGCTGGACTTGCGTCGGGAACGACATCGGCCTGGTTGGCCTTGATGATGTGAATCAAATACAACGATGTTTGCGTCCGCCCGATCATGTTGACTGGGTCAAGCTTAGGGTTATAGATCACACCATCGCAGCCCATTGAGATAAGTTTCATAACAACATAATCTGTGGTTTCCCCGTAAATGTTGTTTTTGCGCCGGGCCGAGGTGGCATCGTTTGTTGCATTGTTGGTTTTGTTGCTGATCATCTTGTGGGAAAACATTATGCCGACATAAAAATGTTTGCGCATGTATTTAAAGTGATGAATCGGGCACTGCCACGCAAACTACCCGGCGCTCGGCTGCATCGTGTTTTCTTAGAATCGGCGCAATTACTGCGGCCAATTCAATGGAATCCACCTGAAGAATATTTGTAATTTGAGCATGATATTCTTCATAATGAACATGCCATAGTGGATTTTCATCAACCATGATTGCCACGGGAAATCTCGCGGGGTTATCCACGGGCTCATTGATAACTTTTTTTGCGTTGTCAATGATTGCATTTATGTTTGTACATTTCTCTGGCCGGGGCAACCGCACAACAGTCCCGGCAGCAAAAATAATATGAATGCATGTTAGCATGGGAACATCCACAAGAAAGTTACAAAAATGTTCCAAATTGCGCCCGGTCTGATCAATGAAATAGTCAATTAATCCTGGCAGCCCAGGCAGCCCTGGCAGCCCAGGCAGATCCGACGCAATCGAAAGGTTGCAGTCCATAGTATTAATAAGTCCCGCATTTATTTCGTTGGTAAATTAGAGCTTGCCCGGGGGCAAAAATGAATTATAAATTATATCCATTGTAATTTATAGGATGGTGTTAATTGTCGTCGTTGGGTCCAGATGTAGTGGGAAAAGTTATTTCTGCGAGCATCATCTTCATGAATTGGGGCTAACATTTGAGTCGCTGAAGGTTATCGATCTTGCCGGAGTTGCCAAGATATTACAAATGCGCGCCATATTTCACGCAGATATGGGTGCTGAAAAATTAGATCCTTGTGGTGAGGCCACTCGGCATACGATGGTGCTGACTGAATGCGTCCAACAGCTGGCCCCTGATATTCGCAGCATGGTCAAGTTATTTGTATTTTGCGAACCCATGGCAATGAAAAAAACGTTAGACCTGATGCATGTTGTGATTCCCAGGCAATATAACGAGGCCGCCCGGGACTGCTTCGTGGTATTCAACAGAACGTCCGAGGACTTTTCATTAATCCCGAGAACATGGCCAAAAAGCTGGACGCAATCGGGTGTCGGGGTTGAAATTTCAGGAATTACATTCTTCGATTTGTAATAATATGTTAAACAAAAAGTGACCATTTGATTATTTTTTTCCCAGATTTTTTTGTTATCTAGGGGTATTTTGCACGACAGCAGTGCTTTATTTAATATTTTTATTTTTTATGTTGGTGTATATATGAACGACGATATTAAGCTTGTGACCTATGTCCGCAGGTGGAGTATTTAAACTAATTGCCAATGATGGAAAGGCAGATCGTATGATCATGGCCACAGAATTGCTCAATCAACGTATCAAAGACATTATGTGCATGCGCGCACGACAGGGATTCCCTGATCCAACACCAACTTTGGTCGATATTGAACGAACTCATATTCTCTTTGTCAACTCTCACTTCAAGCCTTTCGCAGCAATCGGTTACGAGTACAACAAAGTCCGGGCAAACACGGGGACTGCTCAATACGGTGGATCCGTGCAATTCTCAATTCCGCAATTTGGAGATTTCTTCAACGACATGGTTATTAACGCGACACTCGCATCAACCGCGGCTTCGGTTGGAGTTGTTCCGGCCCTCCCAGCGTTCATTGGGGCTGATGACCAAGTGTTAACCTCAACGGCCAGTGTATCTGCCGAGGAAAACACCACTAGTGGAGTGTACACAAAATACACACATGAATTTGTTGACATTCAAGGAAATGTTCTCACTGTCGGCGCGGCTGCACAAAACTTTGTGCGATATGCTGAGTTCCCAGGGCAAAGACTCTTTAAGAAAGTTAAGTTCGAGGTTAACGGTAATCCGTTGGATGAATACACCGCCGAGGCCTACATGTACCATCAAAAATACAGAATTGCACCAAATAAGATGACCGGATGGAAACGTTTGGTCGGGCAGGAAGTCCCTGTTGAAGCATACTCCGATATCATGTCAATTTCTGGAACCTCTACATTCCCAGCAGGAGTTGTTGATCTTGAAGATGTTAATGGTGACGCCGCAGCAGCTGGGCCAGTCAGCGCATCCCAAACCGCAAGACGCCTCACACAGGTTGTTAACGGCCCACAGACACCAAAAGCTATCCAGCCGGCATTAGATTTGTGGGTTCCACTTATCTTCTGGTTCAACAAGGACCCAAGATTATCCATTGCATCAGTGTCAATCCCATACGGTCAAAGATTCATCACAATTGATGTTGAAAACCAAAACAACATTCTCTTCACTGCCCCAGGAAATGTCTTCTTGAGACTTACTACCGAGTTTCAAACATCTGCAGGAGCTGCTAAGGGAACTGCTGCAGCACTTGCTGTTGCTGATGTCAAGAAATACGTCACAATGACTCCTGTTCTTGCAACAAACTCCGTCATTGACCCAACCCAGCAAATTTCAAACATGGAGCTTTACATTAACAACATCTTTGTAAATCCTGAGATCCATGACATCTTGACTTGCGCATAAACGTGCTAAATAGGATGTAAGAGTGTACATCAAAACTGTATGCTAGTGGTTATATATCATAGCAAGAAATTGCACCGCCAGATATATAGCTGCGACACCGTCAAATTGCGGGAAACTCCTTAGAGCTTTCGATACCACCCACAGATCGTGAGATACTGTGCGGAACCCCAGGGAAACTTGGTAAAATCAATTAAAATTGAAATAGTTTTAATTGAGGGCATGGTAAAAACTCGAAAGATTGGACAATCCGCAGCCAAGTTCTATAATGGGATTTATTTATCTTATCACGTGTGTAATAAACAACAAAAAATATGTAGGACAAACGCAATTTCCGGCTGAAGAACGCTGGAAAGAACATAAGTATTGCGGCTCCGTTTTAATACGGGCTAAAAATAATGATCCGTTGATCAATACAGAATGTTCTTATTTCGCGCACTTAAAAACTTCGACATTGTACAATTCTATGGCAAAGCATGGAATTGATATGTTTGAATTTACAGTTCTGGAAGAAATTCCAGATTCTGAACTAAATGATGCGGAGATCCTATACATACAAGAATTTAATAGCCAGTTACCAAATGGTTACAACGGAACATCAGGAGGGGATTCAAAGTATAAACACAGCCTTGAAGCCATCCAAAAGATGATCGAACGTAAATATGAAACTCTCGATGATAATCGACATGAATATTTACGGACTTTACCGCCAAAAACTACTTATAGCGAGAAACATAATGCTATTATACTAGTTGGGCATCCGTTATGCAAATATAAAATGTTTGCTATTAAGCGATTTGGTGATCTTGAAAATACTCAGGAGGCTGTTATAAATTTCGTTGATTCGCTAGAACGAGAAGGTAATAATTATATTGTCGAGAAGAAAGAAGGCAATTTAATCAATTACCCGGGCTTGAAAGCTACCAAAAAAGGATATAAATTAGAAAAATATATTCGTGGTAGCAAACACACGGCCGGTTTCGAATCACAACGATTTACCAGGGATCAGAATAAAGCACGCGCAAAAGCTTATTATGATACTCATATTACACCATTAATTCCACAATAGAATGCAGTTCAACGACTAAATGTCGGTGGGCAGACACTTGCGAAAGCATTTATAATGTTTTGTGTCTGCTTAAGATATAGTCTACTCCCACACGAAAGTGTGATTACAGCACATGCCGCGATGGCGCGCGGAGACACTGTAATGATTTATGACTCGAGAAGGAAATAGCTCGACGAGATCGGTATAAAGGATATTAAACGTATTGGGTTTAGCTTAATCCGAGTCCACAGATTTCAATCTAACAGAGTCGCAGTATCAACTGATAACTTGCTTCTCTCCCAACTCAAATGGCCAATTGAGACGATGTTTACTGGTCTTAGACCAGCAGTCAACGTCGCCGCAAGCAATGTCAACCAATACCGAGATTGGCATAGACTTACGTTGATGACCGACAATGTTCTCAGTATCGAATCAAAGATGAATGGAGACGTCATGATTGATGATACAGTTGCCTTCAACGCAGCATCGGCCAAACATAAGACCTTCTCAGCACAACGAACATCTGAGCGCCTCATCTACCCGGTTGCAACTGAGACGATCGACACCCTCCAACTCCAAGCTCACGGAATTAACATTTTCTCCACGTTCAAAGCGGCATTCTTTCGTGACTACTTGTCCTACACATTCGGTGGAGCCAACATTAACACTCCTGATGACCAAGGAGCGATGATGCTCAACTTCTGCCTCTACCCAGGAACCTACCAGCCATCCGGACATATCAACGTTTCCCGAGCAAGAGAATTTTACTTACAATATGCTTCAAGCTATGTGTCAAGCTCCACCCCGTGCGATTTGCTCACACTTGCTTACGCTATCAATTTCTTGCTTATCAGCGATGGAAGTGCTGTCCTCAGATATTCCACTTAGACGCATTCGGCTGGGAAAAAATACAAAATATACGAAAAAAATATTTTTTTGCCCTTGAGCCGGGCAAAGTTCACTTGTGGCCGGAAAATTCTGCCTGGAATTTATTGAAAGTACGCCGTGAAAAGCAGCCCCAATCCCAATGTTTGTTAATGTTATCCCTGATATTTTTCCAAGTTATGTTAGGGTTTAGTGATAGATAATAAGAATTCCAACGGCAATGTTTATTTGCCTGGACAATCTCCCAGGTTATTTTGGGGTTTTGTGACAATTCATGCCAGTCCCATTTACAAAGTGGAATTTGTGCAGACTTAATGAATTCCCAGGTTATGTTCGGGTTTCTGGATAATCCGTGCATATCCCAATATACATCGGGATTATCGCAAATAATTTCCACAGTTGTGTTTGGATTCAGGGCAATATTATACCAAAACCACGGTAAATCTTGGTTTGCCTGGACAATCTCCCAAGTTATATTGGGGTTTTGTGATAAATATTTCCACTCCCACGGCAGGTGTAGGTTTGCCCGAATAATGTCCCAGGTTATGTTGGGATGTCGAGATAATTCATTCCAATTCCAGCGCCTATCAAGATTGGTCCGTACAATTTCCCATGTAATATTCGGATTTTGTGACAATACACGCCAACTCCACGGCTTGTCCGGATTTGCCTGAACAATTTCCCAAGTTATGTTTGGGTTTCCTGTTACATTACGCCAATCCCAATTCTTACTTGGGTTGGCTTGAATGTTCTCCCAGGTTATGCCGGGATTTCCGGATAAATAATAAAAATCCCAATGTCTGATGGAATTTGCCCTGACGATTTCCCAAGTTATGTTGGGGTTTCGAGATAAATATTTTGTATTCCATGGCCACCTCGGGTTGGCCTGAATGATTTCCCAGGTCATAGCGGGGTTTTGAGACAATTCATCCCAACTCCACGATTTGTATAAATTTGCCTGGACAATTTCGCAGGTTATGTTAGGGTTTTTGGATAATGACAACCAATCCCACGATTTGTCTGGAAATAGTTTCATTAAGGTGGTTAAATGATTTGCGAAAATTACATCTGCATGAGGATGAATTATTGTAATAATCTCGTGCCATTTTTGATTAACCAATGCGACTGTTTTATAACCCGAGCCAGTGTTGATATTAGCTAAAATAAGAGGCCAGATGTCGTTCATTATACAATTTTGCCAAATGTAATTCAATTTATTATTCGACAAAAAAGAGGCGAATTATTTGTGATAATATCCAAAGCTATTGCAAGATAAACCTACCCAATCCCAATCCTTTTCTGAATTGTCTCGGATAAATTCCCAAGTCAAGTTTTGATTCCAAGATAAGCCTACATAATGCCAAGGTAGATCTGGATTCGCCTGGATGATTTCTAGGGTCACAGATGAGTGATGGGATAGAAAGTACCAGTTCCATGGTAATGATATGTTTTCCTGAATATTCTTCCAAGTTATTCCCGAATTCATAGATACATAAGCCCAATTCCAAGGGTCATGTAAATTCGCCATGATGGTTTCCAGGGAAATACTTGGATTTGCGGACAACCCTGTCCAATTCCACGGCATTCCCAGGTTTGCCTGAACAATTTCCCAGGTTATGTGCGGATTACGAGACAACGCTCCCCAACACCACCATTTGCGCAAGTTAGCCCTTAAAAACTCCTGGGTTATGTCTAAATATTTAGATAATGAAAACCAATTCCAAGGTTTATCTATATTTGCTTCGACAGCTTTCAGAGTCACATGTGGATTTGCCGATAATTGATCCCAGGACCATTCATCATCTGATGTGAAATCAGGGAAGATATCACGTCTCAATGCTAACCTGGTCCGGCACCATTTCTTATTTGGGTTCGCCCGGATAATATCCCAGGTTATACTTGGGTTCATGGATAGATTATCCCAATCCCACGGCCTATCTGGATTTGCCTGAACAATTTCCCAGGTGATGTTTGGGTTTTGAGATAACTCGCACCAATCCCACGGCCTATCTGGGTTTGCCATAACATACTCCCAGGTTATGTTGGGGTTATGCGATAAGAATTTGTAATCCCACGGTTTGTCCGGGAATAGTCTTAACAACATTAGTAAATGATTTTTCTCCTCCATACCATAGCCTTCGGAAGCATCCATTTTTATAACTATATTAATTATTAATTCAATTTTACAGTTTTGCTTGTGCGATTCCAGGCAAGTGAAACGCAAAATGGGATGAATTCTCCTAGAGATGATCATATATTTTGCGAATATATTCCTATGATAAACCATACCATCTCCAACTCTCATTGAGGTTTGCCAAGATAACCAGCCAATGGTTGTCCATTTTACTGATAACTTTTTGTCAACCCGACTCACTCGCGCGCATGTGAAAAAAATTAATTCATCTTTTACCAAAAGTGTTAGAGGATAAACCATACCAATCCCATTTCTTATCTAAATTTACTTGAATAATTTCCCAAGTTATGTTTGGATTTTGAGCTAGTCCATACCAATCCCATGGCTGGGTTGGATTTGTCGTGACAATTTCCCACGTTATGTTCGGATTTTGGGATAATATATACCAGTTCCACGGCTGGTTTAGATTTGCCTGAATAATTTCCCAGGTTATGTTTGGGTTTCGGGATAAACCATTCCAATCCCACGGCTTGTTTAGATTCTCCCCGACAATCTCCCAGGTTATGCTTGGATTCCAAGATAATCCATACCAACTCAATATTTGATTTGGATTTGCTTGAACAGTTTCCCGGGTTATGTTCGGATTTCCGGATAACATGCCCCATTCCCACGGCTGATTGGGATTTGCCTCGATAATTTCCAAGTTTATGTTCGGATTTTGGGATAAACCACTCCATTCCCACGGCAGAGTTGGGTTTGCCTGGACAATTTCCCATGTTATGTTCGGGTTTTGGGATATACTATACCAAAACCACGGCAGAGTTGGATTCGTTTGAATAATTTCCAAGGTTATGTTTGGGTTTCGGGATAAACCATACCAATCCCATTCTTTATCTAAATTAGCCTCGACAATTTTCCAATTTATATTTGGATTATATGACAAACCATACCAATTCCAATTCTTACCCGAATTTGCTTGAATAAATTCCCAGGTTATGTTGGGATTCCAAGATAAACTACGCCAATCCCATGCAATATTTGGATTATTTTCGATGAATTTTAAATTTATGTTTGGATTTCGAGATAAACAACTTGGGTCCCATGGCTTATCTGGGAATAGCTTCATCAGGGTGATCAAGTGATTTGCTAACTTTGTTTTCGCATGCGGATGAATCAGTTTAATCATATCATGCCATTTTTTGCTAACCAGGCAGCAAATTTTGTATCCCGAGCCAGTTGTAATATTAGCCAAGATAACCGGCCAAAGGTCATTCATTTTATTGATAACCCTTTGATAATTCAATTTATTTATGCAAATTTACGCAAATCTACAAAAAATTAAACTTTGCTTTTGCCAAAAGTATTAGTTGATAAACATTGCCACTTCCATTCTTTATTCTGATTTATCGCGACAATTTCCCAGGTTATGTTCGGATTTCGAGATAATCCACGCCAGTCCCATGGCCTATCCGGATTTACCTCTACAATTTCCCAGGTTATGTTTGGATTCCGGGATAATCCATCCCAATTCCATGGCTTGTCCAGATTCACCTCTACAATTTCCCATGTTATATTTGGGTTTTGGGATAATCCATCCCAATCCCACGGCTTGTTTAGATTCACCTCGACAATTTCCCAGGTTATGTTTGGATTCCAAGATAAACTATACCAACTCCATGGCAGAGTTGGGCTTGCTTGAACAATTTCCCAAGTTATGTTTGGATTTTGAGATAAGCGCCTATAATCCCACGGCTTATCTGGATTTGCCTCGACAATTCCCCAGGTTATGTTCGGATTTCCGGATAACATGCCCCAATCCCACGGCCGAGTTGGATTTGCTTGGACAATTTCCCAGGTTATGTTTGGGTTTCTGGATAATACATACCAATTCCACGACTTATCTAGATTTGCCTGGACAATTCCCCAGGTTATGTTTGGATTTTGAGATAAACCATCCCGATTCCAATTCTTACCAGGATTTGCTTGAATAAATTCCCAGGTTACGTTTGGATTCCAAGATATTACATGCCCTCTCCACGCAATATTTGGATTATTTTCGATGAATTCCATGTTTATGTTTGGATTTCGAGATAAACAATATGGATCCCATGGCTTATCTGGGAATAGCTTCATCAAGGTGGTCAAGTGATTTGCTAACTTTATTTTCGCATGCGGATGAATCAGTTTAATCATATCATGCCATTTTTTGCTAACTAGGCAGCAAATTTTGTAGTCGGAACCCGCAGTAATATTAGCCAAGATAACTGGCCAGAGATCGTTCATTTTATTGATAACTCTTTGGTAATTCAATTTATTTATGCAAATTTACAAAAAAATTAAACTTACTTTTTGCCAAAAGTATTAGACGATAATCCACTCCAGTTCCAAGGTTTACTCTGATTTGCTTGGACAATTTCCCAGGTAATGTTCGGGTTTTGGGATAATCCAAACCAATCCCACGGCTGAGTTGGATTTGCTTGGACGATTTCCCAGGTTATGTTGGGATTATATGATAAATGCCCATAATCCCATGGCTTACGTGAATTTATCTTAACAATTTCCCAGGTTATATTTGGATTTTGAGATAATCCATTCCAGTCCCACGGTCGAGTTGGATTTGCTTGGACAATTTCCCAGGTTATGTTGGGATGCATAGATAATCCATACCAATCCCATGGCCGGGTTGGATTTGCCCCGACGATTTCCCAGGTTATGTTGGGATTATATGATAAATGCCTATAATCCCACGGCTTACGTGAATTTATCTTAACAATTTTCCAGGTTATGTTTGGATTTCGAGACAATATATACCAATCCCATTCTATGTCTTGATTTGCCTCAACAATTTCCCAGGTTGTGTTGGGATTCCAAGATAAACTACGCCAGTCCCATTCTATGTCCGGATTTGCTTGAATAAATTCCCAGGTTACGTTTGGATTCCAAGATAATCCATGCCAGTCCCATGCAATATTTGGGTTATTTTTGATGAATTCTAGATTTATGTTTGGATTACCAGATAAACAATGTGAATCCCAGGGCTTGTCTGGGAACAATTTTAGCAAGGTGGTCAAGTGATTTGCCAACTTTGTCTTTGCCTCAGGATGAATCAGTTTAATCATATCATGCCACTTCTGGCTAACCAGGCAGCAAATTTTGTAATCCGAACCGGCAGTAATGTTAGCCAAGATAACCGGCCAAAGGTCATTCATTCTATTGATAACTCTTTACTAATTCAATTTATTTATGCAAATTTACGCAAATCTACAAAAAATTAAACTCGCTTTTTGCCAAAGGTGTTAGAGGATAATTCATACCAATCCCATTCTTTGTCCAGATTTGATTGGACAATTTCCCAGGTGATATTCTGGTTTAGGGATAAACCATACCAATTCCACGACTGACTTGGATTTGCTTGGACAAATTCCCAGGTTATGTTCGGATTCCAAGATAATCCATCCCAATCCCAATTCTTATCTAGATTTGCTCGGACGAATTCCCAGGTTATGTTGGGATTGCATGA
>JACCDG011530120.1_pt1 | contig 164587 bp, 139 predicted proteins | sample 7442471 | NCBI WGS metagenome assembly JACCDG01 (sample SAMN15323444, study PRJNA562643) | freshwater metagenome | isolation source: river surface water | place: USA:Blue River Watershed | collected 2017-08-17 | reverse complement strand
CACCTAAAATTTGAGCGCGAAAAAGCCGGATAGGGCTTAACACACGCTTTCTTTCATTCAATCAGATGCCAACCAGCCTTTATAATCCTTCATCCGAAATTGAGTCCATTGTAGGGATTCAATTCGGGATCTTCTCGCCAGAAGAGATTGAGCAACGATCTGTTGTGGAGATCACTACCCAGAATACTTACGAGGGTAATGAGCCAAAGATCGGCGGTCTCTTTGATCCACGCATGGGTGTCCTAGAGAATGGTAAGCTATGTCGTTCTTGTGGCCATACAAATCATAACTGCCCCGGACACTTCGGTCACTATCGGCTCGCTCGACCTGTATACTTTATCCAGTTCCTGCCTGAGGTTCTTCGTATTCTCCGGTGTGTCTGTATTCGCTGCTCCAAGCTCCTCATCAACAAGGAATCCAATAAGGACATCCTTCGCCGCCGTGGCCAGGTGCGCTGGGCCGAGGTAATCAAGCGTTGCGACGGTGTGAAACTCTGTGGCGCTGACACGGAGGATGGATGTGGTGCCCCCCAGCCTGAGAAGTATCTCCGTGAAGGTGGTATCGCCAAGATCATCGCCAAGTTCGGCGAAGAGCAAAGCATGCCCCTGGAAGTTGAGTATGTGCAGCGCCTCTTCAAACGTATCACCGACGAGGATGTTGATTTCATGGGCTTCAATCACCATTGGTGCCGCCCTGACTGGATGATCTGCTCAGTCCTACCTGTCGCCCCTCCTCAGGTCCGCCCCTCTGTGCTGCAGGATAACAACCAGCGCTCAGAAGATGATCTAACACACAAATATTTCGAAATTATCAAAACAAATAAAATTCTTGAGAAGCGCATTGAGGACGGCGCCTCCAAGACTGTCATTGATGAGATGACCAACGTTCTTCAGTATCACGTAGCAACCCTCGTGGATAACCAGATTCCGGGTGTCGCACCTTCTGCCCAGCGTTCTGGTCGCCCTCTGAAGTCCATTGCCCAGCGTCTTGGTAGTAAGGAGGGTCGTATTCGCTACAACATCCAGGGTAAGCGTGTGGAGTTCTCTGCACGTTCAGTAATCACCCCCGATCCTAACTTGTCCATTGCGGAGATTGGTGTCCCGATGAAGATCGCCATGAACCTGACCTTCCCTGAGCGTGTGACGCCCCTTAACAAGGCAAAGCTACTGAAGTATATTCAGAATGGCCCTCACACATACCCGGGAGCCAAGACGATTGTGCGTGCAGATGGTCACATGATCAGCTTGCGCTACGCCAACAATAAGGATATTCAGCTCTACCAAGGCGACATTGTGAATCGTCACTTGATTGATGGCGATATCCTGCTCTTCAATCGTCAGCCAACTCTGCACCGCCTTTCCATGATGGCACACAAGATCCGTGTGCTGCCATTTAACACATTCCGCATGAACGTAAGTGTATGCACACCCTACAATGCAGACTTTGACGGCGATGAGATGAATGCACACATTCCCCAGAGCTACGAAGCAGCAACAGAGCTGGAGGAGATCGCCGCGGTTCCCCACCAGATGATCTCGCCACGTCACGGTAAGCCTATTATTGGTATTGTTCAGGATACACTTGTAGGCAGTTACCGCCTTACTAGTCCAGAGCAGACCTTCAATAAGCGCGAGTTCATGAATCTTATGATGTGGAACAAGCGCTTCAATGGTCGCGCCCCTGCACCGAAGGCAGATGCAGCCAAGTTCACTGGTCACCAGGTGCTCAGCCAGCTCCTCCCTCCCATCAACCTGACTATGAAGAATGGTCGGGAACAGATGGTGAAGATTGAGGAAGGTGAGCTGCTTGAGGGAGTTGTTGACAAGGATATCTACATGGCTGCATCCAAGGGTATTACTCATGTAACCTACAATGACTATGGGTCAAAGGATACGGTTGCCCTTGTTGATTCTCTCCAAAACACGATTGAACATTATCTGATTCTCCGTGGTTTCTCAGTTGGTATCTCTGATTTGATTGCTGACAAGAAGACCAAGGATGAAATGGACGAGGCTATTAAGCAGCGCAAGAAGAAGATTGAGGACATCTTGCTCCAGGTTCATTTGGATCTCTTTGAAAACAAGGGTGGCAAGACAAACCAGCAGGAGTTTGAGGATCAGGTCTTCACGGAGCTGAACAAGGCTACGGATGAGTCAGGCGAGATTGGCAAGAAGTCACTTGCCGAGAACAATCGTATGATCGCCATGATGAATGCAGGTTCCAAGGGTTCAATTACTAACGTTGCCCAGATGATTGCATGTGTGGGTCAGCAGAATATTGAAGGTCGCCGTATCCCTTACGGCTTCCAGGACCGCACCCTTCCGCACTACAAGAAATACGATGATGGCGCTGAGGCGCGTGGTTTCATTGAGAGCTCTTTCATCCGTGGCCTAACGCCGCAGGAGTTCTACTTCCACGCCATGTCTGGTCGTGAAGGTCTGATTGATACTGCCGTTAAGACCGCTGATACGGGTTATATCCAGCGCCAGCTGATTAAGGCGATGGAAGATCTGACGACCCAACACGACAGCACAGTTCGTGATGCAAATGGTAACATTGTGCAATATTACTACGGCGAGGACGGCATTAATGCAACCAAGATTGAGGCAATTGGCATTGGTCTTCATGAAATGTCAGAGAATGAGATTCGCACCAAGTTCGGCCTGATTGATGCATCCTCCGAGGGCGTCTTTGAGCCAGGCACTCAGCGCGGCGATGACCAGGAACTCATAACAACCTACGTGTCAGAGTTATTGGAAGATCGTCGCCTTATTGTTGAGGACATGTTCCGTGGCGGTAAGCCTGATGGCCTCTTCTCTTCAGTAAATATTGATCGTTTGCTGAAGACAATCAAGATCCGCTTTGGCCTGAATGACAAGACACAAACTGACTTGACTCCGGCGTATGTGCTGGAAGGGATTAAGAAGGTTGTTGATCGCACCCAAGGCTACCATCGTCTCTGGGCAGCACTTCTCCGCTTCCACTGCGCACCTCATAAGATGATCTATGAGCAGCGCTTCACAAAGAAGGCGTTTGACATGTTCTGTGAGATGATTGTAATTCAGAACTGGAAGTCGTGGGTAACTCCTGGTGAGCAGGTTGGCATCTTGGCCGCACAGAGTATTGGCGAGCCTTCCACACAGATGACCTTGAACACTTTCCACTTGGCAGGTGTGGCGAGCAAGAGCAATGTTACACGAGGTGTTCCCCGTTTGAAGGAGTTGCTCAAGGCGACGAAGAATCCCAAAGCCACTTCTCTAACTGTCTATCTGAAGAAGGAGTATCGTCATGATAAGGATCGCGCACGTGAGGTTGTGCAGGATCTGGAACTGACACTCCTGCGTGATATTTGCAACAAGTTGGCAATCTATTATGATCCGAAGGATGAGGATAGTGTGATTGAAGAGGATCGGGATCTACTGGAGCTTTACCGTATGTTTGAGCTTGGTGAGGATATTGCAAGCACACCTTCAACTGCACCTGCCGCTGGTTCAAAGTCTGCAGCTGCGCCTACACAGATGAGCAAATGGCTCCTCCGCATTGAGCTTAACCGTGATAAGATGTTTGAGAAGAACATCACGATGAATGATATTGCATTCATTGTGAAGGCTGCGTATAGCGAGGATGTGGAGCTAGTTTATTCCGATTACAACAGCCAGAAGCTTGTTATGCGTGTCCGAATCCCAATTGACAAGGCCGTTACAGAGGCTGGGTTAGATAGCATGGAGAACCTGAAGCGTTTCCAGAATAAGCTATTGAATGGTATCATTCTGCGTGGTGTCCCTGGTATCAAGTCTGCTCGCTTCGTGATGGATAATACTAAGATGGAGCTGGTGGATGGCAAGTATCAGAAGGTCGAGCAGTATGTGCTAGAGACGGATGGTTCCAATTTCGTGGAGGTGATGAACCATCCTTATGTAGATGGAACCAAGTTATATTCAACTCATGTTCATGATGTGTTTGATGTTCTTGGCACTGAGGCAACTCGTGCAACTCTGTTGTCTGAGATGAACACGGTGTTCAAGTCTGCAGGTGTTAATTACCGCCATTTGGGCCTGTTGTGTGATGTCATGACACGTAATGGCAAACTCATCTCTGTTGATCGCTACGGCATTAACAAGAATGATATTGGTCCGCTGGCCAAGGCATCCTTTGAGGAGACAGGTAGGATCTTGTTGCGCGCCTCCTTGTTTGGCGAAATGGACCCTGTGACTGGTGTATCGGCAAATATTATGGCCGGCCAGACCATTCGCAGTGGCACGGCATTCTCGCAGATCTTGCTTGACGAACCTGCGCTAGAGCGTATGATGGAGGGTCTCCCTCCTCAGGAGGATCTAGATACTGAGGATATGGACGCAGAGGATGATGCACTGGATGAGATGATTATTGGCGCTGAGTCTCGTGATGATGCATGCGCGCGCACCGAGTTCCAGATGAATGTCAGTATGCCGCCCCCTGTGGAGTATGCTGATGAACCCGAGGTAGAGATGACGATTGTTGATGAGTAAGTGAATGATTAAACTGTATGATATATTAAAATCTTAAAAATAAATAAAATAGTCATAATGTGCGAATAAATTAATTATTTTTTTGGAACAAGATTAGATGCTCCCGAGTGATATTTTACGTCAGCAGATTGGTAAGGCCAATGCACAGTTCTACAAAAATGTTGTGTTAGGTAACCCAACAAGAACTATTTCAGCGGCAAATCCTCAGACAGGTAATTTTATGGCGTCGCGCTTTACAGGAGAACAAGAGGGCAGTGTTCGCAGATTCTACGTGTCAGATTTCGGTATGCCTGTAAGCGAAGATTGCTGTGGCTTAACAGCAGCAACACCAACAACAGTTGTATATGCTTCTATATCAAGTGCGATTGTTACAGATCCATCAAATCAATATCTATATACAGTGGCATTATCAATAAGCGGACCATCAAATGAGATTGAAAATATAATTTATTCAGATGTGATAGATATTGATTATTCAGTTCTACAGCCGTATATTACTGGTATGGCAGTTTATAGAGTTTTAATTAGTTCTCCTTCAACAACCCCATGGACAAAAGTAATTGATCTTCCTGCTAATTATATTTGTGATTCTGATCCGTATGTAAAATCTATATTATTTTCGCCAGATGGTAACTTCTATTTTTTGGCATTTAATGCTATTACTAAGATTATTGATATATTGTGTGTTAAGAACTTGAGTGGGACACCAACTATATCACTAACTGGTTTAGATGTTGATGCAAGTTTAACAAATAACGATCAATTGCGGGATTTTATCTATTTTAATGGATATTTAGTTGTAACAATAAATTCAGGAACGGGAGGACCAATGGCTATTAATAATATTTATATGTATAAATTATCAGATCCTTCTCCATCATGGACTCTATTACTTCCAAATCCACCAATACTAACCCCTTTTAATTTTACAGAACCATATGGCAAAATGCTTGTAAATAGCAACATATTATTTGTTGGCGGTTCTACTGCAATATACTTATTACAAGATTCAAATATAACATTAGGAGATTTCCCTAATAATGAAGGCATAGTGAATTTTACATATGACACCTATAATAGTTCTAATATATATGGAACAACTATGTATAGAGAAGATTTAGATGGTAATGGATTTCATATTTATAAATATACATCAAGTCCTACCACTTCTAATTTTAGTAATCTTCAATCAATACTTACACCCAAAGCTACTTCTAATGAAAGTCCAGTTTCTATGAATGTAATTAATAGTAATTTTTATATTATTACAGAAGTAACATTCTATAATTCAAATTATACATCAAACTCATGGTATTCAAATAATCCTCCACCAAGATCTGTAACTAGTGGTAGTTATCAATTATCTGATATGATTAATTTTAGCAATGCATCAAGTAATTATCTAATATTCCTTAATAGCTACAATTTATCACCAACAATTTTAAGAGCAAATGAAACTGTTAAATATGATTTGAATGCACCAACTGTTCCTGCATCATATACTAAAATTGGCGCGAGTTTTACATATAATTAAAGGCCAAAGGCTAAAGCCTGACGCCGACAAGTATGTATGGCAACCGCCCCTGAAACCCCCAAACCATGGACACATTTTTCAATGGTCACGCAACCAAATGTCTTTTGGAAAAAAGAGCATCTGGTTCCTCAGTTAGCACCATGGGAGGAGACACGCGATGAAGATCTTTATGCTCTGAAGCAAGATATTGAAACATCCTTCGTGTCATCTTATAATTGGGATGCATGGAAGAAGATTTGTAATCCGTATGAATATATTTACACGCCCGCGAAAGATAGCAACCCGTTACCAAGTGTAAGTCTCCTCAATCCACTCAGCCGTTCATATTTCAAGATGTGGGAAATGTTGGAACTGACAGGTATAACGAAGGCACTCCCTCAGCGCGTGCGCACGGCACATGTTTGCGAGGGGCCTGGTGGATTCATTCAAGCAATTTATGACAGTGTAGAGCGTGATCGTAAGCAAATTAGTGCAACATTGGCTATGACATTACGACCTGATCATCCGAGTGTTCCTGGATGGAAACGCGCAGCGAACTTCCTCCGGCGCCATAAGACAATACATATAGAATATGGTCCAAAGAGGAATGGGGACATATTGGATCCAGAGAATCAACAGGCCTATTTGGAGACTGTCCCATCGGGGGTGCACATTTTTACAGCAGACGGAGGGTTTGATTTCAGCGACGAGTATGACAAGCAGGAATTGAATATCTACAACTTGCTTGTTAATAGCATTTTGCTGGCCTCTCAGTGCTTAACATTGGATGGATCTTTTGTTCTTAAAATATTTGATATTCAGTCACGCGCAACGGAGGATTTGTTGGCAATTTGTGCAAGCCAATTCAAGCGCTGGACAATTTACAAACCGGCCACCAGCCGTCCATGCAATTCAGAGAAGTATTTCATTGGCACGGGGTTTCGTGGGCGCAATGCCCTACTTGTCAGTTTTCTCAAAGAGGTTGCTGCAGCTTTGAAAGAGGAGCAAACGTTTGTAAAACTTCTGGGTGACGATTATGAAATTGCTCAGAAAATTCGGGAAACTATTCGTGAAATTACGGTGCCAATTTCGGAGAGACAGAAACTGTCAATTCAAAATGTGCTAAAAATATCCAAAGAGAGAACATTTGAAGAACAACGTGAAGTTTCCTTCAAAGCCGGAACAGATAATGCGCAAGAGTGGTGTCGCATTTTTAGAATTCCAACACGCCAAAATCCAATGGAGACTCTAACGACGATCACGAGTGCGACCACGAGCAAGGCGTGAGTTAGTTTCCGGTGCCGCGGCAACGGCAGGGACACCGTCAGTCCCGGTGATTGGACGGATGAATTTCTCCGCTAAACGCTGACCAACGATTACAGATGCTTGGTGCTGAGAAAGGTTATTCTGCCCCATTCTATCCAGCAAAGCCAGCATTGACTTTAACATGTTCATATCAACACCTGGCTCAAATACTTTATGGAAAAGTGTGGGATACTCTTGAACAAATGTTGGAATGAGCTCTTCAATCTGCTGTGCAGTCTTTCCCTCAACCTTCCAGCGCAGAATGTGTTCCACTGTCTGCTTTACATTCAGCGAACGCGCTGCAGCGTTGAAACCTAGAGGACGTGCTTCAGCTTCTGCGGTCATTTCCGAAAGAGACTCCCGGGAAGGAAGAATGTTCTGCTCTCCTTCACCTGATCCTATCCGAATTGGAATATCACCTGATCCTGAAGGTGCCGACATCTGACATGCAGGGCGAAAAGCCCAACGCAATTAATGCGCACAAGCAATCAGAGATGAGTGACCCCGCACCAGCAGCAGGAACTGACTTGAAGGGTCGTGGCCTACCAGCGCCCGTAGTGATGAATACAACTGATCCTGAAGCAGCCGATCAAGTTGCAACAGGTAAGAGATCAGAATCGGCGAAGGTAACAAGTGATACTAATCAATTGGTGCTACAGGCAACTGAGGATTCACGTTATGATCCACCACCTGTTGATCGTAAGACTAAAGACAAATTTACCAATTATGCACAATGCCAATGGCAAGGGCAGCGGCAGGAGCAAATGCCAATGTCAGTTCGCCTAGCTACCCTCTCACTCCTACTTGTCGGTGCAGTGCTGATTCTAAAGTATTAACTATAACTAATCAGAAGAATGAGTCGGTTTATTCAGTTTGGTGGATATATGATAGGTAATCCGACAGATAAATTATCTTATATACACAACGATAGCGGCAGTGACAACGGTAACGATAGTGACAGTGACAACCTATCAATAAATAACTATGAGGAGAATGGTGTTCAAACACAAAATGATAATGATATAGCATCTACACGTCAAGAGTTAGTTAATGCAAAAACAAACTATTATAACTATTTAATGGATAATGCGCCAGAACCTCTTGATCAGAATCCTTGTCTGACAGATATTGTAAAGTCTGATATGCGTTTAATTGCAAAAATTCTAATTTCTGCTTCAGAGAATGGTTTTCAACAAACACCATACTTTTTTAAGAGTTCAGTGACATCTGTTTCAAACTCAAAAAACCTTACAATTCCACCTGAAGAACTTGAAAAATACTCTGCAAGTCTCAAACAGAAAGGTCTTGAATGTATTGTTAATTGCCGTGAATCACTGCACGCCTTAAATTCAAAATCAACAGCGAATATGAATGCATGTCAGGATATGATTCAAGATATTTTTGTTACATATATGTGGTCTTTAACAAATACTGCAAAAGATGAAGAATAAATTAGTTACTGACAAGTAGTAATATGGCTGGGGATCGTAAAAGTCTATCAAGCTATAAGCGCCGCATGACAGCTAAGCTGAATCGTCGCTCACGTAGTATGAGTGTTTCAAAACTTGGGTTAAATAAGACCTGTCCTCATGGTCAGATCTTACGGAAACCATATGTGCGTCGTTTTAGCAATACCATTAAACGTGAGGGTTTCACTGCAAAGCGTGGTGGGCAACTAGTAAAGGTTTTGCCAACTAAAGACTACACTCTAGTGCCAGCATCATGTATCCCTGATAGAGGTAAGCCAGGGACCTTAAAGGAAGGAGAGCTGGGTATTGGTCCTCTACGACGCGGGGAGTTGATTCAGTTTGGTTATTCATATAGACTTGGCAAGGATGCCCGGCATAAGGCACTTGAAAAGGCTGTTAAGAAGTATGGTGCTCTAGGTGTCTATCGGAAGTTAGATGCTGTTGCGAAGTTAGCTCTGCGCACAGTCCCACGTGCATCACAGGTTTTCTCTGAAGATCGTGATTGGGTTCGTAAAACACATATAATTAAGGACTTTTAGATGTGTAAATCTCTGCAAAATCGCAGTTAATGCTTATGAAATTAGGCACTAACTAGGATAGTATATTTGAAGCGGATGAGAACCTCGCCAAAGCATAGAGGTATCTGATGGACCAAGCACCCATGGACTTTATTGAAGATGTTGAAAAACCAAGATATACGGGCTTTATTCTACTTGTCTTCTTCTTGGCTGGAGGTATAAAACTAATCTCTGGATTTGCCGATATTAAACATATTAAGGTAAACTGGGAAAAATATCGTTGCTCTCCGATGGTAATGCCGTTTGCATCCTTATATGGGCATGACACGCAGGAGACTTTCTCGTTTTGCATGAAGAATATCTTCTCAGGTTACGCTGGGGAACTTCTTGGCCCTTTCTTTGGAATCTTGGGCGGTTTTGTTACTGTATTGATGACTCTCATTAAATCTGCTAACTCTATTCGTTTGATGATTGCATCTCTCTTTGGAGGTATCACAACTATTATGCAGGAATTTACAACACGTTTCACTCAATTCATGATGCGTATTCGTATTTCAGCGATGCGCATGAAATTTATGATGTATCGTGTTTTGGGCATAATGAATGCTGTTCTATTTATGGGTATTTCAGGTATTACATCTGCCTTGAACTTTGGAGATACAGCTATTTTCGGCCTACTTGACACACTCTGCTTCCCTAAGGATACTCTGGTTGATATAAAAGGGCGCGGCAAGATCCCTATCAAAGATGTTAAAATTGGAGATGTTTTTGCAGCGTCTGAAACATCTGTTGTCACAGGCACATTTGAGTTCCTCGGTGATGGACAAGCAATGGTAAAGATGCCCGATGGAACCGAAGTCTCTTCTAATCATTACGTGTGGCATGAGCCCACTAATCATTGGTATCCAGCATATAGGCACCCTGATGCAATACCATACGGTCAGCACAGTGGCGGTGTTGCAAATCCTCTAATATGTTTGAATACTGCCGATCATAAGTTTCCAATTGGCGACTATGTATATAGGGATTATGATGAAACAGATGAAGGTGATATTCCATGTATGGCATGGGTCGAGAAGCGTGTGAATGGGTGTGAGCCGACCGATCCCTATGAAGGACCTTTTGAAGGATCATTACACCCAGTAACACCTGTTAAGGTATTAATAAATGGCGAGGTAACACAAATCCCGATCTCTGTTGTGCAACCAGGTATGCGTCTTTCAAATAATGGTCTAGTAATTGGCAAGATTAACCGACTTGTAGGTGATGCTGTAAGGCTAACAGATGGGACAGTATGCGCAGCTAGCACACTTGTTTGGTCACCCACAGCAAAGAGGTGGATTCGTGCCGCGCGCACATCTGAGGCACTGCCGATACTCCCGACCCCTCGCGTGCCCTTCACAACTCTAATTGTCAGTAACTCGGCAATTGAAACCCAAACCGGCACAGTTGTGCGCGACTACATTGAGGTGTTTAGCCATGAGACGAAAGCTGTCTATGATGAGCTCATGGATAAAATTGCGCAATAATACTTCCTGAACAGCAAGTAAGGGACAGACGGCCATGGAGATAATACCTTTAATGATCTTAACAATTGCTCTGACAATTGGCTTTGGTTATGTTATGGCTGGTTCTGAAGCAGAGGCTATTAAAAGAGAATGGTCAAATCGGAGATGTGAGCCTTATGTTGTTATGACTGGCGGCACATATAAACCAGACTCATATGAAGGTAGCTCTTGGGATTTTGCATCTGAGAATTTTAATTATTGCATGGGAAAGTTTGCAAAGGGGGCGATAAATACATCAATGTCACCAATATTTCAGAGCTTCGGCAGCGTATTAGGCCTTGGCGGTGTAGTTGGGAAAATCTTCAATTCGCTTCGCCAAACAATTGGAGAGCTTTTCAGGCGATTTTCATCTATTTTTGGCGTGTTTTTTGGAATATACAATCGGTTTATTCTACAAGCATCGCGAATCACTCAGCTACTGAGGGCAGCATTCTTAAAAATGAATGCTGTCATGACAACTGCTATCTATATGGCTATTTCTATGCTAACTCTTGGTATTAACACATTCAATTTAGTTATTCTTGTAACACAGATTATTGTAGGTATCTTAATTGCTATGGCATTCATCTTGATCTTCTTCCTGGGACCAATTGGTAAGATATTACTTGCATTGGCAACAACTGTGGGTATTGCTCTACAGATTGCAATTGCTATTTTCCAAGGAGAGCTCTTTGAAGATTATAAGAAGGCGAATGGTCATAATGATTACTGCTTTACAGCAGAGACGCAGATTATGATGGCAGATGGAACTACAAAAGCAGTAAGCCAACTCCGTGCCGGCGATGAACTTGGTAATGGCTGTGGCCAGGTCCGCGGTATTCTAACTGTAGATGGGACAAAGGTAAAACTCTTCTCATATAGAGGAATTCGTGTGAGTGGAGAACATCTTGTCCTTTCTGAGTCTGGAGATAAACCCCTCTGGTCCAGAGTCGCCGATGCTCTTGATGCAGAGCCAATCCCAGATACAGTAGAAACAATATACTGTCCAGTAACATCCAGCCAACGCCTACCTGTCCGCAGCGCCGATGGCAGTCCGATTTTATTTGCTGACTGGGAGGAAATGAGTGATGATGAAATGCTCTTATGGCAGAAGGCAGTTGCTAAGCATTTAGAGGTGTCAGAGGATGAGCCTCTTCCCAATGGAGAGATGGCTGAACTGGGTGAAGATGTGTGCGTCTATAAGATCAGAGGTGGTTGGACCCCTATAAAAAATATCAAGATACACGACATGATTGAATATTTGGATGCAGGTGGGTCATATGCTCCAACACGCGTAGTTGGTATATATAAGGGTGATGCAAAGACATTGGATACCTCTACAGATCTTGGCTACGGCGTTTGGAAAGAGGACAATATGCGCAACTGGTATAAGTCTGCAGTACCTTGTAATAAGGCAACAGATCACAGCTCTTCCGGCCTAACAGCATATCATTTAATCACAGATTCAGGTGTCTTTACGATAATGATTCCTCAGCAGGGTCGCAGCTGTAGCGTTAGGGATTTTACAGAGGTTGGACATGCAAACTTAGCGCGCTTAACTCCCGATGTTGTTGCTCAATTAAATGCCGCGCATTAAACAGAATGAAAACAGGTTTCCTCCTTACTGGTCTGATCTTTTTGATCGTCGCCAACATCTTAATGGTCGTTAGCATGAAGTATATGGCTCCCAGCCGTGAAGGCTTCATGGCTAGCTATGCTGAGGCACCCGCCTCCACTGGCGCCAAGTATCAGGTGGTTGGTAAGTTCGACAATGTCCGCCTCACACCTAATAACGGCGTTAGCGCATGGCGTTATGTGGCCCCCAACGAGCCTCTGGAGCGTGGTGCACAGGAGTTCCAGCCCGGTGATGACAACCTCTTTATGTTTAAAAATAACCAGTGCAAGCCCGAGTGCTGCCCTTCCTCCTTCTCTTGTGATGGTGGCGGCTGCGTCTGCACAACACCTGCCCAGCGCCAGATGATCGCCAGCCGTGGTGGCAATCGCACTTCCCCTGATGATGGTGTTTAATTCGGTGTATTAAACAATACGCATAACAGTAATTTCATCATCTAATGTAATAGCTTTTATATCATCTTCCTTAATTATAGTCACACGATCAATTGTATATGCTTGATCCTGTGACTTTATATATTTCTTACGCATGCAATCCATAACCATAAACATCCCAAGAACACCTGCACCGATTCCGAGAATTCCAACAATTATGAGCCATTTTAGCTCTATAATACAGCCAACAATTAGCCCACTAATAGAACAAGCAAGGAATAATCCTATTAATACTAATGCAAATTTCCGCCGCTGATTTGGCTTATGTTGGCAAGTGGCACTGATCTCTTTTGTAATTTGAACACGAGGCATGATTTCTGGCACTGTTGCTTTACATTGCAAAATCAGTAATCAATCAATTTTTAAGGCGACACTGAAACAGAGGATGATTTATAAGGTTGCATGTATTGGATTTGGCGCAGCAAATATGCTCTTTATAGCCTATATTGCTTCAGTTGCGCCTGAAATTCTCCCACAAACGCTGATTATAGATCCTTTTTTTGATGGCGGCGCCTTACAGCGTTCTTGGCCAACTGTTCGCAGTAATACAACATGGAGCCAATTTACAGCAGCCCTTGGTCGCTTTAAAGCCACAAGTCCATATGCATCAAGTATAGCGCACACAAATAATCCAGATGAACCCACACAACTACATGTCCTTGCCAAACATCTACGTGCAGCTATTGATCCATATATACGTAAAGCAAATGTTCTAAAGGCAACTGTGACAGGTATTGAAAATCAAGAAAATGGACTATTGGTTACATATACAAAACCAAATGGCACAACCCATACAATTCAAACAGAGAAGGTCATATTTTCACCCGGCAGTAGTCCAAAGACTATGACTCATAGCCTTCCAACTATTCCCTTAGCTGCAGCTCTGGATGTTAGACAAGTAGGGAATTATGTTTTGGCAGGAGAGAGAGTCGTTCTCTTTGGTCTGGCGCACAGTGGTGTGCTTGCGCTAAAACATCTGGTTGATGCTGGCTGTCGTGTTTCTGCAGTATATAATACTCCCAAACCATTTCTATTTGCACGCGATGGTGAGTATGATGGAATAAAACAGGATGCTGCTTCAATTGCAGATGATGTGCTTGCTGGAAGCTATAGCTCGGCAGTGGAACTTATTAGTTGGGATAAGTCTGCTGAGGATGTCCAGGATGCTTTATTGCGTGCAAAGTGGGTAGTATATAGCACAGGGTTTGAAAATACATCACCCCTACATGTCGGTGGTATAGCAGGTGTTATTAAGAATTATAATCCAGAGACTGCATTAATTGCAAATATACCTGGATTATATGGATTTGGAATTGCTTATCCGAGTTTTTCTGAATTTGGTGGTCGTAAGTTTTGGGATGTAAGCATACCATCATTTACGGACCATATTCTTAAAACTAATATTCTTTCACCCGTAAGTTCAGAATGAACAGTCTGGGCGCGACAGTAAAGAACTTGAATTCTTACATTGGACGTAACATCGCTTCTCCGGCTATTGAGACATTGAACAGTGCTGCTAATAGTATAAGCAATACTGCATCAAATGTTGCGAAAAATGTAGGCATGGCGCCAAGCGGTGGTATGCCATGGGGTCTATTTATTTTCATTGGCATTTTCATTGTTGCATTGGTCCTCTTCTCCATTTACTACAAGGAGATTCGTGAAGCTATCAATAAGATGCTTAATAAGGAGGAAAAGCATGGTGGTGCTGCAGTGACAGAAGCCCCTCCTCGTGACTCTACAGATGCGCCTGCTACTGAGCCTGCAACAATTGTAAATAAGGTTCTGCCTGGAATGAAGGAAGTTTTCAATATTAGTAGCAATCGCTACACATATGCCGACGCCGAACCTCTATGTCGTGCACTTGGCGCGGAGCTTGCCACATATGATCAGGTAAAATCTGCATATGAAAAGGGGGCAGATTGGTGCAATTATGGTTGGACCAAGGGACAGCTTGCTACTTATCCCACTTCCCAGGATACATATGATAAACTTCAGATGGGTCCTGAGGAACAGCGCCGTGCCTGTGGTAAGCCTGGTGTAAATGGTGGTTATTTTGATAACCCTGACCTTCGCTTCGGTGTAAATTGCTATGGAGCTAAGCCTTCTCAGTCAAAGCATGATGCAAATAAGATTGCATCAGGCGATGGTGTCCCTCTCTCACCCGCTATGATTGATTTTGACAAGAAGGTAAATCATTACAAGTCCGAGGCTGATCATATTGGTATAATGCCTTTCAATCCTCAGACTTGGGGTTAATGAGCGCAGCTCATTGTCCTTCGGTTAGTTGGCACTTTTAGTGCCAACGGCCCTTCGGTTAGTGTGCCCAATTTATTCATGTTTATCATATACATAATCTGGATCCATTTCTCCACGTTTCCTCATTTTATCTAGCTCTTCAAGCGTTAGATGCGATGATTCTAATTGTTTATAATACGACTCTATTTCAGCCTGTTCCTCTTCATAGAGTTGTATTGCACTAGAGTTTTTCAAATCAATATAAGCCCAGACAAAATTCGCCAAATCTGCCCGCAAACTCCTACCGGTCCATGTATCATCAAACCCTCCAGGCCCTGCTTCATAATAGTTGCATAATTTATTCCAAAAAGTATAATCAAATATATAATTAAATAAATCATTGAATTCACGCATTTTCCTATCATATATAATTCTCGCTTGATACTCTTGACCCTTTATAACTTTAATTGGAACTTTTGGTGAAGGTAAGTAAATATTATTTGAATTTAATCGTGCAACAGGCACTCCATTTATATAGTCAATTGTTTCACAAGAATTATCATGAATTGCTTTCCAAAACCACAAAAACTTTCGTAAGAAAGTAAATTTTGGTATGCTCAAAACAAATCCTTTTGAAGATAAAGATGGAATAATTGATCCCAAACAAAGTTCTGATGCCCATTGCCCTCGTTCTACTTTCTCAAGACCACGATCTAATTTTTCATGAACCCATTGGTTCCAACTCGCCTCCGAAGTATCCAACATCATTTCACAAAAGCTTTTATAATATAAAGTTTCTATATTTGATCTTTGAAGATCTATTTAGGTGGTAACCGCCCTTGTGTGCCTGCGGGACCTGCAATTGGTGGGGTGGGCAGTGGTGGAAGATTTGTTGCGGAGTTTGCACTACGCTTTAGTTTCTTTGTCACTTGTGTTGAACGATGCTCACGAATAAATTTCATAATTGCAGCAGTTTCAGTCTCCACTGGACTACCTGTCTTCTGAGTGAAATACTCATGTAAATATTCTTCAAGGCGACCCTGTGTTAGGGGCTGCACATGCTTGTCTTCAACAATCTGCAGGCGGCCTGAATGAATCTGAATAATCATCTTTTCATTTGGTGTATTGATAAGTGCCCCACAAATCTTATCTTCAAACTCATCGCGAAGTTTGCGGGCATTTGTGCTCTGCCGATTGTGTGCAGATGTTAAATTATCATAATGAACCCAGCTCTGAATCCATGTGCTAAGCTGATCAATGGTGACCTGGAGACCGGGAAGCTGTTTGGGTGCTGACATCTTCTTTACAGAAAACACAAGAGAAAAATGATCATCATATTGTCGCAGCCGCAGCGGTTGAAGCTATTGTTTGAAAGTTTTGGAAACGATAAATAATTAATATACATGTAATGATAACAAAGACAAGTAGGAGTGCGAAGAGCACTATGAGCAGTAGGAAATATGGGAATATACGATCAATAATATACGATAAGAATGGATCAAGAACTAGCATCTGGAGCCATTCTTTCGTTTCTTTTTGCTGAATTGTATGGGCAGCTGTTTCAACCCACTTGCGGATCCATTTCCCTTGAGCCTTTGTTGTGCTCGGGGCTTTTTCACCTTCCATCTTCTATGATAATATTGCCTTTGTATGGAGCGTGCTGAGCCGCAGTGGAGTCTAAAAGTCAGAACATATTTATTACCAGAGTTATGTCTGAGAAAGAAGAAGAATCTGTATTTACATTTTCAAAGCCACAATATGCTAAAACTGCAGGTGGCGCATATGCCTGCGTGTTTAATTGCTACTATAATGGGCTAGCTGAGCCATCAATATCCTCTGATACTGGAGATACACCTACAATTGATGAAATTCTAATGACTGATGATAGTCGTAGTTTTGTTAATGATCTGTGTGAAGCTTTTGTAAAATCCTGTTCAAAATACTTTCCAGGAAAGAAGCTAAGTGTTGCTATTGTAAAATCAAAGTTAAAACATGTCATACAGACGACACGAACTAATGATACCAATAGCAATTTCGAAGGCTTTCTTATTTGGCAAGTAAGCCCACTTGCTATGGTCGTATCCGGCACAGAGATCCATGTGCATTGGGAACAGACAAAGGTTCATATGGAGATCTCATTAGGTGATGATAAAGAGGAAGCAGTAGAGGCAACAAAGCCTGTTGAGGAACCTTTAGTGCAGCTGACATTAAATGAAGCAGTAAGTGAAAACCGACAAGTAGCTATTGAGGAGGAAGTGGCAGCAGTACAAGCTTCTAGTGATGAATTAATTGTGGTAGATGATATCCCTTTGGCACAGGATCAGGTTGTGCATGTCATGAGTCCTGCAGGTCCGACTTCATCTACGGCGGCTGCAAGGGAGAAGGCTGGCAAGAAGCTGCGAGAGGCACGCCTCCAGGTGCAGCTTGCTAAGTTCCGTGCAGCACGTGCATACGAGAAGTATGTTGCAAAGTATGGGGACGATCTTTCGGATACTGACACTGATGCGACAACTGATTATACATCAGGGGAGGAGTCCAGTGATTAAGGGCTAACATTCCCCGGTCTTTGAATCGCAAGTTCTCTAAAATTCTAGACTATGCATATACCAGAATGGCAAGATTATTTGACGGGGACATGATCCTGAAGATTGCTGCAATTTTAGTGGTTATTCTGATTGCGCTCTATATCGTGGATCCCACCATGATGGGCATGCTCCGCCCTAAGTATGAGGGTTTCAAGACTAAAGAGGAGGAGGAAGCCGCAGCGGCAGCTGCGGCTGCTCAGCAGTCCAACTATGGCAGCGGTGGTCAGCCGGCTGTTGAGACTCCTGCGGTGACAGAGAACCAGAACATGAACGCTCCATCTGTTGCAGCTACACCATCTATATCTGGCTTTGAGGACGCACCTGCTGATTTCGGTAGTGCCGCTGCTCCGGCAGGTTGCTACCCCCGTGATCAGATCACACCTGCCGAGCTGCTCCCTAAGGACCCTAACTCCGTGTGGGCCCAGCAGAACCCCATGGGCAATGGCTCCCTGAAGGGCAAGAACTTCTTGTCCGCCGGCGCTTTGATCGGTGTGAATACCGTTGGCCAGAGCTTGCGCAATGCCAACTACTCTCTCCGCTCTGAGCCTCCCAATCCTCAGATGCCCGTGTCTATCTGGCAGCAGTCCACCATTGAGCCCGATGTGAACCGTCGCACACTTGAGATCGCTTAAATCAACAAACAACCAGATAAAATCTCTTAACGGATTTCACAAAAAATCACATAAGAGTTTTCACAACACAGCCAACCTACAACCTACGTGTCCAGTTATGTTCAATATCAAAGAGTTCTCTATAAGCCAATAAACCTAGTCTATTGATCTTACGTAGCAAATTAATCTGCACAGCGACAAACACAATTGCACCTATCATCATATCGCCATGATATTCAGATGTCATATATGGTTTGAAGCTAGACCCCTTCAATACAAAAGCAAAAGGCACAAGCTTCACAATCTTACGAATATAGAAAGCCATGATAATCAAGAGAATCCCTTGACCTAATACTTCAAATAACACCTTCCACCACTCAGTCTTCTCATTATAGTCAGGGAATATATTATCTAAAAATGATCCAGCCACAAATGCAACAAAGAAATATAAGAAACTATATTGAACTAACTCTAAAACCTGCATAAGCCGCACATCGTCAAATGCGACTAACGTGCGCCAACGACCTTTCATATACTCACCAGCACCAGGTGCAACTTTGAACGGCCAAAGTGTCATTCCTCTATTAACTTCTAAGATAAAGTAAAGATGTCTGGCGCACTCCAACAAATGATGGCCAACGCTGGACAAATGATGAGTGGCTTCGTGGGAGGCGGTAAATATCCCATGACCGAAGTTAAATCATCAGTCGACGGGAAAGTTTATAAAGTGCGCGATATGCCTGACAAGCAGCAGGCGGCTGATTTAATAGCCCGGGTTCGTCTCAAGATGGCCAAGCTATATTTCCATTTGGAAAAGACATTTCCAGATAAAGCACAGGTAAAGTTCTTACTCAAGAATTTTACGCCAGACTCCAATCGTTTCTACGAGTCCAGGCCCGATGATGAACATACATCTTATAGTGTAAATAAAGGTGAAGCTGTGCATTTCTGTGTTCGCCAAAAGGAGGCAGGTGAGAAGCTTGTCCCTGAAAATGTAATGACTTTCGTTGCAATTCATGAAATGGCACACATGATTACAAAGTCCGTGGGCCACGATGCGAATTTCTGGAATAATTTCGGTTGGCTTCTTGAACAATCTGAAGCAATTGGCATCTATCAACATACGAATTTCTCCGCACAACCTGTCAGTTACTGTGGCGTGAGCATCACGGATCAGCCACGCTATGATCCCAAAAAAGACAAGGAGCAGTTTGTCGGTTCTCAGTATGGTGCCATGAATTTCAGTATTGGCACGATCGGCAAGTAACGCCTACCTATAAGAAACACACATCCATGGTAGAGGAATGGAAGAAAGCTCCACATCGGCATACGACACAGTATTCCGGCCACCGGAGCTGGAGTCTTTCTATCAGGATAGTTACCAGATTACCCTGAAAATATGGAAAGAAGGCACAACGTTTGACCTTCTTTCTTTAGGCCCACTGCCGGCGTTCTACACAGTAGAGGATATCAAGCGTGCCCTCTACGTGCACATGCACGATCCTGAGTTCTACCCGCGCTTTGTCTTCCTTGGTGAGCCACTAGATCCAGCTAAAGAACCAACAACTGGAACAAAGTATCAGCCGGCGGATTTTACCTTCACCCTACTTGACAACGATGATAAGCGTCCCCTGAACCTTTACTCACCACTTGCAACCTTGCGTGTCACTGATAAACGATTTGTTGATGCAGCTGGCAACTGGATTCCTAAGCAGATAAATAAGCGTGATAGAACTTGCCTTGAAAAGCAATATCCAGGAAAGAGCAATCTTATGTTTCATGTTTTCACCCTAGAGAACTTGCTGCGTAACTTCGGGGGACCGCGACCCTTGTCAGATACAGATTGGAACGGGCGTTTTGGTATGTTTTTCCCAGATGTGCCGGCAGAGGGTCCGCACGAACCAACAGAGGAAGATGAAGAAGAAGCTGCAGCTATAAAAACATACTTTAATCGTCGCAATCAGCGTATTGAAGTATTAGAAGGTCTTATTGGAATCCCAATGCCTGATGTGAAGGTAAAAGGTATTCAGCGTATGCGCTTCAAATGGAACCCACCACCAACTGATGCATTTGAAGGGCCCGAAATGCTCTTCTATCGCCTACCTGTCAATCATCGCCGCCCTTTCATGCGTCTCATAACGGAAAGAGGCCTACCAGTCAATAAGATCCATACACTAGATGATTTTTATCCACCACGCCCAGATATTGAAGATCCTAATTTCTTGCGGCAATGGGCTAATGAGGTTTCACCCAAACTGGGTGCTGATTTTCTCTTTACTAAAATGCTGATGCGTGAATTACGTTCTGGTCAGAAGCCTCTTTATGCAACCCAACGCGTCTTTGAAGATGGTAGCAGTGATTTGACTGTTCTTCCGTTGAAACAAGAACGTGTGCTTGACATCAGCACTGATTTGGCAGAGTTTGCAGAACAACTTACAGAGAATCTTAATGGTATGCCCTACAAACCAGAGGAAGCTATCCTGGGTGACATCACGGCAATATATCAGATTGAAGTTGATCCAGAAGATCCAAAGCTGACACGTAAGGAGTTAGAGCGTCGCTTGCCATGTTTCGCACCATTCCTGCAGCTAACACCTTCATATACGAGCGAACTTCCGCAAATGATGGTCCGCTATAAGGCAGTTAGTCAATTTACTGTGGAAAATAAGATTTTTACCTACTTGCATTTCTTGGCAGAACGCGATAGGGTTCGTGGTGATCTTATTCCTGCAGCATGGATTTCCAAAGTTGCAGAAGAGTTCCAACTTTCTAATAAAGATGCACATGATACAATTGTTGCATATATGGAAAATAAGTCACAGTTTGTTCTTGTCAATCCGAGTTTGGAAGATATTATGGAAGGTGTAAATCCTGGAATTGATATTGCTATTTTTGAGAATCATCCAAACTATAGCATCCATGTCTTTGGCGTTGATTCAGAGAAACATATTGCCCGTATTATTATGCTTATGCGTATGCTTATTAGTCTCCCTGCAGATCAGCTTGAATGCTCTGTTCGCACTGCTACTGAGTTTGGTGTCGCGGAGCGCACTCTTGCTGCACCTCGCTTTCCTGAACGGTTGCCATCAGGGGCATCAGCTGCTGCTGGGCCAATTGGAAGGACATTGGCAGAGCCACGTCAAGGAACAGCTGCCAGTTCATCGGCAGCTGCATTACCAATCGGACAAGAAGCATATAATTCAGGCGTGAATGTTAATGCTGATGATGCAGGGTTTGATTTCAATCTACTTGAAGGTCTTGAGCAAGGTGTTGGTGAGGAAGAGGAAGGAGGTGCAAATGGTGCTCCTGATGAAGGGCCAGGATCAGTAGGTGCATCCGTCCGTGGTGCAGGCTCGGCAGTGGAACCCCAAGAAGAGGAAACTGGTAACACTAATGAAACCGAAATCACTGAAGAGGAGCTGAAGGGGAAGACAAGTAGGGATGCTCCTGTTGTCCATAATTGGATTATTAATTTGCTGAAGAAAGCTGATCCGGATCTCTTTGATTTCTCACGCGGCAAGAAGGGTGGTAAGCAGAATCCCTATAGCCGCAAATGCCAGGCCACATTGGATGCACAGCCAATTGTCATGACCCGCCAACAATTTGAGAAGAACTATCGGCTATATGCAGATAAGATAGTTGTTTTCCCTATTCGCGGTGCTGCAGGCGTGCCTCCTCCAGTTATTGACAAGACGCAGGAAGTTTTTACATTTACACGCTATGGAACAAATCCCAAACTGGATCTATTTTATACTTGTCCTCCTCTCTTCTGTGTTCGTGATTTCTTGATTATTGCTCGTGATGAATTTAAATCAACAAAAGCACGTGATGGTAGCACAAAAGCACCATTTACATGTCCCTTCTGCAAAGGCACTGTTATCAAAAACGAAAAGGCTGGCACAATTAATGCAACTGTTATTGTGCGTAAGGCAAAGGGTAAGGCTGCCCTTAAGTTTGATGGGCGTGATGAAACATTCCGTTATATTGGTTTCATGAAGAGTGGTGATCATCCAAGTGGTTTCAATTTCCCATGCTGCTATCTGAAGCCCCCTGTGAAAGATAAGAAGTTCACGCTCACCGCAGATAGCGAAATCTTCTCCAAGCAGACAGAGTGGTTGCGTAAGGGTCTCTTGCGCCGCCTTGAAGATGAAGTTGTGGAAGATGAGGAGGAGGATCTGCTCGGCGAGGAGCTAGAAGAAACAGAGTTCCAGCCAACTACCGAAGAAGAGGCAGCAGCTCTTGAAGAGGAAGCAGCAACAACTGCAAGTGTAACAGGCACATATGCCCAAAGTGACTTCCAACTCACTACTCGTCCGCGCCCATTCCTTCTTACACTGAATAACTTGCACAACGAATATATTCAGAGCCACGAGAAGCTCTTGCTACATGGTAAATTCGCCCTCTTATCACCTTCTCTAAATGCCTACTTTGAACAAGACTCAGCAGAGATGGTAAAGACAATTGCAAGTCGTCAAATGTTGGTGCCAACTGCAAAAGGTATGCTACGTGTGGGTGTTGGTAATACTCCTCGCAATCGGCCAGACTCTCTCTTGGCGGCTCTGGCGCCTCTCCTTGGTCGCACAGTTATCTCTGAGGTGAAGGAGTTGATACGTAGTGTAGTAACACCCCGTGTATTCATTCATGCAAATTACGGAAACCTGGTCCATGAATATTTCAACCCAAATGATCCAGAGCCTACTGGCACCGTGATGGAAGAGTTCGCCTCTCGTCATCTAGGTATAGATAATCGCTCAGAGAACTTGATGGCCATTAGTCGCTTCTACCGTGCATACCGTCGCTTCCTGAGTGATCTAGATAATCCTACTTCTATAAAGCAACTCCGTGTGTTCAGCGAACTTCTGCAGGTCCCAGGCCTCTTCATGGCAGATGGACGTTCTCTTCTTCTACTTGTGATTGAAGCCGATTTTGACGATCCTCTTCGCCCTGTCCGTGTTCTATGCCCTGCATATGGTATTAATCCAAATGCACGTGATAATGCAGATATTGCATTTGTAGTGCGTTTTACTTCAAAAGATCCAAAGACGGGCGAGGAGACACAGCCATTTTATGAGCCACTTCTCTATACACAGAACTACCCTGCCTCAACAACAAAGGGCGAGATCCACCAACATTGGTTTGTTTTCCAGAGAGCTCAAGAGTCAAGCTGGCCACAACAGATAAAAGGGCGCGTGAAAGCTTTCCTTGGTCAGTGTGAGGGCCCTGGGCGTATGCCTTATGCATCCCAAACTGGCCCTGACCCGTATGCAATGATTAGCATCAGTCAGTTGCGCGAGTTCTTAGGTAAGGGTATGCCTGAGATGATGGGCAAAGTGAAGCAACCCAACGGTATTTTGCGCGATTCGTATAATCATGTGGCAGCACTCCTATATCAGACATCTGGGAAGGACAGGTATATAACAGTGCCAGTAGTTGATGATGGCTATATATATCCAGAGATTGCACATGTGGAGTTGGACTGGGAGGGGTATGAGCCAGCGACGGTTGATGAGATTGTGACTTTCTACACAAATTATGTCCGCTTCCGCTTCAGTGCACTCTATCCAGGATATTTCCCGAAGTATCAGGTGAAGTCTGCAACAGAGGATCGGGTGGTGGCGGTGCAGCTTGAAAATGGCCTCTTTATTCCAGCCCAGCCGCCCAAAAAGGCAGTCGCCCTACCTGTCTCTCCTGCGCGTGGGGCAGAATTTGAATGGAAGATAAACAAGAAGTTGGTAGATGTTAATGAGGTGCCGTTTGAAACAGCGGAGGCCATTGACATGAAGTTCGTAAATGAGCTCTATGAACATTTCCGTCTATCTTTTGCAAACTGGATTGTAAAGCCTGGTTCTGAAACAATCAAACAGTCTGTTGTCGAAATTACTACAAATGATGCTCTGCCACTGAATGAAAAGCGGAAGCGTATGGATATTTTACTTCGCTCAACACTTGAAAAATGGCTAGATGTTGACTCGGAGCGTGAAGTGACTGATTTTGAGATTTTGCGCAAGGATTGTATTGCCATTGAGCCTGATTCAAAGGGGAAGTGCACAGGAGCATGTAGATGGTTGGACGAAGGTGCAGCTGAGGGTGATGCAACAAAGGGGAAATGTCGTATTCACGTGCCAGCTGAGGCAGGCAATAGAAGAATCAATACAGTGCTACTTTTCAGTCAGCGCCTTTATGATGAACTTATTCGTATCCCTTTCAAGCGAACAGAGCTCATGACGCAAGGTGTAGGTAGGCTAAAGGTGCCAACAGATGCAGTTTTGCTGGGTGATCAGTGGATCTTACCAGATAGTTCAACGCAGTGGGTTGAGTTGAAGCGCCTGGAATGGGCCATTGAAACATATGATAAGCCACGCTATTTTGAAGAGATGTCACGGGAACCTTCAACAGAGCCTGCTGCATCGCTGGGGCTACGCCGACCCGCAGATGAGATCGTGGCCTTCTTGGGTGTAGGTGCAGAGAAGCTGTTTATATGGACACCACCTGTAAATGATACATCACGCCGCGAACCATATATTGCATTTGCGCCCCTCATGGGCTTTGCATTTAGTGATGCAAAGATTGGTCTCCCTCGCGATGCCATTGTAATGACACAGGCCGCGGCAACAGAAGCAGCAAAGCGTGCAGGGAAGATCTTGGTATTTGCCAACATCACAAAAAACACTATTATTATTGGTCGCCCTCTTCCTAGCCAACCGATCAAAGGCTATGTTATTTTCTTAGAACAGGATGGTGTCTTACCATCCCTACTTGTCAGTGGGCCAAAAACACCGAGCGTGACATTTGATTTAATTCCTGAGAAGTTGAAGGTAGCCATCAAACGCTCGGCACCCGTGTTTAGACGTGAAGGGGCAGCCGCAGTGCCTGCAGCAGTAGCAAAGAGAACAATGCCTGTTTTTAAGAAAACAGAACCAACCATTGCCGAGTTGCAACCAATAACTAAGGATACTGCAGATAGCGAAGGTGTTATTGAGAGAACAGATGAAGATATTTTGTCTAGTGCTGCTGCTCCTACTCGTCGCACTATGCCAACATTTGTTAAAACAAAGCCTGCGACTGTTCCTGCTGCTGCACCTGCAGAAGAACCAGGAAAAAATCCATTTAATTCAGAAGAAAGTGAGGAGGAAGTTACAGCGGCTGCTACGCTTGCTGCACCAGCAACGACTCCTACGCTTGCTGCACCAGCAACGACTGTTACGCTTGCACCTGCACAACGTAGAACAATAACATTTGTCCCTAGAAAGCAAACAGTATCAGCACCAGCACCAGCACCAAACCCGTTCAATGACTTTTAATGCTCCTCTTCATAGTCTATCACAACAACCTTCGGAGGAGCTTGACCCCAAGGGACAAGATCAAGGGCCGCCTTACGACAAGCAAACAGTCCATCAATCTCCTCCTCCAGGCGGTTCAGCCGCATACGCTTAAATGTAGGTAAATTAGGATGACAAATCACAAGATACATTTCTGCAATATCTAGCCCATAATAGCGTTCCAACACATACCTGTAAATATTCAACTGAAGAGTGTAATGCCAATAATTACAGTCAGGCAGATGAGAAGCAGGGCCAAACCCTGTGCCCCATTTATTTTCCATTTTAATCTCCTTAGAGCGTTTCCAGTCATAAATCAAATAGCGGCCATCTGACTTGCGGCGGAATACCATATCAAGCGATCCTGCAAGGCGATATTCTTCCACCCATACTTCCCACTCTGTGCGGTAGGGTTCAAGGTCATGGCCATACTTCTTCCAGAATTCCATAAACTGGCGCCATTCTACAGTCTCCATAACTTTCGGTTCAATAACTTCAGGCGATCCATTCAAGAACTGCTCAATGGCCAAATGCATAGCCGTTCCAGCTTCAGAGGCCTCGCGGCCAGAGTTATTCCATTTATCCATTATCTCCTTGTCTGTCATTCCAGCATAGGGACCAGTAGCGAAGTTGGGAGACTTCCGCATCTTTGTAATCGTTGCCTTTGGGTCAAAGTGCGGAAAGAACTGATGAAGGAATCCAGTTACAGAGATATACCCTGTATATGTCCCCTTCACAGTATAGATGTGTGTAGGTTCGTCGAAATGAATATCATCATCACGAGGATGCTTATTGCTGAATGCGAGTTTTTGCCAGTCAAGGGGCATGATATATTATATGTTATTAGGCGTGAGTGTTTATGCCTAGGGAAATTGGCGACAATCATTTTTTATTGCAATAAAAATATATTATTAATTACATCTACTTGTCGGTTGTGAAACAGAAGCCCTCATATTTAGAGGTAGAGTCCGAAAGGAGGCTCACTCCCCTCAGGTTTTGTCTTCTTGAGGAAGACATCAACGTGACTCTTCTTCACAACAAACGGTAATGTGAAATCAGGAATATGGAAAGGCAGCTCCTTACTGTTAAACATACGAAGCATATTGATCTTCTGTGCAATCTGTTCAATGCAACGCTTTAACTCACGCACACCAGGTTCGTCATTTGCATGTGTGGCAATGATATATTCAAGAATCTCTTTGGAAATCGCAACCTTCTCAACCAGATTCACATCCTTCAAAGCGGATGGGAGCAGATATTGTTCCGCAATTTGAAGTTTGTCCTTCTTTTCATAGCCTTTGAGATGGACAACAACCATACGGTCTAGCAAGATACGATCCAGCTTATTAATATCGTTCGCTGAGAAGACAAACATGGATTTGCTCAGATCAATTGGAATGTTTGCCAAATATTTATCTTCAAACTCAGAGTTCTGCACTGGATCCGTCAAGTGGATCAACATGTTCTGAATCTCCTCGCCTTTGGCAGTGCTCGACACCTTATCAACCTCGTCAAACATCATCACCATTGACATACTTTTAGCGGCAATTAGTGAATTGACAATCTTACCTGCATGTGACCCCTCATAAACAAGCTGATGACCAGTATAGGTGCTTGCCTCTGTTTCACCGCCGAGGGAAATGAACTGGAAAGGCCACTCCAGCGCCTTTGCAATACCACCCTTAATCAAGGAAGTCTTACCAATACCAGGTGGGCCCACGAGTAGGAGGCTCAGGCCGCGAGCTTCGGGGTTGGCAATGCGAGTAGCTATGAACTGCATAATTTGCAGCTTGGCCTCTGCTTGTCCGAACAGTGCCTCGTCAAGGCACTTCTTAGCCTTCTCCATGAATGCACCACATGCTTCGGATCCTTGGTCGAGCTTCACAGGCATATCCTTGTATGTGCCGAACGGCATGGCGGTCACCTTGTCTAGCCAGTTGCGGATCTTGAAATACTCGCCAGATGTAGGCTCCATTGCCTGCAGTGTCTTATATTTTGCAAGCACATACGTCTGAACTTCAGGGGCAAGTTGCATCTGCAGGATCTTGAACATCAGTGAGTTCTGAACGTCGTTTGATGCTGGGCGCGCCTCTAGGGTTCGCAGAATCTGTGCTTGTCGGGTGTCATCCAGTGATTTGAATTGATCAATCTGTGTGTCAATTGTGTTATCATCTGACGGTGCAGTAATTAGTTCAACAAAGCGCTTCACAGCGGCGGGCTCTTTCTTCATGTTATGACGCTTCGGAACCATTGCATCATTTGCCTCTTCACCACCACCTCCAATCATAATACGAATTACTGAATTTTCTCCCTCCTCTTCTTCATCATCATCCTCATCGTAGTCCTCATCATCCTCCTCTTCCTCAATATCTTCAGACTCTTCCTCCTCAGTAGTCTCATCATATTCCTCTTCATCTTCCGTTTCCTCAGTTGTTGTTGTAGTTAAGGTTGTTTCAGATGGAGATGAAGGAATTGCTGCACGACGACTACGGAGATTATAGCGCCCCTTAGGGGCAGTAGGAGCAGCAGGAGGTGGTGAAACAAGAGTTGGTGTAATCCGCTTCTTCACAATTGTATTTGCAGGGGGCTGTGGCTCAACAACCTTTGGTTTCTTGGCAGCAGCTTTGCCGTAGCGCTTTGCCTGCCGATAAAGGGCTTCAAGTGCTTCAGCATCATCACTGCTCTCATAGTCATAATCAATTAATCCTTTAATGTTTCCATGTGAATCAACATCACTGTCATCATCGTCGTCCCTCACTTTACGTTTAGGCATACTACTGGCCTTCCTTCGTTGGCGTTGTTTAGGAGCTGGAACAGGAAATGTTGGAGAGATATCAGAACGAGGTGACTCATTATCAGGTGGGACACCTCTGTTCTTATTGTGGCGTGAGGGCATTCTAGGATTATTAGGCATTTTGACAGGCGGTTGCTAATTACCTACCTGTCGGTTTGTGGCGCAAATTTTTTGCTGGCATGCTTACTTGCGGTTAAGCTCACCAGCGTAGCTGGCGAGCCTAAGATCAAGTGAGTTGGTAACTCACTTGCGGTTACAGTGCTAAGCTTCGCTTAGCAACTCTAAGATCAAGTAAAAGCCAAACTTTTACTTGCGGTTACGGTTGCGACGGGACTTGTTACGGTTGGAGCGGTTGCGACGAGTGCCGCGACGACGGGCAGGACCTACAAGACCACCAACACCATCATTCAGCTTAGCGGCAACAGTAAAGCCAGCACGATCAACTGCACCAAGAGCGCGGCTAGTTGTGTTCTTCACCAAGCCAAGACCGATGTCTGCCGTAGAACGCACAGCGCCTACAGCGCTACCGAAGGGAGACCAGATACGACGGAAAAAATAGGGCGAGCCAGCGGCACGGCGGGAATGACGACGAGTCTTACGAGGCATTTCTATCTATAATTTATATTATAATCATTTCTTACATTGACAGGTAGGTTATCTTAGTTACTTTGTGAGGATATCCATGATATTCATCATGGCAAACTTGATCTTTGGTTTCATGCTCACGGCTTCGGGTGTGATAACAGTAAATAAACGGATCTTATCGCCAAAAGTCTCAAGGATATCCTTTCGCCGGGATGCAATATGGCTATCAGCAGCGCTAAATGCTTTCATCATACGAACCATACAGTCGCTATACTCTTCAATTAAGCTGGCTTGCCCCTCCTGACAACGACGTGCATCCATCTCTTCAAGAATCTTTGTAAGCGTGCTGAATAGCACATCATTCTCAATAATGTTTAAACGCACAAGCTCGGCAATGAACTGACTGTAACCAAGGCGATACTTCTTTTCTTTATTTTGACGGACAAATGCATTATAATCATCATTTGGACTCTCCTTGTTCTCCATGTTTGCAAACACATTCAGATACTGTGTATGCAACTTGTTCATCTCAGTAAGTAGCACTGGATACTCTGCTGATAGCTCACCAAGGAGGCGCGCATAGAGGGGACAATATGCCTCTTGATCAGCTGCCATTTGAAATACAAGCTCCATGAACGCTTTTAGGAAGTCCTGTTGATCACCATCCAAGATCTGTTGGAGAAAACCTTTTACATCTGCATAAGTCCCTTCACTAAACTTATTAAGCTTGCCTTGAATGATTGAATTGAGGATAATCTTCTCCTTGTCCTCTCCCTCTGTTTTGAAGATGCTTACATATTTGATTGGAGGGCCTTGACTGCGAGGAGCACCTCCTGAAAAGCGTGCAGTTGCAGTTGCAGGTGCAGGGGCAGGGGCAGGGACCGCTGCCGTTTGCTGCTTTGTGAATGGAGCTGCCTTAGTAGGTGTATCAGACGCACCACGAAGGTTACGGATACGATCATTATTCATTGAACCTGATCCAGCACCGTTCCAGGTGCTGCGATTAAATGCCGGTGCCTGAGTATTACTACCTGTCCTAGGTTGATTACTGTTGCTGCCGCCGCTGTGGCCGCTACCGCTGCCGCCAGAACGGAAATTACGGCCAAAGCCACCTCCTCCCCCTTGACCATTACGAACCTTTTTCCAACCATCGGCGTGGGTGCCCTCTGTGATCATAATATGAACATGGTCAATTGCCTTCATTACATCTGCTGGCAATTCACCTGAACAAGATCCACGGAGGTTTAGCACCGCCTGAATGGAGGAATTAACAGAAGGCATGACTGGTCTAACTTGTAGGCTCATTTGTAAGGCGTGATACTTAACGCAGTTGGTGCCACGCGTTTCAAATTTAGGCATTGCAACCACATGTGTAATTTAGGAGATGGATTTGCTTGGCTTTCTTAACAATTCTATAACACAAGAATCGGTAAAGCCTGAGCAAGAGGAAAACACAAAGACAAAAGCCCTAGATGTTGTTATTCAAGAAGCGCAACCCCAGAACATTATTAATAGATTTAACATAAAAACAACAGCTGGCAAGGATGCATTCTTGGCTGGCCTTCGCCGTTTCTCTGCAAGTCGTGCAACAATGGAGCAACGCTCTGCACGTTTCTCTTCATTCCGGGCAGCATTCAATGCTGATAAATCTCTAGAGAAGGATACAGCTGCTTTCTTTGATGCATGGGCAGATGCAGAACCAACATTAACAGATATTACTACACCACCCAGCAAAGAGACAGAAGAATCTATAGGCCAAGTTATTTTTACAAGCTCCTGGCTTACTTGTCTTAACAATATACCATTTCTATTGACAGCCCTTTTGTTTCTTAAGCTATATGTTACACCGATAGTCTCTTTTGCATTACCTCTGATGTTTGTTGTGCTCCCATATGTTATCTTACGCTATGTATTTATGACACCAATCACGGTTGATCAGTATTGGGAGATGTTTCAGAAGATGGTGCTAGGCAATATCATGGCACCAGTTGATAATATTGGTGCAATGCTTCATAAAGTTGTGCAGGTTGGTGGATTTATGTTTAGTCTTGGTCAAACAATGATTCAACCCTACTTGACAGCCAGACATGTAGGGAAAATAGATGCAATCTTTGCCGAGAAGATGAAAAAGCTAGAAGAGCTATTGAATACATGGTTTTCATTAACAGCACGCCTGCGTGCTCATGGTTTTACAATAAACGATCGTTCCCTTGTTCGTTGGTTGAAGGGTGGTGATCTTTCTGGTCGGCGTCTTTTAGCGGCGTTATTTGAGAACCAGACTCTCTTAAAGATGTGGATTCGCAGTGTTGGTGACTTAGAGGTGATATACCGATTTGCGACAGCTAATCCCAAACATATATGTGCAGCACATCCGATAGTTTCAGCAACCCCAACAATTAAAATTATAGGTGGCTATGATCCCCATGTGGATCCTGAGAAACGCCGGCCAGTTACACTCACCCTTGGTGGCGTAGCCTCCCCTCAACATGCTCTGCTTACTGGTCCAAATAGAGGTGGTAAATCAACAGCTCTTCGGGCAGTGCTTTTGAATGTTCTCTTAGCACAGAGCTATGGTATTGGACTTGCAGAACGCCTTGCTCTGACACCTCTGGCATGGATTCACTCCTGTCTGCGCCTTGAAGATATTCCTGGCTCCACGAGCTTCTTTGAGAGAGAGGTGCAAATGGCAGCAACCTCACTGCGACGTATGGAAACCCGTCGCCCAGGAATTATCCTCGTGGATGAACTTTTCCATTCCACAAATCCACCAGATAGCCATAAGGCTGCATCTATATATACAGCCCAGCTGTGGGCATCGCCTACATGTCTCTCTGTAATCTCAACTCATGACTTTTCTCTTGTGAAAGAGGCCCCGCGAACCATTGAACGTCTCTGCGTAGAGGCTGATATGGATGGGGAGAAGGTTATCTACCGGTATGGGCTCGTGAAGGGTGTTTGTTATGTTAGCTCTGTGCATGATATCTTAGTTGAGAAGGGCCTGATGTGTCTTCCGACTTCGTCATGAAGCGAAGAGTAGTTGAGTGCGGTATATGAATATACAACTTTTCCAGTGCGGCCATCAGAAATGTCTGGAATCAGTGACGGTGTTACAATTGGAATTGTCCTTCTACTCCTCTTCGGTGCCTTGTTCTTCTACATCTGGTTACGTGTCCAGCAGATTGAGAAACGTGCCCTTCTTCTTGAGAACATCTTGCTTGACCTGAAGCTTAATACGGAGTCAACATTTGGAGATGAACCAGCCCCTTATCCGCAACAGACACGTAGCTCAGTAGCCGATATGCCTTCAGTTCCGGCAGAGGGCGGTGGTCTCGACTATTTGTCTGAGTTGATGCCTAGCTCTCCTCGTGACAATGGCGTATCTAGCAGCGCAGTAGATGTTGATAATGATTCATCTGACTACACAAGTGTCCTAGATGAAGTTCATGAGGCAGCCTCTCCAAAGGAAACGCCTTCTGTTGTTGCTGCTGTGATGCCATCTGCTAGCCCCGTATCAGAGCCATCTTTAAAGATGTCCTCCAACTACGAGTCCATGACTATTAAGGAACTCCGGGCCTTGGCAAAGACACGCAAGGTTCCTGGTGTGAGCAGCTTGAGTCGTGCGCAGCTAATCCAGCAACTGAAAGAAAAGGATAATGGCGCATCGTCATATGGTGCAGCTATCTGGGGGTCTGCGACTATTAAGGAGGACGACGAGGGGGCTGTAGATATTGATGGTGCCCTTGCCGATGTAACCGAGGTAGCTGGTGCAGTTGATGCATAAATGCCGCCCTAAAAACACACAACAAGTAGCAGAAGATGTTTGCGCCCAATGATGGATTTCTCCCTGTAACACAGCCAAATTTCTATCAGGTGCGCCCTCAACCAGCTACTAGTCAGGTTTATGATACAAAGCAAGATATGCCTATCCCTGATAGTCGTTATCCTGGTCTAGCGGCGATTGCAGATGATGCCCGTTTTGGGACAGACTACCGGCCACAATGCTCGCGCAACATTCCTGTGGGATCCCAGTTTGCCACACGCCAGTGGATGCAGCATAACGCAGAGAAGATTATACAAGTAAGTAGGGAACGTATGTCTGATGCTAGTGGTGCAGGTTATACGCGGGCTAATACTGTTCCCCCTGCCGCATATGAAGTAAGCTGTGGTGTGCAGAGCTGTAAGCGTCGCGCTGTAGCGGGGGAACAGGGGATTGGCGACGAGAGAGCAGGCGCACCGGCACCTCATCTATTCGGCACATTTATGATACACACTACAAGTCAGGACAATAGAAAGAATATTGCAATAAATCGGAAGTATGAGGGTGGTCGTAATACACCGGCCTCGGTTCGCACAGATTATGATCCTGAACGTATTGCTGGGAAATTAAAGTTAAATGAATAAAGTCCTGTCCTTGCTCGCCTGTAAATTGAACAATAAATACCGGCAATAAGGCAGTTGCGGATAAAATTAATTTCTAATTAAGAGATATATAAATGTCTTCAATTGGATCTACTTTTGCTGCAAACAAGCTTACTGGTGGCACTTTAATCGGTATTAGCACTGCTACTACCATCTTTTCTGGTGATTTTACCCCCGCTGCCCAAACTGGCTATTCTTCTACTGATGGCAGTGTATACAAGTATGCTACGGCTGCAAATGCAGCCTCTGCTGTAGCTGGTTCATTTGCAACTGATGCAGCAAATGTTGTTGGTGCCCTATATCGTGACATGGGTGACCGTAAGACATTTATGACGACAAATGGTGCTGTAGTTGCTATCTTGGCTTCTGTTCAGAAGCTGGATGCCGTTGCATATGAGGGCACCCCTTCTATCTTCTATACACCCATCTGGTCCGCTGACACTGCATCAGTTGCTGTAAGCGTGGCGCGTATATAAATTATAGTTTATTATATAATATAAAATTACTAAAATAATTAAATAATTACTATATACTCAATATATTAATTATTTACCGGCAATATTTTATTCTCTCGTATTAGAATATGAGTTTTTCAAATATCACCTTTGGATCTAACTCAACACTATATACTACATTTACACCACCAACACTAGCTATTACTGGTTTTGTATCAAGTAATAATAATATTTATACGTTTGATACATCACAAAATGCATTAAATGCTATTCGTAGTAATATCTATACAGTACCATATTCAAATACACAAACCACTTATGTCATTACACATAAGGTTCATACTTATGTAAATTCATCAAATCATGTGGTTGCTTCACTTATAGAATGTAAATCAAATGCAACTGCAACAAATAATTATATTTGTTGTCAATCATATTTTGATGCAGTAACCTTTCCTGTTGGTATTAGGCCTTGGACAGGGTATTAATGCGTTTTAAATGGGAATCTACCGGCAAAAAATCTAACATTAAGGTATAAGAAATGACTTCCATTGCTCGCAAGATAGATGCTCTTACCCGCACAGGTGGCTCTTTAATCGGCATCGGTGCTACGGCATATGCCTTCTCTAATTTTACGGCACCTACAGGTGTTGGTGGTGCTGGTAGCGTCTTTGACTTTCAGTCTGCCACTACTCATGCAGGTGATGCTACAGCTGCTGTTGCTGGTCTAGCTCTTGCACTTGGCACTGGCTCTAATGCTATTACTGCAGGTGCTCTTTACCGCGATATGGGTGATCGTTATGTTTTCTCTGCCAATGGCGAAACTGTAGCGATTGTTGCTGGTGTGCAACCCCTTACCAATGTTGAATATGAGGGTTCTCGTCAGAAGTTTTACACCACTATCTGGTCTGCTAACCCTGCGGCCTCAACTTGGGCTGCTGTTGGTGTTGCTCGCCTGTAAATATTAGTGTAATATTTCACTAATATCATACCCTAAAGCTAATATCTTAATATAGATATATCTAATAAACCACAATGCCAAGTGTTTTAGCATTTGACATTGGAATCAAAAATCTAGCCTGGTGCCTGATGGCCACCAATACAACCCAAACAAAGCCACCCCCACAAATCGTCTCGTGGGAGAACTACAATCTTCTCCAAGACGTGGAAGGTGCTAAAGCAGAGGCTACCACATGCTCTCAGTGCAAAGCAAAAGCAACCTATTGGTCAGATGATCATACAAAATTCTCTTGTAAGCGCCATATACCGACAAGTAGGCCTTTGTTCTTGGATGATGCAAAGAAGCCTGTGGCTAAGATACCTGGTGTTGCAGTAATGAGAGCCGCAGTGAAGACAGCGGGACAAGATGCCAAGAAGATGACCAAAGATGAACTCCTCTCCTACTTGTCTAAACAGAACAGTTTCCCCCTTGGTAAAGAAGCAAAAGCTACGAAAACAAAGGAGGTGGGTATGAATGAATTATATGATGGGATTCGTGCTGCAGTGCGTTCTCATATGGAGGCCTTCATCCAAGCCGATCGTGTTCAGTTAGAAAATCAGCCGGCCTATAAAAACCCTGTAATGAAGACTGTTCAGTGCTTCTTATTTGCAGCATTAAGAGAAGCATTCTATGCGGCTGGCAAGACACCTCCCGCCTTTGAACTGGTTCATGCAAAGAAGAAAGTGAGCTACGAAGACAAGGGTGACGAGGGATATGCAGAGCGCAAAGATAATTCTAAACAGAAGGTGGAAGATGTGCTCCAGAAGGCGGGCACTACACATGCAAGTATATGGCTGGCCAAATTCAAGGGAAACAAGAAGCGAGATGATATGGCTGACGCGTTCTGCATGTGTTTAAATGCTCTTGGCATTTAAAGAATAAGTTGCGCCGCTCTGCCTAAATCCCTTGCCGATAATTCAAATAAAGAAATGCCAACACTCCCAAGTCTGCGCTCCTTGCGTGCAGAGGTTGCTAAAGAACAACCCCCCCAGCCATTGAATATTATGACAATCACGAGGGGTGGCCTTGGTAATATTCTCTTTCAGTGGCTTGCCACTGAAGCACATGCAAAAGCACATGCCAACCGCAACCCCACAACATCCTACTTGTCAGGCACAACCGATAAGCGTCCAGATATTACAGCTTATGAAATGTTTCGTCACGCTAAAATATTTGAGAAGCTAGATATACCTCGCAGTGCTGAGTTATATAAAGAATCATCATTCCTATATAAACCCATACCAGTTCCTCAAAAAGAGACTCAAGTTTTAGAAGGCTATTTTCAAAGTTGGATTCATTCATATGTCTATCGGCGACAATTGGTTTCAGAATTACGATCTTCTGGGGGAGCAGCTCTAAAAGATGCTAAAGAGTGGGTAACACGCACACGTAATGCACATCCGAATAAGAGACTTGTAGGTATTCATGTTCGCCAAGGTGATTATTTAGCACCTGAAAATAGGGAAACACACTATATTTGTGACGACCAGTTCTGGGAACGGGCTCTACGGACAGCAATTGCTGCTGGTGTTATTAAGGATTCATCCTTTGAAGTTTTTGTAATTGCTAGCGATGATCCAGCGGCTGTTAAGAAAATGCATGCATTTAAGGGACTTCAGGCTGCTGGCTACCAAGTGCTATGGCTACCACCAGGCGATGATCCAGCTACTACAGAACGCGCATTCTGGATTCTTGCAGCTATGGACACACTACTTGTCAGCAATTCAAGTTTCTCCCTTGGTGCATGGATATGTAGAGATAGGGAGACACAACTAGTAGCACCGGCTCGTTGGTTTAACGGGGTGCTTGGACCGGCATTCAGGATGAAGGATATAGTTCCAGAGGATACGCTATTAATTGAATAAGTGCGTAAGAGCCCCACCTAAAAAACCACAGAGAAACGAAGACATATGGCGGAGGTTTCTATAGATGATATGGCAGAATTCGCGGGCAATGGCGATGGCTTAAGCATGGATATCGGTAACGTAGTTGAAATGAGTGATTTTGGCGACGATCTTGGCTTTGGCCTTCTTGCAAACAATCGTGGTGCTGGACAAGCGAAGGGTTCCGGTGGTAACACTGTTGTGATCCCTAGTCTTCCTGGAAACAGCTTAGGGGGCATGAACGATATTTCAGTAAAGCCGATGGAGAGCTTGGATGAAATGAATGTAGAAATACCTCTTGCATCTGAGCCGATGTCTCCACCACAGTTTAATATTCGTCGTGACAATGGTGGCAGCAGCTCGGGCCTCAATGAGAACTTCCAGAGCTCTAGCGCGCACAATGTGCATTTTGCCCCTGCTGCTATCGTTGATCCCGAGAAGGAGAAGGCTGAAAAGATGGATTTGATAAATAAGCTTACTCGTCTAGAAAAGAAGGGTTACCCTGTGAGCCGTCGCTACACGATGGATAATACACTTGACGAGATCAAGGAGGAGTTCACGCGCCTTACAGATGCACGTCAGCTGGAGAACAGCATCAAGTTCCAGCGACAGATGATGATGGGTTTTGTAACTGGCCTAGAGATGCTAAATGAGAAGGTAAATCCGTTGGATTGGAAACTTGATGGTTGGTCTGAGTCCGTGCATGAGAATATTGAGGATTTCGACGAGGTCTTCGAAGAACTTTACGACAAGTATAAGGAGCGTGGTAAGATGCCCCCTGAGGCACGCATGCTCTTTATGCTCTGTGGCTCTGGTTTCATGTATCATATGAGCAATAGTTTCTTCCGTAGCAAGATGCCTGATATGGGTGATGTTTTGAAGAAGAATCCTGAGTTGGCGCGTCAGATGGCGGCAGCGGCAGCCCAGGCTGCTGGTCCTGGTTTTGGTAATTTCATGGGTGCAGCGATGGGCGTCCCCCAGGGTGGTATGCCAAGCCAGATGCCTCCTCAGTATAACCCTGCACCTCCCTCATTTGCGAATGCACAGATGCCTCCTCCTTCATATGGTGGTCCTCCTGTGCCACCACCAATGGGCACGGGTCAGTTCTTCTCATCCCCGATGGCGCAGATGCCCCAGCATGCGGCAGCGACACCTCCTCCTCAGACGGCGCGTCGTGAGATGCGCGGACCTGTAGGGGTTGATGATATTCTGAATACATTTGCAAATGTCGAGCGTCAGCAGTCTGGCATGGAGATGCCTATGATGGCTCAGCCTGCCATGGCCGCGGCGGTGGAGCTTCAGAGCTTGGCCTCGGATGAGATTCAGTCCCAGGCGGAGTCTGTAAGAACAGCAGGTGGTCGTCGTAAGCGTCGAACTGTAGCGGTCGGTTCAACGGTAAGCTTGAATGTGTAGTGTGTGGGTTTGCCGCCCACACCGGCCTTTCCAAAGGAAGGAGCGCTACTGGCGGCTGCCAGGGGCTTTCATCTAACATAGTTCTTACACCACTCACATAAAAGCCCCACGGACAGTGCTCAAGTTTGCATAATATTTACTAATGGTTGAAGCCTCGGCCTTTTGCTGACCATGGCTTGATCCATCAATTGGACTGGACTCGGCGACAGCCTTCTGTATTGCCGCAGCACTCTGTGCAGCCCGTGCCTGTTTCTCGCTCAGTTTGCGGAATATATCGGCTTCCTCAGGTGTTAGGCCTGCAGCTGCCTGACTGAGTGCTGATCCCATCATTCCACCAACAGTCGGCGCCGGACCAGGAACAGGACTACACGTCGCCCCTGCCTCTCCACCACTGAACAAACAGAGTGCGGAGTTTTCATTGAATAAGTATCCAATAGCTAAAATAACCAGCAGGGAAAGCCAGAATGCATAAATAATATTACGTGTAGCAATAAACATGATTACAAAGATCAAGAACCGACGGAAATAAGGGTGCGATAAGAAAGCCTCCTGTGCGCGCGTAATTTCGGCTGGCAAGAACCGGGCACCCAAATTCATCAGCAACATCATTGTGCCAATAAAAACAGGACTTGTATTAATATTTGCAATAATAGCATCAGCACCGCTTAATGGCATAACTGGTGCCATTGGCATTGGTCCAGGTCCCATAGACATCTTACTCTTACTTCATGGTGCGAATCATTTTTACACGAATCCCTGTTTACAAAGTTAGTGTCTCCATATCCAAGAAATAGAAGAACATGACAAGTGCTGCACCTACACCAACCATTGGACACCAAGCTGCTCCGAAGAATACCAACAGGCCTACAAGCAAGCGCCACCATGGCTGATGAAATAGCTCCACTAACTTACCATCATACTCACGTTCAAATACGCTGCCGTATGATATTATCCATATAAATAGCACGGCAATAAGTGCCCAACGAGCACCTACATCTAATGCCTCTTTGGATGCGACCATACCTCTACTTGCCCAGGAGAAACAATTAGTATGTCTAGTTGCCCTGAATAGCAGAAGTATTCACCTCTTCGGTCTTAATTACAGACTCAAGTCCAAGAAGTTTTTCATCATACCACTTCTTATTCTTGTCTGCAATGTCAATATTAATAGTGGCGAAGTTCTCCACCAACTCTTGATGAGGGCCGCCAGCTAAGACAAGTAGTAGGAACACTGTCATTAATAGGGCGGTAGGCCACCCTGCAAGATAGTATGTTGAAGAAACGACAGAAATGGAAATAATACGACCGGGGAAGGAATCTGCAAATGATCGGTAAGAGGCAGGGATTTTGCTTACAAAGGTGATACCGACAAGTAGGGCAATTGCAATTACCACGGCAAGAAAGTTGAAAGATATATCAATAACAGCAGGGCGAGGCATCATCATTCTACTTGTCCTTCTGTTTGATAATGTTGTTTTCCTTCGAAAATACACCTAACTCTAAAACAGAGGAATGGCGGAGTATTGCTCCATTGAGGATGCTTTCCGTGATTGGGTGAGTCCAGTGCCGACCGGCAGGGAGGCGGCTCTACCCATTGGCGGCTGTAGTGATGATAAGGCTGCTCGTGCCCAGCGGCGGGAAGAGCGCCGGCGAGCCAAGCGCTGCAAGGGGCCGGTGGCTAAATATATTGAAACGCAAATTGAACCTACTGATCCTGATCGCCTAGTGCCTCGCATGGAACTCGTGGAGGCAATGGTAAATAAGGGCGAGGACTATTTTGAACATCCCGATGCAAAGGAGGCTGAGGCACAGGGCACACGTGCCACATTGGAGCTAACGCCTGGTTCAACGGCGGTAATGAAGACAAAGGCACCTGCATTCTTTGGGGCAAACTTTGACTTAGAGGAGCCTTATGCACCTTTTGTGGCGAACGACGAAGATGATAAAATTGGTCCTGATTTCATGACCGCTTTCAAACAGATTGGTAGTGATAAGCCTACTACTCCGGCGCTTACAATACCATCTATTAATAATTTTTGGAAGCCGATGACACCTACTGGTGCTGATACAGCCTTTTATCAGGCTCTACCTGCGCCAGGTGGGACTTATCCGACTAGCACTACAGTTGAAGATGGTGCTTCTGTTATTACGAATGATGCACTGCAGCGTCGTTTAAAGAAGATTTACGAGCGCCTTGATGAGTTAGAAATTGACAGAACACACGAAGGTGCTAATTCTGAGACTTTCCTTTTCGTGCTGTCAGGCGTCTTCGTTCTTTTCGCGCTGGACTTGGTGTCAAAGTTGGGGCGCTAGAGGCTTCTTTTGACTTGCGTTCCTTCAGTGTGCGACCCTTTTTCTTTGGTGCCACTACTGGTCTTTCTATACTGACTTCCTTTTCCGCATGTTTGCGGGAACGGAATGCAAGTTTTCTGCCATTACCACCACCTATCATTGCATCATCACGGACATATAAAATATCTGTTGAGTTGCCTTCTATAGTAAAACCTGAGGCAGTTTTACCATCACTAATAGATGAATCGCTGAATATCTTATCCATAACAACCTTTTGTGTTGTTTCATCTAGTTTGAAAGAGGCGTAGCGATAGTGACCTGGATTAGAGGTGTGAATAATAGAACCAACTGGTTTATATTTCTTACTATCAAATGTGAGCACTGGACTAATTTCAATAGCCATATAATCTGGTGGCAACTGCCTACTTGTCGCCATGTCAAAGCCAAGACGTTTTAGATGAACAATGAAATATTTATTATTTACGTCAGGAACTATTTTTAGCTGTTTCTTACCAGGGCCAACTAATGCAGGTGCTTTAGCGCATTTTGCAAGATCTGGAATTGCCTCTTCAGTTTCATGTTTTTTAATAACATCTTGAACTGATTTAATTGTATTATCAATAGCTGCATCAAGGACAAAACTCCTAATAGTCATGGGGGGATCATTATTAACAATAGTGTTATCGTCACACTTTATTGATGATTGTTCTTCAAACTGCACATACTTTAATAAATCATTTAGTTTATTATCCATCTCAAATATATCAAACATAATTTTTGTTAGAAATTCTGAAGCATCAGACTGTGGTCTTCCTGCTGCAGCAGGATCTTTTGTTGAATCAGTATAAACTAAGAAATCATTATCATTCTTATGTCTTAATAATGATATATTTTCAGCTTTTATTGTAATACTTTTAGAGGGTGTTGTATCATTTAATTTTGTATAAATATCTTTGAGCGCTTTTAGTTCAGTATTGAGTGTTGTAATAAGTTGATCTTTAGTTATCAATGATCCTGATTTCACTTTTATTAGCTCTTCTTCTTTCTTTCTTATTTCTTCTTCTTTTCTTGTAATATCAATATTATTTTTATTTAACTCCTCTACATTGGCAAATATTTTTGCTTTAATTTCATCTTCTTCTTTTTCATTCGCTGCTATTTCCGCCTTTATTCTGGTTTCATCTGCTTCACGTTTGGAAACTGTATTTGGCGTGGGCTCCCCTTTTGCAGGATCATTTAATGATCTTGCTAATTTTATTGAATCCAGTTGTGCCTCCAAATCAGAATTTAATTCATCTAATTCATCTAAACGACGCTCAAATACATCCTTTTTTGCTTTCAGTGAAGATTCTTTAGCTTTTAATTTAGCCAATGCAGTTTGCTGCACTTTTAATGCATTTTCAACCGTTTGTAGTTTATTTGACTCTTCATTAATATACTTATCTGCTACAGCAGTTGGTTCTAGCACTGGATTTAGACCAATTAATGCATTTCGGAATTCAGGAATCTGATTAATTAGCTGAAGAGCTGCGTTGAAATAGCATGAATTTCCTTCATTAACTATACCCTTAAATACCTTTGCTCCACCACTATAATATTCCGAAGGACCACTGGGACCAGAAGCACCTGATGCACCTGAAGGACCACTAGGACCAGATGCACCTGATGCACCTGAAGGACCACTGGGACCAGAAGCACCTGATGCACCTGATGCACCTGAAGGACCACTAGGACCAGAAGCACCTGATGCACCTGAAGGACCACTAGGACCAGATGCACCTGATGCACCTGATGCACCAGAAGGACCACTAGGACCAGAAGGACCTGATGCACCTGCAGGCTGCTGAATCCCTGCTTGATTATAGATTATCTTAGATAATATGTTTCGCAAAACACTTCTGAAATCATCACATTTATTTTTCTTAAATGAAAAGGGAGTATCTGCACAATCTGCTAATGAATTCACAAAAATAGACTTTGCACCATTATCGGCTCCAAGTAAATCTAGACCAAAATCATCTACTAGTCTTTTTAAGTCACCTTCTGGCTTTACGAAATCACTTTCTTCCGTTGGAGTCATAATATTATATACACCCATGCTTTGCAATGGTATAATTGGCGTCATTACTTTTATTGCACCAGAAGGGCCAGTTTGACCAGAAGGGCCAGTTTGACCAGAAGGACCACTAGGGCCAGATGGACCAGTTCTACCTGTTTCACCTTCAGGAGGGCCAGATGGACCAGTTCTACCTGTTTCACCTTCAGGAGGACCAGAAGGACCTGTTTTGCCTGTATCCCCTCCAGGAGGGCCAGAAGGACCTGTTTTGCCTGTATCCCCTCCAGGAGGGCCAGATGGACCAGTATCACCTCCAGGAGGACCAGAAGGGCCTGTCATACCTGTATCCCCTCCAGGAGGGCCGCCACCTTTTTGGATAGTGATCATTGCATATGCATCCTTTACATTAATATCACCAATCTTTGTAAAGTTCTTAATTACTGCAGTTGATTGTGTGAAGACAGGTAGCACGTTATCTGCCTCTTCTTTAAAATCATTAATAATTTTTTGCATTTTATCAACACTAACATCAAATGTCAATGATTCACTATCGCCTTTTGCTTCAAGTGTTTGCAAACACTTTGATCTTGTATCATTATCAGTTAATATGGTTAGCAATGCCTCCCTTTCGCTAGGATCACTCTTATTAGAACAAACAATTTGTAAGTTTTGGCCATCTTGATGCCCACGGCAAATCATGAAAATCTTATTCTTAGCCATAAAAGCCTTTGCATCCTGTGGTCTAATAACATATGATTTGTCTGCCATACCTCTCACATTGTTACTTGTCCTTCTTAGCTGGCTTGTAAAATCGTTCCATAAAATCTGAAGATCGTTGTTTGCAGTAATAACTGCTTTTGCTTCAGAACCAGCAATTAAGTTTGCGACAGGATCATCAGAATAGTTTGCATCTCGACCAGCTCCACGATAAAATCCACCATGTGAAACATATATATAATTGCCATTCCAGAATTCATGTGTTAGGAGCAATGCACTAGGGAAAGATGACAAGTATGAATAGAGTAAGTATTTAAGGGGAAATATATAATGTTGTTCTTTAGATGAATACTTAAAATCAATACAATTCCCAATTTTTGTATCAGCGGGATTGATTTTTTTGTATAAAGTTATAAACTCATCCCTATATTCTTCTGCCGATTTAGTTAGTTTTAATTTACTTGATTTAACTTTATTTAAAATTTCTATATATGAATCTTTATTATCCTTACATAAATACGACCATGCATCTTCATGATTACCTTTAGCGATCTTGATTTGAGACCCATTAACATCAATCATCTTCTTGATCAAGCAAAACACATCAAGGGCGAAGTAACCATAGTCAATTATATCACCACTACTGACAAATAGGGTATCATCTTTCATCTTTAGATGTGTTGGAGCATCTTGAAGAATTGCAGATAAGTTTTCAATAATAATTTTAATAGGTGTGTCCTTGTCAAGTGCAACTTTGTATATGTCAGAAGAATCAACAAAAATCTGTGCGTGTTTCAGACTCCGCATGAAACTTAGCAAACTACCGTGAATATCGCCAAACCAGATGAGCTTTGTAATTGATGAGGGAATAGTATATTTTTCAATGGATGGCGGGGTAATAGAATTGGTAAGCCCCCCAATAATATCCTCGACATAATTATATTTGAGGCCTTCATAAATTGGTGCAAGTTCTTTATATTTAGCGATCAACTCTCCACTATATTCTGGCTTAACAGCCATTTGGCATACATATAGCCCCCCTTGACTATATGGCATACAATCCCAATCATTCATGGGAGGCTCAAGGCGGACAAACTTGATTTCGGTTGTCGGTCCTGTGCTGGCACCAGTTGACGTTGTAGTCGTGGTTGTGGTCGTGGTTGTGCTTGTTGGCTGTTTGAAAGCCTCGCGCAACTTCTCCAAATCTTCGGTGGTAAACTTAGTAAAAGATCCTTCTACAGAGAAATCCAATAACAACATTTTTATTTTTGATCCCTCCTGACGCATGGCGTAAGTAATTATTGCCTTTGGCGCTCCCCCGCTGAAGATTTTATTGAAAAAAAAGACAGAATAGGGATCATTATCCTTCACATTTGTCATAGTTTTGTAGCGCTTTGCTCCATCAATACTAGCAACTAATTTATATAAAACTTGTCTGCCTGTTGAATTCTTTTCTACCAAACCTGCCTTTGTTACTTCAATACTAAAATTAATAGTTTCTTTGGTTTTATTTGTAGATAATTTATTTTTCACCTCATTAATAATTGTATCAGCAGTCAATCCAAGAATATGATTTCCTAAATATGTTTGAGTTTCAGCTTCGTTCTCACCAGTTGCTATAGTTTTATCATTTTTAAAAAAGAAAAAATCACTCATTGATTTACGATCAATTGTAAAATCCACCCTACTTGTCTTGGCTTCACTGGGTGTCGCACCTCCCTCCTGTGCCCCAGTGGCCGCTCCGCCACCACCAGACTGAGGTGTGATATGCCCACCACCCATAGGCAGTAATGATTTCGTATAATCATACCCGTCCATTCTTCTATTCACAGTAAATAAGAAAAACACCGTAAGTATGCCGTGCCCAGTAGGAGACCACCTATATAAAGCTGCCTCTCAAAACTCAATAACAGTTATGGAAACCATTGTAGTAAGTCATGATACTCATAATCAGACACGTAAAAAGAAGATTCATTGCAAACAGGAACTAGTTGTATCACGACTCCAGCAATTCTATGCTGAGAGACCTGATATTAAGGAGCTGATGCCACATCTTCTCGGCACAAGTGCTACTAGTCTTCGCTTGATTGATTGGTTTGTGACAAATTATAGTAAGCGTCATAATGTTGCATATATTCAAGATGGGACGGAGTTTCTTGTTTATGCAAATTACAAGTCGCAGCTCAAAGCATATAGTAAGAAGTTGTTTGATCCCTTCTGTCGACGTGAGCGTATCTTGTTTGAAGTGCCGGGATTTGAGCCCTTTATTACAACAGTAGGTAAGCTAAATTTCTTCCGTTGGGCTATTGAGAAAGATGTGCTAAAGTATATTGAGGGCAATTATGAAGCGGTGGAGAAGGAGATGAATGAGGCCATGAAGCAGATGCCGAGCCGATCTAAGAAAGCCAGCACAATGTCAAGTATTAGTTCAACAGACAGCACAGCATCCGAGACCTCTTCACAAACGACTGACTCCGCTGGCTCGGCCGACTCCGCCGATAGTAATGCGACAACCCTCACGGCAGCCAGTGCTGCCAGCGCCAGCACAATAAAAACAAGCTCTACTAGTCGAACCACACGCCGTCGCCGCGCAGATGCACATGGAATTGCTGTCCGTCACATGGAAAAGCATGAGCTTGAAATCGTTTTAACATTTGATTAGTTACCAGCCAGCAGAACCTGCCCACGACCCGCGGTCAGTTGCAGACCATCCACCAGAAGCAGCCAACCGATAGTCCCGTGTTGTATCATCAAACTGAGGTCGTAAAAGGGGCGCGGAGGACAATTGTGTTCGCAGAGCCTCTTCAGCAACTTTCTTATCAACCCATTGATGTGAGAAGTCACGTTCAGCCAAAGCTCTATTCTCTACTCGTCCTCTGTCTGTTTTCTCTTCAAATACAGAACCACGCAATTCTCTTGCAACATTGCGTGGATCTTGCGTAACGTCGAACTTCTGGAAAAATGGATTACCTGCAAGGGCATCTATCTTACTGGCTGCTGCACTAACAACATAAGGTTGTGCTTGCCGATAACTCTTTGCATCTTGACGGGAATTAAGTGGGGCCATGTCCATAAATGGTGCTTGTCCAGAAGGATCGTTACGATTATTATAGAGAGCCGGAGTATCGGCCTGCCAATGCTCTATTTGTCGGGCATTAACAGTATCACGTGTTGCTGCAACTTCACGTCGCACGCGAATTTGATATTCTGGTCTAACAGACATTGCCTGCCTTCCATCATGCCACGGTTGCATCCTCTGACACGTAGGGAGAATTAGCTATCTAAGGCAAAACCACACATTAAAGACAAGGGCAACAGAGGCGATGAGATTTTATCCCTATTATTTTAAGAAGACCTTACAGAAAACTAAGACTCTAGGGAAATATAGCCTTGTTTCTATGCATGTTTTACTTGAAGACGGTGTGAAACCATGGGAAGAGGATCCGCCAACTGGCACGTCGGCGGAGGTATGTGAATATAATGATATGGTTGTTCGCCGCTGCATTAATTCTGATGATAATGGTATTGCATGGATACACATAGATGAGGAGAAGACTGCATTGAGTGATTTTTTTACATATGAAGAGACACGAGGCACAGCAGAAGTTCCAGAAGGTGCTCTCCTTTGGCGCACATGGAATCTACTTGTCGACGGTTCTGGTGTTTTGGCATTTATGCCGACAGGATTTCCTCAGGAAATGACAAGTAGGCTTGGTGAGCTTATCACTACAGTCTAAACATTCATAGATATATGTTTAAATAGGATGAGCCAGCAGAAAAATAAAACATTAAAACGTGTTCATTCACCTGCGGCTATTGGTGAGGTAGCTATGCCGGCAACACCAGATAATTTACGATCTTTCCTTGATGCTGAGGCGGAAAATGCATATAATAGACCATGGCATCGGCTAGAACGGGGATTTAGATTGAATAGGTTGCGGCGTTTTGCAGATGAAGAGGCGAAGAAACTAAATCTTAGTTCATTGGAATTGCAACAACTTGTAACTATACTGACGAAAGCCCTTGATAAGAAGCTCTTAAATACGAAGTCGACAGTTGTTTATGATCAAGAGACAGGTGATATTAAAGAGATCAAGGGGCTTATAATGCATAGGGCAGCAGATGGTAAAATAACTTTCCAGATCTTGGAGAAGAAGGGGGCAACAACAATGCGTAAGCGTGTGGGATCGCTTGTTACAGAGCCAACTGTGCCTACCCAATAAAAATTGATTCAGTTGGTTGCTTAGCAAAGTAGTTTAACAAAACTAACACATAGCATGCTACTTTCTGAAATTAGCACTCACCTTGGTTTAATTGCATCTTCTCTTCCACCGGTAAATGATGAGAAGGCAATCGCTGAATATAAGGCTATTCTATTACGTAATCTCGACACCCTCCGCGACCAGCAACATATTGAAATAGGCGTGGCTTTAGTTGAAGCATGGGCACGAATCCAACATACTCTGCTGTTGAGCGCTAGCCAGCCTCGCGAATTTAATCGGCAGGCAACTCTGGAGTTTATAAGCTCACTCAAGGGACAGAAGCAGACTGCACAACGAACAACCGCCTGGTATGAACAAGGCAAGAAGATCTTGACAGCAAGTGAGATCTACTCGCTCTTCCGCGCCCCTCGCGCTCGTGCTCAGATGGTTTTCTCTAAAGTGGAAACAAACTATCGGATGTCGCAGAACACTGCGGTAACATCCGATAAAATGACTGCGTTTGACTGGGGTATTCGGTTTGAGCCTGTAGTGAAGCAGATATTTGAGCACAGGCACCAATGTCAAATTGAGGAGCTTGGTCGTATTATGCACCCAACCGATCCACGTGTTGCTGCAAGTCCAGATGGTTTGATTACTGAAGGCCCTGACCACCTGCTTGGCCATTTGATTGAGATCAAAGCACCAGTGACACGAGAGATTGGCCAGGGAATTCCTGATGAATATTATGCACAGATGCAGACCCAGCTGGAGGTTACAGGTGCAAGAGCATGTGAATATATTGAGATGAAGTTTAACAGTCCCTACAATACGGGAGCAGCCACACCCACTCCACAACCTTATGGCCCACCATTATATTGGGGAAATATCTACTTAATTAAAACTATGCCACAGGAGACAGAAGATAATATATTTGCAGAGGGTATATTATCATATGTTTATGGAGCCGTGAATTCCGATGAACAACCCCATCTAGACCCTACATGTCAGGTAGTAGAAATCATTCCATGGAAATGTATGAGTTGGTCACATCATGTTGTGCCGCGTCGCCCTGATTGGTGGCAGAGCATCCAGCCTGCAATTGAAAAGTTCTGGGAAGATGTTGAAGGCGCACGCGCCGGCACATTCATTATGCCAGCATCTACTCGCCCCCCTAAGAAAGCCCTTACGCTAACTGATCAACAGGTGTTTGAACAATCTGAGCAGGACGGTATATTGCAAAGCCCAACTCCTGGAATGGAGTAGTGCAGTTGTCAGGATACTTGCGCATATAGTTATTTACCTCTTGAGAGTAACTAGAAAGCATATGTTTGTTATCAGGATTTATCTTATAACATGCTTGTGCATATATACTTGAAACGCCACTAGGTGCGCGGTATGCTTCGGGAGGATTCAAGAGCGCATATGGTGCGGCCTTATCAGCTAGTGCAGCGGGGCCGGGGCTGAGCGCAAGCGGACCCGTGATGCCAGGTCCAGGTGAGAATGCATCTGCATCTTTTTGAACTAGCACAGGCAAAGGTGTGCGGGGGTCGTCGTTGCGAGTAGCAACTGGTCCAGAAGCAATAGACAAGTAGTGATATATTGTTACACCTGCGACCATAGCAACGAGGATGAATAAAATATCCTTCCACATTTCTTCTCTTTTTTGCCTATATTTTACTTGCACGCGACCGCTAAAATTTGCGCCTGCGATGCACCCCAGGAAGCCGGCAACCATTTAGAGATCTTTCACGCCTTCTTAATTAGCTCAGAACCAAATCATGGAAGTCATTAAACGTAATGGAGAACGCGAGACCGTCAGCTTTGACAAGGTGCTTAACCGCATTACCAAGTCATCAGAGCGCCTACATGTCAATCCCGCCATTATCAGCCAGAAAGTTCTCATCGGTATCAAAGATGGTATTCACACACAGGAGCTCGACGAGCTTACTATGAAGATTGCTATCAGCTTGTGCACCACGCATCCAGACTATGCCGAACTGGCTGTGCGAATTGCAGTAAGCAACCATCAGAAGAATACTAAGGCACGCTTCTGTGAAGTGATGCGGGACTTGGGCAATCAGCGCCACCCCAAGACAGGAGAACCAATCTCCTACGTGTCCCGTGAAATTCTAGATCTATGTGATGCACATGAGGAACGTATTGAGGCTGCCATGCACTGGGAGCGTGATGAGAAGTTTGATTTCTTCGGTTTTAAAACTCTGGAAAAGCAGTATTTGCTCAAGGACGCGACAGGTAGGGTGTTGGAACGGCCGCAGCATCTGTGGATGCGTGTTGCTTTGGCTCTCTGGGGTTCTGTGGATCTGGACAAGGCATTTGCAACTTACGATATGATGAGTATGAAGCTGGCAACACATGCGACCCCAACTCTCTTCAATGCCGGCACTTCCGCACAGCAGCTATCCTCATGCTTCCTGCTTGCCATGCATGATGATTCAATCAAGGGGATCTATAAGACATTGACTGATTGCGCATTAATTAGTAAGAATGCTGGAGGCATTGGTCTTCATATTCATAATGTTCGTGCGCAGGGCTCTTTGATTCGTGGCACGAATGGTGTTTCAAATGGTATTGTGCCGATGCTCCGAAATTTTAATTCTACTGCACGGTATGTTGACCAAGGTGGACAGAAGAGAAATGGTAGCTTCGCCATCTATCTAGAGCCATGGCACGCCGATATTGAGGAGTTCTTGAAGCTGAAGTTGAACCAAGGTGCTGAAGAAGAGCGTGCTCGTGATCTGTTCTATGGTCTCTGGGTTTCTGATCTCTTTATGAAGCGAGTAGAGGCAGATGATGTGTGGACACTCTTCTGTCCCAATGAGGCGCCTGGACTGGCAGATGTTGTTGGCGAGGAGTTTGAGGCGCTCTATGAACGTTACGAGAAGGAGGGTCGTGGTAAGCGCACTGTGAGCGCACAGAAGCTCTGGTTCCGCATTCTGGATACGCAGATTGAGACGGGAACACCCTACCTTCTCTACAAGGATGCGGCTAATCTGAAGTCTAACCAGCAGAATCTGGGTGTTATTAAGTCATCCAATTTATGTTGTGAAATTTTAGAGTATAGCTCGCCAGAAGAGACGGCGGTATGTAATCTGGCCTCGCTGGCACTCCCAGCTTTCGTGAATCAGCAGAAGAAGACTTTCAATTTCGCAATGCTTCGTCGCACGGTGCGACAGCTGACTCAGAATCTGAATCGGGTAATTGACATTAACTATTATCCGACGCCAGAGACGCGCACTTCCAACATGCGCCACCGACCAATTGGTATTGGTGTCCAGGGTCTTGCAGATGTATTCGCTATGATGCGCATGCCGTGGGAAGGCGAGCTGGCAGCAGATCTGAACCAGCGCATCTTTGAGAACATCTACTATGCCGCCTTGGATGCATCTGCAGATATTGCACAGGGTTCTGAGGATTGCACTGCCGAAGGTCCGTATGAGAGTTTTGCCACATCCCCCATGGCTGCCGGCCGCCTTCAGCCAGATTTCTGGGGCGTGACACCGCTGACGCAGGAGGATGAAAGCCTGGATTGGGAAGCACTGCGATCCAAGGCCCGCCTGGGTATCCGCAATTCCCTACTTGTCGCCCCCATGCCAACTGCTTCTACAAGTCAGATTTTGGGATATACTGAGTGCTTTGAGCCAATTAGTAGTAATATCTATACACGTCGCACGCTTGCAGGTGAGTTCATTGTTGTAAATAAGTATTTGCTGAAGGATCTGATGGCAGCTGGTATTTGGTCAGAGGAACTCAAACAGAAGATTATTGCCAATAATGGATCTGTGCAAGGCCTAGAAGAGATTCCTGAGAATATCCAACATCTATATAAGACCAGTTACGAGATTAAACAGCGCACATTGATTGACATGGCCGCCGCTCGTGGGGCATTCATCTGCCAGAGTCAGAGTCTCAATCTGTTTATTGCGGATCCAACATATGCAAAGCTCAGTGCGATGCACTTCTATTCATGGAAGAAGGGTCTGAAGACGGGTATTTACTATCTCCGAAGCAAGGCACCAGTGATGGCACAGAAGTTCACGGTGGATCCAGACCTCATTGCAGCAGTTACTGCATCGCAGGCCGCGGCCCCGGCCGATGAAGGCTGCTTGCTCTGCTCGTCATAACTATGAGCGGATTCTGACAAGTAGGTTGTGATTAAATCAATAAATATCTTAGATATGTGTTACAAAGATACATATCTGGGTTATAAAATTATGGAAAAATGGCTTCAGTAAATAGAGGTTATGGCTACGCCAGAAAGGGAGAGGGAGGTAACAGTAAAAGAGATTAATGCCACACGAACAGCTCTCCGTGATTCTTATGTGCGTGATGCTCAAAATGTAAAACAAACTATGTTTAATTTTTTAGATGGGTTGTCAATTCTTCTCACAGCATACTACGCGTCAGGTGGGTTATCAGGTTGGAGCCAGGGTGTTGTCTTTAGTGATGGGCGAGGTTTGAGTGCAGCTGATAGTCAGACGATTGAGCAGATCTTTGATGAGAACTCTCATTTTTTAGCTATTTTGAAGGGTGGCGAGGAGGCCGCTGCTGAGCAGATGCAAGAAGGCGGTGGTGGGCCTAAATTGAAGGTAAAGAGGCCATCTTTCATGGGTGCTGCTCGTAAAGGTGTTGTTTCAACAGGTGAGGAAGATACTGGTTTCCCCTTCTCTCTTGATCAAGGAATCAAGAAGGTTGGAGAGTATAATACTATGATTGATAATCAGGTGCGATCAATTACAGATCAGATTGGTCCTACTGCATTCATAAGTTCGTTGCCGTCTGATCCGTTTATTCCTACGCCTTTCTTGCCGGCCGTTGGTATTCCAATTCCTAAGCTTCAGGTTCCAAAGTATGCAATCTTGCCATTTTTGGATGCAGTGCTTGAAACCTTGCGACTCACAACTATTTTTATGCCATTTGATATACCTGCTTTCCGCAAAATTGCAAGTGTTGTTAAGGCTATCTTTGAACTTTCTGATGGTGATTGGCGCAAGGCTATTTTATCTTTTGTAGGCTATTTTGGACAAACAGCTGGTCGTGTTAGCTCAATTGCTAAAATTGTTATGCAGGCTTGGATGATGATTGATCCATCTGTGTCAAGTAAGATAGCTTTATATACATATAAAGGTATCAAATCTATGTTTATCACTTTCTGGTTGTGGCTTTTCCATTTAGTAAGTCCTGATATTGTATGGATACCAATTGGCAAGTTCTTGGACACAGTGAATGGTTTAATTGATTCAAGTCAAAGTGGTATTGATAAGTTGGGTGAAACATTTACTAAACAGCTACAAACAATTGGTTATGATGGCTATTCTGTAAGCTTACCAAAGATTGAGGAGATTATGGGTCTCCCAAGTGCAGGTGGGGCACCTATCAGATTTACCTTTGATGACTTGCAGAATATTCAGGCACTCATAACCATGCCCTTTTTCTTATGTAGTAAAGAGGGGCAGTCAATTATTCAGCAATTTGTAAAGACTCCTGTTCGTATTGTTCTTGAATTACTAAATATTCCCACAACACCTGAAGATGTTGGTGAGATGTGTGGTATGTCTAACCCAGCACAAATGAAGAGCCTAGCTGTCAGTATTGCCGAGAATGTTGTAAAAGGCACACATGTAAAGGGGCCCGATGGAGGTATCTTAGCTGGTGGCTTATCACGCCTCCACCGACGAACATCGCACAAGAAACGTGCAAAGAAGACTAAGAAGACCCGTCGGTCAAGGTCTTAGCTTTATTAGACGCTGCTTGAGCTGCTACGCCACTCTTTGGTAGATCAGACCATTCAACTGTAATCCCTGCAAGTCCATGCACAAATTGCAAGAACTCGCGAGGGAAACCCCAGAAACAACCGCCACCCGCCTTTGCATCAGGTAGGCGACGGCTGCTCGTATTCTTACCATGTGTAAAGGCAACAATAATCTGTTGAGGAGGGATCTCCAAGAAGTGTGACTCGCGACCAGAAATCCAGCTCTCACCCTCTGCCATACTTACATCACTAAAGTTACGCTCCTCCCAGAAACTCTTGCGGAATGCCAGCGTAGCCTCGGATATACGCTGTCCAAGAGGAATATCCATCGGAGGACAATTCACAGCACTCACGCCCTTCAGCAAATCATAGAGTGCAATTGATGTGCAGCCAACAACATCAGGTGCCTTTCCATGATCGCCACCCTTCTGCAACCATGCTACACGTCGGCGGAAAGATGTGATTGGATAATGATCATCGTCATCCATAAAAACAATTATATCAGATGTTGCCTTCGCAACACCAATATTACGCTTAGTGCCAATACTTCTGCGCCCGTTAGTGAGAGGAGGAAGCGGCACATACTTAATATTAATTGCAGTGTTTGTATTCTGGAAACTGACAATTAGGTCAGAAGGAGAGTCCTGCGGATCATCACTATCATCAACAATTACCCATTCAATCTTATCCTTGGGATAATCTGTAAGAAGAATATTGTGTGCAGCCAAATGGAAGAACTTGCGGCGATTATGCAGAAGCGTTACAACCGAGATTTGTGGGCAGGCACCTGCATCAAGAACTGGTGGCAAATAACGATTGAGGTTCTTTGCACCGCTGGTAGCCAAAGCAGCGTTTGCCTCCTCACCAACACGCTGCCACATGGCACGGAGACGAGCACGGAATGCTGCCTGACGCTCAGATGCAGCCTTCTGACGTGCAGCACGAACTGACTTCATGTCAGCAGCCATAAAAGAAGCAATTGCTGCATCAAGTGTCTCCTGTGCACCCTCACGGAAAACACGGCGCTCCTGTGCAAACTTACCAATAGGCTCTGGTAGATCCTCACATGCAATCCATGCAACACCATCTTTACCCTTGTAGTCCTGGGTATATACATCAATATCATTTAGCAAAGTGAATGCACCAGCAACCTCCGCTTCTGCAGCTGCATAGCCAAAGCCCTCTGCACATGATACAGCGAGGTTACCAGGTGCCCAGGAGATGGCACGAGCCCAGTCCCGCTCAGTTAGATCACCAACTTTAATTGTTACCTTCGCACCCTCTTGTAGGACAGCTCGACGCAACCACTCAGCCTTCTCCTCTTCGGCCGAATGAACAACAAGAGGGGGATACTCTGCACGCCAAAATGGCAACACTTGTTCTAGTGCAGCATGCTTACTTGCACTCTGACCAAGCAAGCTGATAAAACCATCCTTCTGGTCAATGCTAGCAGGATTCTTAGCTGCCTCGGTAACTGTCCATGCTGTACACCAAGGTAGAACAAAAATACGATCAGTAGCCGCTGGGTCAAGGGCACCAATAACCTTTGCAGCAGATTCACACTTTACAACAATTAGATCAAAGGCTGACAAGTAGGGTGTCCATGCTTCCTTGACAAACCATTCAGGATTTACCATAAGAATATTATAACGCGCCCATGGAACAAAGGTCATAATAGGCATCTCCAGATGAATAGCAACATCGCACGCTACCGGCGGTTCCATAGGATCCATTGCCTTGATTGACCCAACACGCACTCCAAGACCCGAACAAACTTGCTGCGAGGTTGTTTGAAGAAGGCCGGCATCACGCGTAAGGCCGAAGTAAGCGGCTTTATTGTAAATCATCACAACAGACATGCTTTGAAGCTTTGGTGTAGATGGCATTTTCTAAAACTTATCTTTTTTATGGGCTTTTCCTTAGGCTCAGCAGCAGCCTTTTCGCAGCTATAATTAAGAGTAATGGCTAGTGAAACACTAAGAGGTGATCCAGTGAGGCGGTTGCCATTCTTAGAGTGGCATGACCCTCTCGCACCTCTTGAGAAACAGGATAGTCCCGAGTTTGCAGCTCTCTGTAAGAAGGAGAATGAGTGGCATTCACAGCTTATTGCAAAATCCCCAATCCAGAATTTCCTCACCGCTCAAACCACCAAATCCTACTTGTCAGAACACAAGAGACATTCATATATACCTGGGGCATTCAGAGCAGCAAATGGCCGATATCTTTTTGATGTAAATACATATTCTGATGGCTCTTTGAGACTTCATCTTCCTGGCCTCAAGACACCTCTTGACTGTGAGAGTTTTGACTATGTTGAGAGGGCAGATGGCGATTACATTGCTCTAACAATAGATGAATCTGATGGGCAGGAATTATATACATTGTATATTTACTTCTTGAATAAGAAGGGTCTGCAACTTTTGTGGAAGGAAACTGCATGTGGGCCTTCGTGTGCTATTGTAGGGCGTGCTGTGTTTTTCACGCGAGGTGACAAATATCACATATTTAATACTTTAATGAAATCCTCTTTGAAAGAGAAATCTGAACCACAAATACTCTTGAAGATAAAGCCTACAGAGAATCAGCTCTTGGTAAAGAGAGATGGTCATGCCTTCTTAGAAGTAACTGATTATGCTACAACACATCTTTATAGATTAACTGAAGATAGCCCACCCTCTTCTGTAAAGCCTGCATCAAAAGATCAGATTATTGGAGGTGCAGATATTATTTATTATAATTCTCAAGCAAAGAGGTATCAGAGCACAAACCACCTACATGTTCTACCATTAGAGAGACCTATATTTTACTCTTCAGCGTTAGATATTGTCTTGACAATTAAAGATGGTATTCAGAGTTTATGGCGCTTAGGAGGCAAAGAGGCAGTATTAGCTCTAACAACTGAAGTCCCAGGGCAGATACAAATAGATATAATTGCTTGTCAAGGAAACCCGCATATATTTGCAGCAATTCTACGTCGTGTTGATTTACCGCCGCAACTTGTAACTATTAGTAAAACTCAGGTTAAGATACACCGTTCGTTAATGATACATCCTAAGTTAAATACAACAGTTATTAATGCAATTTCACCAGATAGGGTAAGGGCGAAAGGTGTTATTGTAACTCACCCAGATCACCCTCAACCAACCAACCTACTTGTCTATTGTTATGGCGCATATGGTCATCCAACACGTTTCTGGTCATCATGGAATGCATATGGGCCTTTGTTGGCAACAGGTCGCTGGGCTATCTGTTATGCTATGGCACGTGGTGGTGGCGACGATTCACTTGAGCACCGACATGCAGGGCGCAAATATGATCGCACAAAGACGGTGGATGATTTTGAGGCAGTTATCAAGGCTGCTCAGATCCTCTTAGGTGTCGGTCCCAAGCAAACAGCTCTTTATGGTCGTTCTGCAGGTGGAATTCCAGTGGGAATGATGATAAGCCGATACCCTACTGGTAAGCTTTTTGGATCAGCTTGGATGGAGGCACCATTTGTTGATATATTGAGGACTATGACAGACCATTCAATACCATTGACGCTTAATGAAACGGAAGAGTTTGGTGATCCTTCTGGGGGGCCTAAAGAGTTTGCTGCTGTTGCGGAGAACTCCCCGATGGATACACTTCGGGATTCTGGTGTGACAGCAGGCCTAAATGTTTTACTTCGGACAGGTGATAACGATAGACAAGTATATGCATATGAACCTTTGAAATATGCACAGAGGCTGCGTGGCATCCATACGATGGAAGGGGCCTTAAAGAACAGTGGCCCGGCGGGTGTTTATCTATTTTGCGGAAAAGGCGAAGGGCACTTTTATGGTGAAAAAACACATCTGCGGGCACGGATGGAAGACATGGCTACATTGGATTTCTGGGCATCTAATAAATAAAAATCGCAACTACAGATATATCAAATGGCCCTTCGTAACCGCACTCAACGCAACCGCAACCGTAAGAATCGCAACCGCGATCGCAAGAACCGCAACCGCACTGAGCGCAACAAGAACCGCATGGAGGGTGGTAAGCGTCGCAAGACCCACCGCCGCCGTCGCCACACCCGCAAGCACTAAATTAGCGAAGCTAATTTGAATGCATAAGGGCACTGTTTTGCTTTAGCAAAACTCACCCGCAAGCACTAAGTGGCTAAAGCCACTTGAGCGCTTAAACAAAAACTCCCTTCACATACAGGCCCCAACGCAATATCCTATGATTTTACAGATCAACTAGACATCCTTTGAGACAGCATTCCTTAATAGTCTCTACCCCACTTATCACTAGACAAGTAGGCTAGATTTCCTCCTCCGCCAAAGTTTTATTCAAGAATCGTCGGCGATGTTCCTCATGTGGGCCAAAGTCGCGGATAGCCTGCCGATGATCAGCAGTTCCATAACCCATACTTGTCAGCAGAGAATACCGATCAGCCATAGTTGGATTTTTCTCAGCCCAGCTCCGAATATAACGATCGTGTGCCTCTTTTGCAATAATTGATGCCGCTGCAATGGACAAGTAGGTGTTATCTCCTTTTGGGAAAGTTACAACTTCCTCTGCATCAATTGTTACGCCACCAAACACATTATCTTTCGCCAAAGGCACTGACAAGATACCATCAATAAGAATCCGCTGAGGTGCAATATCAAGTGCCTCTACAGCACGAACGAACGCCATCTGATTTGCCCATGTCATACCTTCTTTATCAATTTCCCCGGCCGAGACCATACCAACACCGACAGCCAGTGCAACATTTCTGATTAAGGTCTCAGCTTCAGCCCTCCGCTTTGGTGACAATTTCTTTGAATCACGGATAAGACTAATTAGAGCCCGAGCATCATCTGGCCAGCAATCTTCAGGTGGCAGTATAACCGCCGCAGCAACAATTGGTCCCCAGAATGAACCACGACCTGCTTCATCAATACCAGCTTCAATAAGCTCATCATCTACATGTCTGTGTTTCAAAGTTGTCTTTGCTGCCATAGCGTGAATAGTGTGTAGCTGAACTCCGAACAAACCCAAAAAATCAAATTTACCAATGAAGAGGCTAGTTTTCGCAACTACATACAGAAAGAATGATCCCGCTTGTTTTTGGATTAGTAGTGCTTGTCTTAGCACTCTTATATGCTATCTATTTTGCCAAGAAGGAGTATTTTGAGGATAGCCTTAGCTCTCAGCCCCCAGAGATTGTTAATCTCGTCATGGTAACAAAGGATATTCCAAATGCTGCACCCCGTGCAATGGCAATCCTCCAGCAATTCCAGGAGAAGAAAGTTAGTGCAGACGAGGCTATCCAGCAGCTCTACACAATTTTCAAGGAGGGCGAGCCGGCACACAAGAAGATGATGACCAAACCCTACGTGTCATATTTCACTGATGCACTTGACTTTGCTGGCAAGACGATGGAAACTGATCCTTCTGTTCCAGCTGCTATGAAGTCATCTATTAAGGCAGCAATCCAGAAGTTTAAGACACAAATGATTGCTCAATCACCTGCCGCTACTGTTAGCACACTAAGTAATGTTGCTACTGCAGCAGCTGTAGCACCGGCACCATCTGAGTCTCCAATTGCTGCAAATGCAGCCACTACATCCACAGCACCCACTGTTCCATCAATGCCTGCTCCATCTGATGCTCGCACAATTGCCCTGATAAACCAACAGCTGAGTGTAATGGGTATCAAGCCAAATCAGCCTAATATGACGGCATCAAAGGGATATACTGCTCCTGCAAATACAGATTCAACTGAACAGGGTATGGAGTATGATAACTTGGCGCGCGGGCCTGCTGATAAGCACTGCAAACCGGCTCGTCCCTCTTGTCCCGAGGACAACGTTGATCCATCATGTGATGATAGCTCCCCTGCACCGATTGATATGAATAAGTATATCCGTAAGGATAGCATTCCTTGCTGGGGCTGCACATTGCCTACGACACCATAAGCACGCCCATGTTATTTAGCTAGTAGTAACAGAGGATGTATGGGGTTGTGTTCGCACTTCTTTTGCTTGTTATAGCGGGCATTTATTTCCACTATAACGCGCCATCAATGAAAGAGGGTTTTACAGGCTATGACGGTAGTCGCCCCCTCCGAGAACGTCAGGATCCCACGACAATGGGAGCACCGAACGTAGATCCCTTAGTTGGTCTTGCTAAGGAGGATTGCTATTATAAATTCAATGCAAAGGAGCCTTTTGTGAGCAGCATGGGTTCTGGTGCCCCTGAAGATGTTAAGGCTGGCACTCTATTGTTGCCATATACACCCAATCAACTTGGTCCATCCCCGGTTGCAAAGGTCGAGGAATCTGAGGAAACACCCAAACTTCCTACAGGTCCATTCCGCTCTATAAGCCAAGACGCACCTGTTGCCTTTATTGATCCGGCCAATACACGCACGAAGTTTATACGTATCCGTCGTGCATATGATGACTTAGTTGGCTTTTTCAATAATGAGTCACAGATGCTTGAGGGCACATCTGATCCTTCAATTCAACAGCCCTTGCTCCTTGCTAAGTCTGACTTGAAGCGACTGGAAGAGGAAGTTGATCTGCTTGATCGTAATCCAGGCTTGGAACCGAGCTTGACAGAGAAGGACATGAATCAAATTAATGCAAACTTAGCTTATCTACACCGTCAGAGCCGGCTGGTAGCTGATAATGGTGAGATGGCATATGCTCATACAGACACGGAAGGTTTCGCTGGGAGCTCAACCTACGCAAGCGATGGCTTCGAAGGTTTCGAAGACATTAACACCCTAGTTTCTGCAAATTCACAAATGCTTGAAGAGAACTTTACAAATAATCCTAATAATAGTCGTGGGCCACGTGCAACTGCACTGGACCTTGTTGAGTTTAACACCCGCCTCTGGGCGGAGATGAAGCGCCTGAATGCTTCTAATACAAGCAGTCCTGTTGTAAAGGGTCGCACTACGCAAATGGATAAGATGCGCAAAGAGATTCAACGTATTTTAGGTGATTTGCAGCGAGGAAATATTAAAGAATCAGATATCCCTATCTTCAAGTCCGATATCAAGAAATCATATCCCATTTTATCAGACCCTACAAAACCATTCCCCAAGCTTTTGAAGGAAACTGGACTGCCTCCTGAGTTGCAGAACTTGCTTCCTCCTGGTGTCAAGCCATCATCATCTGAAACTGAGAAACTCATCATGAAATATGTTGCCCAGATCTTGAATAACACCGCAATTGATGTTAGCGTAGGCCTACATTACAAGCCCCCTCACTATGTGATTGATAATGCAGCAGGTAGCACTCGTATTCCTCAGGCTATTGCTTCTGCGAAGGGCCCCCTTGGTGCAGCAGGTGATATACAGGTTTCATTTGCTGATGCAAACTACCATAACCCTCAGGATCCAAGTGCTGTTCCTGCAACACAGATGAGTGTTGGTGGTTGCTCAGTTGCACCTCGTGATCCGGCAAACCCCCGTCCTCCATCAAGGGCAGGTGGTCGCCCAGGGCATTTTGATTGGGAAGCCAAGACAAAGCAGATTTGTGAGGCAATTCGTAATAGAGGTCTGAAGCCCAGTGACTATGCATGTCTCCCCCCGGGTGCAAAGGTATCAAAGGACTATCTATGGCGTGGTCATGCAAAGATGGTATGCACACGCCTTGATACAGCCCCGGAGCCAAATGTGGCCCCTCTTGTTGGCTGCCCTCCGCAGAGCTGGCCAGGATGGCATATTGGTGGGGACTTGTAGGCGTAAGTAATCTCCTATGCTAAAACAGAATGCGTCCAAGTTTCTTACAGTTTGGGATAGGTCTTGTTGTAGGAATTTTAGTGACATACATTTACATTAAGAAGGTCTCTAAAGAAGGCTTTGAAGATGGTGATTACAGTGCACATTGCGGCGAGTGCCGCAAACCATCACCATGTGCTTGCCCCAAGCCCCGTCCCGTGTGCCCACCTTGTCGTGAGCCCGACATGAGCCAATATGTGCTCAAGTCCACAATCCCACCTTGCCCTACTTGTCCCGATATGAGCCAGTATATGCTGAAGACTGAGTGCCCTCCCACGCCCGATATGAGCAAGTATATCTTGAAGTCAAGTATCCAGCGTCATGGTCCTATCATCTTGGATTGCAGTAAGTGCCAGAAGCCTAAGGGTGATTGCCCTCCTTGCCCTCGCCCTCGCTGCCCTGAGGTTAAGTGTGCCGAGCCTGCTAAGTGTGCCCCTTGTGCCCCCTGCCCTCGCCCTACATGTCCTCCTCCTGTGATCAAGTGTAAGGCGCAGGAGGTGATGCAGTCGACGGTGCGCCCCTATATGGCTCCTTTGTCCGTCACTGGCTATGGGGAGGGCTTCACTTCCTCAAGCAAGTAGAATTGATTAGATAGTTAAAAATAAACTTATATTGAGCTAGCAAAATCTCAATATAAGTTAAAGATGGATACCAGATTTTGGGGTCCAAGTGGTTGGAAATTAATACATCTAGCCGCAGCAGCATATAGTCCAGCTAAAAAAGTCTATATGCGGCGTTGGTTGGCATCTCTGCCATATGTGCTCCCTTGTAAATTCTGTCGCGCATCTCTCACCGGATACTATGATGAATTGCCGTTTGAGCACGCCCTCAACTCCTCCACTGACCTCCTCCGCTGGTCATATAAGATTCACGGCAAAGTTAATGAAAAACTGCGAGGCCAAGGTCAAACAATTGCATGTGATCCCAGTTTCAAAGAGGTCGCTAATTACTACATGTCCTGGCTCAAAGAAGACCCAACATGTCAAAACTTCCCAGTATGGGAATTCCTCCTTTCAGCCGCATATCAGCACCCGCGGGCAACACATGGCTCAACCCCCATGCCCGATGCTCCTGAAAAACTTCCGCCCAAGTGCTCGCTCAAAGATAAATGTCGCTGGAACTACATCACTGCCGAGGAGCGTATGCCGGCATACCGCACATTCTGGCGGGTTCTGCCGCACATCTTGCCAACCAAAGCCCTACAAGTCAGATGGGCAGCAGCTTTGAAGGCAAATCCACTTGGTGAAGCATTGGAATCAAAGGGATCTCTTGTCCGATGGGTATGGCGCATGCAGAAAGCAACAGATAATAAGTGTGATCAGTTTCCGGCTGTTTGTCGTAAGTTAGCAGCTCATTCAAGTGACTGCCATAAGTCAAAGCGCGCGCGGACATGTAGGGCTAGCCGCAAGGCTACCGCGACCACGACAAAACGCCGCAAAACAAGAAGGGTCTAATGATAGAGGGCCGCGATGCAAATGGATACATATCAAAAAGTATTATTTACAATAATATTACTTTTATGTGCTAACTACATTGCTATATTATATTATAATCGGCTTGTGAAGCCAGGTTATAATAGAGTTATCAAAGTTGATACAAAAGAGGGTTTTGATGGTGGTGCTGCCGCTGGCACAGAGAATAATATCCACGTCTGGCTCGACAACAAGAATATTTACGATCAGTTCTATGCTGACATTTATGATACCCTCACATCAAGTGCTAACCGCACACGTGCAGAAGCTGCATTCTGTGTAAAGCGCTGGGCAGCCAAGACAACACCTGAGCGTATGCGTATCCTGGACGTAGGCTGTGGCACAGGTCAAGCGCCAATAGCAATGGTGGCATCTGATGTTGGTAAAGTATGTGGTCTTGACCTATCGTCGGCCATGCTTGTAAAAGCGCGTGCAAATCATGCAGAGGCAAAGAAAGGAAAGGATCGTCCAATTGAATGGCGTGAAGCCGATGCAGAACTAGCATCTACTTGTCAGCCTAATGAGTTCACACATGCAACAATTTTCTACTTTTCAATTTATTACATTAAAGATAAACCAGCATTTTTCAAGAATCTCTACTCTTGGATTGCACCCGGTGGCTCAGTTGCAGTTGAGGTTGTAAATAAATATAAGTTTGATCCGATGTTTCAGAGTGCAGCACCATTCCTTGGTTTCAGTTTGCAGAAATATGTAAAGGAGCGAGTAAATACATCAAAGATTACCTTTAATAAGTTTGACTATGAAGGCACATTCCATCTGCTAGAAGAGGGTGATAAGTCAGAGGCTGCAGAGTTCCGTGAAGTTATTACTTTCAAGGACAGCAAAACGGTGCGTCGCCATAAACATCACCTCTATATGCCAGACATGAAGGAGATTATAAAGGCGGCTGATGCGGCTGGATTCCAGTATATGGGTTATCAGGATTTGATGACGTTGGGCTTTGAATATGCCTACTTATTATTTTTTGATAAACACTAAATAGGAAATGGCTAGTTCAGGTAAATATCTGACTAAAGATCAACAGAGGTTTTTAATAGAATTTGAAGACAAATATGTTAAAGAGGCAAATGAAAATCCATATAATATATTTGATATATTAGATAGGGCTCACCAAGAAATAAATAGAATTATACCAAACTCTTACGAGTATAATGATTATAATAGTATACACCTTGCTTTCCTTCAAATACAAAGGGCAGCTGATAAATCAATAAAAGAGCCACTTCCTATATCGCTAGAACCCGCTTCCCAAGAAACACTCAGAAAAATAAAGCAAAAGTATATTAAAATATTATGTAACTATCCTGAAGATTTAAGAATTCATATGATAGTGCACGCACATAAAGGGGCACTAAGAGAATTAAACACTTATCCAGAATTATCTCGCGATGAGAAAAATCGTATACTAAGGCATATTGAGGAGGCTTGGAAAATTCACAAATGTAGTAGATCAGGAGCATCATCTTCTTCAAGCAGTTCAGCAGTAGCAGCTCCCATTTTAACAGCACCAACTTTGCCAGCACCCAAAGCAATGCTTTCAGATGAAATTGCTAATAAATTAAAGGCAAGGAGATCGTATTATGTTAAGAAATTCTGTAATATACCAAATACAAATACACGCAGAGCTGAAATTGAAAGTTCAATAGATGCTATTAGAAGTGAACTACTTACTATGGCTGGCACACCTGGTGCTGAAGAGTTTGTTGAAACACTCATCCGACAAATCCAGAGAGATTCTTTCAACTGTCGTTCAGGTGGTAGACGTCGCAAGCACACACGTCGTCATAAGTCCCGTCGCACAAAGAAGACACGCAAACATTAATGCTTTTCTTTAAGAGTATCCTTCAAAAACAAGCCAAGACTCTTGTCAAAAGCGTGCCCATAGCCAAGAGCTGCTTCTGATTTCAGCCATTTATCTAAACCAATTTCATCAATTTTCTTGGCTTGTGCAACAGTCCAAATAATTGAATTACCTGTATGACCAAAATCCCTTTTTGGATCAGTTCCACCAAATACCTCTGGATGGATCTCCGATCTTAGCATGTGTGGAGAATACTTATGAATATAAGCTTCTTTGCGCATTGCCAGCACCCAGCGCAACGAGGATTCACAAACTTTCCGTGCCTTAGGCATTTCCTACTTGTAATATTAACTAAATTTTAGACTCTTCATTTTCTACTGATAATAAGTTGCGTAGTAACTGCTTCTGGGTTAAGAATAACATTCTTAACCGACAAGTATTCTACTGTTAAGTAGAAGTGTGATGGCTGCGCAACATCAACCGCTTGATATTTTCCAACCCGGTCTCAAACGTGGTGCAGCATCGCTCCCATTTGCACCCCATAAACGATACGCATATGTAGAACATCCCAAAGATGGTTGGCGTGTATACCTTCGCAATGCTGCTTTCCTGCATCAATGGGAAGGTAGCCCTAATATTAACTTAGATCCAGAGAAGTTCTTAGTTGTAAAAGACACCAAGACTGCACCTCAAGGATACGCATGGGAGCCACCCAAGGGTCAAATGGAGGGCAAAGATATGCCTGCACGTGGCCCCCTCTTAAAGGGCATGATGGAGGCTCTCAGCCGAGAGATTGCTGAAGAGTCAAAGATAGAAAACGTTCTGTTCCTCCAGCATACTGGTCTTGTTTTCCAAGGACGCGAGAAGGATTATCCGCCCAATCACTTCTTCCAATATCATATCTTTCGTGGTTTCGTTGATGAGGAAGAGATTGACAAAGCCCATGAGAAATTCCAGTGGCTCAAAGAGCATCCTAAAGCACAGGCACGTCAGCGCAAAGATTTCAAAGAGAAAGATGCTCTTCGCTTCTATTCACCTAGACATACACGTCTATTTGGCTCTTGGTCACCCGCACTGGTTATGATGTATCTCTCGCTGTATAAGAAGTAACCAGGGTATCATGAGATAAATGATAATATTCAACGCCTTCAATAAGACAATGCTCATCTGCTTCTAAGAATTGATTCATAACAACTCCTAGAATTGGCAAGTCACCGATCCGATAATAGAGGCTGAAATGAAATGCCTCTAGAAATCCAACAAACTCTTCAACATGCGGCTTCTTCCATAGATCACGTGCCATAATCCAAACATTTGTATATGGAAACAGCTGATTATAGAACTCTCGTTCTACAAGTCCTTTCTCTGCCAAGTATGCACGCGTTATCTTTGGCAAGAGCTCATTCGTAAAATCATGTGTTTCATCTGACAAGTAGGGATATTGGAGAAGCGCCCTTGGGCGGCCTAAGGTCTCGGCAGGCCAGTGCTGTAAGATACAGTCTTCATCAATACGAATTGTGTAGTCGAACTCACTCACATAATGACGAAAACGTCCAGAAAAGAAGCGACACATACATTTATAGCCCCATGGCCAGCGTTTATCTAGTTCTTTCGTATCATCAAATCCCGCAGGCTTACTGAACTCTGTTGCACCAATATCAATAAAAAATAAGGGCTGTGGTCCAGAGCGGGCTCTTATATATTCTTGATGCTCTGGCAGAATATTTCCTTCGTGAAATATGAGCAGCGGCCATGGCAAGAAACCATTCCTAATATTGATATTATTATATATAGCAATATTACGTTGTATTAGCACATTATATTGTTGTAGATCTGTGTAACCGCGTGTTAAACAAATTATTGCAACACGCATTCCTCTACATGCAAATTATTAAGCAAAGCTCTAGATCCGCTCCATCTTCTTAGTTTCAACTACAGGCATAGCTTTCTTCAGCTTCTCTTCCTGATCTTTCTTGTAATCAAATGAACAAGAGTGAATCTCTGCTTGAATATGCTCTGAGCAGAAGATGCTAGTGCAACGACATTTGAAAGGGAGAAGGCCGAGCTTCTTGCGACAGATAGAGCAGCGTTCAGATGGCATGATGTCGTTTTCACCTACTGCCTCCGAGTCGCAACTGAATCAAGTTTTTCGGCATAAAGCCATGTGAAGGATCAAAGTAATAATGCCAGAAAACCCATCGTTCTGGCAAAGAAGTCTTATATCAAGAAATAAGCCAAGCCTAACAAGAAGATACGGATTCATTGCTATAAGTGACCTACCAGATTATGTGCCCTCACAAAATACCACACTCCTCTCTCCGCAAGAAGCAAGTCTCTTCTGGAAGAAACACTTTGGCTCTCCACCAAGAACACCGCTCCTACATGTCAGAGAGGAGTGGTTAGAAGCTGATTTAGTCGCAGGTGCAATTGGGATCAAGCTAACTGGCAAGCAGGGTGAAATAATTGGCACAATTTGGGCACGACCAATCGGCAACTTTTATGTAACAAAAGAGCCTCAGCATCAGATTCCAATTCTATATGTAGAAGGGCTCTGTCTGAAGCCAGAAGTTCGCGGCAAAGGATATACTCGCCAACTCTTGAATGCTCTTGGCACCGAGACTCTGAAACGCTATGGCTCAGATATGCGGTTTCTCTTCTTAAAAGAAGGTCATTCTATTCCCACTTCAACTCTTGGATTTGATCTCTATATATATAAGAGGTTTAGTCATAGAGACTCTCTTAATACTAGTATAAACACTCCTCTGGCATTAGATAAAGCTAAAGAGATTTTTAGAGCACTTACCCAGAAAAAAAACGCAGTTCCCTATTTAACAAACTTTGGCACAGGCGTAACACAGAACTCCAGAACACAGCTTTTCACAGATCCTACAGAAAGCTGTCTTCTTGCAATAACAGAAACTTTTCAACATCACCATCTTGATGGTCGCCGCATTGGTCTCATTACTGGCTGGATAGCAGATCCATATCGCCCCATAGAAACACATGCACTACTCCAACAGTATGTACTTGCCAGACAACCATATACATGGATCTGGTCACCTACATCATATATTATAGATAATTATTCGTGGCATTATGATGGTGCAATATCTTGGCAGCCTTTTGAATGGTGGTGCGAGCCAGCAGTTGGTATGAAGCGACTATTTATTGTGCTCTAAATGAGAGAACCCTTCTCCATTAACATTTTACGCCCCTGTTCATAAGTTCCCTCACAGAACTTGTAATAATCAACAAGAACTTGGCGCGCCAACGTAGCAATCTCTTCCACATACTTGTCGCCACCCGCGTAGAGCTTTGGATGGAGACCCACCACTTTATACGATCCAGGTTTGCCAACAATGTTGAACATTAATTTGTAGATACTTGCAACAGCAGCAGCATGTTTTACTTGTCTGTCCATTAGGATCTCAGAAGTCTTCTTTGCTAGAGCAGCAGCATCCTTGTTGCCAATATATTGGGTCTTATCGTCGCTGGTGCCACATTTTGTTGAGCGGAACTTGGCCTGTTGGAGCTTAGGTGCTACCTTACCAGTCTCATCAATGAAAGCCGTTAGTAGCTCTTGATACTTCGCCTGAGTTCCTGTGATTAACTCACCAGATTCACCTTTGATTACACTGAAGAACAGGGAATTCAAAGCTTTCAAGCCTGCATGTGAAGTAACACTTGCACCTTGAACAACACCACCATATTTTTCTAAGACTCGTTTCTTGCATATAGATGTTACTGGCTTATTTGCAGGGCCTGTTTGCAATAGTTGCAGCGCGCGCGTTACACAATGTGCCATTGGCTTGACTCCACGATCAAATAGATCATAATAACCACTCAAGCCAGAAGGTGCTGCCATTGCAGCACCAGCACCTGGTCCTCCATAGCCAGGCGGTGCAGCACGATTTGTATTACCTTCAGCACCTTTTACCTCTGTTAAGTAGGCTGCAAATGGCTGCTTAGAGATAACACCTTTGTAGAGCTGTGTTGTTAAAATGTTATCTAAAATAGCATTGTAATTCTTCACTTTCTGCGCCTCTGTAACTGCACCGCGTGAAATAATTGGTATATATGAGTCTTTTGTTGTTATAGTTGTATTGAGTTCATTACCATTTACCTTGATTAAGTTAATTCTGAAATTATATGTTTTCATACCAAACTCTGCTGAAAAGAGAAGCTCGCATTCAATTGCATTATTATTTTTGTCGAAAAACAAGAAGTTTGGTGCTTGATGCTCACCCTCTTCAATCTTACGAACATAGAAATTCTTGATAACACCTGCAATTAGCTGATAACGATGCTCTCCAAAATCTTTAATCTCAGATCTGACAGGTAGCACTTTGTCAATAATCTCATTTGTTATGCGAATATCATCTCTGCGACCGCCGCCGACGAGTGTATATCCCATTGGAAATGCAAGTTGTGTTGTTGTGATGAAACCGCCTTCTTGTGTTGCCGCTTCGTTACCGCCACCACCGTTCATGAAAACCAGACCACCACCGCCTTGCCCACCACCTTGCACACGGAAACCCAACTGACGCTCCTGCAGCCCACCCAACCCACTCTGTTCCAACCCCCGCACCGTCTCGTTGTCCAACACAGATAAGGCCAACGCCGAGTAAATCTGGAACACACGTGTGATCATGCTGGCAACATATAAACAGTAGCGCTCTGTGACCTCCTTGTCAGAACCAGTTTTCTTAGTCAGTGCCTCCGTGCTCTGGAAAAGTAATACACCTTTCTGCGAACCAAGTTGCACAGGCAGCTTCTCAAACAATTTCTGAATATCCTGTGCTAACAAAAATATAAACTTGTTACATGTGTCACCGCCTGATAGCAATGGGAAATATGTCTTTATTTTAATGTTATCTTTCAGATATAAGAATATAGAATCTGATAAACCACGCGGGTCACGGGTTGCCAACAGCAGCTTTTCGCGCGTCAATCCAGATAAGAAACCATCTGAACTAAATTTTGATCCAGAGCCACCCATTTACCTCTGCTCTTTCTTTTTATTTTACAAGCGTGCCGGCACGCTCCTTTAATTCCTCATCCCATTGTCCAAGTCGCCGTAAGCACTTCTGTAGTGTTGCAACTGAGATACCGCATGCCTCTGCAATTACAGGTAGAGCAATCTCTACCTTTCGGAATACACGCAGTGTCCATGCCAATACACCTGCCGCCAGACTTGTAGGCATATTCTCGCTGCTCATACAATTGTCCTCAGCAAAGTTACATAGATCCTCTGCGATTCGTCGCACAATTGTCTCTTCTGCACGTGAAATTGGCAACCGTGACAGCGGCAATCCTACATAATCCTTTGCACAGGTGCTCTGGATATGCACAACCTCCTTCTTGTCCTCCTCCAGTCGCCCTTTTTGCCCAGCCAACATCATACTCTCCTGGAAGTTCTTCAAACTACGTGTAAATGCCGCACCCGTGAGCCCAAACATATCACTAACCTCCTTTGGTTTCCGGGGTGACCCATTTTGCTTCAATGCTGTATATAAGCAAGAAGCCAGAACAGCATCACGATTTAGTCCCCTCCTATCACAAACTTCATTCATCTGCTGAAATAGATTCTTTGTGGCGTCGAGGACGCTGGTGCTCAAGCCATGATTCGTCGCCAGTAAGTTCAACTTACCATATGTTTGCAGCATACTGCGCTCTTTATATGTCATCATGTTCCACATATGATACTTACGGATGCTATACATAGCCTTTCCGTAGCCACCCAAGATAATGGTGCCAAGTGATGATTCTGGCAATCGTGGATCATGTGGCGCTCCAACACGACAAGGATCCGCACCTTTGTCATCTTGTTGGAAATAGCGATACTCAGCCACAGAGTCTAAGATCTTCTCAATTACAAGCCCACAGCTGCGACATGAACGATACTCGTCGACTTCAAAATCATCTCCTTGTTCTCCACAGCAAGGACAAACAGCATCTTCCCCTAAACCCGTGGATGTGCCAATAGCCGCTTTCTCTTCTGCAGAATCTGCATCCAAATATGAATCCCATTGATCTTTTACTGGATTCCGTGATGGCGAATAACCAACAAATGTTTCCATATTTGACAAAGAGGCTTGAAAGTGTGTAACCCTACTTGTCAGTCAAACAAATTATCAAATTTTATACCCTATAATCAAATGTCAGGTAGCTTTGGTGCAGATGGGAGAATATCTATATTACCAAGTAAAGATCCTGGTGATCCCGGGTTTTTGGGCCCTAACTATGACCCATCTGATTTTATACCTCTTCCAGGTGACCTTGGTGTTAAGCGAGGTAGCAGTGTGAATGCAGTGCTTCGCCCTCTTCGGGCTCTTTCATATTATGCAGATACCATTGGTTTTGGAGAAGCATCTATTGGCCTTACACGCGGCACAGGTGTCCCTGTTATGAAATATGGTATAAGTTATTTTGTGCCGACAGGTATGACATGTGACAATGGTGCGCAGATGTTTGATTATGTTGATACAATTCCAAAAGGCGATGCCCTCGGTAAAGCTGTGCAACGAGGTATGGCCAGTTCAGGATTCCCTCAACTAAGGGGTTTAGCACCAGGTATCGTTGAGGATGCAAAGGCTGCCCTTAACCCTGTCCCTATTGTTAAAAGTCTATTTGGAACAGGATATGCAAAGTGCAAATTAGCATATCTACCTGTGGGTGATTTATACGGTCGCATTGGTGATGAGGATGGCCCATGGATTATGAATCCAGAGACAGCTAGAATGGGATTAGGTGGTCGTTTTTATCAGACACGTTGGGTGCTTGATAGAAATATCACAAAAGATGAATTTGATGCTGCGCCAAAGCAATTTGAGTTTGATGGCAGTCCGAGAAAACCCGTCAAGGAAGAGTTTGCGAGTTGCAGAGCAACTGGCCTCACTGGCTATTTAGCTCCGCAAAATAGCGAATTCTGTGGCAAACCCACGTTACCCATGCTTGGTGTAGCAACCGCAACCCTACTTGTCCTCTTAGCAATGAAAATGCGTGCATAAATTAAAGAGATGGCTGACGGTCCCGGGGCAATAGAAGCCGCATATGACCCTTCAGAGTTTGTTCTAAGGCCAGCACAAGTTGGTGTGAAGAGAGGTGGCTCTTTAGATGATGTATGGAATTCCGCTCGTGGTATGGCTTATTATAGTGATATGATTGTGTTCGGTCGCTCCTCAGGCAAATTCTCTGCAAATAACGCCAACAAAATGAAAATTCTAGGTGTAAATTACTTCATCCCTTCTGGGCTCACTTGTCACAACGGCACCCAGATGTATTTATATAACGAGTATATCCCAAAAGGAGATGCATTTGGAAGGCGTGTTAAGGCGGCTTTCGCATCTGCAGGCCTCCCACCACTACAAGGTTTAGCACCTGGTGCAATTGAAGATGTAAAATATGTTTCAGATGTGCGAGCTATTATGAAAACAATGTTTGGCTCTATTTACCCTGTTTGCACAAAACAAACCCTACCTGTCGGCACTGCACAAAATGAGATTCAACAAAACGGAAAACCTCTTGTAACAGACCCAGGTTCTGTAGAGTGGATTAATGGGAAACCACATCAAACACGTTGGATACAGGCAACAACTAAAAAAGGTGACCCAATAACAATAACAAAAGAGGAGTTTGATAAGATACCCAAAGCTTTCAAGTTTGATGGATCGCCCGCTGCAGCGACAGCAAAAGAGAAATTCACTAATATGAATATCTCTGATACTAATTTACCAATATTTTGCGTTGCATTTGCAACTGTAGCGGCTCTCTATGCATTACGCATAGCAGCTTAGTCAAATCTAAGCTTAAGCTAAAGCCTTATACGTATATATTGCGGCAGCGGCACCAGCCATCTGCACAACCACATAACCAATGAACTTATTCATGTCAATCAAGCCATGAATAAGAGCAGACAAGCTAACTGCCGGATTTACATGGCCGCCGCTGACGGCACCGATCAAGAGCACAACCACACCAAGGGTCGCACCAATCACAAGCCAGTTACCGCCAGAGGCAAAGATAGAAAGGACAAGTAGGAATGTTCCGAGGAACTCCGCAGCATAACTCATAAGCATAGAACCGACAGCCATTTTATATATATTAGTGCGATTTTTCTTACAACCCAATGCTTCTCAAAGAATTAGCATATATATCAAATATCTCGACCTCAAAAAATATTAGATCCTCTTCTGGCCGTGGAGGATATGTTATAAAAATAGTAGCAAAGTGAAAATTTATATTTGGAAACACTTTCTCAAGTGCATCGTAAAGCTCAAAATCATAAATAACTTCTTTTATAAAGCAATGTTCCTTCTCTAAAATCATTCCATTACCATAAATAATATCTATAGTTTCACACATTGGCTGCTCCTTAGCGGCCCATAGTTTATACCTTTTTTCAATAAGTTCCCGCAAAGCCTGCATTTATCATACTTGTCTTATTCAGCTCTTAAGCCTCAAGCATCTTCTTCTGTTTCACAGGCGCCTTGAAGAATGCGTCCTGTGTCAAGATTCGCGACGAGATACACATCGTCTCCAGTTCCTGCAGCAGCAACTTGTATGCATATGGCACCTGGATACAACGGAAATTCGTCGTGTTTCCACAACCCTTACATGTCCAAATACTCTCCTTCGGGTTGGCAATCGCCAGGATACCACAGTCACCACATGACCAGCACTGGAAGCCATCTGAGCACTCCATCAAACGCTCTTTGGTGAATTCAGTAATACCATGTGCGGCAACGCAATCACGCTCCATCTCACCAAAGCGGAGACCACCATCACGTGCGCGGCCTTCTGCAGGCTGACGTGTAAGCATCACCAGGGGGCCACATGCACGGCTATGAATCTTGTCAGCAGAGCAGTGTCGCAGGCGCTGATAGTAGCAAGGCCCAATGAAGATGCTTGTCTCCATCTGACGACCTGTGTAGCCATTATACAGAATCTCATTACCACCTGGCTCCATGCCAAACTGATCACGCAAGATCTCTGCAAGTCCATCTACCGTGACATTGTTGAAAGGCGATCCATCACCCAAACAACCTGCACGGGAACCGATCTTACCCAGCAACGTCTCCATCAGCTGAGCAATCGTCATTCGGCTAGGAATACAGTGTGGGTTGATGATAATATCAGGGACTAGGCCGTTGGCGGTCTGTGGCATGTCCTCGGGATTGAGAATCATACCCACAGTGCCTTTCTGACCATGGCGCGACGAGAACTTATCGCCAATCTCTGGAATACGATCGTTACGCATGCGAATCTTCACGAAGGAGTAACCTTCGCCATTACGACTCTTGAAGATACGATCCACATAGCCCGTCTCATTGTTGCGCATGGTGCGAGATACATCACGGAACCGCTTAGTCCCTGCGGGAAGAACCTGGCCAGTAGGGACACGAATCGGCACCACCTTACCAATCAAGATGTCATCAGCATCTACATAACTATTCTCCTTGACAAAGCCATCACCTTCAACCTTCTCGTAGTTAGCATACTTCATATGCTTAGTGAGATCAGGGTCTGGGCGGCAGAAACGTTCCTCCTCACCACTGCTCTGATTCTTCTTCTCCTCGTCCTTATACGTGCGGTAGAAGATGCTGCGGAAGAGCCCACGATCTAGTGCTGCGCGATTGATCATCATTGAATCCTCTTGATTGTAGCCCGAATAGGTCATAATAGCCACTACAATGTTCTGACCAGCAGGCATAGTATTTGCACCTTGAATGCGTGACAAGAAGGGGGCAACAAATGGCTTCTGTGGGTAACAGAGGATGTGTGACATTGCATCAAAGCGCTCACGGTAGTTCAGCGCATACATACCCATTGCCTGCTTACCCATTGCACACTGGTAGGAGTTACGAGGTGACTGATTGTGATCAGGGAAAGGAATGAATGAGGCTGCTGTGCCCAGGCACATAGAAGGATGCAACTCAGAATGAGTTGTTCCTGCATCCTCTACCGCCTTCTCGGGTGTCATCGCAATATAGATACCCTCTGTCTCACCTGAATCAACATACTCAACTAAGTTCTTGCCAGTAGGGCTTTGCCACAAGAGAATCTGATCCCAACTCTTGCAACTTTGCACCTCCTCCAATAGCCTACCTGTCTTGTCTGCTGCAATCTCGCGCAATGCTGGTGCATAGTAAAGAGGGCGATTAATGCGACCTGCCTCCGTTGAAATCCACAACTCCTTGAGTGTCATCTTCCATACAATTGATGTAAAGATGTGAATGACGCCTGCACGCTTGGCTTTACGAAGCTCATCAACAGCTGCAGTGGTAGAGGCTGTATTGAACATACCTAGCCATGCACCATTCACAAATATACGTGTTCCCTCAAACTTCTCCTGGGTTGAACAGCTTCGCACAGGTTTGAACCCAGTAAGGCCAGCCAGAAGTGCAATAATACGATGAGGAGGTGTCCAGATGGTAACATGGGCAGTCGTTGTCATATTCTTCACAACACCTACAGATCCACCTTCTGGCGTCTCTGAGGGACAGATGAAGCCCCATTGACTGTTGTGAAGCTTGCGAGGCGCAATCAGCTTACCAGTCTTCTCAATCGGAGTGCTCACGCGACGCAAATGCGACATCATCGCTACGTAGTTAAGACGATTCAGCACCTGTGACACACCAATCTTAGGCGGCCCACCCAGCTTTGCCGACCCAAAGTTACCTGTCGCCAAGGAAGACTTCAAGCCAACATCCAGGATAGTGCTCTTGATGATCTTGTGAATGTTAGAGATATTCACAATATCCTCGAACGACCCTGAGGCTTTCCAGGAACCCGAGTGAATCTCCTTGCTTAGGGAAGCACGGATATCCTTGATCATCTTGTTGGTAAAGTAGGTGCGGAAGAGATTGGCCATCAGGAAACCAGGCAGATCTACACGTTTGTTGCAATATGCATCTCGGTCATCATTAGGCATACGCTGCGTAACAACCCAGAGAACCTTGCGCGCCATGTGAGCCAGGAAACATGCCTTCTCGTAGTTCTTGTCAGTGCCGCCAATGTGAGGGAAGAGCTCGTCGGCCAGAATATCCTGGACAATAAGAGGCTTCTGATACTTTACTGACCATGTGTTCACATGCTGACTGAGCCAGTTCAGTGCATCGTCTTGCGTTAGAATGTTGGATGATTCCTCCAGAGTCTCCATCATAATGCTCTCAAACATTGGATCACCATCTGCACCAAGAATCAGCTCATAGATCTCCTTGTCAGTTAGCACACCGAGGGCACGGAATAGCACGCAGATAGGAATATCAACCTTAATGCGCGGCACGGTTGCACGGAGCATCACCAGCTGTGAGTTCTTGGGGTGATACATGAGCTTCACCGCGTTGGACTTGGGCACCTGATCGTTATCTGGACCAATGCTCTTGACCTCCACAACCTCCATCTCCTTGCTAGGATTACGATTGTTGCGGAACACGAAAGGGCGGTTCTCTGACATGCGCTCCTGAGAGATGATAACGCGCTCACCACCTTGCACAATAAAGTAGCCACCAAGATCTTCTGAGCACTCACCCAACTGAGATACGTGCATGTGCTTCTGGTCGCTTAGCAAACAGTATTTACTACCGATCATAACGGGGATCTTACCGAAATGCACATTGGGAAACACACGCGAATGAACGGTGCGCATACCATTCTGTGTATGGTCAATAAAGGTAGTAGTTACCTTCACATCCACGTTAAGAGGAGATGCGTAGGTGAGATTACGCAAACGGGCATCATTTGGCATCATTGGGAGTAGAGAGCCATTATTCTCAAAGATAGTTGGCTTCCTAAATGTAACATCTAGAAACTCCAATGTCACTTCATACTCGTGCTTAACATTTGGCAGTGCAGGTGCAATGGCAATACTATCGCTGGCCGCTGCAGCTGCTGCCGCCGCACTCTGTCCCATAAGAGCATTTGCAGCAGATGTTGAGAGGCCAGTGGCAGATGCCAAGGCAGAACGAGGGCCAGCAAGAGGAATCTCTGGAGAACCACGCACAGAGAGAGGATTAACGCGATGAATAATATCAGGAATATCGTATTCCATAAAATGATTGAAAGACTCAATCTGATGGGCAATAACTTGACGCCCACCATTCTGAGCAAGGAACTTTTTAACTACGTCCTTATACTCGGGTGTTTGGCATGAAACTTCTGACATTGTATGAGTTGCGTGTGATTAATTAAAAGGTGTGGGTGGAAATCAAATTTGCTGGCGCTTGCCAAAATCCTCTCATAATTCACTATACTGGCTCTTTAGGCATTAATTAATTCAGATTATTAATTAAGAGTATGTCCTCCGTGGCGACAGAATCTAGTAATACGAAGGTTATAAATATTACCGGTGTAGCTGCCACAAATGGTATGTCAGGTGGTGCAAAGACACGTCGTCGTCGTCGCACTTCTAAGCAAGCTGGTGGTGCAGGAGAAGCATCAGCAACTGCCCCTCAAGAATCAATAATTGCACCAACAATGAATGTTATTCGGCAAATGGGGTCGGCTGCACCGACAGCAGGCCCTGCACCTGCACCACCTCTTGCACCATCTTCTGCACAAACAGGCGGTGCTGCAGTCGCTTCCGTTGCCCCGGCCAAGCAAAAGATCTCCCTTCTTCCAGCCAAACAGAAAAATAAGACACGCGTTCTCTTGACACCAAAGGCACAGCAACCATTTGCAAATAAACAGCAAGCCGGCGCTCATCACAAACCTACAAGTCAGACACGTAGGCAGAAGAAGTTTAGTATTCGTGTATCTGCTCTTCGCCGAAAGGTTGCTTCAACACGCAAACATATTCATGCATCAACTGCTCTTCCTATAGATAAAATCCGCAAAGAACTTGTTGATGCCAAGCTTCTCAACCCTGCTTCTAAGGCTCCAGAAGCCCTCATACGGAAGATATATGCAGACTACAAGATAACAACTGCCAAGTAATCTTGTCATCACTGCTTCTGCTGCCGCCGCCCCCCGCCTAAACCTCAGCCGACTTATTCTAATAAGCCAAGCTTCTTAAGAGCGTTAATAATCTCTCTCAAGATGTATGATTTATATAAATCATTTTACGATCGTTATCGTCCTCTTTACGGCGAACAGACATGTATTTTCCTACTTGTCGGTTCGTTTTATGAGCTTTACGATAGCCAGGACCCTGCCACAGGCGAGACTAGCTGCAATGTAAAAGATGTTGTTGATACACTTAGCTTGAATGTGACAATCAGAAAGGGCGATGGCCTTAATGGTCATGATGGACTTTTTGCAGGCGTTCCTGATTATAGCATTCACAAACATGCAGGGAAGCTAACACAGCGGGGCTGGACTGTTGTGCTTGTTGATCAAGTGCGTCGCTCCGATGGAACTGTGAAAAGCCGTGAAGTTGCACGTATTTTATCACCTGCTACACATACGGAAGTTCTTGGATCCTCTGATACTGCTTTCCTTGTTGGGATTCTATGCACTGAGTCGAAGGATCCTCAGATGCCTCCAAACTATGCAGCAACTGCATTTGACTTAACAACTGGTATTACGTATACATTGTGCGGACAATTTACAGGTCGCGGAACTCAATGGGTTAGTGATGAGCTCTCACACTTTTTCCAAGTTCTTGCTCCTCGTGAGGCAATCATCTGGTGGAACGGTTCTCAGCTGACAATGCCACCTCAGGAGGCTATGAAACAGCGCCTAGGAACAACTGCAAACGTGCCATTTCATATTCGTCATTGGACTGCTGATGCACATGGTGCTGCAAACTCGCCTCTAGTGCGTGAAGAGTGGTTTCGCAAAGTATACAGCATTCGCTCAATGCTACCTGTCCGCACCTATCTTAACCTCCGCACAGAAGATGAAGAGATGTGTCTCTTTGACACTTTGCGATTTGTGGAAGATCATCTTCCGTCTTCTTTTGAGCGCCTGGAACAGAACCGCCAATGGTGCCCACGCGCACAAGTTCGCCTTGGAAATTCTGCACTTACACAGCTACAAATGGTTGCGGCTAACACTAAGGAATCTGTGCTAGGACTTTTTGATCAATGTGCAACACCTCTAGGAAAGCGTAGCCTCCGTAATCGGCTCCTCAATCCAACATATGATACAACAGAGCTAAGTGCGCGTTATGAACGTATTGCAACTCACCAAGCACTATCAGAAGATATTCGTAAAAAGGTGCTAACACATTTGCGTTCTATCTATGACATCCCTCGTCTTCACCGAAAGCTACTCTGCGGACAAGTAGGTCCTCTTGATGTTCTGACACTACATACTTCCTACTTGTCTGCACAAGGCCTACAACTCCTTTTAGCAACAGCTGCCCCAATTCTCTGTGATGGCTTTGAGGCTAAAACCCCTAAGGCTCTCGGCACAGCACTTGCATCTAAGTTTGATATGGAACGGGCGGCAGCGGCATCTGAAGATGTTTGTTTCTTGCCACGTGGTCGCTACCCAGATATTGACACAACAGAAGCACAGATTCAGAGCATTCGTGATCAAGTTGAGGAGCTACGCAAGTCTCTGGCAAAGCAGGCAAATCTGGCAGTTGATTCCCTCCGCATGGAACCAAAAGAAAAAAATATATATAGCATCCGCTGCTCTAAAACCATTGGTGATCAACTAACTAAAATTGTCCAATCTAATACCTACTTGTCAGAAACATATGGTTCAAAAGCTATCAGTATGAATGTATTAAAATCTGGTGCAACTGTCGAGGGTAAATGGTTGGATTCTCAGCATGATAAAACCATTGCTCTTCGCCTTCGTCTTGCAGCACAGGTATCTCGTGTAGTTCCAACTCTATGTGAGAGCTTTGTCGAAGAAACTAAGGCACTCTGGTCTTCTATTGAGGGGTGGGTTGAAACTCTTGATATAGAACAATGTATTGCAGCAGTTAGCACTGCCCGCGGTTTTGTGCGACCAACTTTGTTGCCTCCTGGGCCTGCAGCCGCCGTGCATCTGAAAGATTTACGTCATCCACTCATTGAAGCATCACTCTCTCGCACAGAGTATGTGAAACACAATGTTTCTCTTGGTGAAGATGGATCCAAAGGGTGGCTTATTTATGGTATGAATGCTTCTGGTAAGAGCAGCCTTATGAAAGCAACGGGCATAGCAGTTCTCCTGGCCCAAGCAGGTGCGTATGTTCCAGCCTCTTCATGTGAAATCAGACCCTACAAGTCCCTCTTTACACGTATCCTCAATCAAGACAATCTCTGGGCTGGCCTCAGCTCATTTGCGGTGGAGATGTCTGAGATGCGTGAAGTTCTTGCACATGCAGATGAACATACCCTGGTTCTTGGTGATGAACTCTGCTCTGGCACCGAGTCCGCCTCTGCCCATGCACTAGTTGCAGCAGGAATTGATTGGCTTTCAGAGCGCAGCGCCTGTTATATGTTTGCAACACACTTGCACAATCTCCTGCAAATTCTTCCAGAGCCACAGACCCTTCAGCTCAAAGTATGGCATCTACGCGTCCATTATGACAGAGCTCGTGATATTCTTTTCTATGATAGGACACTGACACCTGGCCCTGGCTCTTCTCTCTATGGCCTTGAAGTTGCCCGTGCAATGCATGTGCCTATGGATTACTATGAGAAAGCCTTGCGCTACAGAAATGCATTCCTCTCTCAAGATAGCGCAGAAACTGCATCCAAGAGCTCCTACAATGAACATATCTCCAGACAAGCATGCGAGCTCTGTGGATCCTCCTTGAAACAAGGATTAGAGGTGCATCATATTCAACAACAAGCAGAAGCTTCCTCTACAGGTCACTTTGCAGATGGAAGTCACAAGAATGATGCACGCAATTTGGTTACTGTCTGTCAGCTCTGCCACGATAAACACCACGCTGGTAAGCTAGATATTCAGCCTTTGAAACAGACATCTGAAGGGCCTCTTCGTCTGACAGCACCGCCTCTAACCGAAGAGGGTTCTGTCTCTTCAAAAGAGGAGGCGCCTACCACAAAAACACGTAGGTCAAAGTGGAGCACGGAACAAATGGAACAAATTCATGGAATGCTTCGCAAATATCCTAATGGACCATTGCGAAGAATAAGCCTTCTTCTTGATCAAGAATATGATATTCAGATAACAGAATCATCTTTGCGCACTATTCGCACAAAGATTTAAGAGCTGCGCAGCAGCGCCAAGATCTCCTCAGAAGCAGCTTCATCCTCCTGGGCATTTGCCTCCACAACTGCTGCAGGAGCCTCCGTTACGCTCTCTGTAGAGGAACTCTCAGTGGCAACAGCAGCTTCAGAGCCACCCTCTGCCTCAGCCTCAGCAATGGCCTCAGAGATAGCAGAAAGCAGATTAGAAGTATCCGCGGCCTCTACTTGCACCGCTGCACTAGAACCAGTTGCCATAGATGATACAGTTGTATTAATTGCTTTTACAGTATTATTTGTAGCGGCAATAGCCGCCTCGGAAAGAGACATACGAGAAGCAAGATCAGCAATTGCCTTATCAACACGTTTCTGTTGAGTGTCAGCATTTAGTTCAATACGTGTTACAGAAGCCTTCAAAGTCTCAACTTCAGAACGAAGATTTACAATCTGAAGAGCAACCTCCTTCAAACCAGCAGTAATACCCTTTACACCAGTAATTGCACCACCACCAGCGCCACTTGCAACAAGCTCCTTCATATTCTTCTCGACACGAGCAATGTAGTCGCGAATGGTATTCATCTCGGCGCGAAGAGGATTTGATGTGCCATAATTCAGACCACTGAGATTCAAAATAGATGTCATTCTAGCTTCAGTAGAGCTAGAACATATATACCTTTTTACGCATGCCGGTGTTGTAGAACAACGCTCACGCAATAAAATTTGATTTCACTTAAACCAACATTCCTACGGGTCAGCTAGAATGATCATTCCTATTTCATGCTTCAATTGTGGTAATCAACTTGCCAGTCTTTGGCGCTATTATCAGGCTCGCCTTAAAGAACTAAAAGGTGATAATGCCGATCAAGCCTTCTATCTTGATGGTCGTAAGGTGCCTGAAACTGCTGAAAAGAAGGTGCTAGATGAGCTGGGTCTCCGGCGAGATTGCTGTCGTAATCACCTACTAACACATGTTGATCTTATTGATAAAATCTAAGTATAGTCTAAGAAGTAATGGAGTTCTTTCTCTCTTCAGTATTTATCTTGATATTTGGAGCGGTTGTAAGTTTCCTCTTAATTCCAAAGTTCAGCCCAACTGTTGTGCTTGTTATTGCCGCTGCACTTCTGGGTTTTGCGGTTTATCACCACATGTCACTCTTTAAAAACGAATATAAATTATCAACTTGGCAAACTGGCTTGATCGCTTATGCGCCATTTATTGTGCTCGGTGGAATGATTCTTTTCATTCTTGGATATATTTTTACTAAATACCGTGGTGGTGAAGTCCCGGTCCCAGATACTTCTAATATGCCTTCACCATCTGAAACCATCAATACACTTGCCAATACTGTGTCAAATACTATTACAAATGCAGCAAATAATGTTATTAATACAACCAAGAATGTTGCAAATAATGTTGTAAAGAATGCGAACGCAATAGTAAATAATACAACAAAGTCAAACGGAAATGGAGGAAATAAAGGTGGTAATGTAACCAAATCATTCTTTAATGTTGTCTAAATATAGAAGTTAGATGGCCAAGCGTCATACAAAAAAGAAACATAGCATGAAAAAGGCGAAGACACGCCGTTCTCATGTGATGAGCATACCACAGTTGCGTGCTGCGTTTGAGAAAATAAATAAGGAGGCTCGTGCAATGCTGTCATCTATGACACCTGCATCTGCTGCACCTAAGTTTCAGAAGCTCTGGCAGAGTGTATTTCATAAACATATAACTGAACCTGCCGCAAAGGCGTATCTTATGATGTTAAAGCCTACTCGTAAGCAACATGGTGGGGCTATGGGTATGGATGGCGTAAGTGAATCGGCACCCGGATCCGCTATATGGGGAGATGGTCAGCTCCGACCTGGCATTGATGCACAGCCTGTGCTCCCCCCTACACCACAGGGTGCATTCTATCAGAACTATGTTGGCAATCCGGGCTATCCTGGCTCAGCAGTGCCAGAGCCATCATTTGGTGGGCCCGCAGGTTGTGCTAAGCAAGCAGGTGGTCTCAGGCGCAACCGTAACCGCAACTACACACGCAAGATGCGTGGTGGTGCATATCTTCCTACCCCGGCCGATTTCCTAAGTTCATACAGCTCACATCCTTATGTGTCTCAAAACCCACAGACTGCTATCGGTGATATGGCCCGTATGTGGAACGGCCAAGCTATTGCTCCTCCCATGGATGTTACAAAGACAGCTCCGCCCTACTTGTCAGCTGCAACTCGTATGACAATGCCGAATACAGTGGCGCCATTTGGTCGCAGCTTATGGTCTGATATTGCTGGCCGTTAAGACTAAGTTCTCCGAATCCAAATCCAAATAAGTTTATTAGATAATCCCTTGTAAGGTATTACCTAAAAAACTATCCTATTTGACACTAGAGTATATCGCTATGGATTCAGGTGGAACTATATCTTCGGGGCATGAAGTGGCAAGGCATTTGCTTGATACTTACTTCAAGACAAATGCATATCCATTTACACGCCATCATATTGATAGTTATGATCAGTTTCTCTCAAAAGATCTGGGGCTCATTATAAAAAATGAGAATCCAATACTTGTCCTAAAAGATCGTATTGGTGATACAGATTTCTACAAGTATAAAGTAGAAATCTTCATAGGAGGACAAGAAGGCAATCAGCTTATGATAGGGACACCTACTGTAACCCTTCAAGGTGGAAAGGAGACACGCCTACTTTTTCCTAATGAAGCGCGCTTGAGAAATTTGTCATATGCATCTACAGTTTATGCAAATATCTTAGTTAAGATAACTTATACTGAAGATGTTGTTGCGGGCGTTCCTAAAGAGATGGCTCTGGACCCTGTAATCTTTGAGAAGTTTCCTCTTTTTCGTGTGCCAATCATGCTTCACAGTCGCTATTGTGTATTACACAATAAGCCAAAGGAGTTTCTTGAACAAGCAGGTGAATGCCCTCAAGATCATGGCGGCTATTTTATAATTGACGGTGGCGAGCGTGTAATTGTCAGTCGCCAAGAGCAAGCTTTCAACACACTATATGTAAGGAGACAGGGCTGTGATTCATCAAACAATGATATCAGCATATACGCAACAATCAGCTGTTTTTCAACAGAAACACGACGCACAAAACGTGTGAGTTTTGTCATGGATAGAAAAACGGGTGCTATACGTGTTACGCTTCCATTTGTCCGCACACCTATACCGCTTTTCATACTATTCCGTGCCCTTGGTATCCAAACAGACAAGGATATTATTCAAACAGTTTTCCCTGACATGGAATCTGATGAGGCTAAGATTCTTATGGATATGTTAGAGCCATCTGTTAACGAGGCATACCCATATTTGACTAAATATTCTGCTATCCAGTTTATCAAAGTTTTCACTAAAGGTTTCTCTGAGGCAACAGTGCTTGATATTATCTACAACCAGACATTTACACATGTAGAAAACCAGCCAGGTGCGCGTGTTCAGTATCTTGGCCAGATCGTCCGCAAAATCCTACGTGTTGCCGCTGGACTTGAATCCGAAACTGATAAAGATAACACTCGCAATCAACGCTGCTTAGTGAGTGGCTTCTCCACTCAAATGCTTTTCCAAGATATTTACAAGCAGTGGAAGAAGCTTGTTGGGCGTTATGTTGATTACGAATATAACTGCAATCCCACTCTCTACAAAGGCACAGCTTTCCGCAATATCTTCTCTGCTGGTAATGCAAATCAGATCTTTGTATATAATCATATTACCGATTCCCTCATGAAAGCTTTCCGTGGTAAGTGGGGGAGTGGGCTCGGCGAAGAGAAGGCTGGCTTGATACAAGTTCTTTCACGTTTATCCTATTTGGATTTCATGTCACATTGCAGACGCGTAGTGCTTGATTTTGATACTAGTCTAAAACTTACAGGTCCTCGTCACTTGCATCCAAGTCAGTTTGGTTATTACTGCACTCATGAAACACCTGGTGGCGGATCCATCGGTATTACAAAGAACCTCAGTATCCTTACAACAATTAGCACAGGAACACCTGTAAAGCCTTTCCAAGCATGGTTAGATCGTCGTGGTTTCCTCATTAAGCCAAATGATATTTCACCCATTCATCGTGCAGTATATGTCCCTGTAGAAATAAATGGAGCGTTATATGGTTATACTACTTCCCCATTGCAATTTGTAAAGATGTTGAAATATATGAAAAATACTGGCTGGATGCCTCCATCTGTTAGTGTAGGTTTTGATTATGCAGAGCGTCGTGTTTTTATCTATATGGATGAAGGTCGTCCTATCCGTCCTCTGATTATAGTTCGTGATGGAACCCCCACACCTATGGATGCCCTTAAGAAGATTAAGACATGGCGCGACGCAGTCCTTGGTAGCGATCCTGAGCGTAACGTTACAATGTCCATCTCTGATTTTGCCGACCCTTTGGCTGCTATGGAGTCTGCATCCATTGAAGAGTATATCGCACGACTCAAACCCTATTTGGGTTACATTGAGTATATTGATCCTTATGAACAGAATTTAGCCTTTATTGCATCTTTTCATGAAAATATCCAGCCTGAAACTACACATATTGAAATTCACCCAAGCACAATGTTGGGTATTGTGAATTCCCTAATCCCTTTCCTCAATCACAACCAGGCACCTCGTAACCAGCTCGGCTGCTCGCAGTCAAAGCAAGGTCTCAGCTTGTTTGCAAGTAATTTCAAAGATCGTTACGATAATCAAGTGCATGTGCTCTGCTATCCACAGGCACCGATTACCCGCACACTCTATGCAAACTACACAGGGGAGGGTCGCATGAACAACGGTCACAATGTGCTGATGGCCTTAGCAACATACCAAGGCTACAACCAGGAAGACGGTATTGTTTTTAATGCAGATTCAGTTGCCCGCGGCCTCTTCCGCTCAATCGCCTACAGGTCATACGAGTCATATGAAGAAGATGATCCCAAGACACAGGCCAAAACACGTTTTGGCAATCCCAAGAACATTCCTGCTTGGAACGATATTAACCCCAACTTAGACTACACAAAACTCGACGATAATGGCTTCGTGCGTGTTGGAGAGTATGTAGATGAGAATACCGTAATCGCTGGGGCTTATATGGCCATTGGCAACAAATATAAGGACACATCTCTGACACCACAAGTCTGGACACGTGGACGTGTAGAGGAGGTGGTGGTAATGTACTCCCCTACTGGTCTGCGTTTAGTGAAGGTTCGTATTGTGCAAGATCGTTCTCCTGAGCTGGGCGATAAGTTCACAAATCGTCACGGTCAGAAGGGCACAATTGGTATGCTTGTCCGCGCACAGGATATGCCTCGTTTGGCGAACGGTCAGGTTCCAGATATCATTGTGAATCCTCACTGTATTCCTAGCCGTATGACAATCGCTCAGCTGCTTGAGCAGCTGTTTGGCAAGGTGGCAATGAAGGCAGGTGTATATGCAGATGCAACAGCTTTCATGAACGAAGGATCGCCGGCAGATAGAATGGGTGATATTTTAGAGAATGAATATGGTATGGAGAGGACAGGTAATGAGTTGATGTATAACGGCATTACTGGCGAGCAGATTCCTGCTCAGATCTTCGCCGCGCCACTCTATTTCATGCGCCTCAAGCACATGACAGAAGATAAGTGGAATGCACGTGGCGAGGGTCGCAGAGAGCAGCGCACACACCAACCGACTGGTGGGCGTGGTCAGCAAGGTGGTTTGAAGATTGGTGAGATGGACCGCGATGCTATCCTCTGTCATGGGGTGTCAGAGTTCTTCCAAGAGTCATTGATGAAGAGGTCAGATGGCACTACCCATATGATTTGTAATGGTTGTGGCACTTTCCCTATCTATAATGAGAAGCTGAATATACGTATTTGCCCGTTATGCGATGGACCAGTAAAGTATGTTGGTGATTCAGTGAAGACATTGGAGATCTTGCCACCTCTACATCAGAGTCGTGTTACCTTCTCCAAGATTGCGGCACCTTACGTGTTGAAGCTGTTGGAGCATGAGTTGGAAACTTATTTGAACATGGGTTTGCGGATTTTGACAACGAAGGATGTAGATCATATGCGGCGACCAGAAGACCTGAATCCTCTTGCAAAAGAAAAGATCAGGGGGCCTCTGCAGAGTTTAGTGCTGCCAGAGCCACATGTGCCAGATATCATACCATCTGTTGATGAAGATGCGCGCCTTACTGAGCTACAGGCGGCTGCATTTGGCATGCCAACGGCTGCGGCCTCTGGTATGCCTGGCGCCGCTAACATAGATGGGCCCGTGGCAAATTCGTTACCACCAGTTGTTGTAACAGAGACAGTTAGAGAAGTGCCAGGTAGCCTTGGGACGGTAATAGTTACAAATGATGCTAATGCTCTACCAGAGACAACTGCAACAGCTCCTCTCCCAGATTCTACTCTTTTCCAACCTTCAGAAGGCCAGGCAGCAGCAGCGGTAAATGCCTCTAATGCACAGCTTGCAACAATGAAGCAGGAGGCCGATGCACTCACCGCTAGACAGAAGAAACAGTATTTTGTAATAACAACCCCTACTGGTCAGTATGCATTGATTGACGAAAATTCTATCACAACAAGCAATATCCTCAGCATTGTATATCCAATTGAGATATTGGAAGTCAAGTATCCCTCTATGTTGGAGAAGGCTCGTTCAAATGCATCTGGGATACCTGTCCAACTTGATACAGCCGCGGCGCCTCAACCAATGTTTATGGCACAAGCAATGCCAGATGGTTCTTTCCAACAGGCCGCACTACCTGGGGCCGCACCTACGTTAATTGTTGATACACGTCCAGAAGTGCAGAATCAGATGTTTGGTCAGCAGGGCGGTATGCGTATGCGATCACGTTCTCCTCGTCGTGTTAATTTTAGATCACAGGCACAATCGGCGGCAGCCATTGGTATGCCACAACAAGGTGGATTCCAAGAGGCAAGCCAACCGTTTGATGATGGGTTTGATGAGGGTGCGCCTGCACAGGAAGGGCCTGCAAAATACTCAAGTGTTGTTACTGTTAATAAGCTTGGGTAAAAATAAAATTTGACCCTGTAAATTTATCAGGCTAAAAATAACAAAATGCCTACACAACGGGAGATCATTAGTTCACGCAGAGAAAGAGTTATTCAGGCCTACAATGCAGCGAAAGCAGATAATTACAATCGCTTCTTAGAAGGAGATGATAAAGCCACAGAGGAGTATATCTTTCCAAATCAGATGGAAGATGCCCTTAATATTGTTGATATATTCTACAAGGAAAAATGTAGGGTAGTAAGTATACAGAAAAAGACTAAAGTTGGAGCAGATGGCTTAATGATTGAAATTGCCAAGTTACTTACAACCCATATTGATGACGATTTCGTTGTAGATCCCTCAAATGTTAGGATAATAACAGGTATGAGTAATGCCAGTTGGGAGAAGGATATGATTGATAAGGCTCCAACATGTTTTAAGGACAAAATCTTTCATCATGGCAAACTGTCAAAAGCAGATTTGATGTGCATTAATAACAGTCTTATTATAATTGATGAAATTGACACTGGTGATAAGGAGTGCCAAGTTCTTCATACAACACTAAAAGAGGCGGGTATACTTGATGTGGAAACTATGAAGAGAAATAATAATAGATTTGTATTCATAAGTGCCACAATGATAAGAGAACTCTATGCTCTCTATAGGTGGGGAGAGCTCCATAAACTATATAAAATGACTATCCCAAGATCATATTATGGCCATAGTGATTTCTTAAAAGATGGAACTGTCCAAGAGTTTTACAATTTAGGCTCTGAGGAAAATGCAGAAAGATGGGTTCAAGAAGATATTCTTGATAATTATGGGACTGACTATAGAGTTCATATTGTTCGCGTAAATGTTAAGAATGTAAACATTGTTCAAAATGCATGCATACGTAAAGGTGTTGCATGTAGAAACCACACATCAACTGACAGGTTGACAAATGATGAAATCAAAGAGTTCTTTAAAGATCCTCTAACTCAGCATATTGTATTGTGTGTGAAGGGTTTCTTTAGAAGGGCGAATCTTATTCCAAATAGCTGGAAACTTCGTATTGGTGCAACACATGAACAATATACAGAAATTGTAGATAATAATGTGCAAATTCAAGGATTAACGGGAAGGATGACAGGATATTGGCGCCATTATATTGAAGCGGGCCATAAAACAGGCCCACATAGAACTTCAATTAAAGCGATTGAAGAGTATGAAAATGCATATGAAGATCCATTTGGTGACAACTCCTATCAGACAGCGGGCTTTAAGAAAAAGAAGGGCAAAGTAACTGCTGACTCAATTATGCTTACCGCGAGAAATATTAAAAATCTTGAAGCAACCGATTTACCATCAGAAGAGGATGGAGAGTTTGAGCGCGACCATGGAATCTTTGAGACACAGGAGGAAAATGAGGAATATGCAAAGAAGTATGGTGGAAAGCGAGCAGTATCCTACAAGTCCAACGACAAGGGATTTAAAATGTGCACAACATCATCTACTCCAAAGGTCCAACTGTTGGATGATATTCTGAAGCTAACAGAAACTTCAAATAAGGGCAGTAATATGCCAAAGGCATTATCTGAAATGATTGTTGGCGAGTCGCAATGCAGAAGATATGTATGCTACAGAGACATCAAAGATAAATCAACAGAGTGCTTTGTAACCATTTGGGTTAAACGTGTTGGATAAGTTATTACATGAAATGAGTGAAAGTTTGATAGTGTTAATTTATTTATTTTTTGTTCTGATGCAAAGCAACCGCCTAAATTTGATTTGCTGAATCCACAATAGGATTGGTCACAACATGAACCTCGACGAAGCAATTTATCATAGCCGCCACACCCTCCTTGATATTCTGGAGAAGCGAGGGTATAATGTCACGCCTTACCGCAAGTTCGGTCCCGAAGAGGCAAAAGTTTGTGCAGAGAGTTTTCCAGATAACTATCCCGCCCTTGACATCACTGTGACACATAAAGAGGATCAGTCAAAGAAGATTGCAGTGATCCACCCAAATAATCGCCTGAACCAAACCCTACGTGTCAATAATTTCATTACTCAAGTGTTCAACAACCACCCAGAAGGAACTGAGATCATCTTTATGATTGCGGACCCTACAACTGAAGAACTTCACTCTGCAATCGCTTATCAGCAATGGGTCCTTAATAAGCGACGTATTAGCTTCTTCTGGATTAATCACCTAGTCATTAATCCAACGGAACATGTGTTCGTGCCCCGGCATGAAAAGGTTCCCGATGCAGAAGTGCCTGATCTATTGAAGAAGCTACGAGCAAAGGCATCGCAGCTCCCACTAATCCGGTTCCATACCGACATGCAGGCTCGTTGCCTTGGCCTTCTGCCTGGTGATATTGTAAAGATTACTCGCCCCTCACCTTCTGCAGGCGAGTATATCGTATATAGGGTATGTTCCCCTTAAAGTAAGGAAATTGCTTATATAAGAAACTCCGAACATAATTAATCTTATAAAAGTGTATTGACACAAAGAGCTAGTAATCATTTTAATTATAACAAATGCTTTTTTGTTATAATTAAAATTCATGGGTATAAAACAAGAGGATGGGCTGGCCAGAAGAAAGAAAAAAGTTTGAACAACGTCAGAATGCTATCAACACCTACTTGAATAGCAGTTATGATAATGATGTTAAGGAATTTAATAAATATGCGGGTGCGTTTGTTATATCTGGTGGTATGAATGGCACTGCGGTTCCTTTTCAAGGGCCCAACGGTAAGATGGATGCTGATGCTATTTTATTGAAATTATATGAATCATATGCACGCATTAAGAAACACTTTAAGGATACTGCAGATCTTAAAGATGACATTGCTAACTATTTACTTAGTTCATCTAGTGCTGAAGATGTTCAGAGTAAGTTACGTGCAATTGGTGCCCTGCAGCAAGAGATATCAAATCTTGAAGATATTGCAAAGAGGGCAGATACTGAAAATAGTGCCGCTAAAGACAGGCAAGAAGCTATAAAGACACGTAATGAGAAAGTCTCATTCCCCCAAATGTTTTCTGGTATTAACAAGCCCCTCGAAAAGAGAACCTATCAGTGGTTATTCCCTACTGGTCTAGCCCTATTCATCCTTGGTATTTTTATTATGTGGCCAGGTATAAGTTCTATATATACTCTTCCGGCGCAAATAGCAGCATCAGGGGGTAATATAGGCCTACCTTTCTATAAGAAACCGGCATTTGTTTGGACGATTCTTGGATTGATGGGGGCGTCTATTGTTGTAACAATACTGGCTGCATTCGGTATTATTCATAGTTAAAAAGAAAAAATAGACGAGAACGTTAGAAGTATGGCTACTTGTCCTCCAGGAAAGAAGAGTTTCAGTGATCAAGAATTAGATGCCCCTTATGCAGGCAATTCTATTTTAACAGGTGCCAATTTTAGATATTCATCTGAAGGGATTATTGATCAGACATCTATGCGCGCCTACCTTGAGTATTTGACAAATACTAAGAAGCGCCTTCCAAAGGCGCCATCACTTACAGAGTCTGTAAATGGCAGTTTTGACCCTGTTAAAGATTATGTTACAAAGCGTCGTGCTTTCTTAGATGAGGTTCGTGCGGAGTTTTGTGATAATGATGCTAAGTATAAGTTCGCCCTTGATAAATTCATGGATGGAATTGTGAATGGCTCTAACTCTTCTGCGCAAACAGCTGGTGATGTAAGAAAATATATGAATTATGCACATAAATATAATAAGAATCTCAATGATATTATTCAAATTGTGCAAGCTCTAAATCAGCACACATACGAGGCCGCACGATCAAAAGATAGTGAAGCTCAGCAGCTAAATACACAACTTACTAGTCGGTATTCAAAGATCCAGGCAGAGATGAAATTTCTCAATGAAAGTGCCTCTGATGAGGATCTACGCAAGCGCATGGTTACATATACCCAGGAGAAAGCTCGTGCTACAGATAACCTTCTATCACTCTATACATTCTTAAATGTTGTTGCCCTCGGTGTCCTTATTTATGTGTATAAGTCGTAAGAAACTCATAGCAAAATTAAAACACATTTATTGTAGATGGCAGATATTGTTCCCCTTACTTCGTTAATTCAACAATATGAGACGGTTGTATCAACGAATCAACTTGCGCGAAATCCCCAGGAACTTGCGGCATATACTACGGCTCAGAAGGAGCGCCTAAAAGCAAGTATTACATCTGCCAAAGAGGACGCTTTTAATAAGGTCTTTACTGATGCTAATCAGGCAGCCGACACAAGTAATAATATCTATTATTACTACCAGCGCAGCAAAGAGGCGGCTGATGCAAATGAGAGGTTATTTAATGCAGCTAAGGCATCTAATCAGACGGCCAACTACAATAGTGATTTAGCTAAGCGTCAATTTGAAATTAACGAATGGGCAGTAAATAATAAGCGTGACACATTATTTGTATTTCAGTTTATATTTATTACCCTACTTGTCCTCTCTATAATTACTGGTCTCTGGAAATATGGCTTAATACCAAATGGTGTTTTCGGCATGCTAACTTTCGGTTTGCTACTTGTCCTTGCATTAACAATTGCTTACCGTGCAATGTACACGGATGATGTGAGAAATAAATATTATTGGAGCCGTCGTGATTTTGGTAAGATGCCCACAACAATAATCCCAGCCCCGGATTGCCCCAATCTTGGAAATATTGGTGGTATGATCAATACTGGTCTTGCAGGTATTGGATCAGGCGCAACCGACGTTTATAACAGTGGTTTGGGGGCACTTGGCTCTGCCCTCTCAGGTGCGGGCTCTGCAGTATCTGGTGCAAAGCTATAAATTGCATTATAGTCTCATTTAGAAGTAAGAGATGGGTCGAGGACAACAGGCAAAGTATCCTGGATTTTGTGGCTTTAATTCAGCAAATGCACAAGGTGTAAGAAATCTCCTCACATACTGTCGTGATGCTGGTGATTATGCAATGGTGACACAACTCTTTAGAAATATGGGTGTTGAGATCGCTAAGGCAGATTTTACAGAGAATTTAGATAAGGTCAATGATCTAATGCGCAAAGGTGACATTCAGATTGGCTCATCTGGCGAAGGTGGGGATAATTCCGTTATTAAAACAATTAATAGCCAATATACAAGCCTACAAAAGAAAAAAGAGGAGCTTACAACAAAAATTAAATCTGCAGAACGATCTATAAGTATTAAGGAAGTAGAGTTCCTTGATACAAGAAAAGAGGCTGGCGAAGTGCAAACCTTTGGCAAGTTCTTTACATCACAAGATTATACCCTTGCAGTATTTATTTGTGGATATATCTTTATCAGTTTAGCAGCATATTGGCGCATCTCATATGAGCAGGGTATATCATTAAAAATGACATCCATCTTTCTACTTGTCTGGATTATTGTATCTGGTATTTTAGTTTCTATTATGAACAATTATATCTAATTGCCAGTTTTCTCTTGATCAAATGCTTCAACATCTTCGTCTGAATAGAACAGCCGAATATGTTGGAAAGTCTTCTTATCAGCCGGCTCGCCATACTCTTCAATAAAGCGCGTCTCTAGTTCTGGCCCCGCAAGTGTCTTGCCACCACCACTGCCAAACTCCTCCATCCATGTCTTATATGCACGGCAAAGCTCCTTGATAGTTGTCTTTTCACCCACCTCACGACGAATACGAGCGTTCTTAAACTTGGCAAATGAGTCAAATGCCTCGCGATATTTGTCAGACTCTTGTGTAACAATTGCAGGAATAGGGTTCAGACCTTGCTTGAGATACTGTGTATCATATACATGGACAAGTAGGGAGAAGAAGGCTTCGCGCCACTGCAGAATCTTTGCATCCAACGCGCGATCAATAGGGAAGATGTTTAGAGCAGGATTTACTGGTTCCTGTGCAGGATCCACGAACTTGGCGACGAAAGGAATTACCTTAATACGACGCCATGTGCCTCGGTCCATGCTGTGAATTGGCGGGCGCTTATTACACAACATGAACATCTTACCAACAATCTTGAACTTATCCTGGTCCTTGAACATACCACGTGCCTCAACAATATCTTCACCTGAGAACTGCTTCATGCGTGACGTGTTCAGCGGCTCCCTTTCGTCAGGCTCTTGCAAAGCGATGAAACGACGATTCTTCACCGCAATGATATCTGGATTAGCCGCGCCAGACTCTGGGCGCTTACGTGTCATTGCAGTCGCAGCCAGTGAGACCCAATAGTCGCCGAGGGTTACACGGAGCAGCTCCAGCAGCTTGGACTTACCATTGCCACCAACACCAATCCAAGTATAGAACGACTGCTCCCTGTTTGCACCTTCCAAACATGATGAGAGGAGGCGCAACATATACTCACGGAGATCACGCATAGGGAACAGCTTGCTGAAGAAGTCTGCTAGCTCCTTCTGTTCCTTAGAGGCCGGATCATATGGGATGTAGTTAATGGCATCCATCTCAGGATAGTTACGACCGACAAGTAGTGAGATGTGATCACTAGCACGGCCTGGGCGGAACTCTACACCAAGACGTTCCTCGCCTGTGCGAGGATCCTTGATAATTGTGCGGAGGTTGATTACACCATTGGCACAACCGATGATGTCGCCATTTGCATCTAGCTTGCGCGCGAAGTCCTTCTCATAGAAGAGGCCTACACATTCGCGCATGACACTCTCCTTGAAGCTGTTGCTGTAGAGACTCTTCTCAATCTGACACAGGCGCTTCAGACGCTCCTCCTCAATCTTGCGCGACAGTTCATTGTCCTGACTGTCTACCAGACGGCGGCGAGTGCGCGCACGAGCCTTATCCACCATGCCAGCCACGTCAGTGGAGATGCGGTTCTTCATCTCCATGCCCTGAGGCATCTGTTGCCAACTGTGGCTGCAGAACTCAAACCACTCAGTGTCACGGCTACCCACAGATGCACGATACTGGTCCTTGAACATGCGGAGCATAATGCGAGCAATGTGATTGTGGCAGTTATCTACATGAAACTCAATGTAATTGATGATATCACCTTCAATGATCTCAGCATACTTAGTAGGGTTATCCTCCTTTGCCCAAGCATGTAAGCTACCAAACTTCAGACGACGACTCCTATCATCTACTTGTCCCCGTCCCCAGTTGGTAATCCAGTTGCGTTTTAGAGAACCCCAGTCATTTCCAATTGCTTTTGGCGACTTGCGACTGAACTCACAGAAAGTTTCAAACATCTCTTCGCTGATGTCAATGCAGTGTAGGCACCAGCCAACATTGAGCCACTCTTGATAAGAGTCAGCACGTGCTTGAGAAAGACATTCAAGCGTAAGCTGCTTAGCTAGTGCAATCTCATCATCTGTATAAGGCTGTGTAGGCATAACGGATAGCAAGCTAGGTCCGATGCTCAGCTCACTTGGCACTTCGCCTGCATCTACAGTGCTCATCGCTGGACTTGCGGCAGCACCTGCACCACGAGTTGGTGCTACCTGCGGCACATGTGCTGAAGCACGCTGCCTCATCTCTTCCCAGAACTCTGTGGCATCCTCGCGGACCTCTGCAAAGTCCTGATCACCCAGACCATAACGAATAGAGAGCAGCTGGATCAGTTCCTCTTCGCTGTAGTTGTCAGGGCTCTCATCAATTAGATTTACGCTTACAGCATTTTCCTCTTCATCATAATCCTCTTCACCAGGTTCATATCGGTAAACTGCTGCGAGGGAGTAAGAGGGCACATCTGGCTTGGACTCGCCGTAGAAGAACCAGCCGGCTTTGCGAACCATAGCCTCATCATAAATGTCTTTTTCGGCGTTTGTATATCCATCATCACCAAAGCACTCACGCACTGCATTCTTCTGTAGCATTACCATGCGTAGAATGGCGTGTCCCTCTGGAGGTAGGATGATGTCTGGACACTCAATATGAACACCATCTTTGATTCCACGATTAGCTGCTACACCGCGTTTTCCATCTTCATAAGGCTGAGGGCGGAGACAGACGAAGAAGCGGAGTGCCTCGTAAGCTGAGAGATCAAAGAACTCGCGAAGACTGTCGACGTATATACTTACGAATTTCTTGATTGCAGGCATCTTAAAACGCCGGTGGAGAGCGGTCTCCACGGGATACTTGAAGTCCAAATCAATAAGAATTGGACATTTTGCATCACCACGTCGTTGTTCAACGAGGTTCATGGGGCGGTGTTTCTCTTTGAATAGGAAGCTATGGAGAAGCTTCAAGAACTTGGGATATTCTGCATCAGAGACATGCCACCGCTTCTTCAGTGAGCCCATGCCAGTAAATGAAATTTCATCTGAGGTCTTTCCCCTGACTTCGTGAGTCAAGAGGAAAGCTCCCAGGGCGTGATTTGACAGAGTGGAATCCATAGTGCGTGTGGAATCCATTGCCTACCCTGCCGGCTCAAATTTTTTTACGCTTTAGGCCCGCAGAGCTTGGTTGCATCAAAGTATTTTAGGCAGTGCCTGCCTAAAATTTGAGCGCCCAATATGAATCTAGTCCCAAGGTAGCAAGCCACAATGAAGTTCTGCCCCAAGTGTGATTACAAACTCTACATGTCAATTGAAGGAGGTGTTGAGATGAAGCTACAATGTAAAAATTGTGGATACGCCGAGAAGGAGACAGAAGGAGGTCTGATTGTTGAGACAAATCTCCAAGAGTCTACTGGTGAAGGTTATAAGATTCTCGTTAATGAGTTTACACGCCAAGATCCAACTCTGCCCCATGTAAGAAATATCAAGTGTCCGACAGCCACATGCCCAACAAACGCTGCAGGCCAAGAACGTGATGTTATTCTCATCAAATATGATGACAAGAACATGAAGTATATCTATATCTGTAATGTATGCGGTGGGGAGTGGAGATCGCGTTCCTAAAGGAACACTCCTCCAGCGTCGTTTAGCCTTTGGCTAAACTCCTATGGCGCTCTATATCTAAGAACAAGTCCCCTATTTCATTTGGTCATATGGGGCTCCGCCAGCGTCCTTTAGCCCTCAGCTAAACTCCTATGACGATCGTATCACCACATCTTACTTCCTACGTGTCATTTTTCTACGTCTGCTATGAGAACGGCGAGACTTACGCTTGCCTGAGGTCCGCTTGCGCTTACCGCCAGATGAACCTCCAGAACTTCGCTTAGCATTATAATAAGCATAATGTTCTTTCAACTCATCATATCTACGTTTAGTATATTGAACTAAACTAGTAGCATAAGGAACAGGATAGCCACCTTTTATAAGGTGTGCTAACATTTGGGTAAGTCCAGTTTGATCTCCTGTTTTAACATAAGTATCATAACGATTAAACAACTCTTTGCCAATTTGACTATAAATACCTGTTGGCATGAAAAATTTATAGAACATTTCATCCATTTTTTTACGTCCTTTAAAATCAGGCGATTGATTTGTTATTGGCTTCATTGCCGCCTTCTCGGCTTTAAACTCATTATATGCTGCCTGAACAGCTGCACTGGTTTCCATAATAGCATCATCTGATAATATATTTTTCTCTATTTGTTCCTCTGTAAAACCAGGTTGCACCCAATTTGCTGCTTTACGACCCCTATATGTCACATTTACAGGAGTTGCCAAAGCGAGGGCCTCGGCAAGTTTTTCACCAGTAGGATCTAAATTCTGTTCATCTGGGTTTTGCTTACCACCCCAACGTTCCTGTGCCATTAAAACTGCCAGTTGACTATTTGTAGCTGGTGGAGCAGAAGGCACGGGCATACCTGCCGGCATACCACCACGCACACCAGCACCACGTGCTCTAGGGGCTGCGGTAGCAACCGCAGATGTATTCACATGACCATCCCCTGAAATAAGCAACTCTCCAAAATGTTTATTTAAATTAGACATAACTAATAAAAATAGATATTTTTGTAATGTCTAACAATTACCTCTCAATGGTCCCATATGGTGCCGAGCGATCGGTTACACCAAGCTGATCTGATGCAAAGACTTTTTTCTTACGCCCACCATTTAGCAATGCTAGGATCTGTGCATGTGTAACAGCAAACGGTTCAACGGGGATTGGCACAATACGATTTTGAGAACTCTTCCGCCGTAGACACCAACCGCAGCCTACACTCGCCTCTTCAACAGGCAACGGTGGCAACTGAAGAAACTGTTTCATATGTATAAATACCTTATCAAAGCACTTCTCATGATTATAGATACCTGTCATATTGACTACCCCATTTTTAAGATTCAACACATGCCGACCAGCAATTATTACCTCGCATGCATCCATTTTCTCAACCTGCATCATTTTCTTACGCAAATCAAAAGCAGTATCTTGACCATATGTCACATCAAGGTCAGGCGCTTTATAAATACCATCAATAATCACAATAATAACTGCTTTGTTTTCATATGTAATTAAGAAGTCAATACCGATAAAGAAGAGACCATATCTCATTTGAATCTTATCAGCACCTGTGATGGCGATCCCCTTCCAGGGCGCTAGGCTTGAAACTAGTTTGTGAGCGAAATACTCGCGCATTATAGGTTACCAACTCCCTACTTGTCACCCAAAAAAATCAAATTTTACCAAACTTAAATAACTATCATGAATAAATAAATAGCTTCACAATGCCAAATGAATGTCATAATTATCTTCGCCTAGAGGCCGGCCTAGAAACATTAGCGATAATCTCACAGAAACCATTTGATATTGACTCTTATTGTGCTCCGCCTGAAACAATGAGTGATAATGACTTATATACATGGTATAGAGAAAACTATACTTGCAGCTGGATTAGCACATTTGATAGAAGTCAGATACCTCCCCCTAAAATCTCGCATGATGGAAAGTTTATTGAACTTTTCTTTATTTCTTCTTGGGCGCCACCAATTGGTTTCTATAAAAAACTTTCTGGATTATTCCCTGATCTTACTATCAATTATGAATATAATGAATGGGGTGCAATGTTTTGTGGTTATGGTTTAATGAGCTTAGGTGAAACACCAGATCCAAATCACTATACATATGATTCAGAAGAAGAGCTACAGGCAATTGTAAGAGGACATACTTGGACTCTTGTTCCTTATAATCCTCATTTCTATTCAGATTCGGATACAGATATGGAATAAGGCCTACTCTTCACCTTCTGATTCTTCATCGGATTCCGCTGTAGCTGCCTTCTTTGCACGTGCCGCCCCCTTATACTTCTGTCGCTCACGACGATTAGTATCGCCAAGCTTAGGAACAGCTAAACTCCAACCCTTACTAATCTTCAACCAAAGATCATTTGCATAAGCACGTAAGCCTGCTATTTCAATAACAGCATTTGCAGCTGTCAAACGAGTTCCACCTGCGCCATTCATACGCTGAAATATATCAGTTCCAATCTGAACAACTAACTGATTTACTTGTCCATATTCACGCTTGAAATCACGTTGCTTCTCCTTTCGCTGAATAAGGCGCTGGAACGCCTCTTTTGTCATATCATTCATCATATAATCCAAGCGCTCAACCTCATTGTCATGAATTGTGAAAGCATCAGGCAACTCACGATTTTCATCAATCATCTCCGCAACTGTTCTATAGAAGTTACGGAGAGGATCGTAGTGGGCTGTTCCATAAGCAATATGGCGTGACAACGTATACCAGTCAGGAAGCCCACCACAAGGCACATCACCAGCTGCGCGTGGCACTTCTCCGCCATTGCGCTGCAGATACTCAAAGTAGTGAGGGTTGTGAATACGCCCATGATTTACGATTTGACCTGTAGCCCATGAGAATGGTGTTAAGCAAGATGTGCAGAACATCTGATCACATCCTTCTAGCTTACATATGGACATACCGCACTTGGGACACGGCTTCGATTCCTTCTTAATCATCTCTGCGGTTGCAACGTTATCTGGGTTGCATGTGTGGAGGTTATCACGCACTTTGTCAATCGGGTCGAAACAGCGAGGGCAGAAACAGCCTTCACATACGCCACATTTATATTGAGAACTCAAGAAGCCGGCACACCCTTCTTTCATACATTTGCGTGTAAAGGTGGCGGCCTGTTTGGCCGCCGCTGAAGCACCACCGCGATCGGCCAGGCGCGTGTTTTGAAGACGATATGCTTCAGATTCAAGTAGGTAAATTTCACCCTGCTTTTTCTGATATTGTTTTTGAATCTCTGCAGCCTCTTCACGAAGCTTACAAATATCTTTTTCTAGATCCTTTGCTTTACGACGGTTCTCAATAAGAGGCTGTGTAATAGGGAACAGCGCCTGCTCTCTCTGGAAGAGCACATTCTCACGCGCCTTCTTCCATCGGTCTGTCATGAATGTCTTCGTCATGTTCTCAACTAAGAAGGATCGCGTCCAGACAACATTGCACTCGGTCCCTGGACAATGTGGATCCCCTGCAAGTCCGAGCAAATATGTTTCTGTGCATTTACCACAAGTAACGCTTTTGCAAGCGCGGCATGAAATGGCCCGAAGAGGACCACTGGGCTTGGTCTCATCATAGCAAATAGTGCAGACAATAGGTTCTGCGGGTGTGTCCATAGTATTGGTTGGTAACAATAAGTAGCCCCACAAGCCAGCAAATTTTACCGCCCGCCAAAAATTTGCACCGCGACCACCCGCCTACTAGTCACCACCAGCAACTATTAATTTCACGCCAAATGGACTATTCACTGTTCTATTATGTTCTCTCAATGATCTTCTCTGCCTCTTTGGCAGTGTTCGTTACAATCGCATGCGCAGATATTTCCCCTTCACAGCCGCCTGAACCCAAAAAGATAATTCTTAAAACAGCAAACCAAGTTGCCAAGTTCCTCGCAGATATCTTAGAAGGCACCGAAGAGGCATCAGATGAAGATAAAGACTATCTCTTCCACCTACTTGTCTGCACAATGGCCGATGATAATCATCCTGACTTCTATGAGTTTAACTATATTGGTAGGAAGATTCTTGCAGGGGAACAGGCAAATGTCGCTTGGGATACATGGCTCACTATTGCACTCCGTCGTCTTGCAAAAGATACCACTGCAAAGCTTCCAGAAGCATGGTTTATTGAATTCCAGAAGGAAACTTCTATTACAACTCCTGAACCAACCCCAATCTTGTCTGCACTTGAGAAGGATGATATTGATGAAATCCCATCTATCAATCTACCTGAAGAAGCAGAAGTAGAGGAAAAGCAGGAAGCAGAAGTAGAGAATGAAACCGCTGTCGCTGCTACAGAACTTGACCAAAGTGTTACCTCAGAATCAGTTGTTAGTGAATCTGATTCTGATGATTTAAACCATTTGCTAACAGAGGCAGGCCCAATGGCTTCCCCTCCTGCTCAAACAGAAGGGGCAACTCAGATCTTCAGCGAAGAGAAGAAAGATCTTACCACAATTTATAAGCCAGTCAATAAGTATATTGAACTTGCAACCAGCGAAGAGCGCGACCTCACTGCCGTTGATTAAATAACCCTAATATATTCAGTAAAAGCCGCAGCCAAGTTCTGTAAAACAATAGATGGCTCACAATAAGAAAAGTTTATTTGGAAATTATGAAGACATATTTAGAATTCTGAAGTGTATACATCTTTTTAATGCTTCTTTTTTGTAAGTGCATTTTTGTTTGTTTTACGATATTTTCTATTTGTTTTACGACTTCTTGAACCACCTGCTTTCTTTGCAGCTTTCTTTGCAGCTAAATTTCTAAATGCAGCATCCCATTCACTCATATCAGCAGCATCCCATTTACCTGTTCCCTGTGCAGGAACTGATTGTTGTGCAGCTACTATAGGTTGTGCAACAGTTTTCTGTGCAGCACCTGCTTTCTTTGCAGCTTGCTTTGCATTTAAACGTTTAAACATATCAGGATCATCCCACTCACCAAAATCAACTGCAGCACCTGTTTTCTGTGCAGCTTTATAACCCCTTAACATTTCAGCTTCTCTTTGTAAATTCTCCTCTGCTAGAGTTCTATGAGTTTTAGCAGCAACTGCAGCAGTTGTTTTCTGTGCAGGAACTGTTTTCTGTGCCTGTGCCTGTGCCTGTGCCTGTGCCTGTGCCTGTGCCTGTGCCTCCGCCTCCGCCTGCTGCTTTCTTAACCAATTCTTCGCTGCTTGAGCAAATGTTTTACCAACTGTAGGCTGTACTGGCCTTCCTGCTCCAAAAGGTCCAGGTGCAGCTATTGTAGGTTGTGCTGCTGGTTTCTGTGCGGCAAGTCTCCTTCCATAATTCCTTAACATATCACCTACTGGTCCACCAAACCCAACTACACCACCTGTTTTCTGTGCTGGCCTTCCTGCCCCAATAGGTCCAAGATTAGCAGCTGCTTCATTCAGAGCTTTGTTTGCAGCAGCCCTCATTTCAGCAGCAAATGATTTCTGTGCTGGCCTTCCTGCTCCTATTGGTCCAGCTGCAGCTATTGGAGGCTGTGCCTGTGCCTCTGCCTCTGCCTGCTGCTTTCTTATCCAATTCTGCGCTGCTTGAGCAAATGTTCTACCAACTGTAGGCAGTGCTGGCCTTCCTGCTCCAATAGGTCCAGCTGCAGCAAATGTGCCTTGCACTGGCCTTGCCCCAAATGTTGGTTGCGCCTGCTGCCTTGCTCCAAAAGGTCCAACTGCAGCTATTGGAGGTTGTGCTTGAGCTGCAGATAAAAGAGTTTGTATTGATAGCTTATGTTGTCTATTTCTATTTCTTCCAATTAATGTGTTATTAGTATTATATGCTGCACGAAATGTTGCATTCTTTCTACGCAGACTAAATATCACATCATTAGGTATAAATTTTTCAATAAAATTTTTGGAAGCATTATCTAGTCTTGAATTCAAATAAGTATAAATAAAATACAGGAAAAAAAGGACGTCTTGTTGTTCCCTACAAGGTGTTGTATCTTTGAATGAATCTGTGTTTTTAATTACATATTCATGTCCTTCTAAATTAATAGTTATACAAGAATATCCAAAATCTATAATTTTATACTGAAATGAACCTTTTCCTGTGTCTTTAATCATTATATTATTAAGTTTAAAATCACGATGGACATAATTATATGTTTGATTAAAATAACTTAGTGGTGTAAATATCTCAATAATTAGTCCTTTAATTTTGTCTAAAGTTATTTGATTATAACCAAAGCTTTTTTCTATTTTTTTCAATAAATCTTCGTCCAATTTTTCCATTTCAATAAAAATAGAATATTGGTAATTAATAGTGCGTTGATAAATCCTTGATATCTTTGGTATATAGTGTCCATATACTTCGTCTTTTGATAAAAAAAATTGTATAAAGCATTCTTTTATTGTATTTAAAAGTTTTTTATCATTATTCCCAATTATTATTTCTTTAATACAAGTCCGAGTAGAAGGGCGACATATGTATATTGCTCCTAGCCCTCCTTGTCCAATTTTTTGACCTATTATATTTTCTGGTATGACTGGTATAGACTCTTTCATAGAAGCAATAAGGCCACTAGTAACATACATATCTCCACTTAGTGCGCTTATAAATCCTAGATTCATATCTTCTTGCGTAGGAGGCACTGGATAACCACCAGGAGTTATCCCAATTAATTCTAAAAATTGTTGAACCTTTGTATTTGTATCCATCTAGTAGAAGTTAAGAAAAGTGTGTTATATTTTACTTGGCTTATAATCTTCTCATTTTTTATTGGCTATAAAAGGTTGTTACATGTCTAGATCATTCCCTCATTTATGTTGAGTTTAACAATACCCCCTTCCATATATAGTAACTTATTACACAGAGTTTTACCGGAGGGAAATTAATGATTTCAGAAGTCAATAAGAATATTGAGATCGTTTGAAGAGGTAAGTAAAAGAACCAAAATAGAGGACAAGTAGGATATTTGCAGCTGTTGATTAAACCAAAGCTACATATTCAGGAAAAGCCGCAGCCAAGTTCTGTAAAACAATAGATGGCTCACAATGAGGAAAAACCAAAGAAGAATCGCCGGTTAAGAAATAAAGCCAATCTGGCTCTTGATCATTATATTTTTTTAAGAAAGTAGGGACATCCATCTTCTCTAAAGCCAATCGTTTCTCTAAAAAATCTATTATTTTATCAATATTAGAAGAATCAATATTAATACACATCTTATATAAGTCTTTCAATAGCAAGGAACAAAATAGATAAAGATCGCGCCCCAACTTTGGACACGGGTCTCGTGGATTATAATAAATACCAGATTTAATAAGAGAAGGCTTGCCCATTGCCATACCTAGACAAGAAAATCCAAAATCAACTAGAACAACATCAATATTTTTCAGTAGTTGCCATCTAAATCCACCATACTCAAACACACACCTACTTGTCTCTTTATCTTTAATTAATATATTGCTTGTCTTAATATCACGATGATTTAGACCTAGCTTTGCCTCCAAGACTTGTAGAAAGAAGGCGATTTGGAAGAGAATACATACTAATTGCTGCTCTCTAATAGAGCCTGATACAAGGGACGATGAGAGAATCGTAAAGTCATCGCAACATTCCATAGTAAATACAATTAGTCCATGGGGTGAAATGAAAATATCTAAAACCGGAGGTGCGGCATTTGGAACCCCAGCATCAGCTAAACAATCACCAGCAATATGCTGTAATACAGCCTCCTCTTTGAAAGATACTTGCTTAGAAGACTCTTTCAAATATGCATTCTTTGAACTTTTTGTTACCCAGATGCCCGCACCTGGTTGCCAGAGCTCTTTACGACGAACGCACTTTGTTAAGGAACCATACGCTCCTTTATGAACAACCTCTTCTCTTTGAAGGACAATACGCTCAAAGAGAGATATCCATATATACCAAACTCCTCCTCTATCAATCGCTCGTCGGGGATCTACATTATGAATCTCTGGCAAGTCACTAATATCACCTTGCCACGGAATTCCTTTCTTTTTTAAATCAATCAACCCCATCCTCTCACCCCTTAATTTGACATGCGATTATAGCCTCAGATTCTTCTCACCTTACATACTTAACCATTTCCAAAGGGCTTCAGCTGCTGCAGTTCCCTTATGGTGGTCCTTGTTTCCAATATAGTATGCACCCATCTCAAATGGATGATCCGCCTGCTTTCCGAAAAATTCGGCCCAACCTTCTGGGACACCTTCCCGCAAATCAACTCTCTTCTCCAAGTCCCAAAAAATTAGCTCTGTCTCATGCATATTTGGAGGACCCATACCAACTCGCAATACCTTCAGTGGAATCCAGCGCTTCTTCCAAGCCATATGTGGCACAGCCATTGTGTCAGGGTTGATTATTTCACGCGACACGAGACCCGCAGGCAGTTCCTCAGAACCAACAGGCTCCATTGCCCACGAATCCCGCAGGAAATCTAGCCATTTTGTGCCATGCCAACGCTGATGAATATGAACAAGCTCATGAGTAAATGTCTCATTGAGATGACCCGCAGGATAGTTACGGGGAAAACAGACAATGCCAGGACGTGTATGAGGGAAACCCGCCTCTGCAGAATCTGGCAATACAATAACCCGTGTCACTGTCTCATTGCAGAAAATCTGTCTTGGCGCCTTAGCAATAGCTTCACCAATCGCCTTCTTCCACTGCGCAGACTCCTCCATACTTAAAACAGGCGGCACGCGATCTTGCCCCGCCCGCGCCCTACGATTAACACTTGACGCATCAATAAGTGCATAATAACCATCTTCAGCTTCTGCCGCCGCCAAAATCTCTTTTGCCTTCTCCTGTTCCTCTGCCGACCCCACCTGGAAAAAATTAATTATAGGGTTCTTTGCTGCTTCAGTTGCAGTAAGTGGTGTTGGCATATAGCTCATAACAGTTGAATATGCACCTCCCATCTTCAAACACTTCTACTTGTCCGGTGTTTTATTCTTTTACGCTCTCCGCTCCCGCCTCACTTGCAGATGGTGATTTCTTTGCACGTGGCCTCTTCAATAGCATTGTATCAAACATGTAGTCCATTGTGCTCTGTTTTAGAATTTTGGTGGCCTCCTTCTTCACTTCAGGCGCCAACTTCATGCGGCGTTTTGGTGCGGCTGCTGCACTAGTTGTTGCCTTCGCAACCTGCTCATCTGTCATCTTGAATTGTTTCTGGAAGAAGCTCTTCATCTCCAGATTCGAACATTTCTGGAATGCCTGGCTGAACAAGATGTCCTTTGCAATAAGCTCATTGACAGCCTCCATCATCTTCGGATCTTCCTCTGTGCCCTCCGCCGCCTTCTTCTTTTTGCCACGGAGCCCACTCATAATCTTGGCAACAGCCACCTCATACCCTGGCATCTGACTTGCAACCAGTGCAAACATCTGACTCACGGGCTTGGAGATCTGATTCTCCATGTAGGTGTAATAATCAGGAGTCAGCTTATGCTCGCGGGCAAATGTCGGCGTCTCAATACGATCGCCCATAAGTTCAGGCTGTTCCTGACCAGCTCCAGGGCGAATAAAGATATAGCCAATACGGTCCCCACTTGCAGGTGCATTACCTGGATCACGCACAGCAATACGATCTGCCAGAACCTTGTGAGCAATCTGCTTCGGCTTGGCGTAATCAGATCGCAGCGATTTCGTAATTGTCAGCTGCGACCATGACATTCCGCCATTAACCAACTCCAGAAGCGAATCCTGGACAAACTTAGTTGCCCCAACTACATCCTGATGGTCAAGCAGACGCTTGAGAGCGCCTGAATAGATACTTTTCACAATTGGCGCATAATCGCGACGCTTAGTTGCAATACCCATACTTGTCAGCTTGAATTTGGTTGGATCAAACTCATACTTGTTACCCGCATAACGCTTCTTTGTATAAAGCAACATTGGATCAAATACTTTCTCATACTCAAAGTCATGTGGCGGAGCTAACACCTGTGTTACAAGCTCACCCGCCTCCTTCGTAAGCTCAATCACCTTCACACGCGCAGGAACACTCGTTGGCACAACTCCATCCTCGGCACCCGGTGCCAAGTCCCAACCAATGAAGAGAGAGTCTGTATCGCCATATACGACTGTAGCCTTACCACGCGGATCTTTCCAGGTGCCGTCTTCCCGAGGACCATACCAGTGCTCAATAATAGCCTTTGCACTCATAATCTGCTTACGACCATATGCAGTAATGCTCGCAGCCAAGTGCTGCAGGCGAACTTTGAAAGTCGCCGAGCCTAACTGACCATAGAGTGAGTTCGCGGTCAGCTTGTAGTTCAGCTGGGCGACATCAAGCAAAGCTGCGCGTGCTGGATCAGGCTCAGCCTCTGCCTCCTTGCGCTTGGCCTTACGTGCCGCCAACAACATCTGAATAACCTGTGGGACAGTCGACTTCTGATCACCTGCTGGCTGTGCATAACGACAGATACGCAACCCTGCCTTGATCTTGCGTGGGTTCTTGCGCTTATCTGCAGGGTCAGGTTTCAAGATGTCAAACTCAATATCCGTGTAGCGCCAACCCTCTAACTTGTCATACTCTTCAGATCCAAAGCTGAAGCCAATGAACTTACCCTCCAACGTATAATCCTTCGCCCATACAATTGAATCATGTGATATGTTCTCGCTTACAATGGTTGACGGGTAGAGCGAAGCGAAGTCACATACACCTACATTTCGGTAGAGACCAGGAACGGGTGTTAGCACAATCGCACCTTCATATGAATCCTCTGCTTCCTGTTCCTCCTCGCCATCCTCGCCAATCACCACAACCGGCTTGTCACCGAAATTACGAGACGGCGACTCCATTACCTGGATACGTTGATTACGCCGCCAAGCTTCACGGAACATCAGACTCTCTGCCTTAATACCTTGCCCACGTGTGAAGATATAGCTCACAGGCACTGAGCAGATGTTTGCCATTGCCATGGCATTTGCAAATGTCTCCAACTTCCTGTATAAGTCCAACACTAGATCACAATCCTGAATACAGTATTTACCAATCACTGCACGCTCTTCAGGTCCCCCCAATTGATGTCTGAAGATCTCTTTTGGTGGCAAATCGTCCTTACCCATGGAACACTTCGTGGCCGAGCGCACAATATCCCAGTCGGCATCCTCATCGGCCATGACCAACAATTCATTGCCATCCAAGCACTCAACCACCTCCAACTTACTTGTCACCGTCTCCTCAAATGCATCAATAAGCACAACTGCACGCCCCGCCTTCGCCTCCTTGATCTTTGCTTTCGTCTTAATAATCCACGCACCTTCAACATCCGATTTCCGCACCTCAACCACATCTGCCGACAAGTAGTGATGGGTTACGTTATCTAGTGTGTAGGATGCAAGGTTGGCGTTGCGGCGGACATAATGAAGCAGATCAATCTGCAGGCGACCTTGTGTGGTCCATGTATAGAGCATATTATCGCCCATGGCGGAGGAGGCCAAGCGCTTCTCATCTAGCTTCAGCTCACCACCCTCTTCACTGAGGCGATTAAAGCGCTGGTAATCCTCTAAGTCTGTCAGGCCACATTCGGACATACGTTCATGGAAGTAGCGCTCGTCAAAACCAAAGACGTTGTAGCCGACGAGCTCATCTGGATCCTGGGCAACAAGCCATTTACAGAAGCCAATAAGCATCGCTGACTCTGTTGCATATGCATGCACTGTGGCGCCGGCAATAGCCCCACAATCAGGATATGCAAAGAGATGGCGTTCGGTTTTATCACCTGATGCCACCACACAGCCGATCTGAATCACCTCATCGCCAGCAAGCGCTACATGAGCCCCAAGCACACGTCCCAGAAGTTTATTAAGGGCGCTGATCTCCTTCTCACGCACCTCCTTGTCACCCGACCCGTAGGTGGAGATCATACGTTCAATAGTCGCCGCGACAGTTTTCTCCTGCATCGCCGAGCTGATGCGATCAAGATCGGGCGCTTTGCGACCTTTGTAGCGGAGATAAGTCATGCCGGCGGGCTTGGCTGTCTCTTGCTTGAATGCCGCAATAACAAGACGGGCAGCATCCTCGGCGCTTATTGCGCGGTTGAGAATCTCCTTTGCAGCACGATTATATGTGGCAATTGCCAGAGGGAACTCTCCTGTGTAGCTCATACATTCAATATCCCAAAACAGCTTCTTAAAGGGGGCAATCGGCATAGGTGGCTTTTCACATGGACCAATATCTTCCCAGTGTGATACATAGTGCCCGCCGTCCTCATCAACTTCAGTGGCGTCAGCAGTTACCCAGCCACATGGATCAATATGCCGCCAGTGCATGAAGCGGAGCATAGGGTCAAGATCGGCGTCGAATACCTCAGGCACTTGACCTTTCTTCCATGGCGCACCCAATGCCCTACGTGTCTCATACTGCTTCTTTTGGTTAAGGAATAGGCCGCGAACACGACGGAAGAGGGCAATAGATGGCACATCAATTGCGAGGAAGGGGAAGAAGCGATCGGCAGTGAAGCCATAGAATACCTTCTTCTGCTCTATCTTCCAACCTATTTGATCTGGTGTAACATTTGGGCAGCTCTTTTTTACATAGTCCTTGATTGAAGCTACTGCTTCTGCAGCCGCCATGCTAGTTGGGATACGTAGGGCGAAAGAGGGGCGGAAGCCCTCCACGTCCAGGCGGACTTTGCGACCCTCTGCAGTCTTACCGAAGATATGAATAATTAGATTTTTCTTTTCTGTATCAAAGCGCTTCTTATTCCAACGCTTTTTGCTCTCGTAGTCAGAGTCGTCACCGCCCTCACTAAGAGATTCATATTCCACTTCCCGCGTATTTTCGTCCTCTTTCAGAACGACTTCGTCCCTTGCAATAATGTCAATTATCTGAAATGTAACTGAAGGCATGATGGGCGCGGAGAGCAGGGCTGGTATTTGGTAGCGAGGTTGCCTTAAATCAAATTTGGCTAGTTGCCTGCGGTAACTAGCCAAATAATCTGACGACGCTGTGCTTGCACAGCTAGTCTCAAATTTGCTTTTGCTTATAACCCATGCGCTTGTTTATAATCATTGATTTGCTTGACAAGATCAGTTGGACTTGTGCTAGTAAAGTTTTGCGACATACGCTGTCCATTTTCATTCTTATATTGCAGTCTGAATGAGAACTCAACGCTACCATCCTTCTTCTTCTTGGGTGTAAGCACATAGCCATCAACTGTTACCTTTGACGGCTGCCCCAATGTTGAAGGTAATGTAATTCGCCCACCTTTCATTACAGGCTTAGCAACTTCACCAGTTAAGCTTGCAGCAAGATTAGCGGTTGCCGCACGCGGGCTTGTAACAGATAGGGGAGAAACAATTGTAGGTTCATCTGCTAAACTAAGAACAGGCTCAAGTCTAGCTGCCTTCTTTACACCTGCGGGTTTCAAGCTTGCACTAGGTGGGGGCAGAGAAGAGTTCATCTTTAATTTTGTTCCTTCTTCCTCATGAAAAGTTGTTTCACCCCCAAATTCAAGTTCATCTTCTGTGTCATCTTCCATGCCACTAACTGCATTAATCTGCATTTCCTCTTCATCAGAAGAAGCAGCGCCTGCCTTCGGCGCGTTGATGGCAATAAAAGGGGGCGGCTTGGGAGAACCTGAACTATTTGTTAAATCTGCATTGATATTTTGCACATTTACAGGTCCAGCTAACGATGCAGCCTTAGAGCTGACAGTAGCCAGACGTTCAACACTGTTCTTATCGTAAGAGATTGGAACCTTTACAGAGGTATTTGTGTTCGTAGTTCGGTTTGGCGCACTGACAACAAATTCGGGAACACCTTCAACCTTTACCTCCTTTATACTTGTTTTATCCTGAAGATCACCGTTGAGCATTGCAAAGTTGACTCCCGGATAGTTCGCTTGGGCAACTTCTTTGAATGTTGGTTCAGCACGCTTGCAATGACCGCACCAACCCAAATAGACCATAATAATCGTAAGGGGGCCCTTCTTCAGTAGTTCTTCAAACTTGGGTATATCTTTCTCAGAGTCAACACGTAAAAACTTGGGGCCGCCTTTACCCCTCTTTTTATGTGTCTTTGATCCACGCTTCGGGCGCATCTTTCCCTTATAGCCTTTCAAACTCCTACGTGTTGCCATCCTTCTGTTAGTTACCATGGCTTTTTAATTTAAAGCAAGCCATAATAGAAGTATGGACTTAATTAAGATACTAGTTTTACTAGCAGTATTCTTTTTTGTCTATGTATATTTATATCAGCGTAAGTATGCAGAACAATTTTCAGACGCTCCGAGCAAGAAGCTTGAAAAGGAGCAGAAAGAAGCCAATGAAGCTGCCAAAAAGGCTAAACAATCGGACGATAAGGCTTATATAAAGAAGTATAATGAAGTCGCCCAGGAATCTCTTCGGCAAAAGGCTGCTGGAGTAAGTCCTGCAAGTGCTAAGAGTTTTACTACTTCACTTGGCTCTAATGGTCTTGGTGTTGTATATGAGGAATCGCCGGAAGGACCTTATGCAAAGACCCCTATTAACGATATTGATGACTATGAAATACCAAATGTATATCAAACAACGACAAATAGGGAGATGAATAGTGCTACAATTAATAAGCTAACCGCTCAATATCCTTTGGATTGGGCAGGTCTCCCACCAAATTCCGATCGTTTCCAGCTGAAGCGCCAGGACTTTGTTGATGGTATCTATAATGCTCCTGTGCCTGATGATAGTGTGTTCAGGGCCATGGAAGGTGGTAATCTCCAGCCCCCTGATATGGATAAAATAGAAGCCGAGGAAAAGAAGGTATTGGCAACATATGTTCCCAAGCACTCACCAGATATGACAACATATAGTTTAGAGGATGCTAATGATCTGATCAAGAAGATCTACGAAAAGAAGGGTCTGATTCCTGAGATTAAGCAAGACCCTGTAAATCCAAATGTATATCAGGTTGTTGGCACGCAAGAGATTAATCCCAAGATCGTCTGGGAAGATGCTGCGCCGGCAACATTTGATGCTGTTGCACAAGCAGGCGAGAACACCCTACGTGTCCCCGCTGCTGCAGTAGAACAGGGCTCTGCTGATCCTTTTTATAACACTGATCGCTCAACAACACGCGTAGGTCGCAATGATTACCGTCAATGGACACCTGGTTTAGAGCGCACATTTGCACCAACATATGCTAAGAGCTCTTGGTATTAGACGCCACTGCAACCTAAACACCGACATGTAGAATGAATTAAAATGATTGCCGCTTCTCTTATTATAGATACGCGAGAACATGCTCTTAAGAAATGCTTAACACAGGCTGGTCAAGCCTACCAGTCAAAAGCTCTCACAGTTGGAGATATTTGGATTCAACGTGAGGTGCTCTTGCCTCAAGGGACAGCAGAAGACCCAAATGCATCTGTTACAGGACTAAATGGTCTCGTTTTTGAGCGTAAATCATTGGCAGACATGCAGGCATCCCTCTTTGATGGTCGCTGGCGAGAGCAGAAAGCTAGACTTCTACATGTCTGTCATGAGCACAAGATGCGGCCGGCATATATTTTAGAGGGATCTCTCGCATTCCCACCTTCCAACTTAACCGTGAGCGCAATTCGCAAGCTCGTGAATCGTCTTCAATTTCATCATGACATTCCTGTCCTTTGGTCAGAGACGGTTGATGATACAGCAGATCTAGTGAGAACTGCTTTGGAGCAGTTTCAGGCGGATCCGTCAGCATTTGAGAAATGGTCTGGGGATGCAGCTGTAAGTCAAGGAGCATATTGGCAGACATTAAGTGCTGTGAAAAAGACAAATAATGATGATCCAGAAACCTTTGCGCGTCAGGTGTTAGCTCTCTGTCCTGGCTTGAGTATCCAGGTGGCAGATGCAATTATGAAGGCGGCTGGACCTCGTTTAGCAGATGTTTTCGCAAAAGATGAGAAGGTAATTGCTGATATTAAGACACCTAGTGGGCGACGTGTAGGGCCTGCTGTTGCTAAGAGGCTCTTGGCTCTGTGGCAGGCCTGAAGGGTCAGGAGCGGGCCCTCAGTCTAAAAATTAAATAGATCACTGAAAGCCTTCTCTTCTGCGGACATTGGCTTCTTTTTCTCTGTGGGTTTCTCGACGGCATTCAAGAAATCCAAAGATGGGTTATAGCTAAGTGCAGAAACAGGTGGGTCGGCTCGCACAGTTGCAGGCTTTGATTCGCGACCAGAAGAGAAAGATACACTTTTCTTGGGTTTCTTCTTATCTGCTGCAGGACGCATAGCCTCTAGTCGTGCGGCCTCTGCCTCTTCCTTCTTACGCTCAGCCTCTTCAGCTGCAGTAGAGGCAGATGCCAACATTGCTGCGTAAATGGGGCTCTCACGTTTCATATACTCATGCTCATAATGGCGCCAAGAGATATAGAGTAAATCGGGATATGTATATTTCACCTCTAGACCCGAAGAACGCAACTGATGCACAAGGAATAAGATACAATCCTTCAAGTCAAGCATTGGAAGACCAAGCACAAAACGGGGCACAGTATATAGCAGCGACGTAGGATGTGTAGGTAGATCGCTTTGTTGTCGAATACGATTCATAATTTGCTGCAAGATCTGCTCATATGCTCGAAGGCGAGATAGATCGCGGTTCTGCCGCCGGGCATACAGATCCTTCAATTGTATAGAGGGTGGTAGGTTACCACCCCCATTATATGTTATGCCGCCGCCTGTGCCTCCACCAAAGTTCATCTTAATTTCTACATGTCTTTTCTCTGCCGCATCTAAGGCGCGTTTGCGTAGTTAGAATAATCTAGAATTCTTCGCCATGCTTCCTAAACGCTTAGTTTTCAGTAGTGGTGGCGCCCGTATTATATGTCATGCAGGTGCATTAAAAGCTCTTGAAGAGAAAGGGCTTCTACGCTTTGTGAGAGAGTATGTTGGGTCCTCTGCAGGTTCCATTGCAGCTCTTGCACTTGCCATTGGTTTCTCTGTTAAAGAGTTTGCTGATCATCTTATGCTATTTGATTTTGATGAACTACAAGATCCCAATGCATTAGATATGGATCATATACTTGGTGCCCTGGAAACTCATGGTCTAGATGACGGGCAGACGATGGCAGCATACTTTTCTAAAATACTAGAAGCGCGAGGATTCTCTCCCCGTCTAACTTTCTCTCAGCTACGTCGTCTTCGGGGAGTAACTCTGCGTATCTTGGCGACAGATATTCAAGAGGCAACACCATTTGAATTCTCTCCCACCAGAACACCTGATGCTCTTATTATAGATGCCGTGCTTGCGTCAGTTGCAATTCCATTTTATTTTCAGCCGCGGCAGGATCCAAATCGGGGGCATTGGCTTGGGGACGGTGGAATTTTATACCATGATCCAACACCCTACTTGTCAAAAGAAGAACAAGAGGAGACCCTAAGTATTTGTCTCTGCACAAGACATGAACCCACAGAAAAACCTACAGGTGAAGATGAACAATTCCTCTATTTCAAGAGAATTATCCAACTTCTATTGCAACCCCCTCGCCAAGAGCACGAGAAGTTAGCATCAAATACTATCTATATTGAGACAAAACCAACATTCGTTATGGATTTTGTAATGACACCACAGAAAAAACAAGAGTTCTTTGAATCGGCATATCAGCAGACTCAGAAAGCTCTACGTATCAGAAGCGAACAAGAATATGAATGGCTTAAGTCGCCAATTGCACGGCGACACTCTATTGGTTAGCGTAGCGGTCCCCTGCGGTTAGCACCTTTGGTGCGGTTTCCTGTGGTTAGCATAGCGGTTTCCTGTGGTTAGCATAGCGGTTTCCTGTGGTTAGCATAGCGGTTTCCTGTGGTTAGCACCTTTGGTGCAATCCCCTGCTTATGCAACAGTCTTCTCCAAGAAAGCTTTATAGCCAGCAACATTACGATCACCATTATACTTCACGAAACTACCATCGGGCTTAGCCAGCACAAATGTAGGGAAACCATCAACACCATATGCCTTTGAAGCCTCAGAATTTGCAACACCATCAATCTTCGTAATGGTTACAGCCTTCTCCTTTACCATCATAGGCGATGTCTCAATAAACTCATTATATTCAGGCATGGCACTCTCACAGTGACCACAGCCAGGCATATGAAGCATAATAAACTTATAGCCACCATCAGCAAACCCTTCATCAGACGAGCTACCCTTAGCAGCCATATACATAAGTGCAAGGCAGAAAACAACAATACCGTAAATTAGCACAGCACCGACCTTCATTTCTACTAACGCCTAAACAAAATTCGCGATTCTAACATAAAGCAACAGGCCGCTTCGCTATCCCTAAATGTCCTTTATTGCCGCAGGTGAGCAGATCCCCCTTCTAGATGAGTCTAAGTGTCACGTAAGTTGGACACGCCAAGATCGTTGGCGCGCTTCTCTACTTTACGCACAAGCCTTGAAACAAGGTATGTGTGAAAAGGATGCACTTCAGCATGTATATAAACAGATTATTCAAGAACAATGCCCTGGTTATTCGTATTTCACGGCGAGCTAAGTTATGCAGGGCTAATCATGAGTCCCCAAAGTGTTAAGAAGAATAGTATTAAATGTAAGCCAAAGCCTGCCGGTGTTGGTTGCCCACTTGGACCTAGCACTGTCATAAAAGAACTAAGCCAACTATTTGTGACTTCGTATGTATATGGATTCGCAAAGAGAAAGAAGAGAAGGGCGCAATATAATGCATATTTAGCTTTGAGTAATAGGCGATTTATTTCACCCCTCAAGCTTTTTCCAGAATTGTTATCCCCTGACTCTCCCATTTTGATTTAAAGTAAGCTTTTAATGATCGCAAATATAGACGTGTTACAGCAGATCGTGGGATCAGTTGTATTCCTTCAAAGAGACGTCGCTTTGGCACCCCAGTAGGGGTCACTTTAATGTCATGTAGATTGTCGAGTGTCAAGTATGTTGCAGCGTTTTCACGCACATTAGCTCCCTTTTCAACATAGCGTGCTGCCACAACTTCGTTGCCGCGCACCTCAAATAGTGATAGTGACACCATGGACAAGTAGTCGGATGTGGCAACAGTATCATTAATTACTTTTGCATCAACTGAACTTATCATTTCAACCTTCGGATAAAGTGCGAATAAAGGTGTATCAGCAACTTGCTGTTTTTTAAAGAAAGCACCTACAAGTCCCTCCTTATATGCAAAACCTGGACCGGCTTTAATACCACCAACCTGGAAACTCTTAGCCTCAATATTTTCACGAACTGCTGGTTCAATAAACATGAGCGTTGGTTCATTTAAAGTCATATCATCAAACGATGCTTCGGCTATGAGTGCAGGTTGGAGAGCCGCCGCATCTGCCTTGAAATCCTCCAGTGCATAGAGGCCAGAAACTTGGGGGCTTGATAAGATTTTCACAAGGTTTGCAAGCTTAACGATAGCATCGCCTTCTACAACAGCAGTTCCATTACGCCCTCCCTCAGGTTTGAGGCCGGCTTCTAAATCACCCATGGCATTGTAATATTCTTGATAAATAGCAGCATCCTCGGCACCTATAAGTCCAGGAATCATCTTTTCAATATTGCGTGCATTGACGTTTAGCACTGATCGTTTCCCTTTTGGTTGGGATGCCATGGTTAAGATTGCTGCACTGCTAAATGCAGGATTGGAAGTGATGAAGCTTGTGAGCATACCGAAGTTCTGCACACACTTTTGACCCTTGAGACTGTCAATTTGCTTATTGAGTTCTTCAATCTGTTTTTGCTTACTTTCATTATCGGTGGTAAGCTCAGTAACACGGCCTTGCAGCTTGGCAATCTCCTCTTTCAACATCTGCTCAAGTTGCTGCTTCTCTTCATTCGCCTTTGCGAGTAGCTGTGTGGTAGTTGCTTTCTCTGCCTCAACATCTCCTACTTGTTTTTTAAGGCCTTCGTTAATAAGACGTAACTGTTCAAGCATATCTTTGTTAGATACGCTATCGGCTTGTGCTGTTGTGAGCTCTTCTATGCGCTCTTCAAGTTCAGCACGTGTTTCTGAATGAATAATAATTGCCGCAGCTAAATCATCTTCAGATTTTGAAAGAGCTTTTTTAGCTTCATCTAATTCTGCTTGAGTTAATAAGTAATTCATTTCAATATCAGTTTTTTGCGCATTTAAATCCGCAATCTTTTTCACAGAATCTTCTAAATTCGCAACAAGACTTTCTAATCCAGTTTTCTTTGTTTCAAGATCAGCAGCTACTTTATTCAAACTTGCAATCTCTTCGCGTTTTGCATGAATAGATCTACCAAGTTCAGCTTCCTCTGCAACAAGTATATCTAGGTTTTCTTGTAGGCCTTTAATTTTACTTTTTAAATCTTCATCTATTTTTGTCAGTTCTTCCTTCTTAGGACGCATGCTGTCAATTCGTTTCCCAAGCGCTTCATTACTTGCACGCAGATCTGATTCTGTTTGTTTTGCAGCAGCTAAAGCAGCTTCTCCAGCAGCCTTTTCTTTTAGCAGCTGTCCAATTGCAGCGTCCGCTTCTTTCATCATTTTATCATTACTAGCCATGCTAGCTTTGAGAGTTCCAAACTCTGCCTCTTTTTCGGCAATAGTTGCCTTGAGTTTATCGCGTTCCCCAGTTATTGCAGTAAGCTGGGCTTCAAGCTGTTCAACTCTTTTTGAAACTTTATCAGGCGCACCAATCTGTGCAGTCATGAGTGTTATTTTCTTCTCATTATCATCAATTACCCGCTGCTTCTTCTCAATCTCTTGTTGCAGCTTCTGGATCTGATCGCGTGGCAAATTAGTCGCCGCTGCTAGCTGCGCCCGCAGACTCTTAATTTCCTGCGTTAGAGTCTCTGTTTCACCTCGTAACACATCAGCCTGGTCCTGCAAACCCTGTTTCTCAGCCTCGGTGGTTTTGACTTGCGCAGCCAACTTCACAGTTTCAGCTTCAAGTGCATTAATACGAGTTTCTCGCGCCGCGACTTCAGCATTCAAAGCCTCTGCTTGTCCCTTCAGCTTAGCAGCTTCTTCTTGCACAGTTTGCAGCTCTGCTGCTTTCTGAGTATATGCTTCAAGTATCCCCTGATATTGTTCTGTAAGTGCTTTAACATGCTCCTCAGCACCTGCGCGCTCATCTACAAGTTCCCCTAGAGCATCTTGGAGTTGTGCTTTCAAATTATCTCTTTCTGTTTGCAATGCTGCACGTCGCTTCTCTGTTTCAGCCGCTTCAGCCTTTGTAGCATCAAGATCAGCAGTCAATTTAGCGATACGCTCCTCCAATGCTGCGCCCGTTGTAGCAGCGCCAGTAGCCGTGGCCAGAGCCTCGTTGGCAAGTCGCAACTCTTCTTCAAGGCGTGCTATTTTTCGCATCTGTTCTGCCCCTGCTGAAGCCGCACCGTCAATCATGACCTGAAGATTGTTCTTCTCACGCTCTACATCACCAACACGAGTATTACTTACTTCTAATTCAGCTGCAAGTTGATCTTTTTCTCTTTTAGTCTGGGCAAGTGCGACCTCTGCATCAGTCAGCCGTGATAGTGCTTCTGTAACTTGGCTCCCACTTAGATTTCTCTCCTCAATTATTCTATTTATTTCCTCTTTTTGAGCCTTAATTTCAGCTTTTAAACTCATAAATGCACCTGTTGATGGGCGATTTGCAAGTGCTAATTCAGCATCTTCTAAATTTTCACGCGCCTCTGCCAACTGCTTTTCAAGTTCAGCAATGCGTTCTGAATCAGTAGATGTCCATACTCCTGCACCTGCAGTTGCAGCTTTAGCCGCAGCCAACTCCTTCTCAAGTTCAGCCATACGAGCTTTAGCTTTGTCCAACTCATCCTGCGACGATTTTGTCGCTGTTGCAGTTGCAAGTTCTGCCTCCAGCGCAGTAATACGAGCAGTGAGGCGTGTGATTTCTGCATCTTTATCTGCAGCACCAGTTGCAGCACCCGCAGCCTTCTTTGCCTCTTCCAACTCCTTACGCAACTGAGCAATCTGTTCCTCTGCCAGTGCCATGTCTGCTGCAGATGGCGCACCTGTTCCTGTTTTTGTCGCTTCAAGAGCAGCAACAGCATCTGCCAACCGCTTTTCCAAATCTTTAACTGATAACATCGCAGCATCACGATTTGCTTTCATTGGTTCAAGGGCAGCTTTTGCAGTAGCTAACTCCGCTTCCAGTGCAGTAACACGAGCTTTCGCAGCATCTAACTCAGCAGGAGAAGTTGCAGTTGCAGCAGCAGCTTTTGCATCTGCGAGCTGTTTTTCAAGATCAGCAACCTGTTCTTTGAGTTTTGTCACTTCATCGGCACTAGGTGCAGTCCCAGAACCTGGGACAGCAGCCTTCAGCGAAGCAAGTTCAGCTTTGACTGCATCAAGCTCCTTTGTAAGATTTGCAACCTTGTCTCGCTCAGCCTTGAGGTTGGCATTGCTGCTGCCACTGCCAGCCCCTGCGCTGCCACTGCCGCTGCCGCTACCTACACCAGCCTCACGACCATCTGCAGGCTTTCCCGCAACAATATCTGCATCAGTTAATGATTCTAAATTATAACCATTGAAAACAGTATATTCACCCGCATCACTCTTACATGTCAGCATTATACCACTAACTGTAATAATCTTTTCACGAATAATATATGTCTTACCCATAACAGTTATCTTTGTCCCCAGTGAAAACTTTTTTGTTTCATCTAACATCATTGATATAGTTTTCCCATCAGCAACAATAGGGCTAGTTGGGTCTGGTATAGGAGGTGCTACAGGTCCAATTGCATCAAATAATTTTAGTGAAGGCCCTGCTTCACTTGCAAACATCATAGTTGGAGAAGCTGATGGCATTTTCTCATCTTTACTAGAATGTAGATAACCATATTTGAAAAATTCTGATTCAAAATAGTGATAGTAATTAATCTTATATTTTATTCCACTTTGTTCAAATGTTGATTCATATGAAATTTTCTTTATATTTTCATCAAGTCTAGTCTTCTCTTCAGCAGTCAAAGGCACATTTTCATTTATTAATTTAAGTTCATATAAAACTGCAAATAATTTCTGGAATGTTTTTATAATTTCCTTATTTTCCTTTAATGTATAATCATTAAATCCTAGTGTTAAATATTTATAATAAATTTCCACAAAACTCATAATATTTAGATTTTTCAACACATCAAATGCAGCTAACTTATCTGCAGCTCCAGCAATTGTCTGCGATGTGCTCTTGCCATCAAGTGTATCTAAGACCTCCTGCAATAACTTTGCCTTTGCATCATCTGTTGGTGTCTGTGCCTTTACAGAACCTAACATATCAGTTATTTGTTTCTTGAGCCCAGGTATATCCATACCAACATGATCAATTGTATCCACTACAAGTCCAGACACAGCAGTCTTATATTCGTCAAATAAGTTACCTTTGCCTGTGAAACTTTTTGTGCCCAAATCAGCCTTGCTTAACTTATTAAATAGATCTACAAGTGCAGCACGGAAACCAGCTTCATCAAATGCAGCTGCTGCTGCTGCTCCTGCTGCTGCTGCGCTTGCACTTCCACTTCCACCAGCACCTGTCTTCCCAGCAGCAGTTGCAGTTGCACCCGCACGATCAGTTTTTATCTTATCAGAAAGAGCTGCAACAGAAACACTTATCTGTTTTAAGAACTCCAAAAGCTCATCTTTCTTCTTCTGCTTAACAATCTCAAGCAAAGCAGTAAGCTCGGCATCAACACCATTTGGATCCTTGAAGAGATTTACACATCTACGTATCTCATCAGTAGCCTCTGCCGGCTTCAGTCCATAATAAAGTGCCTTTGTCAAGTAATTCAACATCTCTTCAGAAGAATCAGCCAATGGGGCAACTTGATAATCGTCACAAATAGGTAGCGCACCTTTATTTGCATCCATCTCAGCAACATACATTTCAATCTTCCTCTTTACCTTTTCCAACCGACGTAAATAGATACTACCAGAGTTACCAAGTGACTTAGTTTGCTTAATCTCATCATCAAGAGTTGCAATGCGATTCTTCAGATAACCCTGAACATCGTTATAATTGGCTGGCTTGCACTGTTTCTCTTGCATGGCGAGGGAAGGGCCGTAGATATATGGTACGCCAAAATCCTTAACAAAAAGTGCCTTGACGGCATCTTCCTTGCCAGCCTCGACTTTGAACTTCTTGGTAAAATCGGCAAGAGGCGAGATTGCCATAAGCTGCCCAGGGCTACCGCCACCAGCTGTTGGCACCAGATGGTAGTAGTCGCCGAAGATATCTAAAAACTTAATTTCTAGACCTGCCATCACTATTAGTATATCCCTATTTTCAATCGCTACATGTCACCGCATATAACATCCTAAAGTTCCCCCGCAACTGACATGTAGGAAATGGCGTCATCCCAGCAACAGCAGCAACAAGCCCAAGTCAATGCTCCTAAGATCTTTAATCCTTGGAATCCAAGGAATAAAGAGCTTAGTCTCAAAGATGCCCTGCGCATCCTTCACGCCTATGGTTGGAAAGGTCGTATTAACGACCTGACTTTGTTTCAAAAGTCATGTGTGCATAAGTCGTATGTGGATCGGCCTGATTTGTGGGCGGAGCACAGTGAGAATGGTGAGCCGATGGTGATGGCCGAGCGTCCTGCAAACTGTTTGCCACTTCGCCAAGGAGATAATGAGGAGTTGGAGTATTTGGGCGATTCGGTGCTAGGTTGTATTGTGGCGACATATCTGACACAACGTTATCCTGGCGAAGGTGAGGGTTTCCTTACTCGTCTCCGCACCCGAATTGTGAATAATAAAATGCTGGGCGAGCTTGCAAAACAGGCTGGATTTGGTCCCTGGATCATCTTGAGCCGACATGTAGAGGATGTGTGTGATGGTCGGTCGAATTTACGTATGCTCGGGTCAATGTTAGAGGCTTGGACTGGGGCGCTATATCGGCAGGAGAGCACACCGGGTCGTGGTTTTCAGGCATGCTATGATTGGCTTGTTGCGTTGATGGAGAAGCATATTGATTTCATTACACTGATTCACGAGGATACGAATTTTAAGGATCAGTTGCTTCGTTGGTTCCAGGGTAACTACCATGTGCCGCCACGGTATAAGGAGGTTGAGGTGGTTGGTCCCCCACATGATCGTATTTTCACAATGGGTGTGCTTGATCCCAACGGCGCCTTGATTTCAAAGGCCACTGCCCGGAACAAGAAGGTGGCTGAGCAAGAGGCAAGTCGCCTGGCCATGGAGAAGCTGACGGGAATTATCACCAGCCCATCATTGCGTCCCGAGTCGCCGAGTGTTTCACCGCCTCCAGAGCTTGCATAGCCTACTTGTCATTGATGCGGAGTGCATGGGCGGTCTTTTTAGCAATAGAGTTTAGATGTTAGGCAGGCCGAAACCTAAGATTGTTGTTAAATCAAAACCAGATGAGGGTGCTCAAGCCGCCAATCCTTTCAACGTGTTTGGTGAGGCGGTTGCAGCGCCTGCGCCTGCACCAGTGGTAAAGCGAAAGCCGCCAACATTTGTGTCAAAGCCCAAAGCCGCACCGATGGAAAATCTACTAGGCCTCGGCTCCGAGCCTTCTGTTGCTGCACCAGTTGCAGTCCCAAATCCATTTAATAATATGTTTGGTGAGGCTGCAGGGGAAGAAGCCCCCACACCTTTGCCGCCACTAAAGGCAAAGCCAACAGTTATTCCACGCATTGCTGCCCCGCCCCCAGCCGCCGCCCGTCGCCCAATCACATTCCGCGCCATGACTGAAGAAGAGAAGGCCATTAACCGCTACAAGTCAGCAGCCCAAAAGGAGGAGAAGACAAATGATCCGTATAAACTGACAGGGCAACTGCCCCCCGCATTCCTCACACCTACACGTCTAGCTTTCCAACAGTTCATCCGCACGGCCTTTGATTCCTTTAGCATCAAGGAGATTGAAAAGCCAGATTACGAACGATGCCAAACACTTGGCAAAACTGGTGAAGGTATGATGAAGAAGTTTATTTATCAAGAGTTTGTGCGCGAGTATCTCCGGCAAGAGACCCCATATAGAGGCTTGCTTATCTATCATGGTCTTGGTTCAGGTAAGACATGCACAGCTGTGGCAGCAGCAGAGGCCTTATACGGGCGCTCGAACAAAAAGATAATCGTCATGACCCCCTCCTCGCTGAAGCCCAACTTCCAGGGCGAGCTTACGAGCTGTGGTTTCAAGCATTTCCACATAAACAATAATTGGATTTTCCTGCCACTGGATGAGCACGTCCTCAAATTCGCCACAGACTACTTGCGCATCCCCATTGAGGGCAAATTCATGACGGCGCTTTTTAAGTTGCCCGATGAGCTGCGTGGTATCTGGGTGCCTGACATGGGTGCCGAGAAAGATCCGAAGTCGCGCCCCTATAAGGAGTTAGATGCAGCCGAGGCGACACAAGTGCGTAAGCAGCTGACGGCCATGTTAGAGGCGCGCATAACATTTCTCAGCTACAACTCGACGCGTGACACAGGCGCAGCCGCCCTGCAGAAGATCGCATGTGAGCAGCCCGACTTCTTTGATAATGCTGTAATCGTGATTGATGAAGTCCATAACGTGACACGTATGATGTGTCGTAAAATGGAGAAGGAGCTGAATCCTAAAAAGAAGCGTGTAGAGGCACGCGATGGCCCTTTTGAACCATTTACACCTGATAGCTGGAAGCCAGCCTTGTGCGGCAGCCCGCTCCAATATAAACGCGCCTACCTCCTCTATCGCCTACTTGTCAGCGCCAAGAACTCAAAGATAGTCGCACTCAGTGGCACACCCCTAATTAACTTCCCAGAGGAGTTGGCTATCCTCTCTAATATTATCAATGGTTACAACCACACATGTGATTTCAATCTAATGACTGCCAAAGAAGAGGACAGGAAGAAGGTTCAGAAGATTTTAGAACTTCACCCGCGTGTAGATTTCATCCGTATTAAGGCAGTTGAAGCAAGCACGCAAGTAACATTCTCCCTCTTCCCTGATAATTATAAGAAGGTTCTAGATGCAGCAGATGAGTTCCAAGGCATTGTATTTGACAAAGGTGATCCTGCACTGCGCACAACAATCCAAGAGGTGCAAGCCGAGCTTGCAAACATCATCAAGGCAGGTGGTATTAGCGTAGGGGAGAATCCCACCTACATGTCCTATCCTCTGCTACCACCTCTACAAGATGATTTCTATAACGCCTTCTTAGGTGGTGATGGAACTAAGATAACGAATGAAACTATTCTAAAGAGACGTATTCAGGGCCTTGTCTCTTATTACAGAGGTTCCAAGAAAGATCTGATGCCAGAGATTGTAGAGGATCAAAATGTCGCAGTTGAGTTTGGTGAGTTCTCTTATGCTAAATACTTTGAGGCGCGTAAGAAGGAGTTAGAGGGTAAATCAAAAACTTCCCCTGCTGCCGACCTCTTGGAACTCGAGGATGCGATAAATCCCGCCTACTACCGTTTCCGCTCACGTTCTGCATGTAACTTTGTGTTTCCTAATGATATAGATCGCCCTTTCCCTACAAACAAGAAGGAAGTTGTGGCAGATACTGGAGATGTTGGTCTGGGTGACGTTATTGCAGAAGAGATCGTGGTCCAAACACCAGAGGAGAGGGCTGATCAGATTCAAGAGGAACCCGTGGAGGGAGAAGAGAGCGGAGCAGCTAAAGTTCAGACGGTTGTTGCAGTGAAGACATATAGCGAATTATGTGAAATTGCAAGACAGAAGCTCTATGAACGTCGCGCCGAGCTACTTGTCAGATCGGATGATCCAAATGTAGGCCTCGCCAAGCACAGTCCCAAAATGAATGCAATCTTGAAGAAACTGGAAGATCTAGAAAAGCTGCGGGATGCTGAGGATGCGGCGGAAGCCGCCACACCCACATCTGCAGCAGCTCCAGCCGAGAAGACAGGTTTCTGGGCACCAGCACTTGTCTATTCGCAGTTCATGTCCATGGAAGGTCTTGGTATCTTTGGTATGGTATTAGAGGCAAATGGGTTTGTGCCGATTGAACTTGCTGGCCCAGATGAGAATCTGCGTTTCTCAGATAGAACAATTGAGTCACTTGTTAAGGGTCCAGAAGAGCGCGAAAAGCGTTTCTGTTTCTTCACTGGTGCGCAAACAGCCGCCCAGCGCAAAGCTCTACTCTCACTCTTCAACGGTCGTCTAAATGATTTGCCTACCCAGATGAAGGAGGTGATTGATGCCTCTGGCTATGAAGTGACAGGTAACAAACGTGGGGAGATCTGTTATTTGATTGGTATTACAGCAGCCGGTGCTGAAGGTATTTCCCTTAAGAACGTGCGCTCTGTTCATATCATGGAACCTTATTGGAACTCTGTGCGAACGGATCAGGTAAAGGGTCGCGCGGTTCGTATCTGCTCACACATGGACTTGCCGCTTGCTCGTCGTAATGTGCGTGTATATACTTACTGCGCCCAGTTCAATCCAACGTTGCGTATTGATGAGAGTCTGCGGACACAAGATCAGGGTCTTACATCTGATCAATATATTTTGGAATTGGCCAAGATCAAGGACAAGGTGAATCAAGGACTTCTGAAAGTTATTAAGGAGACTGCGGTAGATTGTAACTTGAATCTGTTAGAGAATCTTGAAGTAGATGTGCAATGCTACAATCCAAAGGCACAAAGCGCTAGGTCCTACAGTTACAATCCTGATCTCAACGATGATCTGCGCGACCCACCACAAGAGGCCCCAACGCGAGCCGCTGTTGCTGCAGTCACGCCACTTGAGGAATCCGATGCAATAAAGGCACTTATGGCCAAGGCGGCCGAGGAAGCCGCAGCTCGCCAAGTGCAGGCGCAAGAGGATGATGGTTCGGGTACTGTTGCACCAACCAAAACACCAGAAGCTATTCCACCACCACCACCAGTACCAACAGGCCTACCTGTCCGCCAAGTTCCAGAGATTGAAATTCCAGCAGGCTCTGGTAAAACATTTATAATGGTTCCCAAGCCAAATAAGGGTGGAAAGGAACTATTTACGCTATATGCAAAGCAAGATGTTGGGCAAACAAGGCCCCTCGGCCTGCTTCTACGCGATCCATTGACATCCAGTGGATTCCGTGTTAAATGGAATTAGAGCAATTACTGTTTGTAACCAGAAGTAATGGCCTGTCCAAGCCAATGAGGCGTAGCTTTAGTTGCACCCCTCTTTAAGAAACATAAACCAGAACTCCCATCTTTAACGTGTGTGAATGCGTTACAACTGGGATTATCACAGCATGCCTTCTGGCAACTTTCATAATCAGGAAAGCGTAATAGCTGTATGTCGTTTCCTGAGCGATCTAAACCTACCTCAGTTGTCATAGAGCAATTACCAAACTTACCGCGAACAGCAGGTATAATATTATTCTCATTAACAAGTTGCACACCCATTGCTCTTTTAAATGCAACTGCACGGACCTGCATGTCAGAAGAATCCATATCAGCAAACAGTTTATCTAAAAATTTTCTATAGTCGCCCCACTTAACAAACATTGTCATTGATGCATTATTTCTAGGGTATAGCTCACCAGCTGGCGTACCACCACGACGACGGAACTCCTTCTGCAAGCAGTCAAGCTCAACACCTACCATAGGCGTCGAATCAACTAGATCTGAGCAGAAGTCAAACTGATCAATTTCACCTGCATTCAAACATAAATCACGTGCCGCGACACCAGCAGCAGTTTTATCAGATTGATTCAGTGCAGCTTCATATAAGTGGCTAAATGTGTTCATCGCATCGGCCTGTGTGCCGGCACCAGAACGCAGCAAACTTTCAGATAAAATAGGCATATTAGCCGACATCATACGTGTCTGATATGTAGAGTATGCCTTCATACCCTGTAGCTTAGAAGCGTAGTTAGAAGGATTTTGACTTGCAGCAAGTGACTGGTAGAGGGAGCCCTTATTGTCACAACCAGCATTACGAATTTGCTGAAGGAGACAGTCGCGACTCAGAGATTTATTGGGCAGCTGCTTGCATACATTTGCCGAGTCGGCCATACCTCCAGTTGCTGCATCTTCATCGTCATCTTCGGGTGCAGGGCACTTGGCAGCTGTCCTTACAATATGAGCAGCAGGTGTGAAAAACCGATCATCGTTATACTTTGCAGTGCCGTCACTATTTACAGGAATACCGTAGCCTTTCCAGAGAGAAAATCCACAACGACCAGCATAGGGCTCGCGATCAACGCCATCACAACTACGCAATGCCCTACATGTCTCGGTTTCAACAACCTTCTTTGCCGCATGCAAGTCAGTATATAATGTAGTTCCAGGAGGGCGATTAAACATAGGTGGTGGAGGAACAGATCCGCCTGTAACGAGCACTCCTTTGCTATAGCGTGGGAAGGGCGAATACTCTGTCGGGGGTGACCTGTAGAGCCAGGCGCAAGTTGGGGCACGCGGATCTTGTGTTTCAATTAGATGGTCCAGTGTGCTATTTGCACACTTTTCCATTTTAGCTTTGATCTCTGGATTCACACCTTGTGTAGGCACGAAATATTTGTCTATGTTGGGGAATTGATTCACAACACGTTTGTTATACGGGTCATACGAACTGACTGCAGCCTTGATATCTTGTGGCACTGATGCTACCCCTTGCGATGGTATCATGTTAGGTGCAATTTCATTGTAAAGGTCAGATTGGTTCTGCCGAAATTGTGATAACCGCTGACCGTAACCACTCATACTACTAATCTGATAGTTGATTAAATAAATTAACTATCCGATTATTTATTTTTATTTCACAAAACTACATATCAAATTGTGAATAAACACCCTTAACAGTTTGTGGGCCAGCCCATGCTGGGTTTAGTGATTCTTGGAAACTCATTGCGCGTCCAGATCCTGCACTCATTGGTGGTTTTGGTCCATAGCACGTTGCATTTGCCTTGCCAGGGAATATATTTGTTTCCCATTGATTTACAGTGTATGGATTTCTACAATATTGTTTAATATGGTTATTATTAATATCTTGCATCGGCCACATTCTTTTTCCATTCTCAACCCAACCAGCTGTGCACCAAGCACCACCCTTCTTCTGTGCTTCACTGAGTTCTGCTTCTCTTGCTAAGCGACCCCCAAATCCTTTACATACCCACTCAGCTCTGCCTTTATCTTCTGTGTACATAGGATCAATTCTAGTGTGATAGTTATATACTTCAAGGGGCAATTTAGACATATCAATTGATGCAGGTTCAATTACAAAATCAAGATTAACATTATCACTTGGTTCTAATATCATATAGCCCTCTGCTGCATTAATATTTTGAGGGTTGCGGATAGCAAGATAGCGACTAGGGAAATTATAAGAGCGGAAGCTAATTGTATTTGGCGATTTACTTTGGATACCAGGGTATATAATCTCAAATGTTGAGTCTGCACGGAAAACATCCGTGTCCTGATATGTATGTGCATGAATTACAAAATTAGTATGACGAAGGAATTGACCACTAGGACTACGCAAGCTAACATATGGCTTCTGATTATTTACATTTGCCCCTGTATGAACATTAGGAGCACCCATAACCAAATAATCGGGCACCGAAGTTGGCTGGCACTGTGTATATCCATATGCAGGGTGAGGAGTTGTAGCGATATAAAAACGCTTATTATCACGTCCTCGTAAGTTTGATAACATAACATGCATACCTTCCTTGATTAAATAGGGTATGTCATTTGCACCAGATTCAGGTGCCTTTAAGAAGCGGAATGTGCGAATGTAGTCAAGGCCGAAAATACGCTCTGCCACCATTTTACGACTTGTATCAAATAGCTGTAGTTTCATACCATTGGCGCGTGACTGATTCCAGGCAGTATTCAAATATGTAATGAATGCAATATCAATATCATTACCGAGATCAAGTTCAAAATATGTATTTGCTGCATTACCACTCCTACAATCATCATGCGCTGGCATCCCCATATTATATTTCAAAGCATTATTAGCACTCATATGTTCATTCCATGGATTGACACTCATCATTGCCTTACCTTGTGGGGCAACATTCTTGCCCTGCGTGTCAAACACACGAATTTCCTGAATCATAAGGCATTGAGGGTCATTGCCGATATCTGGGGCACGAAGGATACGCACATAACGAGCACGTGTTCCCGCATCACCACCTGCTCCAACAGTGCGCTTACCATAACATGCCATCATAAACTTATCACGATCTTCATTTGATAATGTATTATCTAATGCTTTGCGATGCAGTTCATCAAAGTATTTCTTGACAGGCTCAACACCGCCTAAGCGACGCGCCTTTTCAATCTCCGCCTGACGAATCTTGCCATCAGGGCCAATTGGTGCAGCAGTGCCATGAGGTGTGCAGAACTGATCCAAGTTGCCTGAAAGAGAAGCATTCTTCTGACCAGTAGAGTATGTAGTTCCAGTGATTGGACCTCCCTTATTAAGATAGAGTGCATTGATACATGCATCTGTGAGGGGGCCAGTGGCAGAGTTGGGGCCATCACAAGGCCCGCCGATCTTTCTACCTAAGCACATCATTGATGCATTATTCCACTGTTCAATACTTACAGAGTTGCCAGATATATCAGAGCCAGTTAATGCTACTTTTGCAAAGCCAGAAATTGCAGTTGCCATACCATCTAAATCCAATTTTTTAGTATTTATATCATTTAGAAGATTATTATTACGGGATGGATGAATTGTGCCTTGATCTGTGCAACCAGCTCCTTCAAACATGGAGGTAATGCAATCCTTGCTATAGTTACCAGGACCAGAGCCTTTGGCAAAACAAACACCTGAGTTGAGTAGTTTTGCATCAGCCTCTGAGGATATTACACCAGATGAGGGTGCTGATGCACGTGTATCAGGTAGAGTTGTGTTGAGGAAGCTGATAGGTATTGAGAAGGGGAGGACAATCTGCGCACCTTTGCCTGGTTTAATTGCAGTGATACGCTTACCCTTATAACCAATTGTGCCACGAAGGCGAGGTGTCTTACCAGAGTTTGTATCAGTGCTGAAGATACTGCCCATGTCTTTTACAAAAAGGCCCTTAGAAGTGGGGCCACGGAGAGCTGCTGCAACATAAATTGAGTTTGCAGTTGCAGGATCGGCGACATCTGCACCCGCAGGCGGAGAAACTACTAATGTGAAATAGGAGCTCTGATTATTTGTTTGCACAGGAATGGGAACCTCTTTCCAAGTTTCACTTAGGGCAAACTCTGCAATCATCTTGGAACCAGACCAACCGTTGCCGCTTCGCTGAATATAACCGAGGCGGGCAACGCCTGAACCGGCGAGAACGAGTGTTGGGGGTTCATATGCGGCATCTTCAGCATAGAAGAATTGGCTGGTATCGTAATTCTGCACACAGCCAGGGACACCAAAGCTCTGATTTGTTTCGCATGCTAGGCGATTACGAATGCGATCTAATGCCTCCTTGTCAGCCGCGAAGTAACCAGGTTCGCATGAACCAATTGTCGGACTATAACGTGGATTACGGAGACCTTTTGCATTTGCATCATTGCGTCCAGCTTGACGATCGTTTTCTAAGAGGAGCATTCCACCAAGATGACCCTTGCCAGTGCTATCAACCCCACCTTTTACACATACACCGCAGTCGGCTGCAAATCTAGAAGAAGAGAATGGATTGCCAGTAGTTGTGCGAACAGCCTCACACATTTTGGTCTTTGCAGCAATTTCATTGTCGTAGTTAACTTTTACCGACGGGTAGGTGCTGGGTTGTTGAACTAGCTCGCTACCATAAGTAACACCGGGCGTTCCAATGACACTATTCACAGCACGCTGCAAACTCTGCTTGTCGGTATTGGGGAGAACACGCTGTAGAATATTGTTATTTGGGTTTGTGAGGTTTCCAACCATGTTAAATCGGCCCTGATTATCATTAACTAGAACTGGATTACCAATTGTTGGAATTGGTGTATTTCCAGTATCTTGAGCCCTGTAGCCATAAGGTCCCGAATATGACATCTAATGAAACGGATGAAAATCTTTAGATTTTTCACACATGTGGTAAATCTAAGGATTTAATTGTTTTCAACACCTACTTGTCATTTGATCCAGGAGCAGAAGTCGCCTACAAGTTATCAGGGCGCAAACGAGAAGCTGAATCAAGCTCACGAGTTATTACACGGAATACACATTGCACTTGACGACTCGTATTAATTAGACGGGCGTCAGTAATTGTCAAAGCCTTGAGGGCATTTGTGAAACCAGTAGTATAATTTGGTAGAGCACCTGAGCTTGACCAATTGGAACGAACAATCAATGTAGTAGCATAGCCTGAACTATTGTAACCATCATCTAATTGAGAAGAGCCATTTAGATTAGCTATACCAACAATAAGGTGGCCTTCGGTTTTATTTATCCAATCATTTAACTCTGAGCATTGGTTGGGTGTTCCAATTCCTGAAAGAGAAAGACCTTGGATATTTATACGATCACCAGTTGAAAAGAGCGCAGCATTAAATGCAGATGAAAGTTGAATAAATATATAAGCTTCACCACCTAATGTTGCTGCATAAGGTGAAGTGCCTGCAGTGTATGCCAAATCATTATTAAAGTATAAACCACTGATACTTGATGTATCTTGTGTTGGGCTTACAGATGTTCCATCTGGGCGATTTATATGAATTGTCAATTTCTGAAGTGTTGAGAGTGGTGTAGGGTGATATACGCGCTGAGCCTTCAAGAACTTTGGAATCATGTCAATCCAACCAGGCGATCCAACAGATGTTGATGCAGATGTTGCAGTTGCATCACCACCCCACTTTCCATCATAATGAACAAGTGCAAACGCATTATCAATATTATTATTTGTTCCATAGTTATTGCCTTCAAGTTCATCTACGCGCACAGTTACATAAGGAAGATTGAGTGGAGTATTGCCTAGATTGGTATAATAAACAAGAGATGGTGATTTAGCTGCAACATTTACCATTGGATCAATACATTCGTTTGGCAAAATTACCTTTACAAGTTCAATGCGCACAATGTTACGGAATTTACGCTGGGAAGCAGGTGTAATACCAAGCCCTTGGCGATTGTTAGCAGGGTCAAAATTCACCACAAAATTATAACGATTCTGTTGTGTCTCATTGAACCGCACAGATGAATCTTGATACCAGTTACGATCAATAGAATTTACAAACAAATTAAACTCATTCTCTTTATATGTCAGCACATCATCTTTCCGCACAAGATTCTCCTGAGGTAAAGGACGCTCAATTTCGCGGACGATTAGGGCAGGATCGCGTTCAGGTAGGCGTGGGCGGGTATCGCCCAGTGGCGGCCTAGCTGCCGACATAAGGCCTGTCATATCACCCATAGGACCCTGTGTCTTTGCGAGAGTAGCAGCCTCAGCAGCGGCGGACTCACGATCACGCGCAGCCTTCGCAGCCTCAAATAGTTGAAAGGGTGACGCTAGCTGATTGTCTTCTTCTAGTGAAACACGGAAATCAGGGGGATTAGGAGTATCGCGCTTCATAAGATCATTACGTTCCTGTTGCAGGAGTTCAAACCGACGGGAGGTGTCCTGGAAAAGCCCTTCAGGTGCCGTAGAAGTGTTTTGATTACTCATACCGAGTGCGGCAACGATATCACCCTCATCTTCATCAACTGCATCAGGCGAGACCAGAGCCGTAGATTGTTCCCGAACAGGTTCTTGACGAGCCACAATAATCTGTTTGGCACATGCCTTCAGGACTTCACGATTCAAAATGGTAACAGGTTGCTGTCCCTGCACACGGCGAACCTCTTTCATATAATGACTAACCATTCGCGGTAGGCGACCAGACTCTTCAGGTGATAATGCACCGAGGCCACGGCTCCTAAAATCATTAGTCAGCACCTGCACAAGCATGCCCTGATTTTGCTGGCTCTCAAAGGGAGGTGCGGCAGTTCTACGGACCTCTAGAGACATCTACTGTTTCTTTGACTTAATTTATGTGTGACTCTTTATACGGAGGCACCTATAGCCCGCCGCCAACTTAAGAGATTAGAGTTTCTCATATACAATGACAAGTAGGGCAGATACGCCACACGTGCTGGAGAAGCACCGTAGGTATGTTGATAAAGATATACCACCTAATAATATATTTTGGGCACTTGGCTTAGAAGAGGAATTTTACTTAGAGGCAGTTAATCCTCAACTTTTATCTGTCGGCCATATCAAACAAAATCAGAAGAAGGAGCGATACTCTGTTAATTACAGAACCTCTTTCAAAGAGTCTGCGCTAGACGAAGCTCTTGCCCTTTATCTAGGTCCAGATGATTCAAGGGTAATCCCAATTCCTCTACTTGTCAATGGTCACAGCCTATCAAAAACAAATCGGCACGGGGAGGCACTGACGACTTATTCGCGGAATCCACAGCCAAACCCGAAGTTCTCTGGCAGGATAGTTCATGAGGAGTTAATGCAAGGTAGCTATTGGTTTGCAGAGAATTACGGTGTTGCTCATTGTTATGATGGTAATACATTTGAGTTGATGACACAGAACTTCTATAGAGCGACTGCAGAGTCTGTCTGTCAAGAGCTCTCTGAGCAGAGGACACGTTTTGAAAAAGAGGTTTGCCCACTCTTAAATGAGATGCCGATTTTCAAGAAACATGGTGGGGTTCTCTTACAAAGAGGAAATCATGGCTTGGCAACATATTTGACTTCGGGTGGCAATCAAGTGAACTTGTGCAACAACGGGACGTTGCATGTGAATTTAACAATGCCTACTTATCTTAATGAAGAAGGATGGCCCTCTGAGCCAGAGGAATTTAGACAGAAACATCTGCAGGCTATTCGCCTAATACAATGGTTAGAACCGCTCTTAGTTGCAATATATGGAGAGCCAGATTTCCTCTCAACCTACTCGTCAGCATTCTCAAAAGCTAGTCAGAGGTGTGCAATAAGTAGATATATAAGTCTTAGTAACTATAATACAAAAGAGGCCAAGACTGGTAAGATATTAACAACTAAAGACCTCCCAGATTGGTATAAGTTGTATCATGCAAACAGTGCGTATGCACAACTTAATGAGATAGGGTTTGATATACAATTTAATAAGTTCCCACGCCACGGTATTGAGCTGCGTATCTTTGATCGTCTCCCCGACAGCAAGATTTTACCTCTTGTGCGGTTCTTAGTTTTTCTCTTAGATAGAAGTTTGGATTTAACCAAGGGAGGTGGTAACAACCTACTTGTCCAAGCGCCACAAGATTTTGAGACATGGACAAATTGGGTTATAGATATTTTGCGAGATGGCCCCCAGGCTATTGCAGAGGCACAATTAATAGCTCTTTATGAAGAGTTACTTGGTTGTAAATTGCCTGCAAAACCAGAAGGAATGTTTGAAGCAGCTTATGCACATTTGGAAAAAACTTACGCAGAAACTGGTTATTGTTCTTCCCGCATGCTAGAAAAAAAGCCAAGGGGCGTTGAAGTTGTCCCACAGAAGAAGTCATTATTTTGTTGCTGACATGTAGGATGAGGCATACAGCGCGACGCCGGCGAACTCGCAAGGCTAGTCGTAAATCTAGAAAGCAAAGAGGTGGTGCATTGAAGTCACCATTTACAAAGGCACCTGCTGTTCCAAAGGCACCTCTTGCACCTACAACAAATGTAAAGACCAATCCAATGGCTACTGCTGGAAGATCAGCAGCTCCTGCACTTGGAACACCTGCGGCGCCAGCAGCAAATACATCAAAAACTCCAAACAGCAAGCCCTTTAAGCCTGCAACGGTTGAAGGTGAAGTAAAGAAAGGCGAGTTAAGCGGTGAAGGTATTGCATCAAATATGACTTTAAAATCAAACAAGAAAAAAGGTAACTCTGCAGCAGCTTTACAAAACAATGCATCTAAGGCTGCTAATAAAGCTGCTAATAAAGGGGGTGCAAATCAACCATCAGAACCCTTTAAAACAGCAAAGGTAGATGGTGAAGTAAAGCAGGGTGCGCTAAGTGGCGAAGGTATTGGGTCAAATATGACTCTGAAATCAAACAAGAAGAATGGCAACGCAGCTGCTTCTGCTCCTGCTCCTGCAAATACGAAGAAAAATGGCAACGCAGCAGCGCCTGTCGCAGCAACTGAAAACAAGAAAAACGGCAACGCAGCAGCGCCTGCTGCTGCAAATACGAAGAAGAATGGTAATGCAGCAGCACCAGCGGCAACTGAAAACAAGAAAAACGGCAACGCTGCTGCGCCTGCTGCTGCAAATACGAAGAAAAACGGCAACGCTGCTGCAGCAGCACCAGCGGCTGAAAACAAGAAAAACGGAAATGCAGCTGAGGGAAACAAGAAGAACGGTAATGCAGCAGCTGAGGGAAACAAGAAGAACGGTAACGCAGCCGCAGGTAATAAGAAGAATGGCAACGCAGCTGCAGGTAATAAGAAGAATGGCAACAGCTCAGCACCTACCGAATGTGAATGCGGCGAATGCACATGCGATAATGCTAATAAGAAACAATGCCATTGCAACAAATGCACATGTTAAGAGGAGAAAACCCAATGACGAAGCTTATTCATCTCCGAGTCAGGAACACCTGCTTTAACAAACTTTTTAAAGCGTTCCCCGCCAAGCATAGTTGCAATAAAATAGATTGAATACATACCACACTCCGACTCACCAAATTGGAATCGGCGTGCGTTATAGTTCAAGTTCAGCCCAGGATCCTGTATTTTGAAGCTCTTCATAAGGCGCGAAATCAACGGATGTGGTTCATAGCCATACGAGTCAAAGAAATTGCACTCACGCCGCGCCATGTCAAGCATCATACTTACCCAGTGGCTACCATTACGGAAATGTGGATCCAAGTTAAATACAAAGCCAATATATTTCTTACCACCGCGTTTCAAAGTATCTAGATTCATCTTACATGTCTCATCATATAAACACTTCTTGCCTTTCTCCGCTCCAGATGCATACGGGTCAGGGGCAGAGAAATCAATAGGAATAGCACCGACAAATTTAAAATCAGGTCGCACCTCTTCATATTGTTTCAACACATTCTCAATGTTCGTTGTGTCTAGCCACTTATCTGGATCATTCTTCCACTCATCGGGCATCTTCGGACGCAAAAACTCCTTCTCCAACTTCTGTATCTCCTCTCTACCGAGTCCAGATTTCTCAAGGATACAGCGATCAGTGTCACACTTAGTAATCTCCGCAGCACGTGCCCTCACCTTTCTACTTTGCCTACGTCCCGAACTAACACGCCCACCATCCATGCCTGCAATACGACTATAAACACTGACAGGTAGGCATCCTTGATCTTTCTTACGACCTACAACACGTGGATGACACTGATAAGACCCCGGCAAACGGGCTTTGCGTGTCTTTCGCACCATCTTACTATTTATGAATAAAAAAGCCTCAACACACAGAGGTATGTCAGGGCAGTGCTCAACACAATCATGTTCGGGGTTAAGTTTAGCACCCAATTATGCTCCCGATCCAATGGGCCCTTATAAATTCGGCATGGCAACTTTCTGGAGAATTCTGGTGCCAATATTCTTTTCTATCATATTCATTTTCTTTATCATAACAATGTTCCGCATTGATCTACCAGTCCCGAAACGTATGGTTCCGATTATGGGCGGTTAATATTAACCTTACAAACTAGATGTCGTCCCCTGCAGCTGCCATATCAGTAGCACCAAGCAAGGGTTCTAAATTCTTTGATTCCAATATCCTCAAAGGTTTCATGCTTGTATTGAATGTAATTTCAATCATCTTCATTTATGTTTATACTGGTATTACCGGTGCAGATCCGGCAACTGTAAATGATTTGAAGAAGAATTTCATTATCATCATGGTATTTTCCGTGGTGGTAATGATTACATGGGCATTCCTCAGTATCTCACTCTTTGCTGCTAGTCCCGAATCAATGACATATTATACTTTAGTGATGATGGCCGTGCTTCTTGGCCTCTCATTCATGTCACTCTCCGTGTCAGTTATTAATAAAATGAGCGCATGAGCGGCGGATCCTAGGACTCATAGACGCTAACGATCTGATGATCAATACGGAACTGAATTCCGCTGCGACCACTAGGTGCATTAAATATCATCTTTTTCACACCAGAAAACTTAATACAGAGTCGCAGCTTCCTGCCACCTGTGAAAAGTCCATCCTTAACACTGCGCCACTGAAACCCATCTTTGTTATGCACTTTAATAGCCGCCTGATTCATATTAATGTAACAGCTCAGACGACCATTGTGATAGAGATTTTTAAAGCCCCGTTCAATATCCTCAGCTGTCAAATCTGGCCCGCGATTATATGCCCCCTGATGTAGCAATAGTGTAGCCCGCAGCACCTCCTGAAATGCCATAATCTTCCCCACAAACGTCATGTTTTCACTAGGCTCAAAATCAATTCGCCCATTCAAAGGATTGTAATTTGCAATAGTGAGCATAGGTGTAATTACAAACAGCTTGCTCATATTGAGAGCACCATCTTTATAATGGAACGGTAAGTAACCGTTGGGCTGCGGAACAATATGAATTTTCCCGACTTCTAATTTCTGATAAGGTATTGCTAGGTCCATGCTTTGCGGCAGCCTACTATAACACCCTACATGTCTTTCCTTAAGCAGGTATGTGTATTACTTGACATATAGTAAATAAAAAAAACAGAGATTAAAAGCTCAAAGCCTCTAATCTCTGTGTTTCCACACGTCATCCCTTATAAAAGAAAGCGTACTAGGATTGAGTTATTGCTGGGGAACCAACAAGCCGATCATACTGGACACCTATCCCTTTTCAGGAACAGGCCAACTCATAATTTGCAGCGACCTATGACGAAATCGCTCCACGACATCTGTTTTTTATATAATTATTGCTGCAAGGATAACATAACCTGGTTCGTATAGCTACGAAATATTTTAAGTTTTGCTGCAAGGACACACAATAGACTATGCTCCCCATCTAACTCTGCTTTCGCATTGCCAGGGTGCACCAGAGGTGCATAGTCACAATGTCCCTAGTTGGCGTATCCTTGCGGATACGCCGCCAGTTTAACTGTTTTCACAGCTAAACCAGCTCCCACACCACCATCAACCTGCGTCCTTTTATTAATGTGTTAAAGCACTGCTTTTACTCAAATAATCTTTTGCTGTGAGGACACGATGTGTAGTGGTGTGGTAAAAATATAACATTTTAATCACCAACACCTAACGACCACCCAAAGGCAGAGGTTAGACTGGCAACTCAAAATGAGTCCCGCACCGATGTTAGGCACATGAGATTGCGTTACCAATAACCCCACATGCTGGCTGCTTCCCTTTAATTAAACCCAAATTAATTTTTTAAATTGCTGCAAGGAAACAAAAAGTTGTCACTCGGCGTTGTTACCAACACAACAACGCGAAATGAATATGGAACGGCTTCCCTTTAATTTTTACCGCAAAAAAATTAATAAGTTGCTGCAAGGAAACCTCTGAGGCTCGGCTTGGCCCCTGCCAACACCACCTATCCTACATGTCAGCCTCATGCTTTAGGCCCTGTTCAGACCACAGGTCCGCTAGCACTAACCACAGGCCCGCTGACGCCAACCAGCATCGCCCGAACAGGATCATAGCGGGGCGCATCCAGCAACTCACGCATAGCCTCATAAGGTGTATTGACATGCGCACCAGCGGTGATGACACGCATAGCAGAAGGTGACCAGCCCGAGATATACAGCACACCCTTCTGGTCAGCCTTTGCATGATAATCCTTATACTCCGAGCGCAGATTCCAGATGATAATGCGAGGCAACTTCCAGCCACCCGCCGCTGCGAACTCCCGCTGGAACTTATCAACAAGCGTCTCCCAACCAGCCTTGCCCAGTGCCTTTCCATGTGAGCCACCAGATGCTTCATCAAAGCCCATATCAGTGAAGACCACGAAGTCCTCGGGCTCCTCACCAACAGGCACCTTATGCTCTACTAGTCGGTCAAGCACCATCTTGAAAGCAGCCTCGAAGTTAGTAGATAGCCCGAAACCAGTATTATAAGTTTTTGTTATCTTCTCATGCAGAGAATCAGATTCCTTGAAAGTAATCCACTTTGGTGTAGAGTCAAATGTCATCAGTGAGTTGCGGAAAGCAGGATGATTCAGCTCAGAAACTAGCAGGCCCATGCCCAAGCTTACTTGCATAGGTGTGCCAGTCATAGAGCCGCTAAAGTCACACATAGGCACCACCTTGCCAAGATGGCCCCCCACAGCAATCTTCTCCTTGATAGCAGCCCACTGAGCCTCCAGAATCCCCATCTCATCTGTTCCAGGGCGAGTGCGCTGAACAGAAGACACGAGTTCGTGAGGATAGACAGTATTGCCACCCTTCACCTTTGCTTCACCCTTAGCACATTTTGCAACATGCTCAACGAAATTCTGCGCACAGATCACGCGGTCCTCTTCCTCGCTACGAGGACCCGAACCCTTCAGCTTGTTGTTGAAGAACGCCTTGCGATTGTTCTTCAAACACTTGCCAGGCACGGCCGCAGGCTTGATCTCTCTCCATGTCTCACCACACATATGTGTCTCAACGGTATCAAGCTGGCGATTCATGTCAGACACAGTCATACGGTAACGGCGGCGCTCAGCCTTGTCATCAGTGCCATAGATAGCAGTAATCAAATCGCCAAAGATAGACTTGAAGGTCGAAGCCTTCTCACGAGGGAGCCACTTTGCAAGTAGCGACAGCTTGGGCGCGACATTGCGCTCCTCCTTCAGCTTTGTGTAATCTGCCCAGAACTGATCTGCTACATAGGCTAGCATCCCCCAACGGTATGTAGGCATCAGCGTAGCTAGAGTGAAGACATCACGCCAAGAACCATATTCCACAATGAGAGGCATCACCTTAGAAGCAGCCGAACCCTCCCGCAACACATTTGGCCCAATCTTCTCATGCAGTTCCTCCAGCAACACAGAAATCAGATCAAGCGCAATACTTCGCTCACCCTTGCCGCCACGCACATCACGCCCCTGGAACGCGATAAGCCAAAGATCGCGCTCATACTCCTCTACAAGTCCCCGTGCCTCCCCCTCCTTCCGCACCTTCGTAACCCAGTCACGAATCTCAGCCGCGTCCATACCACGAACAAAGCTCGTGTAGAAAGCCACACGCATGTCTCCAACACCGTGCTCAGTATATACATCCGCCCCATTTACACCAACCGTTCGCGTCGCAGGCGCGCTCATAGCAGCAACAAAAGCCATCTTTATGTTTAAGATGCGGCCGTGATTTAAGCCCGACGCCCACTCGCGCATAAAGCCCCCAAACATTCTACATGTCAGAAGAACCCAGATGTCTTCATATAACAATATGAATATGGCCTGGATTGGTCCTCCAGGCTCAGGTAAGAAGACAGCCGTTAATGAGGCCCTCAAGCATATCTGCACAACCTATAACATTGACTGGAATCCCCAGAATAAGTTCTGGAAACTTCAGCCAGATAAAGGCACAGAAGGTGGTGTGAGCACAGATGCAGCAGAGGAGAAAGAGGATGATACTCCTACTGGTCTTCCCTACGAGTCTTCTTTTATTCACTTTGGCTTTGACATGTATAGAATGTCAATGAAAGATAAAATCTATCTTGGTTCTATTTTAGATCGTTGGACAAACTCGCAAAACCTCCTGCTTGCACACCAGGGCGCTAAGGCACCTCCACGTATCTTGGTGCTCTATCATGCGCATGTTATGTCAGATGAAAGTCTGCTCTTGATTCACCATGCAGTAGAGAGTCTAGAGGGTAATATTCTTATCTGGATGACAAGCGAAGAGCCTCTTCCGCAGAGACTAGCAGATAGTTTCTTCACTGTGCCTGTTGGTGGGCCAGATAGGTTGGGAAAGCATTATAAGGATTCTCTCCACCTAGATACAAATGATGCATGGATTGATTGGTTCCGAGCACGCTTTGCCGAGGCGCAAGACTTGAAGCTGTCAATAGATACAGTGCCTTTGCTTCGCTCTTGGGTATATACGTGTCTCCAGAGGAATTTGCGGTGGCAACAATTACTTTACTACTGGTTTAATGTTATCTTAGAGGAATCTGATACTCTGCCAAAAGAGAAAGTGAGCCGACTAGTAGAGGATTTACTGAAGTTTGAGGCCACGGCTGGTTTCTCTTCTTTGCCTAGCTATCGTATTCCAATTGCATGGGAAAGTTTCTTTCTCAGCCAGGTTAAAATTTTAGCATCATAGTGCGCAGGCGCGCACACTGCCTGCCTTTGGCACTTCTCCAATAAGAAAATCCAAATACACAGTAAGAGATGGCTGAGGCCCAAGGCGCGGCGTTAATTGCAGAAACAACTCTGAAGTCAATTAGAGATGTTTTCGCGAGCCCTGCTCCGATCTGGATTGCCCAACCCTTCGACGCTTCTATGCGCGACTATATTAGCCGTCGAGCGCAAGAACCGGCATTCGTGGATCCGCACAACACACGATCTGAACTCTATTCTGCCCTACTACAAGGCCAAGCCTCTGTCGTCATTCGTGAATGCGAATATGCCCATGTTATCTATGTGTCTGAATCGCCCTATCCAGCAGTGGCAGCAGCAGAAGTTCCCTGGGATACATGGGGGCGAATATTCCAGGCGTTCAGTGCTCCCCCTGGGAGCTCTTCGCGCGAACAGAAGAAGTGGAGAGTTATTGTCTTCGGATCCAACAAAAAGCGAGAGTTCCCGCCAGAAGGAACTTTGTTAGGCCCCGAACATATTAACGGCGGCTCTGCATACCGTTGCGAACCCTCCTCAATCCTAATTGTCAGAAAAGAAGAGATGACGCGCGTGTTAATACACGAACTCTTTCACGCAGCGTGCTCTGATGATATGACACAAGATGTCCAGGAAGTAGAGGCGCATACAGAAGCCTGGGCAGAATTCATGTTAGCTGCAATAATGTCACGTGGCATGCAACCTCGCTTCTGCAAGCTCTGGCCGCATCAAGTTGCATATGCTGAAAAACAGGCAGCCATGTGCAGAAGCCGAGGGCACATCCGCGACCCCAAAGACTATGGCTGTCGTTATTTAACAATGCGCATAGATGCATGGCACAAAGAAGGCCTCTATCCTACTTGTCCTTTGCCACCCGCCTCTAAAGTTAAAGTTAATACCTTGCGTTTCACAAGTGAGCTCTTAGATCCAGCAATTGTATATGCAAAACAAGATAAACGTAAGCCTTAAATTCAGCCAGCAAGTTGGCATTAAGGCGCTTAACTATTAAGGAAGTGTTGAACAAGATAGTTATGAATGTTCAAGTAATTAAGCTTATCGGCTTCCTTTAGTCCAAGAAGGGCAATAAGCTTGATATCAGGTGTTATATTTCCACTTTTTCGGAGAGAGTTTTTACGGATGTAGTTAAATATATTTTTAGACACATCAGCATGACTCATCTGAGTGCCATGTGGCACCTCCAAGAAATCACACAATGTATCTGAAAGATTGCGTGGTTGTAAAACTATACTAGACATGGTTTGAGGGGCACGTGTTTATGCCTTCGCTGCTATATTAATATTTCAATTTTTACCCCCTTAGGAATTATTCACAGGATTTATTGTTACCCTGGCTATAAAGTGAGGACTAAGATGCCTCTGCATATTATGGTATGTAAGCTTATCACCTTCCTTAAGGCTGAGCAGAGAAGTCAGCCTGGCATCAGGTTTAATCTCATGCTTGTTTTGCAGAGAGTTCCGCTTGCTATAGCTGACGATCTGACGTGTCGCATCTGCGCGGCTCATCTTAGAATCATGAGCAATACCAAGGAAGTCACAGAGTGAGTTTGATAACACATATGGTGTAGTGAATACATTCAGATTTTCCTCTATATTATGCTCTAGAAGCTCTTCATATCGTTTTTGTTCTAGTTTCTTAATTTTGTTTCTTATAGTCTTTATCTTTTCCCAGAGTTCCTCAATATTTGAACCTTCGGAGTCAGTATCTGAGTAAGCATGAGAGTCAGAATCAAAGTCAGGCATGATTTAATTAACACCCTACTTGTCAGCAGCCAACAATTTCAATTTTTCAGGAGAACAATAAAAACAAGACAAAAAAAATTTGTTGTCTTGTTTTTATTATTTTGTATTTTGTTTTAATATACTTTAATTATAAGGCACGCTATAATTAAGCAGTAGAAGCGGCAGCCTTGGAAGCGGCGTTGTTGAGGTAGTGAGTGTTCAGATACTTCTGGATGTTGAAGTAGGTGAGCTTATCACCCTCCTTGAGGCCAAGCAGAGCAGTCAGCTTGGTATCAGGCTTGATCTCATGCTTGTTCTGCAGAGAGTTGCGCTTGATGTAACCAGCAATCTCGCTAGTCACCTCAGCGCGAGACATCTGGGAACCGTGGGCACGGCCGAAGAAGTCGCAGAGGGCGTTGGAGATGGGGTTAGGGTTCTCAAACACATTGGGCTTCTTGGGCTTATCAGAAGCACCAGCCTCCTCAGTCTTCTTGGACTTGCGACGCTTGCGGGCTTCCTTGATGTCACGGGCCACGCGCTTGTCCAGCTTCTTGAGGGCAGCCACGGCCTTGCCAGCAGCATCACGCACCTTGGAGAACTCGGCGATCAGATCGGCAATCTCCTCAGATACAGAGCGCTGGGGAGCAGTCTCAGTAGCAGGAGCAGTCACCTCAGAGGCAGCAGGGGCAGCAACAGGGGCAGGGGTAGCAGCCTTCTCCTTCTTGGCCTTCACGGCCTTAGCAGGGGCGGCTGCCACAGCGACAGGGGTGGCGACAGCAGGGGCAGGGGCGGCAGGGGTCTCAGTCTTCTTGGCTACGCGCTTGGCGGCAGTCTTGGGGGCAGCAGTGGAGCTCATTGTGTTAACACCGGTGGTATTCTGGGAGGACATTTTACGCACTATACCTTCCCTTTGCCGGGCGATCTGTATCAAATTTTTGATAGGCGGCGCGTTTTTTCACATTTTTTCACTTTTTTCCGTTAAACGCACTTTTTTTTTTCAATGCCTTCAGTCCGGCGGACTTCAGGCGAAGGTGCGCTACGCGATATGTTCTGTGACACCAGCGCAAGGTTGTATCGGCAGACAGGGTCTAAGGCTTCCACTCTATGACGGCCTGCGTTCAGATGGCAAGTAGGTATGATGCGTTTGCCGATAGCCTGCCGCAGAATCACAACACCCTACTTGTCCTCTTTGGCTTGGGATAGGTCCCGGGTTACCCTAGCTATTTCATCAAAAAATGCAATACAGTGCGTTTTATGATATAATTATATTGCAAACAAAGAGCAAAAAATTTTTTTGCCCACCGCGGCGCGAAAATTTGAGTGCTCGCCTTCTTAAAAGAAGGCAGCTCACACCTATTTTCAGGGTCGCGGTATGAAACATAATACTCTCGCTCTCAAAGCGAGAGTATAAAATTTTTTGGCCCACCGCGGCGCGAAAATTTGACGCCCCTTTTTCCCCCAGGCCAAGGTACAACCCCTTCACGCTAAAATGGCCACTGTTACCGCAAAGAACTTCAAGCCTGAGAATATTACCGTTACTGATCCTAAGGCCATTGAAATCAATGGCAAGACCATTGGTGCAAAGCAGTCTTATATTAATTATGCCGGCGGTCGCCTCGTTCTCCAGTCTGCAAAGGAGATGGGCCTCCCCTTCGGTGTAAGTGTCTATGATGAGGTTGATCCCCCTAAGTATTCAATTGATCTCTCCTTCCGCGATTATAATACGAATGCCGACATGAAGGCGTTCTATGATGCCTTGCGGGCCTTGGATGATAAGATGATTCAGCTTGGTGTTGAGAACAGCAAGAAGTGGTTCAAGGCCGAGCTCAATTACGACCAGGTCAAGACCATGAAGTATAAGTCTTGTCTCCGCGAGGCAAAGGACAAGGAGGGCAATCCTCTTGACTATCCCCCTACCCTCAAGATTAACCTGAAGAAGCGCCGCGACAAGTCTGGTAATGATTTGGGTTTCGGCATTGATGCAGTTGATGCTCGCCGTGAGCCCGTTGATACCAGCGACATTGAGAAGGGCTGGGGTAAGGGTCAGTCTGTAACCGCTCTCCTGGAGTGTGGCGGCATGTGGCTCTCCACTGTCGGCTACGGTATTACTTGGCGTATCAAGAAGCTGATGCTCCACAAGGATACCAAGAAGGGTGGTGACTACGACTTCGTGATGGATGATGGCGAGGAGGATGCAGATGTTGAGCCTGATCAGGCCCCTGCACCTGAGCCTGCCCGTCGTAAGCCTGAGAGCAACTTCATGGAGGATGATGCAAGCCCTCCTCCTGTGGCCAAGAAGGCTAGTGCCCTCGCATCAGTAATGCCGCAGGCAAATCCGTTTGAGAACGTTGATGTGCCTGAAGACGAGGATGAGAATACTGCTGCGCCTGTCGAAGTGCCCAAGAAAGCAGTTGTTAAGAAGAAGGTGATTGCTAAGAAGGCTTAAAGACTCCACAGCCCCGAAACCAACTAATTACTAACCACATGCATAAATAAATAGTAAAAATCCAGAAAAAAGCCCAGCAAATATTTTTTTGTGTTCTTTGCTGCTGACAACGCTCATAGTTCTCCCTGTCACACATTAGGCAATAACTTCTTCCTCGCATCGCACTCAGTGCAGCCAACCAACAGCCCTCATGACAATCAAACACACAATAACACTCTTTACCTACTAGTCTGTTGGCTGGTATAACGTGCGCACCTGACATGTGGCAAATTATACATCTTTTATCACTTAAACATAGTGAATAAGTATTATTATATAATGGCATCTTTTATTAAACGGCTTCAAGATAATGCTTTTAAATCTTTAGATATAACTAATTACAACCCTGACAATCATGGGTGGATGCAAGAGAACCTTGGTGAATTATTCAAGACATATCTTACAGATAATACTAATACAGTAGTAGAGGTTGGAACATGGAAGGGTTTGAGCACAATGACAATGGCAAATATTATTAAAGAACGTTTTGGCACCAGTGAGGCAGCGCCAAAGTTAATTGCTATTGATAATTGGCTGGGTGCTCCAGAGTTCTGGACATGGGGTATTGATGACCCAACGCGTGGTAGCTCCTTAAATTTAATTAATGGATATCCATCAGTATTTTATACATTTACAAAGAATGTAAAGTCTGTTGGACTAGAAGATGTAATTGCACCTCTTCCAATTTCAAGTATTCAAGGTGCAGATATTCTTAATTACTATAAGATTCAGGCTGATATAATCTATGTTGATGCAGCACATGAATATGAACCAGTTAAATCTGATTTAGAGGCGTATTGGAATATTTTAAAACCAGGTGGTATTATGTTTGGAGATGATTATAGCGATTATTGGCCTGGTTTAATTAAGGCCACCAACGAGTTTGCAGCAAAGCAGGGTATTAAACCAGAAATAAATGGTGTTATCTGGAAGCTAACTAAACCACTATAAATAGAAAGTAATCATACTTACAAATTGTAATCTAAATTACTTCATAATAGAAACCTCAACGACGTGCAAGTGTGTTGTAATCGGGACCACCACCAGTTGTGCTACTGCAACATGCACTTTCCTGTGTGTAGTTCTCTACGACGAATACCTGCTTGCCGAATTTGCGATCACCATATGTTTCAGCCGTAGAATAAGGGCGCTGTTCAACAAGCACAGATGTCTTATTATCAATAGCCGTCTTATTGGCCTGGTAGAAGGCGTTCAGCGCACGCCCAGTCTTGAAACGCAGCAGTGTAGAACAATCTTTAGCAGCAACAGACATTCTAATTTCTACTTGTCACCCCACAAAATTAGTTAGACACTAAAATATTAAGCAAAGCACATTTAAAGAAAGGCACTGGTATTGGCTCTCCAGCATGAACAATAACTTGAGGCGGAGGACATGTATCAATTACTCGTGGTGGATATACTCTATTATACTTATTTTGCTTCTGTTCTTGTAGGCTTTGTAACCGGGGGTCATCTAACATATCCATCTTCCTCTTCATATAAACTGAACTTGGTATAGCAGATCCTGTTCCACCTGGCACTGCAACTGTGTAGCCTCGTGCCTCTGCAATTGCCTTGACAACATCACTTTGTTGTGCAGAAGGGCAATGTGTGGCAAGTAGATGAGAAGGTAGATCAGCTGACCGAGGAGAAATATATGGCCGTAGGCTACATGTATCCCCGCGTGCTTTGGCCAACTGCTCTGCAATAACACAGTTTCTAACAGCACTCAGTTTATGCTCTAAATGCCCAGAGGCTTGATTCGCACCATAACTTACACGCCCTGGCAATGTCCCTGACAAACATGTTGTCGCCATTGCTCCTTAATTTTAGTTTCTATTCTTCTTATTTACAGTCTTGCGCTTAACGGAAATAATACCCTTCTTTGCACTTCGCTTTAGCGTTATACTCTTCCCAGAGCCGGTGCCACCAACAGATTTCTTTCCAGCCTTCTTGTCTTTCTCCCTCTGCTCAGAAATACGTGCAGCGCGCTCTTTTAGCAGAGAAGATATGTGCTTCTGATGACCAGAACACGTAACGCTTAAAAATGGTATCTGATCACCCTCCTTCCATTTTGACCGCAGTGCCATTGAGAACATCACCATTTCATGTGCTAAACAGAGCAGAGGCTTAGCAATCAGATCCTCCAAGTCAGGGTGATAGAGAAAACTATAGTAGAGTGTTATGAGTGTATCAAGAGACGCTATCTTCAACTCAAACCCCTCTTTTACCTTTACAACTAGATAACTATGACAGGCACTCTCTTGTATTAGAACAAGAACAGGTGCATCATCAATACGAATAATACCTACGGGTGGCACAATCTCTCCAACTGCTTGCCCCATAGATATCTTCACATCTGAACCAGGCATAATCTTAGAGAAATATTCAGCAAAGAATTCCAGATCGCTCTGCAAAGCTCCACTATATGCTAACACAGGCTCTTTTTTCACAAACCAGCGGATGCTCCTTACTTTGCGAATGTTTTTGATTGCATTATAGACATCCAAACCACAGATAACATGCCCCTTTGTGGCAAGAGTCTGAATTAAATTTAGACGGGCTGGTGGAGAGAGGATAGAACCCTTAGTCCCTACATGTCTGCATTTCTTTATTGGCACCATTGTGTTCAATAGGAGCAGGCGCTCATAAACCTTCTCCCAACGTTCAACCTCACCTGCGGGTCTGCTCAACTCTAAATACATCATCATTCGTAAGAAATCAGGATCTGCATAGTAAATTCCATCAAATGACTTAGAACCCTCTGAAAGTCTCTTAAATATATACGGATCAATGCCGGTAATATCAGCAATTGGTGTAAATTGTATATATATCTTTGTTGTGCCCGCATGGACAGAAAGTCGAACACCAATATCACTAAACCCTTTCATACTAAAGAGCCCAACCAGTTCATCAATATCGGCTTCGGGTGTAGGTGAGAAGAAATCATAGTCGGGAAGATCATTTTCACTGTAGAATTGATACTTCTTGGGAAGATATGCATTGATTGCTTGCCCACCGTAGCAAATACGACGACGGCGGCGGAGGAAATCCTCTAAAATACTGAGCGCCAACAAGATTTCGGGATTGTGTGAGGATTCGTAATCCTGCTTTTCCTTGGCAACTTTGATTACATCGGCAACATGTTTCAATTGTTTCTCAAGACCTTCTTTGCGAAGCTCTTTAGAATAAATATGTTCTAGTTCAGTCTCCATCTTAATTTAATTTGCGGTTTTATACACCAGAAACACTCGGTGCAGAAAGCATACCTCCATTACTATTAAACTCCTTTGGCGCAGCCTGAATCGGCACCGCTTTAGGTCTCACATATTGTTGCGTTTCCGTTTTTGGCTTATATGCACCTTGCACTCCACCTTGACGGAAAACCTCAAGCACAGGCGACCTTGCAACCTTATTGCCATTCTTGCTAGCGGTTGTCAAGGCGTTTGCATCGGCAACAACATCGCGCATTACAAAGCTGGCAATAGCCTGAATACCACATTCATTTGCCCGCTTTATATCTTCTTCTGTATATACATACTCAGTGCTTGGCGGCATAAGAACACTCCACGCAACACGAGTGCGCTTCATCAGATCATTCACCCCCTCCGTGTCAAGGGAAGATATATATGAAAGAGGGATCTCATATGCGTAACGTGTATTAACGTCTTTCTGATTGTCTGCAATGTTGTATACACGACCATGCACATAGTAATCTAAATCAGGGCGACCAGTAGAAGATATATTCTTGCGATAGACTCCTGTGTCAATGTTCGCCAGAACTATAATCTTTTTACTCAAGTCCTCAGGGTTTAAGAAGAATAACTGATTTTCTGAGCGGCGATGTGTGAATTCACCCTTGGCATTGCTTCGGAGGATAGAGCCACGAATGCGATAGAGTGCATCCGCAATATCTTGGGCTGCCTTCTCGGAAGGTGGCTTCTCAAACCGCAAATAAAATATCACTGGATCAGTTTCCATAATATTTTGCACAGCACCAATCATTGATCCGAATGCGGCTTGTTCAGTCGAACACAACGCCTTACCTACATGTCCGCTATTCAATGATACTCTCATGCCACCAACATAATTTTTCATACGTGCAGTGCCACTCATTTCACCTACATCAAATACAAAGCAGCGCACACCTGCACTTAGTGCAAGTTTCATCGCCTGCTGCTCAGAGAAAACACCATCCCGTGATGGCCCCAAATAACCGGAGCTAATGGTTGCCAACACACGATGATTTATTAAGAAGTTGCGATCATTGGAGAGGGTTTGCATTGGAGACTTCTTGCCACTGATTGTATCTAGAGCCTTCTCAACTATTGCTGTTTGTTGTGATGCGATATTTACCATATTCTGAGTGGTTGGCAGCTTATCAGCATTTGGCTTAATAAGCCATACATATATCATTGTAGATATTGCTAAAATAACAACAAGCACTACAAGTCCAAAAATAATGGCGCTTTTGCCAGATTCTGACTCGGGCATGATACCACCAACTAAGTTACTTACAGATGCCGCTGCCGAATTGGAGGCATTTGTTAGTTTAGCTGTAGTAACTTTAATCATCCTTATTTTATGAACATAATTAAAGTTTACCGTAAAATGCCTCCATTGCTCTTGCTAATGCGTCCTGTTGTGATAGAGCCTCGACCTCCTCTTTAGTTTTCTTTCTGCCACTAAAATCAACAGCCGGCTTACCTTTCGCCTTCCATATAATATCAGGGACTTTCGGCCTTTCTAGAACCTCTTTGAAGAAGAGAGGGGCCTGTGACATAATCCGACTTAGATATACTGGATCTTTAGCAAGAGGTGCCGCTGCTGGAACTTTCCAACGTGGAACTTCACTAATTATCTGAACCATTAGCACAAGACAGTCGTTGCGTAATTTAGAAGATAGTCCGTGCTCTGGTTTCCGAAATAGATCAAGTAAATTCTGGAACTCCTCATTCATACGTATCTTCCCCTGCTTAACCAGCTCCTTATATGCCTCCGCCAAACATGACGCTAAGAAGAAACCACACATACGTTTATCTTTTTGGAAACCTTCACCCTTCTTGATAATAGCACCATCCTCCTCTAGCGTCCATTTCATCCAGAAGAGCGCCCTCTCAGTTGCACCAGCTTCACATGCAGCAAGCATCTCATTTGCACCACGATAGCGATGTGTCCCATCTTGGTTACGTGTCCATACATTATCTACTGCAAGACATGTAGGTGATCTCTTTTGTGCGGCGAGCCATTCATCTGATTGAATTGCGTGACCTGGGACAACTGGTATTTTTGGTTTTGATCGGCGCGGTTGTGTTTGCAGCACCAGGGCCATTTCGGCAAATGCCTTCTGGATCTCATTCATACCGTAGAATATGTCAAGAGGATATTTGTCTTGTTGTTTAGCCAACTCTTCGTGGCGCTTCTGCAAATAGATAAATACGCGTGGGCTAGCAAGACCAATGTGGTCGAAGGCGTAGTTATATGTGAATTTCTTCCATTGAGGGTAGCCACCAGAGCAGACAATATCTGCAGTTAGATGAATGATTTTGCCTGTCGCTATTGTGCCTTGTTGCAGAAAGAGCTGTCCATACACTTTTAGTGCATCCCGAGGATCATATCCCATACGTGTCTTTGGTGTGGGTGTGTCATCAACTATTTCTCCCATTCGGACGTAATCCATCTTACTTAGTTTTAATTAACAAGATCTACCCGGTTCAGTTGCCGCAGGCGGCCTGGCTGCGGTTAAAAATCTCCCTACATGTCAGAACAAATGGCAAAGCACACACGCAAGGCTCATCGTAAGCACAGTCGCAAGGCCCGCAAGGCAACACACAAGAAGCGCCGCATCACTAAGGGTGCCAGCGCCTGGAACAAGAAGGTAATGGAGGTCTATCGGGAAATGAAGCGCAAGGATCCCAATGTTCGCCTGGGTGATGCTATGAAGGAGGCTGCTCGCCGCAAGTAAGACTCGCGGCTCCGCGCCAAGACGCTCGCCAAGCGGCCTGGTTACTTAAAGAGCCTCAGGGCAACAAATAATAATTGATAGGTCGGCTCAGCAAAAGCCCCATATCAATTAGAATACTCTACATGTCAAACTACGGAGTATCGCCACACATTAAGTTTGAAGGGAACGGTAAAGTATGGTTTAAAAAATCTGTTAGACCTCTTGAAACATATGGTGCTAATGATTATAATCGTAGCCCACCAGAGAATTTAAACCCAGCAAAAACTCGGGCCGAATCTCGTCAAGAGCGCGCTATTATCAAACAAGTTATGGGTGAAGCTATCAAGAATCAGCAGGCCGCTGCTACGCTGCTTGCAATGAAACGCACAGGAAAGGGTGGAAAGCGAAAGCGGACAAGTCGGAAACGCTATACTCACCGCCGCCGTGTGACGCGACGCTTCTGATACTTTACACTCACCCTACGTGTCCCATTAGCTCTCGGGATTAATCCCTTTGCCTTCAGAGATGAACGCATTGTAAATCCAATACTTTGACCACGACGCCACTTACGTAGCGCCTTCAAATTACGCGCAGTTGGTTTGTACCCTCCTACCATAGGACCAAGCGCACATCCACAACCGCCACCCCTTTGTGTTCCCCCTCGTAATAGTATTCCAGCCGAACGATCACCACAAGGACATCCCATTTTTCTATTGTATTGTAAGATATTATCTATATATAACAAGATGCCAGGGCGAAAGACACGTAGGAAATTATACTTGCCAAAGAAATATTTCGCCGGCTTGTCATCCAAGAAGAAAACACAACGCCGACGTGAGATTGCACACTTCGGCGCCATGAGCTGGCGTGACCCCAAAGCTTATGCAGGCTTCAAGTCAGATGTTGGTGTTAAAACGAAGTCGTCGGGCTACACTGAGCAATGGAAACGCATCTTCCCAGAGGCACGCTCTCTAAAGTCCAAAGCCGACGCCACTGGCGTCCCTTTGCGCTTTATACAAGAATCATATGATCGGGGTATGGCTGCATGGCGCACAGGCCACCGACCTGGTGCTACCCAACAACAATGGGGTTACGCTCGGGTGCATAGTTTCCTCCTTTGTGGCAAAACTCATTATATGACCGACTCAGATCTGGTCCGCGATGCAAAAGCTGCCTCAGCTTCCGCCCGTGCTTGGTTCAAACGCTGCCCTAAATCTTCTCCTCACTAACAACTGTTGTTACTACTGTCACAGCCTCTTCTTCCTTCACACTGAGAGCATCCTTCACCTCCTCCTTGCCCTTTTCCATTGCCTCAACAACAATCTCCTTCGCGTCCGTAATTGCCTCCTTTGCAATATCCTTGCCGGCATCAACAGCAGCAACCACAACCTCTGCAGTTGCATCAGCAACCGCCTCGACCACCTTCTGAGCTGCTTCCGCTGTTGCTTTCTCCACAGCAGCATGCATCGCCTTACTCATACCACAACCCATTGTTATATAATAGTAAATAACATTAGTCTTTAAGACAAGATTTTGTTATTTATTTCAACACACACACCTACATGTCTTTATTCGTCACCATCGCTTGCCCTGGGTAACGGATTTATTCGTCACCCTCCTTAATATCACGCCAAGTCTTCTCTAGACGCTTACGTAGCTGAGCAGTTACCTTATCCCAAGTATAACCACATACCTTTTCGCGCGAAGCCTTGCCGTGCTTCTCAAGTAGCTCGGAGTCAAGCAGATATGCCTCCATACCAATGCACACTTCATGAGGATCAACAACATGAGCCTCGCCACCAATACCACTGTAGCATGCAGGTAGGTAGTAACGACTCTGAGGCTTCACAAGCTGTGAATTATCCTTGTCACAGAAGTCCTTATGACCACCCACATCAGATAGAACCTGAGGCTTGCCAACACCCATCATCTCAAAAGAGCAAAGACCCCAACCCTCACCTTCAGCACACGATACACCAACATCTGCTGCATTGTAGAGCATATTGATTTCATCATCGCGGAAGTTCATATCCTTGGAAGTAATCATTAGACGATTAGCAAACATCTCTAGAGGTGCATTTCGCAGCTTCAACTCCCGTGCAAAAATCTCAAACAAATTCCAGCCACCCTTCTCACCCTTGTCACATACCATCATCATATGAATAGGCTTCTGGGGATACTTAGTAATTAGCTCTACAAATGCCATCACTAGAAGATCAAGACGCTTGCGAGGCTGATTGCGATTGAGAGACATGTAGAGGAAAATATTCTCTGGAATGCCAATCTGCTTGCGAGCAATCTCCCTTGGAACTACAGGGAAATCCGCCTGCGCAAATCCATGATTAATAACCTCAATAGGTCTAATGATACCCATCTTCTTTAGTGTATCACGCCAATAATCAGAGAAGGCGAAAACACGATCAGAGTCGCGGTTAATTGCATCAAGGTAAGGCTTATGCTGCAGAGTATATACCTGGTCGGCGTAAATCCAGATCTTGAAATTACGCTCAATACCAGACTTATTGATTACATCAAGGAAAGTATTAATTACCGCGAAGTCATTGTAGATCATCACCACGTGAGGCTTGTGCTCACGGATCTTTGCAGGAAGCGCGCCAAAGCCAAAGCCCTGATTAGGAGGCTGGCCTGGCTGCGTAGGAGGCTCTAGTGCAGCTGCATCAATCTCAACAACATTTGCAGGATATTTGCGCGTAACAGGTAGGGGGCCATTATTCTTCTGGAATCCAAAATGAATCATCTTCACATCATCCATCTTGCTAATCTCCTTGACCATGTTATATGTTACCTTGGAATATCCAGTTACCTGATGAATATGTGTGCCAACTAACATGAAACGCAACTTATCCTCCTCAACTGTAGATGCAGCTGAACCTGCAGCACTTGGGATATTAGTACGCATGGCCATCTCGGCAATGTTCTTCTTAAGGACTTCCATGATCTACTATTTCCATTTATAAATATTCTTTATACCGTGTTAATCACAGAGTTGATGCCAATAAATCTCGCAATTCAGATCGCAGCTGTTCTTTCCAGCTTCTCCATTCATCTACAAGTCTGTCCCGCCGCTGTTCAAACTCTACAGGTGTATCACGAGCCCTTCTAAATATATCATCTGCATCCTCCCAGCATCGTAAAATACAAATAGATGGAAGTGCCCCTTGCAACCACAAATAGAAATGATTACTCCACGGACCGCGCCGTTCATCAACAAGCAGAGGTAATGCCCCTGCCTCTAAAGCTTCATAGATTCTGAAACTCTCAGTATTATTGCCCTCTGGACAAGGAATAATCCAACTATCCTCCATGTCAGTAATCATCGCCGCCTCTTCGCTCATCGGTTCCTCCCAGGCGGCTCGAACATAAGATTTGTGCGGTTTTATCTCTTTCAGCACATCTATCATGCGCTGGCGCCCAGGCCAGCGCTCCCACATGGTCCCGTGGAATGACCACGCCAGCAGCCTCTCAGTTAGTGGTTTTGAATTTTGCGGCCTGCGATAAAATCCTAGAGGAATAACTGTGGCTTTTGTTGTGAGCCCCTCTCGCCAATAGTTTCGGATAATCCATCGCACCCCTCTGCGACCGTAAAATGCAACATCGTCCGCGGCAAATTCGTCACTCAGATGTATAACACCGCATGACCACCCCCGCTCCTCTAGTTCATCTAAATAACAACTCATAGCTTCTACTTGTCTTTTGTCGCGACCTTGATATGCAATTATTGAATTCTTATATATTTGTCCCGATTCAGGATAAATTACTTTCACATCTCTAAAGGCTGTATTGGATTCAAATATATCTGCCAACCATGCACCTTCAAATATATTACTTAACTCTTCTGAAAAACAGGCGATTTGGTATCTTTCTATTGGTTTGCACTGGACCGCCTCCTGCAGAGCTGCACCAATATCTAATTGCACTGATACCTGTGTTTCACCATCAAGAACAAAACAATCCCTACTTGTCCAAATATCGCTGTCAAACACATCAGCTCTTACAAGATCATTGAAATTAGAGGCTTTATAGCTAGGGTCGTCATCTTGATAACAACCTGTTAGCAATGGATCTGACACGTAGATGTTGAGATCTTCCCATGAATGGAGTATCTGATGGTCGACAACATTTTTATAACTACCTTCTTTATTATTTATAATAGATAGTAATTTTTTTGCACCAGACTTGGATATTATATATGAATAAGTGCAGAAGTGATAAAAACGGGAGGGCTCTACTTGTCCAAAGTGTTTATTCATACCAATGCGACACCAATATTTATTAACTGATTCTTTTACACCAGCCCATCCTTCCATATTTGGTGGTAGAAGCCCCCCTAAATATAGGATGTCATAATCTGTGGGTGCATCTTTCATTGATTTTTCAAGTATCGTTACCCATGACTCTATATTGAATTTAACATCATCTTCTAAAATAAGCATATTAGTGTCACTTCCATCTGCAAGCTTCTTCCATAATGACAAATGACTTAAATTACAACCAATTGCCCCCTTTTTCCATCCAAAGTTGTTGTTAAAAAAGAGTCGCACTAAATGTGGGCCCAATGTCAATTTGCGGCCATCAAATGCCTCAAAAACACCTACTTGTCTCTCTTTCATTGAAGGGTGTGACAAGTAGAACCGTTCTAGTCTATCTGGGCGACGTTTGAGATTTATCAGACTACATTTATCAATGCCTTTGCAAAACTGCTGTGCGTGCTCTTTGAAATGTTGTTTGCAACTCTCCGCGGTAACAATGCGCCGGCCGCGTAGTAGGCCGGCCATATCCCTGGCGCCCTTAAAACAGAGGATTTCTGTGCCCTCTATAATATAAGTCCCCCCGTCGCCGGCCAATACCGCTGATATAAGATCTAATGGTAATGAATTGATTCTCAAAGTAATAGGGACATGTAGAATAAGTGCCTCCTCATTTTCAGGCAACCATTCGCATACATCAACACACACAGATCTTTCTGCTGGAATAATAGTTGTTATCCACGGATACTTCTCTAATATATTAGTTGAGATCTCCTCTGCACCTGTCCAACGAATAAGAATACGAGCATCTGGTAGCTTCTGTTTTATTCCCTCAATAGACTCTAACCAGAGAGCAAATTCTCTTTCTGTCGCTCTAGAAGCAGATGTAACTAACACTAGTTTTCTAAAATCCGCTGTTACTGGTGCTGCTGCTGTTGCTGCCGCTGCAGCAGCAGGAGACCCCCCCTGTGCAATAAGTTCATCTCCATAAATCCTCCCCAGAATCTTCTTTGCCACTCTCGTCAAGAGCTGCCGACACCACGCTACTTTCTCTGCAGAAAGAGCAGGAACCCTTGCCATCTTTTCTGCCTCTCCACACCCCCAGCTATCTTTGACTGTTTCCCAAACACTCTCATCCCTACATGTCATGTTTAAGAATCCGCTCTGATCAAAATCCTCGCCATCTCCCCAGTAGATCGGCACACAACCAGCCGCCTTTGCATGTAGGAGTTTTTCTGTTGTGTAGCCAGGCATGAAACGATTTTCATAGCAAAGCACGAACTTATAATCTTTGTAGAAATCAAGCTTCGCCCTCTCACCGCCTCCTCCACCTGGCCCACCTTCTAACCTATACCCCACATTGTTGAATAGCGCGCCAGCAGAATCAACGCCACGCCATTTATTAAGTTCTGTAAATGCCGCATTTCGTTCATCACAGTTAGGGTTAGAAACAACAAATGCACAAAACTTCTTCCTGTCGACCCAGCTTGGCACCTTCTCAACAGAAGTTACCTCCTCTAACTCAAGAAGAGTAGGATTTACCAACCTCTGCGAATCAGCACCAAACCAATTAATATATAATACCCAGAGGGGGAGACGAATATACTTTTCACTCTCGTGAGTAGAAAACCCTAAATTCAAGAAAACACCTGAGCCCTCAACACCAACCCCCTCATCCCATTCACCGCTGAAATAAACCTTTGGTATATCTGCAGCTGCCTCTCGCCACTTCTGAGTATATGGGCCGAAGATAATTAGGTCAGCTCTTCCACACCACTCTTCGCCAACACCCAGAACTCGTGTTCCTCTGCCAGCAGAGCGCAGCTCCTCTTGCAGCAGAAGCACGAAGAAATTGTAGTCCGCCTGAAATCCTTCCCAAAAATCCATGAACTGAATCACCAACTCATCATTCCTACTTGTCACACCATCACCATCCATCCCCACCGCCCCCAAAGCATCTATATACAGAGAAACATCACTCACACCAAGGGCACTAACCCTCTTCAAAAGAGCATCCTGAACCCCTGCATCTCTCTGCCAAGAGCCGACACGCCCAATAGCCTCTGCACCACCAGATATTGAGTTGCTCTCATAATAGAGCCGCTCATATCCGTGACCGAAATCTCGCAACCAAGGGCTGTTATGCACAACAGGAATACCCAACCATACACAATCCAAAAGTAGCGGACGCAATGCACGAAAACGCATGTGTGAAAGAACAAATGAACCTTCTTCACGAAGAAGATCCGCCGCTCTTTGACGACCAACCCACTTTACATCTTCAAGCTGTAGATATTTCTTGAAATTCTCAGAGAAATATTTACCATCAACAATATGTTCTGAACAATGAACACTAACTCCTACCTGTCTTGCATGTTGGCATATCATTAGCGGCACATGACAGCTAGAAGAAACTTTTGTATTTGTCTCCATAATATGACAGCTGCCACTGCCACTGCACCAATCACCCAAACCAGCCTCCTTCTTATATAACTCTACCAAAGTAGGAAACCAAACAAATGGTAATTCTCTGACAGGTAGGCGAGATAGTGTTCGCAGATATTCTAACTCCCCCTGATCCATACCCCTCCATGTCCAAATTTCACTAACACCCTCATAATTGGTAATAAAAGTATTCATACCATATACAGAACCTTCTTGATCTGCCAATACTGGCATCTTGCGAACAAAAACCACACATCGTCTCCCCCATGCATCACGCGACCTCCTTGTCATGCAACCAAGTGTATCAATTAAGAGATCCTGTAAAACTATATCTGCAACACTCGCATCCAGGCATTTAAAGCCCGCTAGGCCAGGCAGCGCAGTGCAATCGTCAAACCAGGTCCGCCCAGGTGACATTGAAAGCAATGTTACTTCGTGACCAAGTATTTGCAGGAGCTCTGCTAAATGCACGGCAACTTGTGCCCCTCCACTTGAAAATGCACTTCCAAGTGGAAGAAAACTTATACCAATCTTCATTAAGTGACGTTGTGGCCTCAGCCTTTACACTTGTTCTACAGAGGCACGATCCAATAAAAGAGTTTCCCAGCCTCGCTGCACATCAGGATTATATATACTATGTTTCCACACCAACGCCACCGCCCTTGATTTATAAACAGGCATCAGACCTACATGTCCATCCAAAGCCTTTTTCAGTGCGCTAGCAGCTCCTTCCACAGAATTACCTTCATAATAATACCCAGCCTCCGCCCACGCACTTGCATTATGAATTACTGGGAATCCATTATGAAGTGCTTCCAATATCATATAATTGAATTCATTGGCAACTTGATGACATAGTATTATAGCACTAGGATATTTATTCATAAGATCTACAACTGATTCTCTCTCTTCAAAAACAACCTTTCCGTCGCGCGCCAAAAGTGTCCCCTTTACAATACTTTCTTTGAAGAACTTGGCTCTCTGAAATCTATCACTATTAAAAATATGCAAGAGAATATCAGCACCTGGATTCTTTTGGTAATATGCTTCAGCTGCAACAAATGGAATCACTGCACATTTCTGGAAACTAATATTGGGCTCAAAAATCAATATATGCTGTGTTCCAGGGCAACCGCGCCACCCAATCTCACCACGAGTCTCTCGTAGAATCATTGGATCCCACACATATGGCGCAATCTTCCCCTGTGATAAAGGCACCCTATTTAACTCACATGCATACTCTAAATGCGCCGAATAATGTGGCGAAACCCAAAGCTCGTCAGCCTCACCAACAATATGATGTGCCAACTGTGTAGCTTTATAATATATACTTGTCTCAATATCAATATTCAGTATATTCCCTAAATACAGCTTCACAATCTTAGCCCCCATGAGTTTCAATACAGACCGTATTGAGGGATCAATACTCATACCAATCTCAATACATGCAATTAAAGGAAACGGCTTGAGCAAATACTCTTCTAACACAAGGCAGTGTATATCTGCAACACCCTTTGGCAAATCCCCATCTTTAACTACTTCATTGACAAGTAGATGCGGTTTATAAGACATAGCCTCTAAAAGGCGATAAATAATAAGGACATTTTGATATAGTCCATTGTTAAAAATCCCAGACATCGCAATTTTAGATGTAGCCAACAACACATCTCTACATGTCTTTGTTTCTGTGTCAATTCTGCTCTTAAATCCAGGCGCTCCATCAACTACGACGCAGTCAATTCCCGGAAGGCGCCACATAGCTGTTACTTCTTTAAATGAAAACCAAGCCGCTTTCTTATACGCGTCAAGTAAAGATGCCGTGTTTCAACTCCTCCAATTTCAGCCCCAATACCTTTATGCGCCTCCAGCAACTTAAAGCCCAGTGGGACACCTTTGAACGCGTCTTTGCAACTGATGCACTATTAAGCACACAAAAAGCCATTATGGGCCGCCCTAATACAGCTAACTATCAATACACCTCTTTAGAAGAGAAAAACTCTAGTAGGCAAGGACAAGCTCTACATGTCAAAGTATATCCGAGTTCTAACTGGGTTCTCCCCTCCATGCGTTGAGCTGCTCTTGCCCAAATTTTGATCGGCGCACACGCACCTGCCACAACCACCCCCTATCCAAGCCACCATGTGTCGCCACTGTGCCCATATCCCCTTTCAAAGCCCTCACGCCCCCGAAGACTGCCCCTATCAGCGCAGCTTATATTGCCGTTACTGCTCTGCCTATGGTCATGAATCATCTGCATGTCCCCGCGCACCAAATGAACTCTATACAGAAGCTCATTATGCAGAACAATTAATACCAACACACCTCTTGAAACAATATAACATCGGGACAATCACGCCGATCAAACACCTACCTGTCCAAAAGAAACAAGCTGTCTTAGAGCTACCAGATGACGATAAGATGATACGCGAATACCTCCATAATCAAGGTTATACAGCGCTGAGCTCGCGATCTAAAGAAATTCGTAAGAAACTGGAAGAGCATTGTCAAAAGGAAAACCTCAAGTGGCAGAAAATAGAAATCTTCTAGACAAATAAAGATGCCTCGTCGTAGCAGCCGCACCCGCAGAAGCAGAAGCACAAGAAAAACAAAAAGAAGAAGCCGACGCCGCACCCAACGTGGTGGCACCCTCGCTTTTTTAAAGCCCCAAGAAACACAACTGGCAGTTGGCCTCCCCGAAAATCCAGAAGGTGAATATGATAATCCAGACAATATGCCTATTATCCGCGCCATCCCCCGCTAAATCTTTCCCTGTTCCAAAATAAATGCAGCACCACCGCGACCCCCTACCAAATGAGCTATTTGACCTGGGCACAATGGCATGGGGCGGAGAAGGATTGGCACATGGAGCACCAATTGATGATTCACCGGCGTTTGATCATATGATGATGACTGATATGCCAAACCAACCACTACCCTACTTGTCCTCTCTTAATGCAATTACTCAAAAACACAATGCAGAAATTAAAGCAGTTCTACCACGAACTCTCACACAGAATCACGGGGCTCGTAATCGGCTTCGCGACTTTCTCACATTATATAATGAGAACCTAATGTCATATTTCGTTGATAAAGATAAAATCTCTCCAACCATTACCGCCGCAGAACATATTTTTCGTAAATATGGTAGGGCTTTACAGCTTCAAGACACACAGAAAGATCTAGTCCTAGACACCAATATAAGTTCCGCTATTCAAGAGATTGAAAGCGAGCTATCTTCCCCAACTATCAACGAGTCGCAAGATACAACATCTAATACACTTCCCCTAGGTGGCGAGTTAGATAAACTTCTTTTCAAGCTTCGCAAAGTCATGGATATATACAAAACATACGCCGTGCAAATGATGAAAGCAGAGGAAGTTCTCAAGGCACGCTGTGAGTTTCTTGAAAAGCTATCTGGACGAATCTCTATACTTACAAGTCTCCCAGAAACAGATAGTTACGCTGATCTTTTAACTGCAAATCAACGCTATCTTGAAGATATGTTCCAGAAGACGAATATCAAAGAGGCATATGACGAGATGATTAGCACATATAAAAAGATGATTATATGTCGCGAGGTTATTAATGCGTCCGTCCCTTCAACATCTGTGAATGGATCCCCCCTTTGTTCTGTTTGTCTTACTGAGGGTGTAACACAAGCATGTGTGCCTTGTGGGCATACATTTTGTCAAAGTTGCACTTCTCAGCGCACCCCCTTTGCTTGTTATGTTTGTCGCAAGCCAATTACTCAGCTGATGAAACTATTTTTTTCTTAAGAGACCTCCTAGCTCTCTCCTCCTTCAACCCGCAATATAATATCATTTGGCCGCAACACAAGACGTCGCAGTTCCTCTGCCACCTCTGGTGTTAAATTACGCACCTTCACAATACATTCAAACACCGTATTTAGTGTATCATAGAATATACCCTCCAAGAATTTATGTGTAGATACGTCGGCGTTATTTAATATGGCTTGATTTAATTGCATATTTCCTACTTGTCTTATGATAACCACAACCAGTAACAATCAAATTTGAATGCCGCGTTCAAAATTAAGTCACCCAAACACTCACGCCTAATAGTCATGGATCCAACGCAATTTAATGAAAATAGTATCGTTTATCCTCAGCCTGCGTCCCAAGGCAATCCTCTCGCCGCCTTCTTGAGCCTGCAGTCTGAAGAGAACGTGATTCAACCCGAACCGCCTGCACCCAAGACCAAAGGTCGGCAGCGCCGCGATGATGAGAGCGAGTCATCTTCTACCAGTAATCTAAGCGAAGAGCCCCAATTCCCTACTGGTCCCGTTGTCCCCCCAACCAAAGAGGATTTGCAGCAACTAAGTGATGCACTCAAGAGCTGGAATACTACATTTGAAAAGATCAACCAGGCCCGGCAAACAATCAAAGAGGAGTCCAAGCGCCAGAAGCATCTGGAATCCCTAATTGTCAGCATGATGAAGAATCATGCAATCGGCGCCCTAGATCTGAAGGCTTCTGGTGCTCGTGTGCTCTACAAGAAGCAGAAAAAGACAACGGGTGTGAAGAAAAAGGAGATGCTCCCCCTATTGTCCGAACATTTGGGTGACGAGAAGAAGGCGAAGGATGTAATTGCAATGCTAGAGAAACACAAGACCACTGAATGGAAAGAGGGTCTGCGCTATGAGAAGCTTGAGGGCGAAGATGATGAATAGCCTCGTCATCCAAGGCAAGCAAATGCCTAGCCCAACAAAATAACACCCTACTTGTCAGAATAAATGCTCCAATCTTGCACACGCGCTGTTGTCGAAGGCCTCAGCCCTAATAACTTAGATCCCGTAAAAAGCCGCAACTCTTATGCGGAATTTATCGCTGCCCTCTTGGCCTTTGTTCTTGCAATTATCATTTTAGCCTTCATCGGCAAGTTCCTCTGGAATGATGTCATTGTAGAGCTTTTTTCATTTGCTAAGCCTGCTAAATCCATGTGGCATATTCTTGGCCTCTTCATCTTCGCATCCCTCCTTAAGTGCTAAATATATATAGGTAGTCTAAAATCATTTTACAATAACCTATCTAGTTAGGATGTTTAAGATTCTTGCTATAACAAGCGCACTCGCTGGGAGTGTTGCTGGAAATACTGATCTGCGCGGGGCACGAAAAGCTTTCTTTGGCTATAGTGTCCCAGCAATTTTACCTTCGCAAAGCCCTCGTGCATCTGGCACAGCGCGTGCAACACCTTTTCCCACATTGACTGCTCTTCCGACTAACATTGCCATTCCTTCTATTGTAGTGCCATCTTATGACTTCCCTTCTGTCTCTGCTTTTCCATCTAACTATTTCAAGCTTGTAAATGCAACAGGATTAATCCCCGATACAATTCCAACTATTGATCCGACTGATTCAGTTCCTGCATTCTCGGCACTACCAACAATTCCTCAAGCAACCATCCCAACAATTGAGATTCCTTCAACAGCAATTCCAAATACTGCACTACCAACCTTACCTGTTGTGGAGATCCCTTCATTGCCACCAATCCCAACACGGGAACTGCCATCTGAAATCAAGCTTCCATCTGAATTGCCAACTCTGCGAACTTTACCGTCAATTGAAATACCATCAATTCCATTTACAGAGATTCCAAAGACAGAATACCCCTCATTGGATCCTCGTCTTGTTACTGAGCTTCCCACCATTCCAACACAACTACCTGTAACTGAGTTCCCTACAATTCCAAAGCTCCCTACCGAACTCCCTAGCACTGCGCTGCCGTCAATCCCAATTCGGTTGCCATCTTTTTTCTCGAACTCACGCACCCCAACAAAAACCCCATCAAACACAAAGACTACCTCGCAAACCCCTTCAAATACTAAATCAACGACAAAAAGTCCCTCCATAAGCCCTTCATCAACAAGAACTGTAACCCTCACAAGTTCAAATAGCAAAACATTCACCCCTACAAGTTCCACAACAAAGTCAATATCAAAGAGCCCCTCCCCAACCCCTTCAAACAGCAGAACATTTACCCCTACAAGTTCCACAACAAAGTCAATATCAAAGAGCCCCTCCCCAACCGCTTCAAATACTAAAACATTTACCCCTACAAGTTCCATGACGAAGAGTATCACAAAGACCATATCTCCCACGCGATCAATAACACCCAGTGTTTCAAAGTCAAGGACACCGACACGATCAGCAACATTAACACAAACACCTAGCCGATCACGATCACGTATGGTATAAAAGCTAATTGTTGCTTGTTGTTTCAGTAATTATAATTAATGAAATAACAAGAAAAATAAAACCAAAAAGGGCCGAATGGCTTATAGCACCTTACTTGCGATGGCTGCGACGTCTGCGAGCCGCTCTGCTACGAGCTGCTCCGCTACGACGAGAATGCGTTTTGCCCTTTACACCTCGTGAGCTAGATCTCGCTCGTTGAGACTTACGACGCCTACGACCACCCTCTGTAGTAGCCATAGATGTCCATGGCTCGCCCAAAGGCTTCGTTAAATTAGGTAAGTGCAACAGATCCTTCTTGAGGTTTGGGAGGGGACTACGCATTACACCTGTCTCAACCTCCTTCTTCCAAACTTCGGGATTCGCCTTAGCAAAGTTTGTTACGTTTGTCACAGGATCAAAAGGCTTATTCAAAGGTGGCATATTAAGAGCCTTTACATTTGGTAAAATAGGGTAAGACTCACCAACTTTATACTCAACGGGCTCCTCACCAGCAGGGTAATAAGGCTTAGCATTAGGATTATATTTTGATTTAGGCACAAAGGGCTTCGCATTTGCACTCATTATTCCTGACATCTCTACATATCCCTAAGATAATTAAACCATCGTTGCCATTGCAACAGGATTCACCACTGTTGGCGGCATTGGCTGTGAGCCAATAGCCCGCTTGGCACGCCGTGCTTTCTTACGACGATCCCACAAATTCGCAGCAACAATGCTCAAGACAAGAGTTCCCGCAACACCACCAACGACCCCTCCAATCAAAGGCTTCATGTCCTTCTCGCCAGCAGCAGATGTCCCTGTAGCCGCCATCACAATCACCCCGCCTGGTCGGGGACCAGGTGACGCAGGAATGGTGCCAACAGGTGAAACCAGAATAACTCCGAAATCAGTCAAGTGATTGCAACCACAGACAACCGAGCCATCACGCACTTCCTGCACTAAACAACCATCACCCAACCAGTCGCCCACAGATGTGTTCCAATAAACGCACTCGGGAATACTGCTGCCACTGCCGCTGCCACCGCCCACAATAGCCAGAGTGATATTGATCAACTGCTCTAAACCCCGCACAACAGTCTCATTGCCCGACAAAGCATCAGCCAACATCACGGACACAACCGAAGAGTTCAACTTCCTACCTGTCAGTCCCTCATACGGATTTGACGCCCACTCAATCAGTGTCAATGTCTGATT